>Ga0193753_10000401_pt1 | contig 42991 bp, 62 predicted proteins | sample H1c2metaG_FD_144925 | JGI IMG/M metagenome (GOLD analysis project Ga0193753, IMG submission 144925) | Soil microbial communities from a riparian zone of the East river system, Colorado, United States - H1c2 | ecosystem: Environmental > Terrestrial > Soil > Riparian zone | place: USA: East...
CCAGGCGAGGATCTCGGCTGCGCAGCAGCCGGCCCCGCGGCGAGCGAAGACACACTCCCTTCTTTCTGATCTGCAGAAGCAGAAGCAGAAGCAGAAGCAGAAGCAGAAGCAGAAGCAGAAGCAGAAGGGGGGTTTTCGGAAACCCCCACGAGGCCCCCTGCAGGGGGTTCCCTTGGACGCCCGCCCTTGGCTCCGTGCGGCGCGCCCAACTTCCCGTACTTCCCGTTCTTTCGGAGACGCGTGAGCCACTCGATGCGCCCACGCGTGCCGCGAATGCGCACGCCGTTTGGCGCTTCGTCACCGAGTTCTGCATCGATGACATGACGCGCGCCGCCCGCGCCGAACACGTGCTCGACGTATTCGATCGGCAGCACGTAACGCTGCTCGGTCAGGCACTGCCGCCAGAGGTGTTCCATCTTCCCCCGGGCGTGGTCGGCGTCGGCCAGGCCGGCGAGCTTCGCCAGGCGGACATAGCGGAAGTCGCCGAACGCCTCGTCCTCGACGCGGATGGCGGCCACTACCGCGCCTCGCCGATGTACTGCCTCAAGCAGCCACACGAATTGGTCACCGAGCGGGCGAGGTTGTCGGTTCGTACTGTCTTGAATCCGCCGCAATCGCAGCGACAGATCCACATCGATCGCCCGCCATCTACGCGCTTGGCGAATGACACAGCAACCAGACGGCCGAAGCGGCGACCCGTGAGATCGATGCGCTCTCGGGGGCGAGGCATCAGGCCTCGCCGAACGCGTTGACTGAGAAGAACATTCCGACACCCCCCACCCCGCGAAGAAAGAGCCCAGCCCGCGGAATTGCGAGCTGGGCCGCCGGGAGTCACGGCGCGCGACTTGTCCCCGGACAAACCTTGAGAGGCTCGCATGCGAGTTACGGCGAGGAGTTGGACGTCTGCTTTCCTGGTAAGGATTTGCGCACCTTGCGCCCATGAGACTTTCTCACTACAGTCTCTCTCCTACGCCCAGGAGAACCCCCGATGACCTTCCCCAGGAACACACCCAGCTCCACGCCGCAGGCCTCCGCGCAGGCCCGGCACATAGAGATGGTGAGGCCCCAGCTGCCGAGCTCGACGTGCCTCACCCACGAGTCGTCTCTGCCGATCTTGTCGGCCAGCTCTCGCGGGCTCAGCCCAGCTGCGATCCGGAAGTGGCGTACCCGTCTGGCTGAATCTGGAAGCATAGTGAGACATCATGAGAGCTTCTCACGTACTTGTCAAGAATGGTGTGCGCCTCTCATGGGCGGATGAGGGTTCAGAAGATGGCGAAGAAGACTGCACCACCAACCCCTCGGCCTCGTGGCCCCTCCCACACCGGGCCGCTGTACGAGATCACGGAGGACTTCTCCCGTCGCTTCGAGCGGCTGCTGGAAACCAAGAGCCAGGCCGATGTAGCCAGAGAGCTGGGCTCCTACCTGTCCGTGAAGCTGGGTGAGCCGATCAAGGTGGACGCATCGAGCATCAGCCACCTGCGCTCGGTGAAGTACCCCAGCTCACGGTGGGCCGGTCCTGTGGCCGAGATGTACAAGTGGCCGATACCGCCGATCGCTCGCGACCTGCTCGAGGGCGGGCACAGAGAGGCCCGCCTCAGCGCGACCATCTCCAGGCTGGAGCGTCTGCTCGACGTCAATCCCACCCGCTACGAGCACCTGGAGACGCTGATCGAGGGCGAGGCGCTCACGGTGGAAGGCGAACTGTTGAGCAACAAGGCGTCGGCGGCGTTACGTGGAGAAAGGGCGGGTGAGCAAGGCGTGAGGGGCGCGCCCTCCTCGTCCACTCAAGGCGACAAGGATGACGACGGAGAGTGACGGAGGAAGGGGGGCGTGGGAGGGTGGCTTCTCGCTTGGAGGGTGGCATGAGCAAGGACGTGGTGGAGCTGGCCCGGAAGCTGGAGCGGCTCCGAGAGGTGGACATCGAGGCCTACGAGCGCCTGAGCCGGAAAATAGACGAGTATCTCGTTGAAAGTATTCGTGCGCCCGGAGACGTGAGAGAATCTCATCATCGCGCTTGACTCGGTGAGAACCTCATGAGAGACTCTCATGCATGGACAACAACAGGTCGCCCGGCAACGACCTTCGCACTCAGCTGAACCTCCTCGACCTGGCCGACAAGGTCCCGTGCCTGTACGGCGTCGAGGAGTGCAACTGCCCCGGCTGCGCAGCTCGCGCGGCCCTCATCCAGGCTGACGCGTATCTGGAGCGCGGTCTGCTCCTGGACGCGTACCTGAAGACCGGCCACGCCGACTATCAGTTCGACTGGGCGCCCGTCCGCGAGGCTTACGAGCGCCTGGGTGTGGCGCTGGCGGAAGCACCGGACGACCTGCTCGAGTGCCCCCGCTGTCGATCGGTGGTCGCGGAGTCCGACGCGGTGAGCGTCCACCACGACCCGGACGAACCGGCAGACCAGCTCTGCGCCCCCTGCGCCGCGGAGACGTCGCTGTGCCCGGCCGAGCTGCTGATGGCGTGGTCCACGCGGGCGCGCCGGCGCGGAAGGTCGGTGTCGGCGTGATCGTCATCCAGCGCCTGGCCGACGGGACCGTCCGGCTCACCTCACCCGATCGCCCGACCGAGGACATCCGCCCGAAGAAGCGCCCCCGTCCGACGGAGCCACCGCACCCGACCGCCCGGGCCAAGACCGACCTCGCCGTCGGCAACATCCTCTTCGAGCAGCGTGGTGGCATCTGGCACGCCTATCTCGGTGCGGCAGGAGGCCACGGTCTCACCAGGCAGCTGGCGGCCGACGCCCTGCTCCGCCGGTGCCGCCTGGTCGAGATGCTGTTCGTGAGGCGGCCATGAGCCGTCGCAAGGAGACCAAGCCGGAGGCGCTGGACTGGCTGGCGTCGCACGACCGCCTCGACATGTACATGGTGCTCTGGGCCAACGCCCGCCGCACCGGCAACCGGTGGCAGTGGGTGAGCAGCCACAGCGGCTGGCGGTTCGGAGGCTGGCGATGACCAGAGAGCGCATGCGCTCGGTGAGGGACCTGCTCGCCGAGGCAAAGCGCCTGATGGGCGCCAGCGAGCTTCACGTCCAGTTCTTCGACGTACCGCGGGACGCGATGAGCACGCTGCTCGTCGAAGGGGCCGCGGTCACCAACGACGCGCACGGCATGACGGCGGCGATGGACTGGCGCGACGAATCGATCGTGCTCGATGCGTTCAGGGGCCCGGAGGTGGTGGGATGACGACGACAGCGAACTTCACAGCTGACCAGATGGAGCTAATCAAGACGACCATCTGTCGGGGTTCCACCGACGACGAGTTCAGGCTGTTCATGACCGTTTGCGGTCGGCTCGGGCTTGACCCATTCGCTCGCCAGATCTTCCCGGTGAGGCGCTGGGACAGCCAGGCCAACCGCGAGGTTATGTCCATCCAGACCAGCATCGACGGCTACCGGCTCGTCGCCGAGCGGTCCGGCAAGTACGAGGGCCAGGTTGGGCCGCTGTGGTGCGGCAAGGACGGACAGTGGCGCGACGTGTGGCTCGATAGCGAGCCGCCCGCGGCAGCCAAGGTCGGCGTCTACCGCAAGAACGCGCGCGAGCCGCTGTGGGCCGTGGCTCGCTGGTCGAGCTACGCGCAGACGAAGAAGGATGGCTCGCCGACGAGCATATGGAAGCGCATGCCCGACCTCATGCTAGCGAAGTGCGCCGAGTCGCTGGCTCTGCGGAAAGCGTTCCCGGCTGAGCTGAGTGGCGTCTACACCGCAGAGGAGATGGACCAGGCGCAGGTTTTGGACGCGCGGCTAGAGGCGCCCATCGTCCCCATTCGGCCCGCGCTCGCTCCGCACGAGCAGGTCATCGACGTCATTGACGAGCAAGGTCCTCCGCCGATCACGCAGACGCTCGAGGAGAAGATCACCGTCGCGGCCTCGCTCGAGGGCCTGGGCAAGCTCCTGCCCGAGTTGAGGGCGGTGAAGGACGAAGCCGACAAGTCGCGCCTGCGCGACGTCTACTCGACGGTGCGCAAGCGCCTCATCGCCGGGTACGCCAGCCAGCTCAAGGGCGAGGTGCAGTCGTGAAGATCCTCAGCCGATGGAACTCGAACACGGTCCTGTTCGAGGACGATAGCCCCACCCAGCGAGAGACCGTGATCGCAGCGGTCCTGCGCGGCGCCAACCTGCGCGGCGCCAACCTGCGCGACGCCAACCTGCGCGACGCCAACCTGCGCGACGCCAACCTGCGCGACGCCAACCTGAGCGGCGCCGACCTGAGCGACGCCAACCTGCGCGACGCCAACCTGCGCGACGCCAACCTGAGCGACGCCAACCTGCGCGGCGCCAACCTGCGCGGCGCCAACCTGAGCGGCGCCGACCTGAGCGGCGCCAACCTGCGCGACGCCGACCTGCCCACCTTGGTGCGCGTCGAGAATCTGGACCGCAAGATCCTCGGTGCCATCGAGGCTGGCGGCGCGCTGGAGATGAACACGTGGCACACGTGCAAGACGACGCACTGCCGGGCGGGATGGGCGATCAACCTGGCTGGGCCGGCGGGTGCGGTCCTGGAGGACATCTACGGGCCCGCGGTCGCCGGCGCGCTGATCTACGCGGCGTCCCGACCGGACAGGCCGATCCCCGACTTCTACGCGACGACCGAGGACGCTCTCGCGTCGATCCGCGATGACGCGGCCGAGGACACGGAGGTGCAGTCGTGAAGACCGACGACGATCGCGACTACAGCGAGGACCCGGTGGTCACCGAGCGCGACGAGCTGTCGAAGGAGTGCGAGCGGCTGGCCAACGAGAACGCTGAGCTGCGGACCAGGCTCAGCCTCGCGATGCAGGTGATCGACGCCTGCATCCCCAAGGGCGACCTGTGACCTGGACCGCCTCCAACTTCGAGCGCGTCCGCCGATGTCCAGCCAGCGCGGCATTGCCCCAGATCAACTGCACCTCCCAGTGGGCGCAGGACGGCATCGACGGCCACGCCGCTCTGCAGAAGTTCGTGGAGCTGGTGAGGCAGGGCGAGGATCCGGTCTGCGCCATCCGTGCGGTGCCGACGGAGTGGCGTCCAATCTGCGACTCGGTCGCGTACTTGGCCAAGCACCTGCGCTCGGAGCTGGCGTTCGCCTACAACGTCGCCAACGGCGAGGGTCGCGTGCTTGGCGTCAACCTGGACCGCCAGTACAAGCTCAACGACTGCGAGGTGGCCGGAACCGCCGACCTCGCCGGCACGGTGGAAGGCGTGGCGATCGTCATCGATCTCAAGACTGGGTGGGGCGAAGTCACCAGGCCCGACATCAACCCCCAGCTCCGCATCCTGGCCCTGATGGCAGCGCGCGCATGGGGCTGCGACAGAGCGAAGGTCGCCATCCTCACCGGCCACGAGGGCGCCGAGCCGAGTTGGCGCTGGGCCGAGCTCGAGGCGTGGGACCTGGACGAGGTCGCTGCGCAGGCGGCCGACACGTTCAACGCCGTGTCCAGGGCGAGAGAGAACATGGTGTTCGGCAGCGAAACCCCGAGCGTCACCGAGGGCTCGTGGTGCAAGTACTGCCCCGCAGCTCCGGTGTGCCCGGCCAAGACGGCCCTAATCCGTCGCCTCGCCAGCGGCGCTGAGGGTGACGAGCTGGAGATGATGCTGCCGCTGGACCGGCGCACCGCCGGCATCGCATGGGAGCGTCTGGGCCACGCCAAGCAGCTTCTGAAGCGGGTGGAGGCGGCGTGCCACGCCTACCTCGACGAAGAAGGTCAGATCGACCTGCCGTCGGGCAAGACGCTCCGCAAGGTCATCACCGAGGGCAACGAGCGCCTCGACGGAGAGGTGGTCTACAGCGTCACCAGGGAGCTGTGCGGCGCGGACATCGCCGATGGTGCCGTCGAGCGCAGGGCCACCAAGTCACGGCTGGAGGAAGCGCTGCGCGAGAAGCTGGGACGGGGCGCAGCAGCGCAGATGCGCACCGTGCTGGACGAGGTGAGGAAGCGCGGAGGCGCGTTGAAGCCGATGACCAAGAAGCTGGTCGAAGTGGACGGTGAGCCGTGACCCGCCCGCTCACCGGCCAAGAGCTAGCAGCCGCCGTGGACCGCATCCGCAGCTCGCCGCGGGTTGCACCCCTCGAGCTACACACCGACGACTGCCCGTGGATCACGACCTCGGGGCGCCGGGCCTGCCGATGCGGATGCGCGCCCATCCAGGCGCTCATAGAGGACTACCTGAGGCGCGAGCCTCCTGCGCCGATCGATCTCGGACCCGTGTATTGCGAATGGGGGAACCTGTGAGCGAGCGAGACCCGGAAGTGGAGGCCACCGTGGAGGCCATCGAAGGCGATGACCCAACCTGGGCCAGACTCGAGGGGCGTGACGTAAGCACGGAGTTCATTCGCCACTGCGTCGAGGCCGGCCGCGCGCTGGGCAGGGCGGAGAAGGTGGAGGCGCAGCGCGACGACGCGTGGGAGGCGGGGCGCAAGAGGGGGCTGGCGGAGTGGGAGGAGTTCAGCAGTCACGGCCTGGCTCAGGTTGTAGCTCGAGCCAAAGCCGTGGGCGCGAGCGAGGAGCTCGCCGGCCTGTTCCGCTGGCTGCGTGAGATGAACGGCGCAGTCGACGAACCTGACGAGGCTCTCGAGGGGCTTATGCAGCTGATCGATCGTGAGTTGCCACACCGCGCCCGCGTCGACGCGCCGGCCCAGCCCGCCCCGTGGCGCAAGGTCCTCCAGCTGTGGGTGGACTGGGCCATGAGCGACCCACCCGGCGGGTACGACCTGGACCACCTTGAGCACCTGGTGAAGCTGTCGCGTGAGGCGCTGGGCGAGGGAGGTGCGAAGTGAGCGAGAGGTGGACCCAGGAGATGGAGGCCGCTGCAGCCACGCTGGCGGAGCCGCGTAGCGATCACGTCCGGCCCGGTGGAGTCGCCCAGCTGAGGGAGTACGTCCGTCGGGCCTTGGCCGAGATCGTCCGCCTGCGCGCCGAGGTGTTCGACGGTCGCGAGAACCTGCACCGAGCCTGTGCGCAACGCGAGGATCGCATTGCAGAGCTGGAGGCCGAGGTCGAGCGGCTGAACACGCTGCTGAACACCAAGCTGAACGACGAGACGCGGATGGGTGCCCGCGTGGTCGAGCTTGAGGACAACCGGGCAGCCCGCGCTCGCATTGCCGAGTTGGAGGCCGAGCGCGAGAACCAGTTCGGCGACCTCCTGCCCAAGCTCTACGCCCGCATCGCCGAGCTGGAGTGGGCGCTGCGCGAGCACGGCGAGCACTCAGAGCCGGATGAGGAGAACGGCGTGGAAGCCTGCCCCGCGCGCGTCCAGCAGTACCCGGGCATCCTGTTCGGACTTTGCACCTGCGGCCTCGACGCCGCCCTCGCCGGTCAGCGCGAGACTCCGCCGGCCGCGGGTCTATTCCACAAATACGTCGTGGGTAAGGCGGATGGCTCACGGACCGATCCGGCGGCGGACTACTTCGTGCTGCGCCTGGACACCGACGCCGCCGCCCGCCACGCGGCGCGGACCTACGCGCGCGACGTCGAGGGTAGCAATCCCGACCTGGCTTCGGATCTCCGCTCTCGCTGCGACCGGTACGCCCTGCCTCCCCTCGCCGGCCAGCGCGAGACGACCGCAGAGCCTGGGCCGGAGTGCCCGCGCTGCGGGGCCGTCGACGCCGGACGCTCGAGCGGGCTGTGCGTCACGTGCGACGGTCACGTGAATCGGCGGCAGGCCCTCCGGGGCGCTGATTGGCGGGGTGGCAGGTGACCGCCGCGAAGGACCCGCGCTGGCGCCGCGCGGAGGCGATCCGCGCCCGGATCCTCCAGCTGCTCGGCGCCGCGCTGCTGGGAACCCCCGTCGCAGGCTGCACGCTCAGGGCCTGCCTCTTCGGCCTGTTCCCCGGCAAGCCGCCTTCCCAGGGAGAGGTGACCGCGGCGCTCGGGGTCCTTCGCCGCCAGGGCAAGGTTGTGTTCCGAGGCCGGCGATGGAGGCTACGCGTCGAGACCGGACCGGACGCATGGGCCATGGACGAGGAGCCTGGACTGTGACCGAGGACCAGTGGCTGTCCGAGATCGCCCGCACCTGCCGGTCCTGCCCCGAGTGCTGGGAAGTGCCGTGCGGTGGATGCCAGCAGGGCGGCGTCTGTGACGCCATCTGCCACTGCTACAGGCACGACAATGGCGACGAACATGACGAGCAGGACCAGCCATGAGGAACCCCGAGGCCCTCGGCTCGCCCGGCTGGCGCCACTGCTCCGGCTGCGCCCCAGGCCAGCAGTGCGACGGCCACCGCCATCAGAACAAGCTCCACCAGCGCGCCAGCCGACGGCGCCGCGGTCTCATCAAGGGCCTGGTCCGGTGCGCCATCTGCGGCGTGAGGGGTCACGACCGACGCACCTGCCCCGCGGAGCCGACGCGATGAGCGCCGCCCTGCACTGGGAGCTTCTCGCTCTCCGCGAGCGCGACCCGGTCAACGAGCCTGGCGTCCTGGTCGGCGTGGCCGCGCCCGACGGCTCGTGGCTGCGCTGCGGCCACCACCACACCGAAGACGAGGCGTACGCCTGCACCTGGGAGCCAGAGCCGTACCCGAGCGACGTGACGCTCTACGTGAAACAGGTCCGCACGATGGCACCGCCGGTTCAGCTCGGCTTCGGCTGGGCGGCGCGGGCCGGTCGGAGGGCGGGGTGACCTCGCCGTTCCTCAGCAGCGCCGAGGCAGCGCAGTACCTCGGCATGAAGACCTCGAGCGGCGTGCGGCAGGCGGTGCTGGCCGGCCGGCTGCGGCCCGACGGGTACACGCGCGGCTACAAGTTTCGCCAGGAGACGCTCGACGCGTACCTGCGCCAGGAGCTGGAGAAGCATGAGCATCGAGCAGGTCGGTCCGCGGAAGTGGCGGGTGAGGGTGCAGTACCGGGATCCGAGGACGGGGCGGAGCCGAAGCCTCGAGAGGATCGTGGACGGCTCGCGCCGAGAGGCCGCCGCCAAGGAAGTGGAGCTGCGCGGGCGCGCGAAGAGCGCCGGCGAGCGCAGGCCACGGCAGAAGCTCCGGACCTTCGCACGCTCGTGGCTCGCCTCCAGGGTGGGGTCGCTCAAGCCCAGCGTCGCCCTGAAGTACGCCACCAGTCTCGATCGGCACGTGCTCCCCGCCCTCGGTGACCTGTACCTCGACGCAATCACGCACACCGACGTGCAGGACTACGTCAACGCGCGCGCGGCGGCGTCGGCGGGGAATACGGTGCTCAACGAGCTGCGCCTGATCCGGACGATCTCCCGCGACAGCTTCGCGGATGGCGCTGCACCCAGGCACTGGGGCGACCGCGTGAAGCCTCCCACCATCCAGGGCTACTCGGAGGAGCGGCCCAACATGCTCACCGCAGACCAGCTTGGCCTGATGCTGGCGAAGGTTCCCGAGCAATGGAGCCTGCTGGTCGCGCTGATGGCGTTCACCGGCCTACGCTGGGGCGAGGTGAGCGCGCTGAAGTGGGGCGACGTGGACTTCTACAGCGGAGAGCTCCGGATCCGGCGAGGGAACTGGAAGGGCCGCGAGGTGGCCGCACCCAAGACCGAGCGGAGCCGGCGGAAGGTGCCCATCCCGGCCGCTCTGACCAGCCAGTTGATGGAGGGGACGCCAGAGGTCGAGCGGACCGGGCGGACGGCCGAGGTGCTCGTATTTCCCGCGCGCGCCGGCGGGCTCCACAAGGGCACGCCCCTGCGCAAGGTCCTGCAGCAGGCGTGCGCGGCCGCGGATGTCCCGGTCATCACGCCCCATGGCCTGCGCCGGACGTTCAACGATCTCTTGAGGCGCGTCGCGGACAAGGAGGTGGCGAAGGCGATCATCGGGCACACCACCGACGCGATGCACTCGCACTACTCGCGGATCGACAGCGGCGAGAAGGCGGAGGCGACCCGTCGAGTCGAGGAGCTGGTGGGAAGGAAGGGAGAGGAATGAGCGCGAAGTCAACGATAGAGTGGACGGACGCGACCTGGAACCCGGTGCGCGGCTGCTCGCGGGTGAGCGAGGGCTGCCGCAACTGCTACGCCGAGCGCGTGGCGGCGCGGTTCGCCGGCCCGGGCCAACCGTACGAGGGGCTCGTGCGCCGTCCGAGCACGGCCAATGGACAGACGGAGCCTCGCTGGAACGGCGAGGTGCGCTTCGTGCCCGGCCGCCTGGCCGACCCGCTCCGCTGGAAGAAGCCGCGCCGCGTGTTCGTGAACTCGATGAGCGACCTATTCCACGAGCGCCTCAGCGACCAGGAGATCGCCGCCGTGTTCGCGGTGATGGCTGCGGCGGACCACCACACGTTCCAGGTGCTCACCAAGCGCCCGGAGAGGATGCGCCAGTGGTTCGGCTGGCTCGAAACCTCTGCCGACATCGGACGGTGGCACGGTGCCCGGGCGGCGCTGAGCTACGCAGCCCAAGTGATCGGCAGCGCCCACGGCGTGAAGGTCCCCGCTCCGCCCGCCATCTACGGCGTCCTGTGGCCTCTGCCGAACGTCTGGTTGGGCGTCTCGGTGGAGGACCAGACCACCGCTGACGAGCGCATCCCACTCCTGCTCGATACGCCCGCCGCCGTCCGGTTCGTGAGCTACGAGCCTGCGCTCGGGCCGGTCTGCCTTTCCGACCTCCATGACGGCTCCGGTGGCGTCATCATGCCGCTAGTCGGGCTGCACTGGGTCCCGACCGGGCAGGGCATGAAGCTCAGCGGCGGAAAGGGACCGCGCCTGGACTGGATCATCGCTGGATCGGAGAGCGGCCCCGGTGCGCGCCCCGCCGAGCTCGGGTGGTTCCGATCGGTGCGCGACCGATGCGCCGCTGCCGGCGTCCCGTTCTTCTTCAAGCAGTGGGTCGGCGAGCGCGGCCTCACGCCGAACCACCTCGGCGTCCACCACGACGGGACCCCAGGTCGCAAGGTCTCCCTCCCCATCCTCGACGGCCGCCAGCACGTAGAGTGGCCGGCTGAGCACCTCCATCACGAGACAGAATGCAGCGGGAGTGCAGCGGACGACGAATACGGAGGTGGAAATGAGTAGAGGTGCCACCCGGATTCGAACCGGGGCTGGAGGTTTTGCAGACCTCGCCAGGCTGAGCGCTTGCGCAGTAGATAGCGAGAGCATACGCGAAGATGGGACATCGTCGCGTGTCCCTAACAGCGTAGCCGTTTCGAGGTCTGCAGCGGGAGTGCAGCGGAAGATTCGCAACCGCCCGCGCCAGCTGACGGAGTGCCAATGATCAGCCTCGACGACCGCGCCAGGCGCGCCCTCGGCTACCGCCGCCGGTACCGCGAGCAGGGCAGGTGCTCGGCCTGCGGCCGCCCAGCGGACCGCCCGGGCCGGCGGACGTGCCAGGCCTGCGCCGACCGGAACGCCACCTACGAGAAGGAGCGGGCACGCCGTCTCGCGCCCGAGGTGCGCGGCCCGAACTCGTGCGGGACCTGCGGCGCGCCCGGCCACAACCGCCGCTCCTGCCCGGGCCTGCCGAGGCTGCGGAGCGACAGCCCGCCGCGCCCCTGCGCCCGCTGCAGCGCGCTGACGGCGCCCGGACAGGCTCTCTGCCCGGGCCACATCCAAACTCTCGCCGAGCTGGCCGCCGAGCGCGCGGTCGGCCGAGGAATCGACATCGAGGACGGAGGAGACGAATGAAGAAGCACTTCGTGACGTTCTACTCGCCCGGCACGTTCTTCGCGGAGTCGTCGCGCCGCGAGATCGCCGAATGGGATCCGGCGCTCGCGGTGGCCATGGCCAAGGACGTCGTCGAGCGGCACGGCGCCCGGCCGTACGGGTTCCGATTCTCGACCGATGTCGTCCGCGATCCGGTGCCGGACGGTGAGGGTGGCACGTTGCGCGTCGAGGGCCGCCAGGTCGCCGACTCGCCGATGCACTTCCTCGGCGGCGAGGTGGTCACCTACGACCAGGTCGAGGCGCGCAAGGATCGCAAGCTCGACATCCTGCTCTCGAACATGCGCGGCAACGGTTGGCCGCTCGTCATCGAGGTCCGCAACGGCTACCTGAGCACGCTGCCCTTCGCGGTCACGGACCTGATCGTCGACGCGACCGGCGCCATCGTGACGACCGGGCACGACGATCGGTGGACGACCTACCGGGCCGAGAAGCTCGCCGAGTGGGACGCCGAGAGGAAGGGGTGACCGGATGATCGTGTACATCGCAGGCTGGGCCACCGGGGCGGCCACGGCCCTCATCCTGGCTGCGGAGTGGCGGCGCTGGGCGCACAGGGCCGGGCGGAGGCTGCGTGGCCGGCGCCAGCTCGAGCTGAGGCTGCCGAGGAGGGCGCGGTGAGCGCGCCGTACAAGCCGGGCGGGATGCGCCGGTTCCGCCTGGCCAGGGCGCGCGGAGGTCCTCGTACATGCGTGGCGCAGGGAGTCGTGTTCTGGGACGGGACCGTGGTCTTGCGCTGGCTGGGCAACGACGCATCAACGATCACCTTCACGTCGCTGGCTACGATGGAGACGGTCCACGTCCACGACGAAACGTGGATCCGATGGGAGGATTTCTGCTGCTTCGTGTGCGGCACGGAGTGCGGCCCTGCAGTCGGACCGGGGTGGTGCAGCGCGTGCGGCGCTACGTGGGACGAGCCAGCGTCCATGCCCGAGCCGGCGCCATCCGCGAGATCGTGGAGAGCGAAGACGACAACTGCGGAACCAGAGCTCGAAGCCGAGAACCTCAGACGGCGTGGCCGCATCACCGATCTCGAGGGCGAGATCGCGATCTTCCAGACGGTAAACGCCGAGCTCGAGGAAGAGAACGCCCACTTCCGAGCGGCTGCCGCCGAGCTGGAGGACGACCCGACCGCGGAGATCGACGAGGCGGACCGCCAGGCCGGCAGGCGCCGCGCGGCGAGGAAGAGGACACGATGATGATCGCCGACTGGGCCCGGCGCTACTTCGCTCCGGTCCTCGACAACCGCATGGGCACGACCGGCCCCTCTCCGCTCGGACTGCGCGCGCTCGAACTGGCGCGCTCCCAGATCGGGCGCGGCGAGTCGGGCCGCAACAACGAAGGTCCCGACCTGGACCGGTACCGCATGGACAAGCACGGCCACGTCGGGCCCGCCGGCGCGTGGTGCGCCGCATTCGGCTGCTGGTACCTGGAAGGCGCCGGCGCCGTCTTCAAGCGCAGCCACAGCGCGAAGACGCTCTTCGCGAACCTGTTGAAGGCCGGCGCGCGGAAGGTCGCCGAGCCGGCGCTGGGCGACTTGTCGCTCTGGCACCGCGGCGTGGCCGGCGCGCGGACGGGTCACTGGGGGATCGTGTCCGCGCCACTCGACGGGTCCGCCTTCAAGACGATCGAAGCGAACCGCGGTGCTTTTCCGAGCAAGGTGCGCGAGTACCCGCACGAGCTGGGCGAGGCGCTGCTGCTCGGGTTCGCGAGGCTGCCGTGAGCTTCGCCCGCTACTGCCTCGAACTCCTCCTCTTCGCCGTGGTCGCGGTGTGGTTGTTCGCGGTCCTGATGTCCGACGGAGGCTACTGGTGACGACGCGCGCGGCGTGGCCGCGCGCTGAACAACTCTGCGCCCGGCATACCGCCGGGATGCGGGAGATCGGGGCCGCAGTGGCCCCACGACGAGAGAGGTCTTGCCAATGAAGCGAGCGATTCTGGTCCTGCTGTTCTTGTTCCCCCTGCCCAGCTGCGGCTTCGACGAAGGAGGTGACGACGACGAGATGAGCGAGTGCGCCGACGGCGCGTGCGAGATGGACTACGGCGGAGAGCTGGCCGGTGCCGAACGCGATCAGGCGCCGGACCCAACAGCGGAACTGAGTCCCGACGAGCTGCCAACGTTCGACTGGAAGCCGGACACCGCCGCCGTCTGTGGCACCCAGTGCACCAGTATTGGGGGTAACTGCTGCTTCGCAGGCACGGGCGGCAACGGCATCTGCTGTGGGGCCGGTGGAATGGCGGGGAGGGACGTCTGTCTACCCACGCAGTGGGGGCCCATGTGCTGTGCGTGCATCATCCCATCAGGGACCGGGTGCGGGGATCCGCACTACTGCGGCTTGCACTGCTCCTCCATCGACCCCGAAACCGGAGAGTGCATCGGCTACCACTAGGGTCTCCACGTGTCCTGGATGGCGCGAATCCCGTCGAGGGCCCTTTCGTGGTCCTTGCCAGACACCTCGACGGACCCTGAGCGGCCGGAGATGCATCGAGGCACGTAGTCGGCGTAGCAGGGTCTTCGGCAGCTCTGATTGACCTTGCTGTGCGGGTCGTCGGCCCGACCCTCTCGGCACAGCTTGTAACCGCACCAAACACGAGCCTGCTGATCGCAGGAGTCGCTCAACGTGAGCGGCTCCCTTTCTTCCGCCCGCCCCCACAGAAGCCACGCAAGAGCCCCCAGCAGCACCACCAGCACGAGCTTCTTCATCGAGTCCCCTCCCCCTTCGAGCGATCCATCCTGCGGTGGCGCACACGGGCGGCGCAAGGGCCCTCACGCTCGACGCCTCACGCGTCTAACGACGCAGGTTGTTCTTCAGCGCGATTAGCTCGTCGATGATCCGGCCCAGCCGGGCGGCGTCGATCGGGCGCCCTTCGCGGATCTCGAGCTGGGCCTGGTGCAGCTCGTGGACCGCGTGGTCGATGCGCTCCCGGGCTCGCCGGTCCCTCATCGGCCCCACGCGGCGGCCAGGATGGCCATGGCGACGACCACGGTACATCCGACGATCACCCAGGCGAGCCGGATGGCAGCGCGCTCGACGGGGGCGCGGCGAGGGTCCGGTGACGCCCACCGGATCGGCTGCATGGGGAAGGGCGCCGGCTGGGGCGGCGGGACGGTCTCCGGTACCTCGTGGATCGGAATGGAATCGGCCGGCGCGGGCCGGGGTGGCAGGTAGCCCAGCGCCTCGGTGACCAGCTTTCGGTGAACGTCTGCTGGGATCCTCGTGGTCTTTCGGCTGTCGTCCCAGGTCTCGCTCCAGTCGAGCGGTGGGAGCTTCTCGGTCGCACGAGCCTGGTCCGGGTCGATCGGCTCGACCACCGGGGGAGGGGGCGGCAGCGGGGGCGGCCGACGAGCCATCTCTACTTCCGCTGGCGATCGCGCAGCTGGCGGGCCTGCTCGGCGAGATCCTGAGCGGCACGGAGACGGTTGGCCTCGGCGCTGATGGTGGCCAGCTCTCGGGCCGTGCGTTCCGCCTCCGCCTTCTGCTTGGCCGCCTCGGCCTTGTGCTTCTGCGCGCGCCAGGTGGACCATGCGCCGTACGCGGTCAGCACGCCCTCGATGATATGGGTCCAGTCCGTCACTTCGCTCCAGGGGTGGCTGCTGCGGCTGCAGCGGGTGTGGGCGGTAGCGGCTCCTGCACCTCGGGCGCGACCGGAGCCGGGCGCGGCGCCACTCGAGCGGAGCGCCGGCCGAGCAGCTTGTCGATCCGCCGGCGCTCGGTCTCCAGGTCCTTGCGGGCGGTGTCGAGGTCCTGGCGCAGCGCAACCACCTCGTCAGCGGTCGCCTCGAGCTTCTCTCGCGTGGCCTGGTAGCCGGCGCCTGCCTCGACCTTGGCCGTCTTGGCGAGCTTCGCGCCGTTCTCGCCGAGCTCGGTGGCTTCCTCGGCCGTGGTCTTCGCCTCGCAGCTGTCCACGCGGCTCCAGACGGCGGTCATCAGAGCCAGCGCGAGGCCCACAACCATGCCGTTGATCTTCTGCTTGGTGCCGGGGTCGATCCCGAGCGTGACGGGGGCGGTCCTCGACCGCGCGGGCGGGGCTTCGGGTAGCGCGATGCTGGGATCGGTGTCGCTCACTTGTTAGACCTCATTGTGATGCTTAGTTTGCATTGACATGCAGATCGACGATCCACGACTTCCCGAGCGCTTCTGGGCGAAGGTGTCCCCATGTCCCATGACCGGATGCTGGCTGTGGGTCGGGGCGCTCCTTCGCTCGGGCGGATACGGCGCGGTGAGGTGGAATGGAGGCGCCGCCCGTGCGCACCGCGTTGCATACGAGGAGTTGGTGGGGCGAATCCCGGAAGAGCTTGAACTCGACCACCTGTGCCGCGTCCGCTGCTGCGTGAACCCGGAGCACCTCGAGCCGGTCACGCACGCGGTCAATCTCTTGCGCGGCGTCGGCACCGCGATCCAGATCAAGCGGAACAAAACGCACTGTCCGCGCGGCCACGAGTACAACGCCGACAACACGTACAACGCGCCCCACGGCGGCCGAAATTGCAGGACCTGCCTTCGGGAAAAGGAGGCGCGTCGGCGTGCTCACCGGGTCACCACCCGAAGCTCGTGAGTGCGTTGGGCGCCGCGTCAATCGTTTCCGCATTCGCGCCGACCCAGAGCCATGCGCGTAGGATGTTGCCTACCGGCGAAGTGCCGGCGCCCGCGCCGAGGCCCTTGAACGTGCCGTTGGTGACCACGCCGTTGAAGGTCCCGGTGATCGTCTCGTAGGGGGTGCGGCACCGGAAGCGCGAGGCGGTCCGGTTGTACGAGACGAGGATCGGCAGGACATGCCGCCGGTGGTCGAAGATGCCGTCGGTCGTCACGCCAGCGCAGTTGAGCCTGAGCAGGCCGGTCGAGCCGATGCCGATCCAGAGCGCGGTGCCGGTGCCTGATCCGATCGTGATGAACAGCCGGGTCGCGGCGGCAGAGACCCACTGCGACCAGATGAGCCAGCTCACCGAGTTGGCATTCGGATCGTAGAGAGCCTGATTGCTGAGGGAGAGCCGCTGGATCGCCGCCTCGGTGAACCCAACGCCCTGCTCGACCCAACCGGTGATCGAGTTCTGGTAGGTCACAGCCACGCCGTTCGGATCGAGCGTGGCGGCTCCGACCACGGGCGCGAGGTTTCCGCTGGCGTCCTGCATCAGCCATCCCGCGGTGGGGGCAGGTAGCGCAGGAGACGCAGTGGTGAAGTCCGCTGACGAGTCGGCGATGATGCCGGTTCCCCAGTTGCCCGCCTCGCGCGTGTAGACGGTGCGGCCCTTGATGGACCCGGTGAGGCGCCGCGCGGTGGAGCCGTCCGGCGCGGAGAACGGCGGATCGGAGTCGGCGATGTAGATGTAGTCTCCGATCGCCCCAGCCCCCTGCCCGCCTCCGATCTGGATGATCGGCGCGTTGGTTTGGCCCTCGAGGTCGGCGCCGTCGCCGGTGTTGCCGACGACGTAGGGGACCCTCGGGAAGCTGCCGAAGCCGAAGGCGCCGCCGAACTTCAGCTTGCCACCGGTCGTGCCGCGGACGTGGTTGTACGTCACCTTCAGGCCGTCCATTCCGAACGTCGAGCTGCAGAGGAACCCGTTCTGCATCGTCCCGGCGCCGAGGTTCAGCACCATGTTGTGGCTTATGTCCACGTTGTCGGAGCGGCTGGTGTTCGCGTTGACCATGACGCTCTGCTGGACGTCGCCGGTCGCATGGCGGTGAGTGATCTGGTTCCCGAGGATCGACAGGTGGGGAACGTTCTCGAAGGTGAGCGCGGTCGTGACGCCGTTCTGCTCCACCTTGTTGTTGGCAAATATGACCTCGCTCGGGTTCGAGCCGCCGGTTGCTGCGATGAGGACGCACTCGTTGTCCGTGTCAGACACGGGCCTCGTGATGGTGTTCCCGGTGAACACGAGCTTGTTGAACGTCGAGCGGAAGCTGACGGCCGGCTGGTTGTGGTTGCTCGGCGGCTCGATGATGTTGTCCACGAAGACGAGGTTGCTGCAGTCGAGCGCATCGACGCAGCCAGCCACCCGGTTGCGGGCGAAGATGAACGAGCTGTTCGGGTGGGTGTTGTTGAGCCCGGTGAGCGTGACCGCGATCGTCCCTTCCACCGACTCGATGATGTTGTCCACGATCATCGAGCGACGCGGCGAGGTGTTCTCCGGGTTCGATCCGCCGGTCGGCTCGTGGTCGATCGCCTGGTCTCCGGTGTTCCTGAACCGACAGTTTGCAACGATGTAGTCGTCCACGTTGCGCTGCAGGCCGATGCCACTGCGGTTGCAGAAGTTGAAGTCGCAGTGCGCGATGAGCACGTTGGTGACGCCGCCGATGACGTCGGTCCCGGTCGCGTAGAATCGCCAGGTGACGGTGCCGTCCACGATCGCCGACCCGGTTCCGGTCGGGGCGACTGCGCCTGTCGTACCGCCCACGATGGCCTCGTAGACGTTGCCGGCGTTGGTCCGGTAGCCACCGGTGCCGACCACGTTCCCGGTGGTCCATGCCACGGGATGTCCCAAGGGCGCACCCACCATCTGGATGGCGTCGCCGGGGCTGTTGTAGAACCAGCAGTTGGTGAAGGTGACGCCGTCCACGCGGCCGAGGTCGGTGCTGTTGCCGCCGAGCCGGACGTTGTGGGTCTGCTCCTCGATGTTGGTGAGGTTGTCGACGTTGCCGTCGAAGGCCATGTCTCGGAAGCTGATGCGCGAGCAGTTGCCGTGGATGTAGATGCCGTACCAGGCTCCGTCGCCGCCGTCGCCGGTCATCTTGATGACGCTGCCCGGCCCCTCGCCGACGATCTCGAAGTCCACCACGTCGTGCAGGACGATCGCTCCGAGGTCCACCGCGCGCGGGGTGAGGTAGATGCCCTTCGGGATGAAGATGCCCTTCAACCCGTTGGCCAGCGCGAAGGTGATCGCCGCGTTGATGGCGGTGAGGTCGGCCGGCGTGGCGTCGTCGCCGACTGCCCCGAAGGCTGGGTCGCGGATGTTGGCGTGCGTACCAGCTCCGCCGCCTCCTGAGCCCGGAGGCCCCGGAGGGCCAACAGGGCCAGCCGGTCCAGCCGACCCGGCAGGGCCGAGCGCGCCCTGAGAGCCTGCCGGACCCTGTGGGCCCGGAGGGCCGGGCGGCCCCTTCCTGATGCGTCTCATGCGGCTTTAACCTCGAGCGCGACCATCGCGGCCGCCTGACTGGGGGACCACGAACAGGTGCAGTTGGTCTGCCCGATCGCGTGCTCGGACTCGAGTCTCTGCGTGTTGGCGCTGGTGGATCGCTCGGTCAACCGGGTGAAATCCGAGTCCGAGGTCACCACGGTGGACGACGTCGCGACGAAGGCGAGCATACGGCTCGTGCTCGCGACGAGCGCGCTGTTCAGCGTCACGCCGAGGGTGAGCGCGGCGGCAACCTGCCCCGTCTTGCTCTGCCCAGTCGCTCCGCTGCCGTTCGTGCCGCTGGCGTCGGCTCCGCTGTACTGGATGACGCTCCAGATGAAACTTGTCTGGGTCACGCCGCCGAAGTCGAAGGTGATGGCGCCGGCGCTCGGAGTCGCGCCCTGCGCGCGGAAGACGGTGAGTTGTCGGTTGGCGTCGAGCGCAATCGTCGCCACCTGCACCCATGTCAGCCCGTTGCCGGTCGCCGTCGGCGCCACCAGCGAGACGGCCGAGTAGGCGGCGATCGCGGCGTAGACCACCTGGTTAGCAACCGGCGTGATGGAGGCGGTCGCCACCGACGCCCCGTCCACGGTGGACTGGTTCTCGGTGAGCACCGTGGAGATCGGGCTGGGCAGGGACGGCCCATAGCCGACGTTTGCTCCGACGCGCGCGCCCGAGCGCGGGCCAACTCGAGGTCCGACGCGGATGCTCATTCCCCGACGCGCCCCCAGACCTTGCCGTTTCCGGTGCCACCCGAGGTCACGAACTTCAGCCGCACCTCTTCGCTCGCAAGGTCGGCGAGGTGGAGCATGAACTTCGTCGCCGCGCCGCCGGGCACAGGCGACACGACGATCGCCGTCTCCTGCACCCAGTCGGCGTCCGTGGTCTCCACGATCCGCTCGCGCTTCGGCCTGTTGGTGGTCCAGACGGTGACCGCGGTGGTGAGCGTGCCGGTGAAGTCGCCGTGGAAGCTGACCTTGGAGCCGGCCCCGCACCGCAGCGGGACCGAGTACTGCGTACCGGCCATGGCCAGCGGGGCAGTCGGGTTGGTCGCATCGGAGACGACGAGGACGGGGGTTGAGACGCGCATCGGATCACCTCATGGCGCGGCGGATGGCGCCGAACTCGGATTGCTTGCTGGTCTGCATCTTCGGACCGCTAGCGGGCGGCTGAGCGGATTGCATGGCCACGGCGTCCTCGGCGCGGCGGCGCGCGAGGTACTCGGGGGCCATCGTGTTGTCGAGCGGCACGTCGAAGACGAGGCTGAGCCGGGTCATCATCGGGTACGGCATCGACTTCGGCGCCTCGGACACCTGCTCGACCAGCTCGTCCTGGATCTGCTGGAAGAAGCGCGGGAACACCTCGCGCAAGGCCAGCGCGGCGACGGGGCTCACCGCACCGATTGCCAGATCGTGCAGCACGGTCAACGGCTCGGTGGATGCGCGCACCGCGTCGGAGAACCGCTGGAGCTCGGCTGCGTTCGGCCGGTAGGGCACCGGCTTCACGGTCGGCGGGCGCGGGTCCTTGGGCACCTGCCCAGCCAGCCACCCGAGGCGGTGCACGATGGCGTCGGCGATCGCGCCGGCCAGCGCGGGCGGTGCCGGGATGGACTCCAGAATCTGGCGGCGGACCTCCTCGGGGTTGCTGGACACGCGCTCCAGCTCCTCGGCGCGGTCGCGGAACAGCTTCAGCGGGTCCGGCTTGCCCTTCGGCGCCGGCTCGCCCGAGGGCTTGCGGGCTGGCTTCGCCTCGTCGATCGGGTCCCAGAGCGGGCGAGAGAGGACGCTGGACAGCGCGGCGGACGACCGCGTGACCACCGGTGCCGCCTTGTCCGCGCCGCGGACCAGCACCCGCACGGCGGTGGCAGCGCCATCCTGCGCGCTGGCTCCGAGATGAGCGATCCTGGCCACCGAGCCGGGCAGGCGAATCCCCAGCTTGCCCAGCGCGCCGCTGGCCGCGCGGAACTTCAAATAGGCGCTGAGCAGCGGGCCAACCACAGGGATGTCCTCGCTGTTGGGCAGGCCAGCCGCGCCGGCCAGGAGGTCCGCGGCGGCCACCGCGTCGCCGGCGCCGCCGCGCTGGCGAACGCCGCCCGGCTCGCCCACCGCCGACTCGGCGTGGCGGGTCATGACGTCGGTGACGATCTCGTCCTGCTTGCCCACCGCCTCGTCCATGCCCTTCACCGCGTCGTCGAGGGCGGCGCCGGACACGTCGTCGAGGTAGGGGCGCACGGCCTGGGCGAGGTCGTAGTGCGCCTGCTCGGCGGCGCGGACCGTCTGGAATCCGTCCTCGAAGTCGGTGGCGGCCCCGCGCAGGTTCTCCGCGTCCACCGTCTGCTTCGGCAGGATGGAGCGCACCTCGTCGGCCATCGGCGCGCTGTTGAGCGACGATTCGTCCACCGCGCGGAAGCGCACGAGCACGGGGCGGTCCGTCTCCGCTGCGGCCAAGAGGCGATGATTGCCGTCCGCCACGCCGAGGGCCCCGGACGGGCCCATGTCGATCTCGATGGGGGGCATATCCGCGCCCTCGTCCCACCCCTGCTTGATCGATCCGATGCGCTCGGCCCGGGTCTCTGCGGACGGAACGAGGCCGCCCAAGCTGCTGTCCGCCAGCTCGCTCGGCCGCACGACGTATCCGACCGCTCGATGGTCCTCGGACGAGAGCTGGCGGAACGTGGGAACGCCCTGCTTAATGGATGCGCCCTCGTCGAAGAGCTTCAGCCCCTGGTTCTCGATCGACGGGTCGAACCCGGGCGCCGCGAGGGCGTCCTCTGCCACCGCGGGCGCGCGCGCCGCCGGCTCGGCCGGCCCGGTGAACCCGGCCGCCTTCAGGTCATCGAGGTTCTCGGCCTGGAACGCCTTCGCTCCGGCCTGCTTCTCGGCCCAGTCGCTCACCTTCGGGGCCGCCTTGGCCGCACGGTCGCGCATGAACCGCAGATCCGCAGCCGCGCCGGGGTTGGCCGCCATGATCTCGTCGGCCTGCCGCACGAGGTCGTCGGTGGCGCTGGCCATCTCGGCCGCGTGGTTGAGGACGCCGCCCTTGGCCGCCTCGACGGCGCGCGCGCTGCGCAGCTTGGCGGGGATCAGCTCCTCGACGAGGTACCCGGCATCGGGCCGCTTGGAGGCGACCAGCGCATCGGCCAGCCCGGTGCGGATCTTGGCGTCGGCCGTGACCCCGGCCGCCTCCAGCTTGCTCCCCGCCACCGCCTCGCGGCTCTCCGCCGCCTTGCGCCAGCCGGAGGTGTACGTCTCCGAGAGCTGTATGCGGCCGTCCATGACCAGCCTGGCGCGCTCCAGCTTGGCCTGCTCGACGGCGAGGGCGTCGCCCACCTTCGACACCTTCGCCTTGGCGACTGCCGCCTTGGCCTCGGCCTTGGCCAACTCGGCCTGGAGCCGCGTGTCGGCGATCTTCAGGCGCGCCCCGGCGCCCACCTCGGCCAGGTCCTTCTTTCCGCCCAGGCGGTACTCTTCCAGCTTCAGTTTCTGCTCGGCGGAGAACGCGGTCTGCTCCTGAGCCGTCGCTCCGCGCGCCTCCACCAGCTCCAGCTTGCCCCTCTGCTTCAGCTCCTCCAGCCCGGCTCGGTTGAGATGCCGCTCCTGCTCGATCCGCAGACGGTCGGCCAGCCGCTGCTCGCGCTGCGCCTCCTTGATGGCGATCTTGTGCTCGGCCTGGAGGGTCGTCAGCTCCTTCGAGCTCGACGCCATGCTGTCCAGCTTCCCGCGGGCAGCGGAGGCCCCGCGGCTGAACAGCGTGGCTCCTGCGCCCGTCAGACCGCCCCAGAGCGCGCCCTGGCCGGCCCCGGCCAGGAACGTCTCCGCGCTCAGCTCCTTGTCCTGTAGGACGCTCTCGCTCAGCACGTGGCCGGCCCCGTAGAGCGCGCCCTCGACGGCGTAACCAGCCCCCGCGGCGGCGGCGCCCTCGATCAGCCCGCCCGCGCGACCCGCCTTGACGACGAGGTCCCCGGCCCTGCTAGCCAGCCCGGCTGGCGAGAGCCGCGCCGCGGTCCCGGCGGCACCAGCGCCACCTGACAGGAGCGCCGGGGCGACCGTGCCGGCGATGTCGCCCGCTGTGGCCGCGATCGGGTGCACCTCGCGCCGGGCGGCCCGCTCGTCGGTGTAGTCGGGGCCACCCAGGAGCTTGGTGGCGGCCCCGTAGCCGCCAAGGGTGGCCGCGTCCACCGCCCCCTCGACGAAGGCCCCAGCCACGCCACCGGCGCCACCGTGCTCCTGCTGGAGGAACGCGCGCTCCTCGGCCGTGCCCAGCTCGCCGGTGGTGGCCGGGCGGAGTCCGCCGGACGCACCCGCCGCAGCGAGGTCCTCCGGCGTCGCCTGCACCACCCGGCCCTGCGGCGTGGTGACCGCGACATTCGCGCCGCCCGGAGCCTCGAACTTGCCAGAGGCGATGGCGTCGCTGACCGCCTCGTTGGGTACGAACTCCTCACGCCCCGCCTGCTTGTTGAAGAGGACGGGCACCTACTTGACCCCGTAGTACAGCTCGAGCTCGGCCTGCGGGGTCCCCGCCGGTGGGACCGTGCCAAGGAGGCTCGGCGCCTCTCGCTGGCGGACCAGCGCGTTGCCGACCAGCGAGCTGGTGAGCTGGACGTACTCGCGCTCGGACAGGTCGCCCTCCGCGCGCCGCTGATCGAGGGCCGTTTTGATGGCCTCGATCTCTGGCCTGGTGAGCCCCTCGTCCCGATCGCCCAGCGCGTCCAGCTTGCGGCCGAGCCCGGTGATCGCCGAAGCGCGCACCTCCGGATCGAGGTCCTTGGCGAGCGGGACGGTCAGCTCCTTGACCAGATCTTCGCGCTTGTCGGTATCGACCGGCTCCTGTGAAGCCCGATCCATCGCCTGGTACCGGCGGGTCGGGCTGGCCTTCGAGTCGAAGTTCTCCAGCTCGATGGCGAGCGACTTGTCGAGCCGGTCGTCAGACGTCTTGACGAGGGTCCGGTACTTCACCATCGGGTTGGCGGACGAGGTCCAGCCGTCGAGGTCGGGGATCTCCTTCAGAGCAGCGGTGATCTCCGCGTCGCGGTTGACCGACTGCGGGTCGCGGATCTTGGCCAGCTGGTTGGCGAGATCCACGCGCATCGTCTCGATCTCCGTGCGCGCTTCCGAGGACCATCGGCTCGATCCAGGCCCCTTGAAGACTCGCTTGTGCCTCTGTACCGCGTCAGCCATTCGAGCCATCGTGGTGCGGAACACCTCGTTGTACTTGACCTCCGCGGACAGGTCCTTGGCGCCCTGTTCGCCACGCCGCGCGCGCCCGAGCACCTTGCCAGTCGAGTCCACGACGGTGGCGCCGCGGTCGGCCTGCTCCGCCTCGCGGTTGTTCTTGTCGATCTGGGTCTGCTTGTACCGGTCGTCGATGCTGAGCGGCTGCTGCGCTGCGGCCGGATCCGGCTCGTAGCGGCCCGTCTTCGGGTTGAAGATGGTGCCCGTCTTGGCCTGGAACTGCGCGCGCTCCTCGCGCTGCGCCGCCGCCTGGGCCCCGGCCGCCTGCTGTCGAGTTCGGCGCTGCTCGAGGGCAGCCTGGTCGGCGCGCACGGCACCGCCGAGGAGGTCGGCTCCCTTCTGCCGGATCTGCGCGGTGAACGCCTCGGCGTTGCTCTTCACCGTCTGCGACTGCGTGCGCGCGGCGATCTTGGCGACGTCGCGCTCCAGCCGGGCGAGGTGGCCGGCCATGCGCGTGTTGTACTCGCCGAGCCTGCTCTGGCTGACCGAGCGGAAGTCGGCGATCTGGTCCGTCTTGAGGTTGATGAGCGTGCCCAGCCGCTCGCGGTCCGCCATCTGGAGCTGGACGTCCTGATCCATGCGCCCGAGGATGAGGTCGAGCGCCGGGTTGCTCGCCTCCTGCCGCCCGGTGAGGGCGCGCCCGAGGTCGGCCAGCGCCATGCCCACGCCAGCCATCACGTGGTCACCGGTACTCATCTCGTGGAACAGCCGGCCCCGGTCCACCTTGTGGTTGGCGAACCGATCGATGAGCTTGGTCTTCTCGGCGGTGAGGAAGGCCTCCTCCTTCGCCCGGTACGCCGCGTACTGCTCGCGCTGGCGCTGCTCGTCGGCGAGCCGTGCCTCGTTCGCGTCGTAGGCCTGAGCGGTCTGCTCCGCCCCCAGCGACTCGGCCTGCGCCGCCTGCTGGCGAGCGTCGGACTCCTGCTGAAGGCCCCCCAGGCCCATCTGCGCGGCCTGTACGGACGTCTTGGGCACGGCGTCGGGGAAGATGGACGGTGGCGGCTCTGGGGCTGGCGCGGGGCCCGGGACGACCTCGGGCGGGGCCGCTGGCGGCGCCAGCTGCGGCACACCGAGGCCCGGCGCCTGCCTCAGCGCATCGGGTGGCAGCACCTCACCGGCGGGCGGCGCCTCGGGCTGGCCGGGCGGCAGAAGCTCCGGCGCGGGCGCGGGCGGAGCGGCGGAGAAGTCGGGCGGCAGGATGCCGTTGTCGGGCGCAGGCGGTGCGGGCGGCGGTGCGCCGAACTGCTCGCCGAACGGGCGCGCGACCGTGACCGTCTGACCCTGGTCTGTCAGATAGGTCTGGGACTGCGCGTCTTCGGCGATCAGCTGCGGCATCTACTTCTTGGCCTTCTCCAGCTTGCGAAGCCGCTCGTTGAGACGAGCTGCGCTGGCCAGCGCAGCACTGATGGCGGCGCCGTTGTCGAGCATCTTGCCGTTGGGCGTGTCGCGCACGATGCGCCGGCCGGCCTCGGACTTCTCGAGATCCTGGGCCATGATCATTGCTCGCCGACCCTCGCCGTACGCGCCCTCGTCCTTGTAGCGAGCGGTGTACGACTTCATTCCGTCCAGCATCTTGTCGATGTGGCGAGAGACAGAGCGAACGTCCTTCTTGAGCGTGCGGTCGCTGGCGGTGGCCGCGTTGGCGGCGTAGGTGCCGCCGGTCTGCAGCGCGGCGCCCACGAACTCCCTGCCCCAGCCCGGGTCGTAGTTGCCGACCTTGATGCCCTCGGCCGCGATCATCCCCTGCATCTCCGCGGCGGAGACGCCGAACAGCTGAGCGAGATAGGCCTGCTGGGCCTGGTCGTTCATGCCCATCGTGGCCAGCTTCGACTGCATGTTGGCCAAGCTCGTCGCCTGGTTCAGCCCGGCCTGCTGGAAGATCTGCTGGTTCTGCGCCGAGAGGTTGGCCAGCTTCATGTTCTGCTGCAGGTTGGCGTTCTGCCCGGCCATGCCGATGTCCTGCTCGCGGCCCTGGCTGATGACGCCGCCGAGCTGCGCGTTGGCGGCGGACTGGTCCTGGAGCGCCGCCTGCTGCGACAGGCCAGCCGTGTTGAGCCCGATGTTGGCCGCGTTGCTGGCCGCGCCGCGCGCCGCCAGCGCCGCGTTGCCGCCGCGCCCCATGCGCGCCATGGCCTGCTGTTGCGCGATCGCGTTGTTGCCCTGCCGCTGCGCCGCCAGCTCGCCCGCGCCCTGCTGCTGGCCGCTCGCGATTCCGGTGAGGCGGTCGGCCAGCTGCATCTGCTGGGCGCGGAACTGCGCCTGCATCCGCGGGTCGAGTTGCGACGCCTGCCCGGTGCGGACGTTGCCGACCATCGTGTTGCCAGCCTGCGGCGCCTGCCGTCCCCGGACCGCGTCCAGCCCGGCCTGCATCTGCCCACGCAGATCACCGGCGCCGGGCAGCCTGCCGAGGTTCGGGTTGAGATCAACCTTCTGGCCCTGTCCCCAGCTGAGAGGGTTGTACCAACTCATGTCGCGCTCCTTGCCATTCAGTAGACCCGGCTCTCTGCGACCGAGTAGTGGGTGCGCTGGACGCCGCCGGTGAGGATCAACTCGGTGAGCTCGAAGCTGGCGCCGAACTGGCCAGTCGGCTCGACGTCCTCGAAGCGGAAGCGGACCGCCTCGCACTCCTGCCCCACGTGGATCTGGAACTGGTACGCGGTGTCGTTCTCGCCACCGTAGGGCCCGGCGCCGTACGCACCGTCTCCGTAGGGGGCGGTGACGCGCGCCTCGAGCGGGTCCACCACAATAGGCACGCCCGTCCAGCCGTCCTCGAAGTCGAAGCCGATGAAGACGCGCAGCTGATGCGTGGACAGGAACTCGCCGACCACGGTCACCCACCACAGGAACTGCCAGCCCTGCATGTGGCCTGCGAGCTTGAGCCACGCCGTCTCCATGCCCATGCGGATCTGGCTGTTGCTGTCGCGGTAGATGGCGGGCGTCTCGGTCCAGACCTGCCCGTCGTTGCGGAGGTAGAAGTACTCGCCGTCTACCACCACCGCGTCCGAGCCCTCGTGGTTGGTGAAGACCGACCACTGGTCGAACAGGTAATCGTAGAGCAGCGTCTTGCCCTCGTCGGTGAGGAACCGGATCTGGGTCCGGTCCTCGATTAGCGAGGTGGCCACGACGGCCTGCGAGTTGAACCGCTCGACGGGCGCGCCCACGTAGTTGACCGAGCGGTCGCGCCCGAGCATGTAGATGCCCTTCAGCGACTGGAACATCACGCCCACCGGCGTGTAGCCGAGCGAGTCGGGCGAGACGCATCCCACGTCGCTGGTGATCAGCTCCGGTGACGAGAAGCCACCGCCGACGTCGGGGTTGGCGAACGGGCCTGATCCGTTGAAGGCGAAGATCGCCGTCTCCTTGAAGACGATGACGATGTCGTCCATGACGATGAGCCCGTTGATGTCGCCACCGAACGGATCCACGTCCACCGACAGGAGCGGTGTCGCCTCTGCCGCGAAGCCCTCGGACAGCTCCTGCGAGAAGTAGACGCGCTGCGCCTGCGAGGAATCGACCATGAACAGGCGGTTCTTCCCGCCCGCGATGAGCCGGACAGCGCCGAGCGGGTCGTTCGCCACGATGCCGCCGTTGGTGTAGAGCGGCTCCTGCTTGAGCAGCGTCGCGTCATCCATCCCATCGAAGAACGTCACGGTGTCCACGAGCGGGTCGTTGGCGAGGTAGCCGTTCACCTGCCCGGCCGTGGTCGGATCGAGGCTGGCCACGCGCCCGAACAGCGACGCATCGCCGTCGAGGCTGCGGTACACGCCGATGCGCATCCCGGGCTTGGTGGTCCACCGGTAGGTGGGGATCGTGACGATGACCCGCCTCGGCCCGCCGGTCACCACGACGAGCACCGCCGGCGACACAGGCCCGCGCTCCACCTCGCCGTTGGCGAGCGTGTTCTCGTAGCAGACGACGTAGCCGTAAGTCCCATCCGCCAGGCCCGGCCCGGTGGTCACCGGATCGAGCACCGGCGTCGCGATGTCGTCGGGCCCGTAGTGGAACCCCGCCTCCTGCACGCGCTGTCCGTCGTACGCCTGCAGGAGCCCGCCGGCGATGTACAGCGTCTTGCCGAGCTGCGCCGAGCGGAACGCGTCGGGGGAGAAGAAGTCCAGCGACACGCGCCGGATGCCCTTCTCGGTGAACACGTCGCCGTCCCGCGACTCGACGTCGGTCACGTAGATGGCTGCGAAGCGGACCGCGCGCCCGGCCGGCCCCACCTCGTCGCTCATGGTCGGAAGGTGCGACTTGACGATCTGCCCACCCGCCAGACCGGGTAGGAAGCGGGCCACGACCAGCCCATCGGAGACGCGCTGGGTGTAGTAGGTGCGGTAGAGCGTGGAGTCGTGCATCGTGTGCACGTAGGCCTCGCCCTCGTCGAGGAACGGCTCGGATCCGAGCACCAGCCCGCGCTGCAGGCGCGACTCGAGGAGGGTGAACAGGGCCGCGTTGCTGTCCACGAGGAACATGCGGACCTGGTCCACGGTCCCGAAGTCCTCGCTCACCACGCGGATCTCGCGGTACCCGGCGTCGCTGTCGTCCCGCAGGAATACGCACGCGATCTTCGCGGCCGCACCCCCGTCGATGCCGCGCGACACGAACTCGGGCGCCAGGTCGTAGTCGAGCATGACGTACTGCTTGGACGCTGCAGCCCAGACGACCGCGATCCGACGGTCCGTCGCGACGGCCACCGTCTTGTCAATGGCCACGCCCAGTGAGTTGTTGGGCGCCTCGGAAAGCACCACGGGGATCGGGAGGCCCAGCCCGGCGCCACCGATCGTTCCCTGCTGGTGGACGTAGGCCACGGAGATCTCGCCATCCGTGTTGCGCCAAGCGATCACCGCCTTGACGTCGTCGGTGTCCACGTCGTAGAGCGGCAGCGCCCCGTCGATGTTCGTGAGGAGGATCGTCTCGGTCGCCGCCGTCGGGTTGGACGGGTCGATGCGCCAGACGCGGATCTCCTGCGACGCGGTGCGCACCCAGTAGACGTGGAGGAAGACGCCGACCGCGTGGACGCGAGGGCGCTCTCCGCCTGCATCCACCTGCAGCGGGGGCACGATGGCGCGCCCGGTGTAGTCGTCGAGCACCGAGTACCAGACGCCGCCTCGGCTGTCCTCCCACGCGTACACGGCGATCCCGTTCAGGACCGCCATGTCTGCCATCGTCTGATCGCTGCCCGTCTTCGCGACCGCCTCGTGGTCGCAGATGACGCTCTGGACGTCGCCGGCCTTGATCCACGCGCTGGCGTCGTCCACGAACGAGAACGCCTCGTCGTTGCTGAACGCCACCAGCTCGTACTGGCGCCTACCCAGCGCCAGAGGCTGCGGGAGTGGCTCGTCGGAGCCGAGCACGAGAGACCCCAGGTCCTCGTAGCCGCCGCGCTTCACCAGCGATATCGCCTTGGTGAACACCGCGTTCTCGAGGGCGAGCAGCTTGCCTGGCATGACCCCCTTGCGGTCCTGCTTGGTCTCCACGCCTCCAGCGAACTGGACGATCACGTTTTGCTCGGCCAGCTCAGCCATTGCGCCCCACGTGAGAAGTGCTCATGATTGGCTGATGAAGTTCGCCCCCGTGTCCGCTGTCTTCCTTCTCGTCCTCGTGGTGGTCCTCGGCATGAAGTGGCGCGGGGCCGCCGCCGACCTGGAGCGACTGGAGGCGGGCATCCAGGACACCATCAGCGACTCGCGGGACTGCACGGAGCGCACAAGGGCGGTGGCCGGCAAGCTCTTCGACGCCTGCGAGGCCCTGCGCGACAAGGGCCTCAGCCACCCGTCCTGCGCCGCGATCGAGTAGATCGCTCACGGGATGTCGGTCCCCACGGTCACGGTGCACACCTTGCCGCCGACCCCGGGAGTTGAGATCTCGAGGATGTAGTGGTTGTTGTCGGTTCCGACCAGTTCTGTGAGCCCGGTCGAGGTCAGGTTCTGGCGCGCCGTCCCCGAGCTCGAGGGCAACGTCTGGATCACGGTCGAGGTCCCGTCCGTGTTCAGCCGCATCAGCGTCGCCACCATGGTGGAGACGGGCACGACGCGAACGGCTACCGCGAGGATCCGCTCCCCCTCGTCCAGGATGATCGGGACCTGGAGTACGTCCGGTGCGGCCGTGGTCACCCACTCGCCGGCCCCTGTGAAGTTGCCCGTGCCCGACGTGGGCTGTCCGGCACAGGCTGGGATATGGCGCACCCGCTGCGATCGCTTCGGGCCGGTCGCGGTCACCACGCCTGTCGCCGAGATCGCCAGCGACTGCGCCTGGGCCGGCAGCGCCGCCGGGAAGATGAAATCGTAGCTGGCTGCCAGTGCGTTGGGGCTGCGCAGCTTCACCGCGGTGGTGATTCCGCTCGAGCCCTGGAACAGGCGGATGTCCGAGCTGTCGATGAAGGCGCGGTGGTTGGCGGCGCGCAGGAAGTTGTAGATCGCGGTGCCGCTGTCGAAGTTGGCCTGAGAGCCGCCGGTACCGTAGTCGCCGGTGAAGCCGCCCAGGAGCGCCGCGTTCAGGCTGGCGCCGCTGGTGAGCTGGACGAGCACGCCGCCAGACGTCTTCCAGTAGAGCTCGAAGTCGACGCTGGAGACGAACAGGCACCGCGAGAGCGCCGCGATGGTGGTCGGGTCGATCGCGGCCATGCCCAGCGCGCGGGCCTGGGTGAGCGAGAAGTTGGCCAGCGGCAGGTCCGCGTTGATGTTGAGGCCAGCCACCGGGATCAGAACGCCCTGCCCGCTCGAGTGATCGTGCGCATCGAGGGTGTCCAGTGACGCGTTGATCTCGGTCCCCCAGGTGCCGATGGAAGCACCGTTGTCCGGCTTGGTGAGGACCATGTTGGGAGTCGAAGTGCTCATCTCAGATCACCACCAGGAACGCCTTCACGGGTGCGACCCCGCCGTTGAACACCCACAGCTCTCGCGTCGGGTGTGGGTTGTCGGCTTGCCGGTTGGACACGACGACGCTGTCACCGTCGGTGCTCCACAGGAACTGGCGGACAGGCCGCCCGGTGCCATGCTGGACCTTGTTGAGCCCGGGCTGGAGCTCGACGTCGAGTCGAACGCCCTCGGCCAGCGGGTGGGCCACCAGCTGGTTGACCTTGGTGACCATGGCGTCCTGCGCCCGGTCCACCTTCACGTCACCGGTGCGCACGGGGGCCAGCTTGCCGATGCGTTGGACCGCCCTGCTTCGTGGCGTCTTGCCGCGCGCCATCAGCCGAACTCCCAGCGCCCGAGATCTGGCAAGTACTCCGGCTCGGATTGGTCGCGCGCCTCGACGGCGAACATGAGCCGCTTCTCGAGGCGCTGGATCATGGCCGCGTGGTCGGCGGCCGGGCGCCTGTCGCGCTCTGCGGCGCGCAGTAGCGCGTGCTCGATGACGAGGTCGTCGGCGCCACCGATGCCGTCGTAGAGGTCGGCGTCGAGCACCAGCTTGGTGGCGTGCGGGATGTACCAGAGCCGGACCGTGTCCACCGCCGTCGGGGTGGGCACGAACCGCAGGGTCCCTGCCTGGAGCATGTAGCGGTAGGTCCCGCCGATGCCCCAGAGCGAGTCCTCGGCCAGCATCGTCTCGTCGTCGATCTGGTAGGAGCGCAGCCTGGTCGCGTCGCCGCTGCGGACCAGGTCCACGCGACGGAGCTTGTAGAAGTCGGAGGGCAGCGCGACGGTCTCCACCCCGATGACCGTGGCCAGGTCGGGGTTGGTGCGCTTGGTGAGGTAGTCGGGGTTGTGCTTGGCGAGGAGGTCGTGCACCTCCACGATGCCGGCGTTGATGAAGCCGGTCAGGATGGACGGCGTCAGCGACGTCGAGCGGCGATAGCCTCCTCTCTCGGTCACTGCCGAGCGCAACTGAGCGAGAGAGGAGGTGATGGCCATCCGTCAGCGCCTCGTGATGACGCTGTTCTTGGCCAGGAAGCCGACGTACACGACCGACCCGGCCGCGTCGGCCACGGCATCTGCCGTGTCGCGCACCTGCACCGTCATGGTGCCGGCCTTCACGTCCACCGCTTCCACGTACCCGCGCGCGCCGGCGGTGCCGATCACCACGGGCTGGAGCGGGTAGAGCAGCTGCGGGTACTTTCGCTTGAAGGTGATCGTGAACTGGCCCGGGCTGTCGCGGACCACGGACAGGACGTTCCCGGCCACGACGGTGACCGTGGTGGCCGACGTGGTGAAGTTTCCCGTCTCCAGGACGGGCGCGACCTCCGGCGCCGTGACCTCGTTGCTCTCCTGCGTTCCTCGGATTGTCATCTTGTGACCTCAGGCGAGCAGGACGGCCATGTTCCATCCCGGCGCGCAGCAGAAGAGGTTGCCGTACCCGCCCACGCGGGCCTGGTACGAGTCCGCGTTCTCCATCTGGTGGAGGATGCCGGTCCGGTTGAGGAACTTCGGCATGTCGCCCAGCGAGCGCAGCTTCCAGCTCTCCCACTTGCCCACCAGCATCTTGTTGGCCGGAGCGGCCCACGAGGTGCGGATGGTGACCATGGCCGACCCGACGCGGATCTTGAACGTGTCGTACCCGATGGTCTGGGTGCGGCTCGACGGGACCTGCGTGTTCTCGATGATCGTCTTGCCCTGAGCCGACAGGATCAGCTCGGTCATCGTGTCGGGGTTCATCAGCACGAAGTCGGCGGTGACTCCGTGCTTGCCGAGGGTGCCGACTGCCTTGATGAGCGTGTCGAACAGCGGCTCACCGCGTCCGTCGCGGAACAGGCCCGCGAGCCGATCCGGATCGTCCGAGCGGGTGACGCTGAAGAACGGCGTGGCCAGCCCGGTGCGGTCGGTCGGCACCCAGTCGTAGAAGCCGATGAGGCCCTTCCCGAAGTCCCCGTTCTTGAACAGGTACATCGTGGTGGTCTCACCGGTCAGCGTGGTGTCGATCTGCGCGGTGAAGGTCACCGTGCCCGCCTCGCGCTGCACCGACGCCACGGTCATCGGACCACCGGCGAGGACCGCACCAGACGTCCCGTCCGTGGTGGCGAACTGGATGGTCTGGCCCTTGTAGAAGTTGAAGGCGTCGGCGGGGTCGTCGAGCACGACCACCGTCGAGGCGAGGACGGTCGCGGTCGAGCTGCGACCGATCCAGCCACCTCGCCCGCGGAAGAGCTTCGCCTCCATCCGCATGGTGGCGGCCTTCATCTTCCGGTCGATCTCGTCGATCGCCTTGGCGAATGCGTCGCGGTCCTTGGCGCTGGCCTCGATCGTCTCGTTGTCGAGGATCGCGACCTCGTAGATCTTCTGCCGAAGGATCGGGATGAACTCCTCCGGGATGCTGGCCTGCGCCTCCGAGATCGACAGAGCGATGTCGGCCGAGCCGCCACCGCCGATCTGGTAGATCAGGCCCTGCGAGAGATGTCGGCCGCCAGCGTTGGTGTCCTTGGCGATCTGGCCGAGCGTCGGGTTGTCCAGATCGGCGAGGTTGTAGAGCCGATCGGTCGTGTAGTGGATGTAGAGCGCGTCATTCCACGCGGTCAGGTCAACGGTTGCCACGGGTCACTCCTCGGTGACCCGCTCGCTCTGCTACGTCTGCTTGTGCCCCTGCTGAAGGACCCGCCACGCCTCGTCGATCGACTTCTCGCGATCGAGGATAACGCGCGGTGCGGTCAGGTTCGGTGCTTGGGCAGCGTCTGCGTTGGTGAGCGACTTCCGTTGCGGCGCGGGCAAGCTCTGGGGCGCCTCGAGCGTGGAGGTCGAGCCGCTCGCGCCTTGCGGTGCGAGCAGGTTCTGGTACTTGGTCTTCTTCCTCTCGAAGACGGGTTGGTAGTAGAGGTTCGCCAGCTTGGCGGCCTCCTCCGGTTCCGGCGGCTCCTCGCCTCGCTCGATGGCGGCGACCATGATCTCCCACACGACATGGCCGGGGTCGTCTGCCTCGGCCATGAGGTACGGATAGGACGTGGTCTCAGCTTCGAGCATGGTGGAGAGCGCGCTCACGGCAGCCTCGACCCGGTTCTCCCGGTCCTTGGACTGCCACTCGTCTCGCTCCGCCTCGGCTGTCGCCCTTGCCTGCTTCAGTTCCTCCAGCTCTCGCTGAAGGCGGGCGACGTCGCGCTCTATCCGCGGTGAACTTGACTTCGAGTCTACTCCGAGGATCTCGGAGGTCAACGATTCATAGAGGGCAGGCAGCGCCGCCTTGGCCTTGTCGGCCCCGCCGTAGGTCGCCTCGAGCATGAAGCGGTGCGCGCCAGCGTGATCGCCCTCGGCCGCCAGCTTCTCGGCCTTGGCGAACAAGGTGAGGCGCGGCTCGTGCCCCTTCAGCTGCTCGCGCTGAGCGTCGAGCTGCTGCTTCTCGCGCATCAGCTTGGCCAGCGCCTGCCCCTGCCGGCGCTCAATGACCTCCGCCGCGGGATTGGGCGGGGGCGGCGTTTCCGGGGCAGCAGGCTCGACCGGTGGCGTCTCCGGGACTGCTGGCGCCTCCGAGACGGGCACGGTCGGCGCTGGAGTGGAAGGGGAAGTCACCCCAGCGCCAGCCGGCGCGCCCAGAACTCCACCTGTGACGGTCACGGTCATGCGGCTCCCATCGGCATCGGCGGCATCCCGCCGGCCATCGGATCCATCGGTGGTCCCGGCGGCGCCATGCCCGGCGGCCCCATCGGCGGCGCGCCGCCCATCATCGGGTCCATGCCAGGCGCTGGCATCCCGGGCGGCATGGCGGGCTGCGCGGGCGCGGCCTTGGCCACCTCGGCGTCGCACAGTTCGATCCAGTTGCGGACGCGAGCCAACACGCCCTCGGGAACCTTGGTCTCCCGGCTGCCCTCGGTGGTCTGGTGCAGAAGCACCGCCTTGCCCACGGAGATGCAGAGGTCGAGATTGGCGTGCGGGTCCGGCGCCGGCATGGGCGCGCTGTCCTCGAGCTCCACCTCGCCCTCCTCGTCGAGCTCGCAGTCGAGGCACTGCTCGATCGCCCACAGCGCGTACTCGATGGGCGCGTTGCGGATGAGGTTGGCCTGCTCGAGGTCGGGGAAGTCCATCAGGCTGGCGGCCCACTGCGGGTCGAGCATCCCGGTCGCGGTCAGCTCCTCGATGGCCTTCAGCTTTCCGGCGCGCGTCTTGGGCATGTACCCGGCCGCCTCGAGCCGCAGCTCGTACTTGTCCGCCTCCATGTCCACGGGCCACTCGATCTTCTGCACCACGCTGCGCTTGATCCAGCGCACCTCGCGGGGCTTCTTCTCGGACTCGGCCAGGTCCTGCTGCGCGTCCACGATGAGCTGGCCCTGGTCGCGGTGGAAGCGGGCGTAGCTCAGCTCGAGCTGGCTGAAGCGCTCCGACTCGATGTCGTAGAAGCTATCGAGGGCGGCCCCGCTGGCGCCCGCGCCGAGCGGGTTCTTGCTCTGCGCCATGAGCTGGGAGACGCCGCTCACCTCGTACATCTGCTGGATGAGCCACTGGAGGAACTGGAACTGCGCCGGGCTGAAGCCATCGGGCGCCTGCCAGATGGCGTCACTCGGCGTGTCCACCTCGATGGTGTGCGGGGCCTTGCCGGCCAGATGCTTCTTGGCGATGTTGGCGCCGCGCCGCACCAGCACCTTGGTCGCGCTGGTGAAGTAGATGTTCTGCATCAGGTCGCGAGCGATCTCGTTGACCTTGAACTGGAGGGCGGCCAGCTCATCAACCAGCGAGCAGCCCCAGAAGCCACGGCGCGGGGGTGACCAGCGGATGAAGGAGAACGGGAAGCGCGGGCGCTTCCACGGCCCCTGGTGCAGCGTCTGGCCCTTGATTGCGATGACGTGCTTGCCGTCGCTGGCGTCCTTGCCGCTGGGCAGGTGCCACGCCTCTATGACGTCCACCATGGTGGAATCGCCCGAGTACTCGAGGTCCAGCTCGCCGTCGCGCTTTCCGGCCGGCGGAGCTTGCTCGACGGCGCGCTCGTGCTCGGAGTAGTCGCGGCACAGCACCTCGCGGGCGACCTGCTTGACGTGCTGCATCTGGCGAGGCTTTCCGTAGCGCGCCTCGCGTTCGTCGAGGACGATCTCCTCGCACGGGATCCGGTCGGCCACGATGTCGCCGTTGTGCGCCACGATCTTGCGCACCCCAGCGCGCGTGATGAGCGCGTCGCGCAGACAGAGCGGCGCCTCTGCCGCGGTGTCGAGCCCCTCCATCTCGCCCGCGATGAGCTTGTCGATCAGCTTCGCCTGCCGCCGCTGCGACCACTCGGCACCGTCGGCGGCGACGCGGATGGCGGGCTGGTCGTTGCCGATGCGAGCCACCAGCGCATCCACGATCTGCCGGCAGAAGTTGAGGTCCGCGCTGGTGAAGCCAATCGATCGCAGCGCCGTCGCCGTGTCCACCGCGCGCCCGATACCGCCGGCGACGTTGCTCGAGTAGATGCGCTCGTTCACCTGGTCGCGCAGGACGCGCAGGGTCTGGCGCTTCTGCAGCGTCTCGACGTGCGACCACACCGCGTCGGCCTGCTCCTGGCCCGACTGCGTCCACCAGAACTGGCCTGGTGTGCTCATGCGCCGTCGTCCTCGGAGTCGGTGTCCATGTCCGTGTAGGGGATCCCATAGGACCGGGCAAACGCCTCGTGCGCGCTGCGCGGTTCCGGCTTGGGAGGCGCAGTGCTTCCGTCGATGACGAGGTCGTCCAGCTCCAGCTTCACCGATCCGGCGTCCGCCTCGATGCTGCGCACGCGATAACCGTGCGCGCGCAACGAGAGCAGCACCTCCACGATCGTGGCCTGCTGCTCCCTAGTCATAATACGAAGTTGCCTCCCGCTCGAGCTCGTCGAGGTCGGCCTGTTCCATGGCCTGCTCCAGCGCGACGTAGTACTCGGTCGAGCCTGCCGGTGGCTTGGGCACGGGCCTCTGCGCCAGATGCGCGAAGGTGTGGCGATGGCCGTAGAGCCCACCGTCGGTGATGTCGTTGGGGATGACCGGATCCTCCTTCATCTTTCCGGCCCCGGCGTGCGGCAGCCAGCGCACACGCTTCATCTGCTCGTGCAGCGGGCTGCCCTTGCGTAGCTTGATGCGGCCCTGGCGCAGGTCGGTGTTGAACAGCTGGATCGAGTCGAACTTGTGACTCTTCTCGGCCTCGATCATGTCGTAGCCGAACCGCTCGTTCCACCGCTTGCTCCAGCCCTTGCCCATGGGCGTGGCCACGCCGCCGATGTCGCCGGTGACGATGCTGATTGGCACCTGCCCAGCGACGTCAGTGAGCACGCTGAGCTGCTCATCCGAGTCGAGCTGCGTCTTGGCCCAGCTCGCCACCTCGAGCAGCTCGTCCCATTCCCAGCTCCATGCCCACAGCACGTAGGCGAAGGGGTCGGGTAGGAAGCCGAGGTCACAGCCGAGGGTGAAGCGCCAATCCGGCCCCTCCGGCAGGTCCGCCAGCGCGGCGATGAAGTCGGGCACACCGCCCTCAAGGAACAGCGGCCGTCCGTTCTTATCCTTGCGCCAGACCGGCGGCGCCTTCCAGCGCGGCGGCGCGTAGCACACCTGATGCTCGGGCACCTGGTGGATGGCGTAGGTGAAGCGCGCGTCCTCCTTGACCCAGCGGGCGAACCACTCGCGCTGCACCTCGGGTGCATCGAGGGGCAGCCCCTGCTCGCGGCAGTACCGCGCCACGGTGCGCTCGAAGCGCTCCTCTGGTGTGGTGCCGAAGAACGGGTTGGACAGCACGTTCAGCACGTGGACGGACCAGCCGTGAAGCGGCTCCTCCTCGTTGGTCACGTCGTAGAACAGGCCAGCGAGGTCCACGCCCGGCGTGCCGGGCATGAAGATCTGGCCACCGTGGTCCATCATGGCCGGCCCCAGCGAGTCACGGATGAGCTCGGTGAGGTGGGGTGCCTTCTGCGCCTCGTCGATGACCACGAGATGCGGGGCGATGCCGCGGAGCTTCCCGATCTGGCGCATGTCGTCGGCGCCGACCAGGCGGATGATGCCGCCGCCGGGGAAGCTGAGCGTGTGCTTGGAATGGTTGGGCAACCCGCCGAGTTGGTATTGCTCGTTGAGCGTGAGCAGCCCATCGCGGCCGTTGCCCACCCATGCGATCGCCTCGCACTCGGGCAGCGTCTCGTTGACGTAGATGACGCGCGCGTGGGGGACGCGCACGGCGACGTCCAGCATCTTGCGGATGAACGACCGGCTCTTGCCTGAACGCCTCGTACCGCGCACCGCAACGAGCGGAGCGGGGTCGTCGATGCATGCCCTGGCCTCGGGGTGGATGTCGTCGAGGCAGGCGCGCAGCCGAAGGAGCACGCCGTCATCGAGCTGCGGGCGCGCTGCCTCCCGCCGAGCTTGCTCAGCGAGGAGGGCATCGAGGCTGTGCAGCGGCGCGCCCACACGAGATCACTTGCGACGCTTGGGCACGCCCGGGGGGGCGCTGGGCGGCCACACCTCGTCGGTGTCGTGAGTCGGGCGCTTGGGCCCGTACGGCGCGTGAGGCGACTCCTTCTTGGGCTCGGGCTCCGGCGGTGGCGCCTCGACTGGATCCGGTGACAGCGGCGCGCCGGGAACGCGGTAGGGGTTCACCGGGTGCACGATCGGCGGCATCGGCTCGGGCAGGTCGCTCGGCGAGCGCGTGGCCGGATCCTTCACGCCTGGCGGCTTCGAAGCGAACAGCGACTTGACGCTATCGGGGAGCGGCCCGATCGGCCCCAGGTCGAGGTCTCCCTCCGCGAAGCCCAGCCGGCGCTCCAACCATCGGAGCTGGTCAACGTTTCGGACGGGGTCGAACGGAACCACGTGGATCATCACTTCGCTCCCTTCGCTGGGGTCGGCTCCTCGACGCTGTAGATGACCGCGTGAGCACGCGGCACGTCGATGCGCATTCTGTCCGGCCCGCGCAACACGACATCGCGCCCCTCGAGCGCGCAGGTCCAGCCAGTCCACTCGGCAGGCTTGTAGTCGTGGCGCGACCGCAGCGGCGTACCACCGGTGACCACGAATGCGATGAAGTCCACGCGCCTGATGGTCATGGGACGTGCACCAGCTTTGCCGCGAACACGAACAGCGTGACCAGCAGGCCCGCCGCGAACATGATGCGACCCGCGTCCTTCACCAGCGCGTTCGACGCCAGCGCCCACATTAGCAGGCCCACGATGCAGACCACGAACGGGATGACCGCGATGACCATCAGTACGACCTCGGCTTTGGCCGCGGGCGGGGCTTGGGCTTGCTTGGCTTGGTGGTCATCAGCTCTCCAGCCACTTCTCGAGTGGCACGTAGTTGGCTGCCCTGAACTTTTCGGCCAGCTTCTCGGCGGTGCTTCCCGGCGCGGTGTAGTCGATCGGGTCGGACTCGGCGAGGTGAGCGCGCCCGAGCAATCGGCGGCACAGCCCGAACCCGCGGAACACGTTCTTGGTGAACGCGTAGTGGACCGCGCAGACCCAGGAGTCGCCCTCGTTGGTCGCGCACAGCCAGCTCGCGATGTAGTCGGGGTCCGCGCCGTCAACCGCGAGGTGTACTCGAGCTCGTCCCGAGTCGAGCAGGCGCGTCACCAGCGGACGATAGTGGCCGTAGAACAGCTGGGCCGGCGCTCTCACGTCCTGGCGCAGGGAGCGCAGCCACGAGTCCAGGATGAAGTTGCGATCGCCTGGCCCTGCATCGCGAAGCACGATGTCGGGCTCGTCGTCGAGGGGACCGGGGCCCGGGTGATTCATGCGGGCCGTTGCGGGTTCCGTGTCCGGGACATCCCCGGACAACACGCCCCGTCCCCGGTCCAAACTCACGCCTCGGCCACCCTCTCGTGGATGACCACGCGCGGCTCCTGTCCGTCGCGCCGCGGATGGCACCAGCACAGCACGGACGGCGTGTGCTCTCGCTCGCCGGGGAATACCGGCATCACGTGCACGTGGTCCGCCCCATCCTGGAGCGCCGGGTCCAGGGTCGGGCAGTCGGCCGCGTGTCCGTCGTCCTCGAGGCAGACGTGGCAGCTCTGGTTCATTCTCACGACGGCTGCTCCGTGTCGGAGCGCGGTCCGTTCACAAGCGAGGAGTGCGCCTCGCCGATGAGCTTGCGCCGCCACTGCCTGAGCGCTTCCTCGAGGTCCTCGTCGGACAGCTGCGAGGTTGCCTTGCGCTCTCGCTCTGCGATCTCGGACTCGAGCGCGAAGGTGCGAGCTGCCTGCGTCGCACCCATGATGCTGGTGTTGGCTACCCGGTAGTCGAGAGCGCCGTTGAGGACGTTGAGGACCACGACCTCGAGCATCTTGCGAATGTCACGCAGCGAGCCGAACCGGACGATTTCCGTTGACTTCTGCTCTGACAGGAACGCGGAGGGGGGGAGGTCGGCCACTCTCGCGGCGTATGCACGCCCTACCTGCTCACGTCAAGAGCGATGAGCATTAGCGGCCCTCACGCCTGTCTCTCTTGACACGAACCGTGCAGCTGTCGTGTATTCCGGCAGGGCTTCGCGGAAGCCCGGCTCAGCGGGCCATCACCCCGCCCCACGCCTCGGTGAGACTGTCGATGCCGAGCAGCATCGCGACACGGTCCTGGCAGGCGACGTCCACACCGCCTTGGTCCAGCGCCAGCTGAGCGAGGCGCAGGTACTCGACCTCGGTAAGGCCGTACGGCAGGAGCGCGAGCAGCGCGTCGTCGGTCATCAGCCCACCTTCAGGCGAGCGCCGAGGGCGATCAGCTCTGCCGCGGTCTGCTCGGTGACGCGAAGTGCGCGATAGCCGGGGAAGACCGCGTGGATGGAGGTCATGTGGATGGAGATGACAAGATCCCTGGCAGCGCCGAGCTTGTCGAGAACCTGGTCGGTGTTCGAGGTGTCCATGCGTGAGAGCTTCTCACGTCTCTCTCACGACGTCAAGGCCGATCGCCTTCAGTCGCTCGACCTCGGCTCGAAGGCGCTTGTTCTCGGCTTCGAGCTCGGCGATGCGGTCCAGCGCGGCGGGGAGCGCACGAGAGCCGATCTCCGACCAGCCCTCGCCGTAGTGGTCCTTCGGGTTGTCGGCCTCGGCCATCCGGGCCACCACCCACGCCTCCAGCTCAGGGGACCACGATTTCTCTCGCATCATCCACCTCCCTCGACGAGAACCACCCCGACGGCGGCGAGCGCCTCTTCCGGTGACCTCACGACGTGCACCTCGCAGTCGGCGACGACCTTGGCGGCGACTCGGAACAGCTGCTGGGTGCGCTTGAGCTTCTGCCCGTTGGCCGACTTGCCGCCCTTGGGGCCCTCGGGCGCCTTCACCTCGAGCAGCCTCCACGCGCCGCGGTATCCCACGAGCAGATCGGGGATGCCCGTCCCGTCCAACTTGCGTACGACCGCGCCGACCTTCTGCAGCGCCTCCACCACGGCCGGCTCACCCGGGTCGCGCCGCCCTCTGCTGGCGTGGCCGCGTGTCACCCTGCCCACCGTGCCAGTGCCACGATGACGGCCAGCCAGCCGAACGAGAACGCGATGAGACCGGCGCCAGCCAGCACCGCCTTTTCGAACCATGAGCGCCCCGCACGATCGGCCGCGACCTCGTCAGCCCCTCCAGAACGCGCTGAGCGGCCCGTGGTGCAACGAACTCGGTCCGCGGGCAGTGCGATGGGGGGCGGAGCCTTCCAGGTCATCCAGGGGCTCCTGGCGTCAGGGCCGCTCATGGTCGGCTCCTTTGCGAGGCGAGGCCTCCGCAGCTTCTCGAGCAAGTGGCCTGACCGCTACCTCGCCACTTGACCACGTACCGGGCCTGGCACACGGAGCAGCGGCGCTCGTAGCCCACCCGGGCCTGAGCTCGGCGCTCGTGCATTTCGCGCTGGGTCTGGAGCAGGCTGGAGCGGTCGGACAGCGCGGTGCCCTTCGCGCTGCGGATGATGCGTCGGGGCGAGACGCCGTAGCGCTCGGCCAACTCGGGGACGGGCACACCGGCGAGCAGCTCCTGGCGGATGCCGAGTACCTCGGTCGGCGCGAGGTAGACGGGCTGACCGGCGGCTCGTTGCTGGCGGCGCGTGCGCTGGCGGATGAGGTCGATGCGGTTCATTCGCCGTTCTCCAGCTCGCTCAGGATCACGACCAGGGCCTCGACGTGACCGCGCGCCCTGGCCAGCGCCTCGACTCGCTGCTGCGTGACGTAGCGGCTCTTCTGCGCCTTGCGTAGCCACGCATCGGCCTTGATGGCGTGGTCACGCGCGGCCACGAACGGGTCGCGGAACAGGTCACCCATGTCGTCGCTCATTGCCCCCCCCTTGCGCGCCCCTTGTCGGCCCCATCCCGACGGCGGCGCATGATGGTCTCCATGCCGTCGGCCGTGTCGCTGTAGCCGTTGCGACGCAGCCAGTCGAACTGCTCCTGGTTCAGGTCACGCCCGTCTTTCACCTGGCGGATGACGATGCCGACCTGCTCGGCCAGGCGCATCGCCGTGTTGCCCTTGCGCTGCTCCCACACCACCGCGCATGGTCTGCACATCGTGAGCTCGCCGTCCTCGATGGGGCGCTCGCCACGGCGTCGCAGGACGCCCTCGCTCAGCTGCCTGGCAATCTCGAGCACCCACGGCGACACCTCTACGCCAGCACCGCATTCGCGGCAGGGGACGACCCGGCCCTCGCCGGCAACGTGCTCGCCGAGGCGAAGAGCCTTGCCTGATCGCTCTCCGTCGTTTCGCGCGGCCGCGCGGCGCTCCTCGAGCAGCTCGTCGTCATCGCTCATCGGTCCCTTCCCCCGTCGCCCAAGAGGTGCAGACGAAACTCCGAATCGGGCATCACGTTGGGCTTGTGCCCGTTGACCTTGACCAGCGCGGCATCAGCAGCGAGCGCCTGCGCGAGGTAGTCGGCGAACTTCTCCGGCCCGAACAACGTAGCGGGCCGGAGGTACTGGTCCATCTTCGGGTCCTCAGCCCACTCGTTCGCTCGGTCCCAAACGACCTTGCGCAGGTCCATCTCGCTGTGCCCGCCGCGTAGGAGGCGGAGGATGAGACGCGCGTGGGTCGGTGTGGTCGGCCGGTAGACGCGCCCGCTGCGCTCACTCAGCTTGCCCAGGATGGCGGCAATGGACGCCGCCTCGGAAGCGGTTGGGTCGCTCGGCTTCGCCTTCTTCCGACCAGGCGAGGATCTCGGCTGCGCAGCAGCCGGCCCCGCGGCGAGCGAAGACACACTCCCTTCTTTCTGATCTGCAGAAGCAGAAGCAGAAGCAGAAGCAGAAGCAGAAGCAGAAGCAGAAGCAGAAG
>Ga0193753_10000402_pt1 | contig 42970 bp, 60 predicted proteins | sample H1c2metaG_FD_144925 | JGI IMG/M metagenome (GOLD analysis project Ga0193753, IMG submission 144925) | Soil microbial communities from a riparian zone of the East river system, Colorado, United States - H1c2 | ecosystem: Environmental > Terrestrial > Soil > Riparian zone | place: USA: East...
ATTCCTTGCGGAGCATGTACAGCGAGTTGTTCTCTTCGACGGCAACGAGCGCGCGGTTCGAGAACTTCGTCGTGTTGATCGACTCGAGCGAGTTGTCGGCGCCTGCGAGGGTGGCAACGTCTTGCGCAACGCGCAGGTCTGCGGGAAAGCTCTGGGGCATTTCTCGAGATTAGGCTCCGATCGTGGATTTCTCCAAAAAAGGGGGTTAGCCCCGAGAGACGTTCTTGAGCTGCAGTTGGGGTGACGATTCGTCGCCTCGGTACGGCCTGCAGTCCTCGATCCCAAACGCATGCTGCCCCAGGTGTTTTACGCGGATCCGTGTGTCGATCAGCAACGGCGCTCCTACCCGGCGCGCCGCGTGGCAAAAGCTCGCATCCTCCTTGAGCCAGTAGCCGTCCACCGTGATCTTCTGGAAATACGGCCGGATGATGCCTTGGTCAGAATTTCTGGCGGCGTACTCGGGCAGGTTGTCGAGCTTGTTGAACACGTCGCGGTGGATCGCGGTAAACCCCATCCCCATCACGCCGTTCGTGTCGTACAAGTTGCCACCTTCGAAGAAGGTGACCTGGGGGTGCTGAGCAGCGTCGATGGAGCCCACCATCCCTCCGCCCATCTTGCGCTGCGAGTAGGGTGCTCCCACGGCGCCGTGACAATGGCGTGCCGACTCTGCGAGCAGCTCCACATCGAGCGGATCGAAGAGCATGTCGTGGTCAATGAACACCACGACGTCGGCGGCGTGCGCCAGTCCCATGGTCGCCAGATGGCTACGCGCCATGTCGATCTGCGAGCTTTCGCGGATCTCCAAGACGAGCACGCTTAGCTCGTACTTGAGCGCAGCGATCAGGTCGCCGTGGTTATTGTCTCGCGAAGATCCGTAGGTGGCCAGTACGACTGTCTGTCTCTCCATGGGGGAGAGGCTCTCATACCGGCCACCCAGTTACCAGATTCAGTTGCTGGGCAGCACCCCTGCGCGGAACGCGACGGTGGCGGCCGCGACGGTGGCGCTGGTGGTGTTGGTGAAGCGGAAGACAGCGGCGTTGGCGCCAGTGATCCGGATCGGGCCCACGGCGACGCCAACGGGCAAGTCCGTGGCGAGCATGTTGGCAACGACAATGTCGTTGGTGTCGGTGACGCCCGTTACGGTGACGGCCGAGTCGACGCTCGACTGCGGCGGGATCGCCGCGTGCGAGATCGCGATGTTTTGGAAGCTTGACGCGCCTGCGCCACGAAGGAACCAGCGACCGGGACCGCCTTGCGTCGGGGCGATGATGTTGGGGCTGTCGGCAGCAACCGCCGAGGTCTTGTGCAGCTCGTAGAGCCCTTCGTTCTCGTTCACGAAGCAAAGCGCTCCGTTCGGGAGCACGGTCGTGTTGATGGCGGCGAGCGCGTCGTCGGCACCAGCAAGGGTGGCGACCGGGGTCAGCAGGCGTTGGGCGGCGGGGAAAGTTTTCATGACGGGTTCCTTTTTAACCCGCTTCAACTATGCGGGAGTTGCAACCAGCCTACCGGCACCTCCTGTTTCCTCCAAAAAAGGGGATCGGGCTCACCAACGGGCCTATTTTCCAGTCATCCCCAGTCGCCCGTTGCAGTGGTCCAGGTTGCCTTGAATGCGACTTCGGTGAAAATCTGGCAGATCGGAGCGCCGCAGCAGCTCCTGGTTCAGCACGCGCGCCTCCGCGCATTGGTTCATCCAGGTGAGCGCGATGGCCAGCTCGTCCTTCGCCTTCCAGTTGTAAACACCCAGATCGACGTCGGTATAGTGGTCTTGCGTGGGCGGTATCGACACCGCCTTGCGCGCGCACAGCTCCGAAAGTGCCCACTGGTCACTCTCCCGGAAGTGCACGGAAAGCTGGTAGAGCGGCTCGGCACGCGACGGTCGGTAGTTGAAGGCTCTCAGCAGCTGAGAGATGACGCGTTCCTTTGGGTACCCAGCTTCGCTCATGCATTTGCCGGCCTGAAACATCGCCGAGTAGGTCTCCTGATCGTAACCGTGAGGCATCTCAGCGCGCTGCATGTAGTAGAGGATGGCCTTTTGCAAGGCCTGTCGATCTGGCGGCGACTTCGAGTGTGCAGCGTCTCGATAGCTTTGCGCAATGTAGTACGCGGCTCGGGTGTGGCCCGGGTGACTCACGATCCATTGCTCGAGCACCGCCGCATCCCGCAAGAATTTTTCGTGGGCGTCGATAGCCGATCGGCCACTGACACCTTCGGAACTGAGCACTGTTACGTTCTCGAGCGGCAGGGCGCGCGAGGGCGCGCTGATTCTGCAGTGCAGGCCCTCATGCCGGGGCATCTCGTAGAACCAAGGCTTGTTCGCCCGCGCGAAGACCGGTCTCGCCCAGCGAACTGCTCCAATCGATCGGGTGACCCAGCCGTAAAAACAGTCGTGGTCTTCCGGGATGCGTAATTCCCCGTCGATGATCAACGTTTCGTCAGCATCAATGAGCAGAAGCCAGCCCTCATCGTCGCACTGATTGCGCGCTAGATCGATCGCGTCGTTGCGACTACCGTCGAACTCTCTCCACGGCAACTCGTGCAGATTCCCTGGCACGTCTGCTAGGTGCTTTCGGATCACTTCCTGCGTGCCGTCGGTCGAGCCCGTGTCCACGATGCACCACCGGCTGATGTACGGGCGCACGGACGCGAGGCAGCGATCGATGATGTGCGCCTCGTCTTTGACGATCATGCAGAGCGTCAGCGGTGGGCCTATGTACGGGATCCCTGCGCCCACCACTCCTGATGGTTTTCTGTCGTGTTGTCCAGCATGCGCCTGCGCCACCACTCCTGGTGTCTCCTCGAGTGCCGCAACTGCGGCCCGCACGTCGTCGAGCAGCGATACGCCCTCCGCCATCGCACGCTGCGTATGCGCCATCTCCTCGCGCGCGTCGGCCATCAGGTAGTTGTGGGCCGTCTGCACCAGATCTTCGTAGGCCACCCCGGGCATGCCCCATTCGGTCCCCTCATCGCCGACGCTGCGCTCGCTGAGCACATGAATACCGTTTTGGGCCAGGTACGAGCAGCGCACCGCTTCGAAGATCGACGACTCGTAGTAGTGAATGTTGATGCAGAGCGCGGCGGAAGCGATCATCTCGTCGCGTTTCTTGCCGTATACGCCGAACGGCACCTCGAGCACGCTGAGCCCGTTGATCTTCAGGGCATCGAGGATCTTGCGGCGCCGATCGTTGATGCTGCCAAAGAACACCACGTCGTAGTGGCGAGGCACCTTCGGGATGCGCCCGCTCAGCACCGGACAATACCCAGGGCGCACCACCTGCGGCATCTTCAGGCCACACTCAGCGTAGCGCTGGGCGTTCGCGGCGCTGTAGTCCCAGACCGTGTGCTTGGAGTACAGCTCCACCAGGCTAGGCCACATACCATCCTTGTTGACTTGCTCACCGTTGTACAAGATGGCATCGGGCGGCGGCGACTGCGGGTCGTCCGCGCGCGCGCCGAGCACGATGGCGCGTGTGCCGGGTCGCACCGTGGTGTCACGGAACGCATCGTGTCCCAGCTGGGTGAGAGCCCAGGTGAGGCTCACCGCTAGCTCATCGAAACAGTGCGTGTGGACGCTGGTCGGTTGAGTGACGATCGTGAACTTCATGGCGCTTCCTCCCACCAATCCTCGAGCACCGTCGGACCCGGCGCATGCCGCGCTCCCGGGATCTCAACGATGTGCCGGTAGCAGTCCTCGGCGTCGTTGTTGGGATCGACCTTGTTGTAAAACTCGTACTTACGCTGCCGCTCCTCCCAAGTGAGGTAGCCGTAGTGCTTGATGCGGGCCTCGCTGGCTACGCAGTAGCCCCCAACACCCTGCGGGCAGTTGCCGCCGTTGTGCAGGTTGGCGCTGCCGTCGCCACGGGGGAAATGGAGCTTCGCGAGATCCTGGCCACGGACCCGAAAGGCGGACACGCGGGACAGATGTGCGTACACACCGTCGGTGCGCACCTTGTCTTCGGCATTCCAGAAATACAGCACCCGCATGAGAAGGGATCCGATGCTGGGTTGACCCATCTCTCGCTTGAGCGCCGTCGCGGCGCGCTTCTCGAGCACCTCATCCCCGTCAATCCAGAGCACCCACTCGGGATCGGCGGCTATCAGGTGGTGCAGGAGGTAGTTCTTGTCGCGCCCCTCATCGACGCCTTCGAATGTTGACTCGATGAGCACGCAGCGCTCTCCGAATGAGCGCACGATGTCACGAGTGTCGTCGGTAGAGTGATCGTCGAGCACCAGCACCTTGTCGCAGATCCCTAGCTGCGACTCGATGGAACGCTTGATCCACTGGGTCTCGTTCTTGATGCGCATGGCGCCAATGACGTTGCATCCGGCAAGCAGGTTCAGGCGCTCTAGATTGAGGCCAAATATACCAGACGTGCCCGCGATGCCCTGCTCTTCGGGGACCGGGACGACAACCTTCACGGCTTGCAGGTGGATCTCGAGCGTCGGGATGCCCATCCAATGGTGCACGTGCTCGAAAACAGGCTTGAAGCGCGCCTCGACACCGTACGATTTTCCAAAGCGTTCACGGTGCGCGTCACCGTCGGTGTAATACCAGAAAGAATTTCTGTGCCAAAAGCTCACGTGCCCCGGATCTTGAAAAGCTCCAGGGCCGTCAGTCGTTGGCACCTTGATACGCACCACGCCGCCGGGCTTGAGCACGCGCCACAGCTCGTTCATGGTGGAGATCTTGTAGGGCAGGTGCTCGATGATGTCGTGGGCAACGATCTCATCGACGCTGCCATCTTCCCACGGCCACGGCTTTGAGAGATCGACGACCTGATCCGCGGGTTCGCAGATGTCGACGTTGATGTATCCGGGAAGGTGGGCGTCAGAGCACCCCAGGTTCAACCTCATGGCGTTTCCTTCGTCTTGCTGCTCACTCGAAACTCGATGGTGTCCGGCACCACGCTGTAGTTGCTGAGCGCAACCAGCGCGGCGCCCTTCAAGAACTCGCGCACGGGCTCCTCGTCGTAGCCCTGTGCGACCAAGCTAAAGAGCGGGCATCGGCCATGTACTGCCTCCTCCGGGAATTCCGGTGTCGGATCGACCACCAAGAAGATTTCCACGATCATGCCGGTTTTTTCTGCGCTTCAAGCTCGAGTCGCCGGGCCCAGTACGCTGCGTGTTCCAGGATCAGCTTGCGACTGTTGGTGTTCACGACGCGCTCGCCAAGGTTCTGCATGGCGAGCGGGGAACCTGCTTCAACTGCTACACGAGCTAGCCACTCTTTGACGGGATTCACGCGAGCAGGCACTCCAGCGTGCCGGAAACTGGAGCTTCGGGAAGCTGGGGCGCCAGTACACGCAAACTGAGCACATCACCCGGGCGCAAGATGGCAACCCCGAAAGCACCGTCGATGCCGTCAAAAAACTGTGGATCGCTGCCGGGGCGCTCGACCGTGATGCGGAGCGCTTCCACTTTGGAGCGACCAGCCAGGTGACCCAGTCGTGGCACCGACCCCGTGTACAACACGCGACCGTCGGGCTCGAGCGCGAACTGCACGAGCTTGCAGAGGTTGTAACCGCGAAACATCAGCGGCTCCGGTTTGCCCGCTTCACCGAGTTTGCCGCCATCAAGCAAGGCAAATCCGCAGAGCCCCGGCTCGCGTATCCACCGCCCCGAGTGATCTACCGGCTCCACTACAAATCGTCCGTCTGCGTGCAGCACGCTGTGCTGCAAGAAGCGGTAGTTTGCTTGCTCCTCCGTCACGAAGCACTGCGCCCCATCGATCAGCGTCCTGCCCAAGGTGTTTCTGAGGCTATCGTCCGCGCCCTGCGCCGTGCGTCTCGGGCTCAAGATGCGCTGGCTGGCGTTGTCTTTGCTCATGCTCTCTCTCCAGCCGAGAGACCTACCAGAAGCTACCAGAATCGTCTAGGGATTCTCATCATCATCCGGCGGACCCGCTAGAACCGAGTCATGCGCGATGCCCAGCGCGACCGCCTTGACGGCGAGCGTATTCAGGGTGTCTTCCTTGGGGCAGGCATTCGGCCACCAGAGCGCCGCAGGGTCGAGCCCGCGCGCGGCCACCGTGGCGGCGTTTTGGAAGCAGAGATCTTGGCGCTTGTTGCGTTCGATGACGCCGCGGTTGCCCGTCTCGCGCAGGCGCGCGTGGGCGCCGGCACTGAGCCAGTCGCCCGCGTTGAACGCTGCCACGAACTCCGTGCGCGGCGGGTTGGTCAGGTTGAAACCGGCACCCGCGGCCCACGCTAAACTCATGCATCCCAAGATGGCATCGGCCGGCGCGTCCGAAAGTCCATGGATTAGATGGGTCTCGATGTACGCAAAGTTAGCGCGCAGCTTCTGGATGGTTTTCTGTTCGACATAGTCGGGCCGCAACCGGATCGAGGTGAGCGGCGCCTGCATGGTCGCCGTCCAGCGCTGCAGATCCGACTCACTCATCTTGAGCGCACGGTCTTTGATTGCGTGCCAGTCGTCGATGATCTCGCGACCGGTGGCGCGTCGATCCCCGATCCACCACTCCAATGCGAGGCAGCGATCGATGGGGTCGACGAGAAATCCTACGCCCGTGCTGACCAAGCGCTTCACGTCCGAGTATGGACTCAAAAAGCACGCCTCTAGATCGATCGAGTACTGGGGGAAAATATGCTCGACGTTCTGGGGGATCACTTGTCCTCGATTCCGGGAACCGAAAACTCTTGCCCGCGCACGAACCCACCCTCGGGCATCGCCGGCAGGATCGAGTCGATGCTGTAAAACGTGATGGTCGGATCGAGCGACATATGGTGGTGGCGCGCCGCAGTCGGAGAGTTACCGTCGATGCTGTCCCAGTCGGTGGGTCCGCCCCAGCGCTCGACCAGGAAGTGGTGGTACACTTTGTGGGGGTCGACGCCTTCGCGTATCCCAACATCACCAGGTTTTGGCGTCTTGGTGGTGTGCTTTCCAAGTATGCGCAGCACGAAGCCGCTGCCTACCTTCCAGAACACATCCTTCAGTAAGCTCGAGTCGTGTAGGCACGAGAGCACGAAACCGCCACACCATTCGTTAGTCTTCGCGAACTGAACAATCTGCGCCTCGTTCATGCTGCTCGGGTCGAGCGCGTTCTTCCAGATCGCCACCACCTCAGCGGAGCCCTTGCCGTAATTACCGAGCTTGCTCGCGGCCATGTCGATCAAAAATTCTCTAGTGCTCATGGCTTTGTCCCCAACAACTTCTGCGCCTCGGTCAGCACCTCAGGCAGATCCTTCGACATCTGGTAGAGCGAGAACCCCGTGAACGCGAGCTTGAGCACGCCCTCGAGCGTGGTCTCTTTCGCCTTCACGGCCGCGGGCGGCTGCCCCTTCTTCTCGAAGTGCTCTTTGCGCGATTCGAGGATGGCGTTCACGGCGATCTTGCCGACCATGAACGTCGCCAGGAAGGCCACGAAGCCGAGGCCGATGTTCGCGTAGTCCTGCGTCGTGGGCGCCCCGCGGAGCGAGGACATGGCTCAGGTCGTCGGCGGCATTGGGTTGAGCGATACGCCAGGGTTCGCCTTCTTCCAGAGGAAGATCGACACGAGGCCGCTCACCACGATGGCCGGTACGAGCCACTTCGGTGTGGAGCTGTTCTTACGGTGCTTGCGATGTCGTTTGGCCATCAGTCGTCTCCCGCTGCTTGTCGGCGACGCGAAGCCTTGTTGTCGTAGGCCACGCCTTCCTTGTCTTCGACCCAGCAAGGCTCGATCATCTGATCCGCGATCTTTTTCGCCTCACCGAGGAATGAGCGACCGTCGAAAATGGCAAGCACGCCGCTGTCGTCGGTCACGAAGACGAGGTGCGACTTGCCATCGCCGACGTACTTGGTCGCCAACTTGTCTAAAACGTTCCTGCTCATGATCACTCCATCGTTGCCGAGACCGGCAGCAGCGCGAAACCGTTCGGAGGTGGCAGCCGGATGCCGCAGTTGGCGATGCCTTGTGGCACCACGAGGTGTCGCCCGCCGGCGCACCATACCGCGCCCGAGACCTTGTGCTTCTTGTGCGACACGCTGCAGCCATGGTTCGCGAGCCACGACGCGGGCTCGTAGGGCTTGCCCATGACGGCGGTGCCGGCGGCGGTGCGCGCGATGTCATAGACGCCAAAGCGAATGCGTTTGGCGAGGCCGATCTGCTGACCAGCGCCGACCTTTTCGCCGACCTGCACCTGCACAACCATGCCGCCGGGGTCGGCCGCGTACTCGAGCAGCGTGGACTCGCTACCGAGCGCGATGAAGATGCTTGAGTCCGTCGCCGCGACGACGGTGCCGCCAACCGGCGCATAGATCTCGCTCTGACCAGAGAAGCTGTCGATGACCATCGCCGGGTCACAGCCGGCATCGCCCGCGCACTTGCTCGCGAAGCCGTCGCGCATCACCGCGCGAAACGGGTGGTACAGCACTCGCACCGCAGCGGCGACCCCGATGGTTCCCCAGAACATCGCGCCCCACGGGTACTTCTTCTTTTTCGGCGTAGCTGCCTCAGCCATAAGCCAAGGCTACCTGAGGTGGTCCAGAAGACCAAAAAAGGGGTGGGGTGCGCCGATGCCCCTTGTTTTTAGCCAGGACAGTAGCTGCCCCTGCAACGCCATCACTCCGAAGCTCATCCCAACCTGCACCATCACACCAGCTCCAGGTATTCCTGCACCATCACTCATCTTACTTTAGTGGCCTCGACGACTCCGGTTTCAGCTCTGGCCAACTCAAACCCTTCGGACAAATGTCGACCGTCGATCCCCGTCAACTCTGGGTAATGACTGTACCCATAGGACGGCAACGATATGGCCGAGAACTTAAGGCCCGCAAGCAGCCGCACGGCTGTGTCGACTGTCCACACGGAAAGATGCCCCCAATCAGTCGCCATCGACAGCCAAACCTCTTCGACTGAGTCGATGCGTCGACCCGTGATCTGATGCAGGTAGTCCATGTAGAGCTGCGCCCCGGGCATCGCCAGCCGCGTCATGTCGGGGAAGCTCAACCTCAAGACGCCGCTTGGGGCAAGCACCCGGCGACACTCGCCAAGAAACCCGAGACCCTCTTGAAATGACACGTGCTCGATCACGTGCTCAGCGAACACGAACGCCGCCTCACCATCAGCAAACGGAAGCCGCTGGCGAATGTCCACCTCGGCGTCGTAGTTTTCCCAAGGAGCCGGGAGCTTGTGCGAGCCGCAGCCCAAGTGAAGGAACCTCATGGGTCGACTACGATTTCCTGCTCGAATGGCCACGGCATGCGGTAGGTGCCGGGCGGCAGCTGGATGTTGGGCTTGGATCCTGGCGGCGGCTCGAGGCCCAGTGCGTGATAGTGCGTCGCGTAGCGCGACCGGAAGTTGACCGTCGGCACTGGTGAGTGGGCGTGCGTCAGGTGGCGCTCACGAATCACCGCTTTGGCGCACCCCCAAAATAACTGGTCGCAGGCCGGCGAAAGCGCTCGCGGGATCAGCGCCCAGTGCGCCAGGAGCCCAAAGGCGCCGCGTCGCAACAGGAAGCAGCTCGTGTCGACGAGGCCGACACCGTCACACTCATGATCTTCCCGAAGCACTCTCCCGTCCGCGTGGCAGATGAAGCGCGCGCAGGTCGCAATGTCGACGTCCAGGGCCAACATCTTCTCCACGTGGTCCGGCTCTAGCCAGTTGTCCCCGTCCAAAAAACCAACGGCGTCGTAACCAGACGCCGCGGCGTGGAGCGCGCCGGCCGATCGCGCCCAGTCGCCAGCATCACCATGTGGAGCGGCTGCACTGATCTGGTCAGCGTGACGCGCGGCAGCTGTGAACCGCGCGGCGGCGGGGTCGGCGACAGCGAGCGACCCGTCGCAAACGATGATTGGCCGCGTTGTGGTCGTCTGCGCCAGCACCGACTCGACGGCCTGAGCGAGCCAGCTGTGGGGCTCATGCGAGCACGTGACTACCATCCCGACCTTCATTGCTTTTGCCTTCCACTCATCCATCGCCCTGCACCATCACTCACGCCGCTTCTGGGTACACGCTCTTCAGCAGATCGAACGCCTTCTGCACCTCAACGAACGCCGCGTTGGCCTTGGCCTTCGCCTTCGGCGTCTTGGCCAAGTCGGGGTGGAGCTTCGCTGACTGCTTGCGGTGCGCCGCCTTGACCTGATCCCAGCTCGCGCCCGGCTTCAGGCCTAGGCGCTCGAGGGCCGTGAGCACCTGCAGCGCATTCGGGGGCTGCTTGCCCTGAGGTGGCCTTTGCTGCTCACGCTGGCGCGCCTGCTCCTCCTGTCGCTCATGCTGCGGGCGGGGGCGCGGCGCGCCTTCCTGACGCGCTCGCTCGCGCTGGTGCGGCGGCACGACATCGCGCGCGTCGCCCACGCAGGCGTAGCAGATGATGTCCGCGGCCTGATCGATATGACCGTGGTGCAGGCAGGTGGGCCGGTGGCACACCGTGCACGCCGCGACCGCGAACTTATCGCACTCAGCGACGACGCGACCATGGCGCATCTTGATCTCGCATAGCTCGCCCACGGAGACGCGCGGCAGCCACTTCGCTGCCGCGCTCTGGGTCAGGTTCGCGACCCAGGGACGGAGATCGTTCCAGATGCGCACGTGGGCGCCGTCTTCGGCACCTGCGACTCCTCGAAGAAGCGATCCGAGCTGTTCCAGGACACCGCCGCGCGCCATCTACCTGGTAGCTGATACCAGAATCTGGTGGCGCGCAAGCTTACTTGCGAGTCGCAGCGTACAGGACGACACCCAAAACCACCGCTGCGCCGCCAATGTACAGTGGTTTCTTGTAGAAAGGCGTGTCGTCGACCACGGCGACGTCCGCGCCCATGCCGGAGCAGCCACAGCCGCCGAGGCCTTTGACGGCGCGCGCCCACTTGAGACCCGTGGCCAGCGTCGGGGTCGGCAGGTGCTGACCCGCAGGGATCGGCCGGTAGCCGCGACGCTTCGCTCTCATCAAGGCCGCGCCGAGCGACCCATCATGGAAGGCGCCGTTTTGGAGCATCGCCGCGCCGAGCGACCCGTCGTGGTACGCACCATTCTGGCGCCCGAGTGATCCATCGTGAAACGCGCCGTTCTGAAACATCGCCGAACCGAGGATCCCGTCCTTGTAAACGCCAGACATGCTGTTGCCTTTCTTGAGTGTCGCTACGTATTGATCGAGGAGCGCAGCGGCCTGTTGGTGGTACTGGCGCCGCTGCAAAGTGCTCATCCCGAACATGCCGAAGATCTGATCGATCGTGTACGGCACAGTGTTGCGGGGGAGACCGAAGAACGCCGCCGAGTAGGTGGCGGCGAGCGCAACCACGAGCTTGCGGTTGATGTCGCTCTCAGCGCGCGCTTGCTGCGCGAGCGCGATGGCGGTCTGTGCCGCCACGAGGGCGGGCGGTGGGAGCGCGCGCGACTCGAGTCCGCCGGGCTGTAGCGACGCGACGAGATGGTCGAGCGCAGGATTCAGGATCTCTGCCGCGTCGCTCTCGAGCGACATGTCCTCACCGAGCGATCCATTCTCGAAGGGGCGCGTCATCGTTCCGTACTTGGGCGCCGGCGTTGAGGCACTGAAGACGCCGTCGCGGTACTGGGATGTGGAGCTACTGAGCTGCGCCATAGAGAGGATCCTCGCATTCCTTGCGAGATCCTCCAACTTCGGGGATCAGCGCTTGTTCCAGAGGGTAAAACCCAGCCAGCCGGCGAGCCCGAGCCCCACGAACAGGATCATCCCCTGGCGGATTTGCCGCCCGCGATCCATGCCCGCGGTGCAGTCGTCGATGTCGTTCTGGATCGAGGTCAGATCCGAGATCTTGCCGCTCGTTTTGAAGTCGTCGAGAGCCTTGGCCTTCGCGTAGTCGTTACACTTCGTCTGGATCGTCTTGAACGTGTCCCCCGTGGTGGCACCGGGAAACGAGACTGCGCCGAGCGTTCGCATCAAAACACCGCCCTGACTTTGCGTGAGATCTGGTCGCCGTACATGTACGTCACGAATGCCCCGGTCCCAAATGCTACGGCGATCCAGGCCCAGGTCGGCACACCCGCGTCCAGCTCGCTCGAGCCGAGTCCAGCGAGGCGCCCCACGAGCCGCACCGGATGCGCGTCGAGCTTCTTGGCGCCAGCCCACACAGCCTGCACGTCGCCGAGCGACACGTTGCCAACCAGATCGATCACGAGCGCCTCTTGCGCGAAGGGTTGAGCATCAGCGTGCCGACGAAGATACCGACCGTCGTACCGAACACGAAGACCCAAGCGGCGAGCATGGTGTGGCTCACGGGGGGCAACGGCGCGTCATCGCCGAGCCCGGAGATGGCGACCACCTTCGCCATTACGCCGGCTGCCCCCGCAGGCTGCGCGTGGCGCGGTAGCCGGCGTATCCGGCGAGCGCGAGACCCCCGAGCACCCCGATCATCATGAGCGCGTTCTTAGCAGCGGTCTGCTGCGCGGCGATCTGCACGTCGGCGGCCGCCTGGGGGCCGTCCACGACCTGCGGCAGGAAGCCGCCGCCTCCCGGGAACTGCGTCTTGAAGGCGTCCGGGAACGTCCCCTGCGGGCGCTCACGGTCGGACGGTCCCACCGGCACCTGCACCGGGAACACGAGCGTGCCACCCAGGCGCGAGGCTGCAAACTGCTCATTGTCGGCACGACCCTTGCGGTCCGCGCTCGGGCGCAGCGTCGCCCAGTGCAGGAACATCATCTTCGGGACGCGGTTCTGGTCGGACTGAGCGTAGATGCCCTGAGTCTTCGTCCACTCGTAGCGCGTGCTCTCGAAGGCCGAACCCACCGTGCCGAGATCACCGGGGCGGTCGGTCAGCACCGCGATGTATGCCGGCGGCTCGCCGATCATCTTCTCGGACGCCTCGATCTGCGTGCTGTTGAGCGGGTACAGCAAAAAGTCACGCGCGGTCTGTTCGACGAAGCCGTTGCCGATATTCTCGGCCCAAAGCGTGTACGGTCCCGCTGCGGCCATCACCTGCACGACGCCGATGAGCGTCTGCTCAGCGGCGCCCGGCGCGTCCACGGTGCCGCTGAAGGCCTCGTAGTTGCCGATGCCGATCTGAGTCCCTGGGAGCCTATTGAAATAGGATCCCAGTTGCCCAGGCGCGCCTCTCCGTCCTGAGATCACGGATCACCTTGCGTGCTTTTGGTGTGCACGTGTGGCAATGCCGTGACTCCTCGGAGGTGCGCACCTGAGCCCTGGAAATTCATTAGCCGCCAGCTCCCGGAAAGTTGGCGATCTCGGGACTGCCGGTGGGGCCGTTGACGGCCTGGTAGGCGTCGTAAACAGATTGCGGCATTAGCAGGCCCGTCACGTTCGCTTCAAAGAAGCCGATCGGGATCGAGATGCGGTTGATGACTTGGCAGCTCACGATCAAGTCGCCGTTTGCCCGCACGATGTAGTTGTTGGCGACCTTCACGAGGCCGTTTCGGTGGTGACGTTGCGGCATCATCGAGAGCGCGGGGCCAGCAGGCCCCTGCAGCTCTGCAGCTCGCACCAGCTCGAACTCGAAGTCCTGCGCCGCAGACCCAATCGCCGTTGGCCCGAACGGCTGCGCCGACGCCGTCGGTACTGACGGGATGATCTGGTAGTTCACTGAGCCGGGGCGGTTGGCGTTGACCGTGATGTCCCAACCCACCTGCGTCGACAGACGGTTTTCCTCGACCGGCACAAAGTCGCCAATCGCGGCGCCTGAGAAGCGGTAGATGTCGAAGCTGTAGTCGAGGATGACGAGCACTTGGCTACGCGGCACCCGGAACGATCCCATCGTGAACGACACCGGTTTCTGCGGCGTCGCATAATAGAGGCCGTCGACCGGGAGCTTTCGGTACAGCTGCTCGAAGTACAACAGCTGGTCGGACTGCAGGTAACCGATCAGCTCGCCGCCGGGCTTCTGCGAGCGCACGGTCTCGATGCGAGTGACTCCGGCCCCCGGCATCGGGCGCGGGGGCGCCTGACCACCGAAGGTCGAGAGGTCGACTTTGAGAGGGGACCCGTTCATGGATCAGATCCTACCACGAGGCGTCAGTACGGACCTGCACCTGGCGGCTGGATGATCTTGTAGCCATGCAGGCCGATGTAGAGAACGCCGTTCGGGAGGCGCGTCACCGGGTCGGTGTCGACCTCGGCATCGTTGACGATCTCGTCGTTGATGCCCTCGATCGCGTCGAACTGTGAGGCCAAAAACGGCCAATTGTCGCCGGGGCCCGTGAACGACTGCACGTTTCCGAACGAGGGGTTGTTCGGGTGGAGGGGCTGCACCCGGAAGGTGATGACCTCCGAGCGCTCGAAGACGTCGAGGGCGCCGAGATTGAACGGGCTGTTGATTTGCTTCGTCCAGGCTGCGCTCGGCACGTACATGTTGGAGCGCGGGTACGCCGTGCCCTCGTTTTCCATCCGAATCGAGAAGTCCGGCTGCATCGTGCGCCAGCTCGAGGCGTTCGAGGGGGAGATGATGTGGGGGGCGCCAGCGCCGGGCGCGGGTACGGCTTGCACGACTTCGCTCCGCGGGACGCCGTCGTAGAGATCCCAAGCCGAATGGATCGGGCGCCAGCGACCAAAGCTCCGGCCGCTGAAGATGGTGGCGGTGCCAGATGCCGGGTCCCGGTACTGGAACTGCATCTGTGACAGGAAGAAGGCGTAGCGGGAGACCGCGATGAACGGGCCGTCCTGGTTGATCGTGATGCTGCCCTGCACTTCGCTCGTGACATTGGCGCCGATGTTGATGGCGACTAGCTGATCGAAGGGGATGCGGCGACCGGGGATGTTCTCGACGTACTGCAGCGACGGGTTACCGCCGGTGCGCTGCGCCGAGACCTGCGCCATGGTCTGCGCGAGCTGCTGAGAATTCTTGGCCAGATCGGCGAGCACGCGGTTCTGGGCGGCGATGCCGTTGGCGTTGGCGCGCGACTGCGCGGCGGCGAAGTCAGCGGCGGCCTTGATTGCGGACAGATCGTAGGGCTGAGTCATGGGCTTCCTTGATAGGAGACGCCGGCCGAAGCCGGGAAACGCACGGGTTAAACGACTCTGCCGCCGGAGCCCCGTGGAGACTCCGGCAGCAGTCAGTCAGCTCACGCTGCTGCTTGCGCAGCGGCTGGTGCTTACTGAACGTCGCGCGAGAACAAGCCGTCGAACGTGAACGTGACGACCTTGTTGATGCCGTCGTAGGCGTTCAGGTTGTCACGCAGCGACAGCATGTTGCGGCTGCCTTGCGTGAGTTCGGCCTCTTGGCTCTGGTTGTCCGTGTCGGGGAGCGCGTAGATGCGCGCCACGCACTGGATGTTCTGGCGGGGCGGCAGCAAGATCGCGCGCGCCAGGCGGAGAATGCCGGCGTGGCCATCGTAGCCGCTGTTCTGCCAGTGGATGAGGTCGGTCGCGCCGCCCATGTCGCCCGAGATGCCGCCGCCAGCGGGGAAGTACCAGGTCGCCATGTTGGAGATCGAGGGCTTCTCGCCGGTCCCGAACGTCCAATGCAGCTGCTCTTCCGTCTGGTAGTGCAGACGGTAGACGTCTTGCGTCTGGCCGGGGGCCTGACCCAAAGCGTCGCCCGTGGTCCAGGGATCGAGGCTGCCGTAGTCGCCGTTTTGAGCGAGCTGCCCAGCGACGCCGCCGTCGACCCGGAGGATCGGGTTGCGGAACCACGTGAACACGCGCAGCGCCAGAACGACGAAGCTCTGATCGGACGGCAGCGTGGCGCCGTTGACGAGGTTCGTGGTTGCGTCGTTGCGGTTGCCGTTCGGGGTGAACAACGGAATGTTGTCGCCCAGGTTGCCGGTGGCAAAACCGGAGGTTCGGATCAGCGTATCCCAGACGGGATTGTTAGAGGCCCCGCTGTTTATGCGGGCACTGCAGATTTCCCTGCAGATCGGACTATATCTTCGGCCTTCCTCAGTGGAGGGAGGTCGCTGGGCACTCGTGGGTCGGGTTATCGTTGGAACTCACCGACCTAGTCTCTACACCTTCCGTCTCCAAATCGTCGGCAGGACGATTTCCAGAAACGGCTTGGCTCGGGATTACCTCGCGGAGAAGTTGTAAGATCTCCGCAGGGGCTTCCCCGCCGTTGCGCTTGATCGACGCCATGCTTTCCATGGCGAGCCGGTCGAGAGACGTGGGCTTGTAGCTCTTGACGCCACAGGCGCGCTTCAAGAACCACTCGACAATCAGGGCCTCATCACGTTTTGCCGTGAGGTAAGGAAGGATCGCCTGGGTCACGCGAAGAAGCTCGTGCTTCTGTGCGATCTCCAGCCAATGCTGCCACCTGGTTGCTTTCTTGCCCTTCCAGACTTTGCGAGGCTTGGCACCCGTGACGCCGAGGGCGTCGTAGATGCGGCGGACCCGCTTCATCATGGGCTCCGAAGTGTTGCAGATGACGAGCCACAGTTGGTAGCTCGTGCGCTTTCCGGGTTGGTACGACTTGCGCACGATGGGGCGCTTCACAGAGAAGCAACCTTCACCGTCCACGATGCCTGCCAACCAGGCCAGATCTACTTCGGAAATTTTCGTCATCTCTTCACGCAACAGTTTGATTCACCCAGTGTCACTGACGCATTACTGCGTCAGGCCGCCCTGGTCGACGGTTGATGCACGCGCTCGCGCATCGTAACTACTTTGGCCATGTTTTCTTCCTTTGGGCTCCGTTTTTTAAGAGGCTTGGTTCCTCTTGCGGCCCGATGCACCGATGTGGTGCGTTTCAACGCCGAAAGCCCTGGGCCTGCGGTTTTCCGCAGGAGCCAGGGCTCGCAGCTAGGGGCGGCGTTTAGCCGAAGATCCCCGATCCACCGTCGGTCTGGAGAATGCCGGCGGGGGTCATCTCACTGGCGGATTGACCCGCCGTGATCTCCCGGACGCCTGCCCAGAGTTGGCCGTTGGTCGTACCCGGGATCCAAGTGTCGCCACTCGGAACCGTGTCGATCGCGCCAAACCCGCGCATCCCTGCAGCGGCTTGCATCGGACCGATGCCAGCCGCAGCCTCAAAAGGGCTGAGGGCTCCGACTCCCGCCGCGGCCTCCGCGATCGTCAGTTGACGGTCGAGGTCGCCGGAAGGGTCGATATGGTTGCCGTTGTACTCCTGGCTCCCGAAACCGGCGGCAGCCTGATACAGGTCGCCGTTGTTTTCGTAGGTGCCGAGACCACTGGTGGCCGAGATGTACTCGCCCAAGCCGTTCATGGGCTCGCGAAAATACTCACCGAGACCGTTCATGGGCTCGCGGAAGTACTCACCCAGGCCGTTGATCGCCACGTAGCGCGGCATGATGCTGGCGCCGGCACCGAGGCCGTACATCGCCGACAAGCGCGCCGCTGTGCCGTCTTCCGGACCAGCGAGCGCGTCTGCAGCCGAGGGCGCGAACGCCTTCAGGAGCGAGAGCACGACACCCTGGATGGTCGACATCACGATACCGCCGATGACCAGCTTCTTCGTCTCCTGGTTTTTGATGACCTTGGAGGCGATGAAACCTGCGCCAGCTCCCATGATCAGGCTGGCGATGAGGCTCTTCTGACCCGAAAGGTCGAAACCATTCGTGGCAGCGGGAGCCGCAGGTGCCGGCAACATTCGAGCGAGCACCTGGTTGGCGAACACGTTGGACAGCACGCGATGAAGCGCGAAACCGCCGAACAGGACCGCGCCGACCTTGAGCACGTCGCCCACGCCGTTCATCTTGAACAAGCGCTTGCCGTTGCGCCGATGGCGACGGTTTTTCTTCAGGCCCTTGTTCTTGCGGTGTGAGCGCCGACGATTCGACGACAGCTTCTTGCGACCACCACTGTTGCGGCGGTGACGCCGGCGACTGTTGGCCGTCAGCTTCTTGCGGCCGCTCGACCGACGCTTACGCGACGTGGTCTTGCGGCGCCGCGAGACCCGGCGCTTGCGCGAGGTCGTGCTCTTGCGAGCCTTGCGGCGACTGCGACGGCGCTTCGGGGCGGCCGACTTCGCCTTGCGGCGACTGCGACGGCGCTTCGGGGCGGCGGTGCGCTTGGCGCGCCGACGACGGTTGGCGGTCAGCTTCTTCGCGCTGCGACGCCGACGACGACGCACCGTCTTACGAGCGGTGGTCTTGCGGCGAGCAGTGCCCTTGCGGACCTTGCGGCGACGTCGGCGTTTCGGAGCCGAGGTCGTCTTCTTCGTGGACTTGCGGCGCCGCTTGCTGCTGCGGCGCTTCGTTGAGGGCTTTGCAGCCCGCTTGCGGCGTCGTGCCATGGTTTTGCTTCCTGCTTTCTTCCGTCGGTTGGCGATGTACACGCCGGCCTTCAGCTTGCGTGCACGCGGTTTGCGACCGAAGGCGGCGCGGCCAACCCGCACGCGCTTCCCTCGGGGGATCTTCCTGCCCCACGCTTTTCGCGAGCGCTGGGCCTTCTTGATGTTGCGCTTCGACGCGGCGCTCTGTGAGGAGCTGGTCGAGCGGTTGCTCTTGAGGCGACCGCCAGCCATGCGCGCCTTGAACGCCGCCTTCTGCGCGGCGGTGAGCCTGCGCTTAGCGACCTTCTTGCGGCCGTTCGGGGTGACGCCGCTCATTACGGAGCGGGCCGAGCGACTGGCGGCGTACGACCCGCGGCCGTTGATGGCTGCGATCGTCGTAACGCCGGGGTTCCGGGTCATGCGGCGCGCCTTCGCGTAGCCGTAACCCCGGGCCTGGTTTTTCGTGATCGGGAAGCTTCGTCCTCGGACTCTGGACATTCCAATGCCTTTCCGGCAGGGAAGCCACGTGTCTCAGGACGAGGACCACGCAGGTGTGCGGTAAAAGCACCCTACACGAAGGTCCCAATTCCTCCAAAAAAAGGGATCGGTGAGAAATCCAGCAGGATTTCAGCTCAATCGCGACTAAACCACCAGAGCCCACCACCGACAATCAGGCCACCGATGATCCACGGTGCCCAGTTTTTGGTCGTCGTGGCCGCGCCCGCTCGCGCGCGGTCCTGCGCTGCGATCAGATCGGCGACTTGCTCAGGGCTACCCGTCTTGTAGAAGACATCGTCGGCGCCTGGTTTCGTGGATTGGTAGGCCATCATTTCCTCAAGAAGTAGTACGCGATCCCTGCGACTGCGGCGGCAGCGCCCGCGCCTAGCAGCAAGCGCGTGCGCGCTGCGTGCTCGGCGTTTTTGACAGCCAGATCTGCAGCGTTCTTGGCGCGGGCTACGGCAACGCCCGCGCGCTTGCAGTCGACGTCCTTCGAGCACGAAAGTGCCACGCTGGCTGCGGCTCCTGACGAAGTGCGGGCGCCGAAGCTATCGAGCAGCATGTCGTACGCGGCCACCGCGACGTCGTAGCGGTTCTTGGCGCGTGCTACCGCGGCCGTTGACTCGGCGGCGTTGCCCTTGAGCGCAGCGTCGGCGGCTGCCTCGGCGATACCTGCCGCCGCCTCCGCCTTCGTCGCCATCTGCGAGCGGCTGTAGCTCGCTGCCTGATCGAGCGCCTCGCGCTGCTTCACCGCAACTGCCACCACCGCGATCTTGGCAGCAAGCGCGGCTTCTGCGAGCGGCAGCTGAAAGAAGAAGGCGCCCGCGACCACCAGTAGGCTCTTGGCGACCTGGGCCGCGATATTGGCCTGCTCGTGACTGCCGTTGCCGGCGGTCTGGATGGCCGTGTAGAACGTGTCGAGCACGAACGGCGGGCAGAGCGGGCTGGTGGGGCCCAGCGATCCGTTCACCTGTTTGCCGTAGGCCTCGCACGCGGGGTACGTGTCCTTGGTGTGCTTCGCGAAATCCGCCTGCGGCATGGCCGAGATCGGCACGCCCGCATTCATCATGGCCATGGCGATCGAGGAGTAGTCGTCACCAAACCCGAGCTGCTGGCGCGCGAGCGCCCGGTAGCTCGGCGAGAACGCGCCGTCGAACAGATCCCAGATGCGGTTCACGGAGGCGCGCCACGCGCCCACGATGTCGTCCTGAGCCTCACGCACCTTTTCGACGGTGCCGAAGTACAGCGCGTAGTCGGCGCGGCGTTTGGCGCGTTCGCGATCCGCTGCCGCGCTCGGGCTGAAGATCCCCTCGACAAGGGGGCTGAGCTTGTCGCCTACCCAGCCCACGACCTCGGCGCCCGCATAAAAGCAGATCGCGCTACCCGCTCCCGCCGTAGCGGCGGTGCAAACGATGCTGGCTGACACGCCGGCCGCTAGCTGCGTCTTGTTGTAGCCCATCACCCGGTCGGCCATGAAGGCGCCGATGGTGCCGCAGACGCCCGCAAAGGGGGCTGTGATGCCGCCGGCGATGCAGGCCGCTGCGGCGCCCGCGGTGGCGGCCGCGCGCGCAAAGCACTCCGCCATGCCCTTGGTGCGTTCTTCAGCGCTACCCGAGTTGCGCTTGAACTCCTCGCAGCACTGCGTCACGACCTTTTTCACCGCACTCGAGGTGAGCCCGACGTAGGTGGCCCCCTTCGTGAAGGCGTCGCCGGCGGCGTTGCATTCGGACGACACCGAAGTGCTAGTGCTGGCACTCGCACTAGCGCTCACCGCCACACCGAGCCCGTTGAGGTTGAGGACGTAGCTCACTTGACGATCCCGTCCTTCTCCACTTCGAAGCCCGTGATGACGCAGCAGAGCGCTCGCTTGGTGTACACTAGGATGATTGTCTCACCATTCGGATGCACCGCCGCGCCGAGTTTGGCGCGCACGATGTTCACTTGGTAGTCCCGCTCGCCAAGGTTTCCGTCCTTGTCGTACAGCTGGAACTGAAGCCCGAGAATGTTCGCCAGCTCGGCGACCGCTGCGGGCATCTTGTCGAGGGCGTAGTCCTCTGCAAACACATCTACTTTGGCGGGTAGCCCCAAGTCGAAGCTTCTGCTGATGAGCAGCTTGTGCGACTCGCGCCCGCTCTCGTTGATGTGCTTGTAGTCCTCGACATCGCCGATCTTCTTCCACTTGTCGCTCGTGTACATGATGGCCGAGCACACGCCGACCTCTTGCATGGCACGCGGCCACGACCACTCGAGATCGGTAACCTTCTTCATCGGCCGATCCACGAACGTCTCGCGGAGCTTCTTCGCTTTCTCGAAGTCGCGACCGCTCCTATTTTCGAGCATGCGGCGCATGGTGGGCTTCAGTCGAATTGGCTGAGATCGATGTCGGGCCAGCTGTCCGGATCGTTGACGTTCACGTCGCGGACGTCCAACTCCTTGTACACGTCCTGCTGCATCGCCACGAACGCGAGCCGCTCCCATTGGATGTTGCCGCCCACGACCATGCCTTCTTCCCCGAACTCTTCCGAGTAGGCGTCGGCGTTGTCGCTCACGAGCAGGCCGCACTTGGCCTGAAAGGTGTAGATGATGCGCTGAGTGCCCTCGATGGCCGCGTGCACCGCATCTTGGTACTCGTCGCCGTCGATCTCGCCATGCTTCATGCGTGTGGCCAGATCCTTGGCGACGCTGCGCACGTCGTTGTAGTAGTCGTGCGTCAGGATGTTGATGGCTGCCTTGACGTCCGACTCGCTCACCTCATCGGCGGAGCGACGGGGCATCTCGATGCGCGCGGGAGGAGCTGGGGCTTTTTTCTTACGGGTGGCCATGATTATCTCCGTGCCTTGTTGCGGCGCATGCGCCCGAACGTGCTGATGCCGAGCTTCTCGTTGATGAGATCGATGTCTTCCTCAGTCTTCGGCTGACCGTCGGCGCGCTCGATCCAGAGGTGGTAGGTGGTTTCGGCGCCCGTGCGCATGTCTTGGCTCGGTTCGCTGATGAGCCACGAGCGCTTGCCGTCGGGGTTCGAGTCGGACCACTCGACCCACGACTTGTGTTTGATGTCGCCCGCGTTCAGGACGTCTTCGAGTGACTCGTACTCCTTCGACTCTTCGACTTCCCAGCCACGATCTTCCGCCTCGCCATCTTCGGCGCTCTCGGGCGTCACAACTTCGTAGGAGATCTTGTAGGTGAATGGAGTGATCGTACCCAGCACCTCGCGTCGGAACTCATCGTCCTCGTCGCCGGCCTCTTCCTCGAACGTCTTGCGCTCGAGGCCCGCATAGCCCCAACGCACCTTGCGCGAGCCCAGCAGATCGGCGCGACCCTCTTCACCGAAACGCTTGTCGCTGGCCCAGCCACCATCCGATTCCTCTGACCCGTGTCCGTAGCGCATGCACGCGACGGCAATCACGCGAGCCAGCATCTCGGGCTCGACCTCGTCGAGGTCAATATCCGAACTCTCGAGGGCGGACTTGACCTCCTTGTTACTGGGAGACAAGTCGTCGGCGTCGTACGATGCTTCCTTGGTCCAGAAAGGAAAACCCACGTCCTTGGCTTCTCCGTCACCCACGTACTCGCGCACGGGTTGGATCTCGACGAGATCGATCTGTCCACCTTGGCAGCGCGCGATGATGCCGCCGTGCGAGGCGAGGTTCATATCGCCGTCGATCTGCTCCCAGTCGAAGTCCGGCATCGGGATCTCGAGCGCGCCTGCGCGCTTCGACCCGAACGGGAAGTGGGTCTGCTCGCCGTTGCGGCTGTAGCTACTCTCGTACCCGCTTGCGTAGATCTTGCCGTCATCGCCGAGATAGAGATCGACGTTGCCGTAAGCCTCGGACGCTTTCGTGAGCTGCGTCGCTTCCGGTTCCGGATAGTCACCGTCCCAGAAGCCAGCACCGTGCCCGCAGCGCGTCAGCCAGAAGTCGTGGCCGCATCTCGCCTCCATGCTGCCGTCTGCCTTCACGCCGGTTTCGTACACGACATCGAGTTCGGCCGCGTTTTCTTCCTGGAAGTTTGCGCAATCCTTAGCGAGCCCTTCCAAAGAAGCGGGATCGAAGTCGTCGATCGAGTAGTTCCGATCGAGCGGGTCACCGCCATCATCGCGTGAGTTGTCCGTCGATGACCAGAGTGCCGTCACCAGAAACCCTCGCGTGAACTCGTCCATGCTGCGACCGTTCACGACCAGATCCCTCGACGACCCCTGCCAGGAGCCACGCCGCTCCGGGCTGAATGGCCGCTCCCGCTCGTCCAGCTGGTGGCTCATCTGCCGTACGCGCGCGAGGGACGAGCTGAGCTGCTTCGGAGAAGGCTGGTGGCCAGCAAGGCGCCGCTTGGGGGGCGCAGACGGAAGCGGCGGGTTTCGGCGGTGGCGCGGCATGGGTACTCCTTCGACGTGACGCGAGCGGGGAAGATTCAGAGCGGAGTGATCAGCATCTGATAGAACGTGACCGTGAGGTCGTCACCGTTGGTGCTGTTCCGGAACGCGAGCCGGAGCGTCGTGCCAGGGTTCAGGAGCAGGATGCGCTGCACCAATATTTCCTGCTTGACGTTCGCGGTGTTGATCTGCTGCTCGCCAGCGACCGAGTAGTCCGTCGTGCTGCCCACGACGACGTCGTCGTTCCTGCTGATGCAGGCATGGATCTCGATGTCCGTGCCGCCGATGGCGTTCAGGACGGTGGCGGTGGCCGTCACGAGCGCGAGGCGGGGCGGCCCGTGGTAGGTAACGAGACCCGTTGTCAGGTTCACGTTGAACGCCGAAGCGTTGCCGGCGTTGATCCCGAAGGTGCTCGGCGTCGAGCCCAGGTAGGCCCAGCCGTTGGCGGTCATCACCACGGTGGGCGTCGCCACCGCATAGCTGCCGCTGTAGTAGGGGCTCGAGCCGCTCGTGGACTCGGCAAACCAGCGCGCGGGGGTCTGGTCGTTGGGCTTAATGTAGAGCCCGCTGCCGATCAGCGAGTCGTAGGTGGTACCAGCGCTCTTGTCGAGCCGGTAGAGCGTGTCGGTTTGGCTATCGAACGCCGTCGCGCCGTCGGGCAACTCGGAGCTGTTGTACGCGGCTAGCTCAGCGGATAGATCGAATAGGATGGTTCGGAGCGCGACGGAGGAGAGGCTGGCAGTCATGAGGCTCAGCCTACCCGCACCCCGCATTTCCTCCAAAAAGTCGGTCAGCGCCTGACGGCGCAGGCGTTTTCGGCCTCAGCGTGACCCGACCGCGAGCGAGAAGAAGTGCACGCCCATGACCTGCGTGCCGCTCATGTTGCGGAGCATCAGGCGCAGGGTGTTCGTGTCAGCCAACAGCACCGAGCGTTGGCCCGCGATGCAGATGTTCTGGATGTCGGAGACCGTGCCGGCTTGCTCGCCCGCGCCTCGGTGCGTGCTCGTGTCGGCCGGCGGCACGTCGTTGTTGTGGCTGATGGCCGCCTCGAGCGTGATGTCGGCACCGTCACCGTTGTTGATGAGGCTCACCTGGTAGCGCACGGTCACGTACATCGTGGGACCGTGGTACGTGATGAGGCTCGTCGTAGTGTTGACCACCAGCATGTTGGCGTCGCCGCTGGCGAGACCGAAGCTGCCCGCCGTGCTACCGAGCGCCGTCCACGCAAACTGCGCGCTGGGGGTGACGTTCACGTCGGCGTTGGCAATCGCGGTGCCCGCCCAGGGGGTCGACCCGAACACGCTTTGCTGAAGCCAACGGTTGCTCGTTTGATCCGCGGGCACAACGACCTGACCGGTGAGATTGTCGAAGCCGGCACCGATCCCCTTGAACAGTCGGTAGGACGACTCGGCTTCGACGACGTATACGACAGCACGATCTGGCAGCTGCGAGCTGTAGCGCGACTGAAGCTCCGCAATCGTGTTGCAGAGGTCGTACCGGAGGGGCGCGGAAGACTGGAACGGCTTGTCCATCAACCTAGGTTACATACTTTTTCCTGACCCTCCAAAAAATGGGGAGGGGATCAAGAAGGGGTGACCCTGGCCCCTGTTTACGTCGTCCAAAAACCGAAGGCCAACGGCGCCGGATCGCCCAGCGTACGGGCTTGGAAGTCATTCCACCCAAACTGGTTGTTCGCGCCCGAACCCGCTGTCTTGAAAAATCCGATGGCCGGTCGACCAGTGACGTAAACCGTCCCGGTGTCGACGACGGGTCCGCCAGTGTTGATGAGCACCCAACCCGAACCGTGATCGATGTACGCGTTGATGGCGTTACCGACCATGGTCGTCTTGATGCGGTCGCCGTTGTTCACGCCGCCGGGCACCGAGTACGTGAGCGTGGGGACCAGGTAGTCGAAGTCGCCGGGGTTGTTCGTACCGCCGAGCCACTTGACGAAGTCGCAGTACTGACCATCGCGAGCGATGTTGATCTCGTACGCAAACACCTTGCTCGGGTCGGCGCCACCGTCCGACAGGCGGTGCAGGTGCTCGACCTCCTGGATACCGCTGGTGGTCCCCTTGAAGATCGTGGTGATGATCTCGACGTCGGGCGTCCAGATCTGCGTCAGGCGCGCGTAGCTGTCGTCAAAGCCGCCGCCGATCTGCGTCCCAAAGGCAAGACCGCTTGCCGTATTCACGAGCGTGCGGTTGCTACTGAGGTTCGTCCAGGCTCCACCCTCAGAAATTGGTGACTCCGTACCAGAGAACATCGTCGCGTAGTTCATGCGCCGCTTCCGAAAAATAGCGAGTTGCCGCTGCGGATGTTGGGCTCGGAGGCTGCGGTCTGCAGCGTGCCGGTGGAGGTCCATACGGCCCCCGCGGTGCCCAGGTTCGTCGTCGCCGAACCGGCATTCAGGAGCTTCAACCAGTGCAGATTGACGCCGTTGGGCGGCACGTTGATGTTTTGCGCAGCAGCGAGTAGCTGCGCGTCAGTCATGCGTACCTGCTGACAGAAAAACGATCGCGAATCGGAGTTGAGGGCGTCCTCCCCAAACTGATCGGAGCCCACGAAGATGCCGCCGCCCACCGTTGTGATCTCGGCAGTCAGCGTGAACTGATGCGTTGTCCACGCTAGCTGGTTCTCGAACAGGTAGCTGAAGTCGTACACCGCTGTGCCGCCGGTGTGGCGCCACGCCCAGGCGAACCAGTTCGAGTTGCTTCCCGTGAGAAAGTCGAACGACTGTAGCTCCGTGCCGCCAGCTCGAAACGCCACGGCGGACAGGATCGTGTTCGCGCTGATGCCGACGTCGAGCAAGAGGCCCTCGGAGGCGCCGCCCGACGTGCCCATTCCCCAGATGACGTTCTCGCCCGGGTTACCGTATTCACCCGCGTTGCATTTGCCCCACCCGCTAAAGGTGAGGTTGCCCGTCATGGTGGGCAGCGTCGTGGTGGAGACGAAAGCGTTTTGATGGAGTACCGAGGTCACGGTGCCCCCTTATGCGAATCCGCCGCTACCTACGCCCCAGTAGTTGGTGCCGTCGTAGTAGAAGTTGGCGATGTTGACTGCAGCTGGCGTGGTGAGCCAGCTCGGCTGTGCACCGCCGGCCCACTTCACCGAGGCGGGCCAGGTGGTCGTCCAGCCGCCCGTGCCGTCCTGAATGATCCGCAGCTGCAGGTGGCGCTGCTGAGCCGGCGCCGTGAACGTGAACGTGCAGTTGGCGGTCATCGTCACCCTCTGGTTCGGGGCGTTCGAGCTTGCCGTCCAGTCGATGGTTTTGGTGGATCCCGAGTTGCCGTTGTCAAACTCGTTCGGGATCGTGCTCCCTGTGCCCGTGGCGCCGGTGGCGCCGGTGACCCCTGCACCGGTGGCGCCCGTCGCGCCCGTGGGGCCCGTGACGCCTGTCCCGGTGGCGCCGGTGGCGCCCGTCGCGCCCGCGACACCTGCACCTGTCGCGCCTGTCGCGCCGGTGGTCCCCGCCGTGCCGGTGGCGCCCGTCGCACCGGTCGCGCCGGCAGTCGTCGCGCCCGTGGCAGGCAAACCCCAGTACGTGACGCCGTCGTAGTAGAAGCTCACGAACGAGGTCGTTCCCGGAGTCGTATCGAGTGACGGTGCCGATCCGGAAACCCACGTCACAGCAGCAGGCCAAGTGATGGTCCAGCCGCCCGTGCCGTCCTGAATGATCTTGAGCTGCGTCGTCGTCACCGCGGTTGGCGCCGTGAACGTGTACGTGCAGTTAGCCGTGAGCGTGCTCTTCTGCCGAAGCCCCAACGTCCAGTTGATCGTGTCGGCAGCGCCAGAGTTACCGGCATCGATCTCGCTGTTGTAAGCAAAGACGCGTACGCCGGTGAGATCTTGGTTGCCGATGTTGCCGGCAGGCCCCGTCGCGCCCGTCGCGCCCGTGACACCTGTGCCGGTGGCGCCGGTCGCGCCCGTTGGACCCGCAGTCGTCGCGCCGGTCACACCGGTCGCACCGGTGGGGCCCGCCGTGGTGGCGCCCGTCGCACCGGTGGGGCCTGCCGTGCCAGTGGGGCCCGTGGGTCCAGCGGTGCCGGTGCCAGTCGCGCCGGTCGCGCCCGTGGGTCCCGCCGTTGTTGCACCGGTAGCACCGGTCGGTCCAGTGGGCCCAGCAGGGCCCGCCGTCGTCGCGCCGGTCGCGCCCGTGGGACCTGCCGTACCGGTACCGGTGGCGCCCGTGGCGCCGGTCGGACCTGCGGTCGTTGCGCCGGTCGCGCCGGTGCTGCCCGTCGCGCCCGTCGGTCCAGCGGTCGTTGCGCCCGTGGATCCGGTTGCACCCGTCGGTCCCGCCGTGGTGGCACCCGTCGCGCCGGTGCTGCCGGTCGATCCGGTGGGGCCTGCGACTGTTGACGTGGCACCCGTGGCGCCCGTCGGTCCTGCCGTGGTGGCGCCGGTGGCGCCGGTGCTGCCAGTCGGTCCCGTCGCTCCCGTGGCGCCTGCGCCAGGTCCGGTCGCGCCCGTGCTGCCGGTCGGACCGGTCGATCCAGATCCCGTCGCGCCCGTGGCGCCGGTTGGACCCGCGGTCGTCGCGCCGGTGGAGCCGGTCGCGCCCGTGGGGCCCGTCGCTCCAGATCCCGTGGCACCAGTCGCGCCCGTTGGCCCTGCGGTCGTCGCGCCCGTGCTGCCCGTCGCGCCGGTGCTGCCGGTGGGACCAGTCGCGCCTGCGCCGGTGGCACCCGTGGGACCTGCGGTCGTTGCACCCGTCGCGCCCGTCGCGCCAGTAGGTCCGGTGGCACCGGTGCCGCCAGATCCGGTGGCGCCCGTGATGCCGGTAGGGCCTGCCGTCGTTGCGCCCGTTGCACCGGTCGCGCCCGTGTTGCCCGTCGCGCCGGTCTCGCCGCCGCCCGCTTGCCGAAACCATCGACCAGGGCCCGCTGCGGGCTGAATCACCGTCGTGCCTGAGGGCGGCGTGGTGCTCGTGAGATCCAGGTAAAACTGACGACCGACGTCGCTCACCTGCGCGATCGTGCCGTCGACCAGCAGGAACGTGTTCTGGGCCTGTAAGCTGTTGCCTGGTCCAAGCGCAGTCGCGAAGGGGCCAGCGATGCGCTGTGTTGCGGGTACCGACATCAGTTTTTCCTTAGAGTGCGCACGACGTAGACGCCCGCGAAGGCGCCCGCGACGCCGAGTGCCGTCAGCATCAGCATGCGCGGCATGTCGACAGCGCCGAGCCCGAGACCGCCGAGCCCTGAGCGGTCGAGCGGCACGATCGATCCCTGCGGTAGGGGACCGTAGCCCACGAGCTTGGCACCGAGCGGCAGCGGCCTACCGATCTCGGTGCTCGCTACCCCAATGGGTGACGACTGCGAGAGTCGCGGCACCGGGAGATCGTCACCCAAGCCGAGCCGCTGGGAGGATTCGTAATAGGCGTATCCGCCGCGGTCAGGAAGCCACTTGGAGTAACGCACCGGCCCAGCATAAGGGAAGAAGCTGAGGTCTCCAAAAAGTGGGGCGGCGCTGTCTTGGGGCGCTCAGCGGGCCGTATTTACGCGGCTTTCCAGGAAGCGACGGACTGCTTGAGCTTGGTAGCGATGCCGGGCCCAAACTGCACCGCAAGCCACAAGCCGGCGCCCACCATCGCCACCAAGGAAATCTTCTCGATCACGCCGCTCACGGCCTCAGGCACCGTGTTGGCGAGTGGGTTGTTGCTCGCCTGCATCTGCTGACACATCGCCTGATCTTGCGGGCTGCCCGTCTCGATGGCGCGCTTGCACGCGGCGTCGATGCGCTCGTTGATGCGAGCGGACTCGTAGATCGCGATCACCATCCACGCGGCTGCAATGATCAGGACGATCCCGAGCACGATGAGCGCACCGAGGAGCGCTGGCGCGATACCGAGGCCGCTCGTGCCGTCCTTCTTGAAGGGCTTGAGCATGCCCATCGAGTCGAGCTTGGACAGCAGATTGAACATCATCGTGATGAGCTGCGCGTGGAACGCCACGTCCGCATCAGCGACGCCAGAGCGCAGCACGCGCCCCGTCAGGTGCGACTGAAACCCCACGAACGACACCGACCACGCATAGTAGAGGAGGTTGTTGAGCGCGGACCAAGCGACGGTCGGCGCAAGCACGGGGTTGACGACCTGAATCGTCGTGCCGACGACTTGCAGCGCCTTGTCGGCCACGCCGCTCAGCTTGTCGCGGAGCTTGTAGTAGTCGAGCAGCACCTCAGTCGTGGTGCCCGGGTGCAGATCGAGCGACGCCATGGTGACCGAGGCGCGCGCAAAGGCCGGCGACATGTACTGCTTGATGTACTCATTGCTATGCACGCCGGGCTCACCCTGAGCAGCCAGCGCTGCCCAGTCGATGCCGCCAACGCCCATGCCACCAGCGAGCCACGCCGACGCCTTTGCGAAGAAGTCCATTACGCGCCCTGCTTTGCCTTCTTGAATCGCTTGTACGAGAAATAGCTGAGCGCCAGTGCCCCTACCGCGATGATGCCGTAACCCAGGCGCGGCACTTGGTTGGCGGGGAGCGAGACGTTGTTCACGAGGGGCGAGACCGGCTCGCCCGAGAGCAAGAAGCGCTTCACGTCGGGAGGCGCGCTTTGATCGATCGATGCGCTGATGCCAGCAGGCGGCAAGCCAAGGCCGAGCAGCGCGGGGTTGTCCGTCTGGAATACTCCGCGTTTGTAGGGCGACCTAAAGTGCGAAATGTCCTGATACGAGCGCCCCTTGGGCCACTTCTGCAGGATGACGTCACCACCCAAGCCCTGCAGCACAGCACCGCGGAGCATGCTGTGATCGTGGGAAGTGTCCGCGTAGAGCCTTCGTGACATATGCGTGCCCTTTCGATCAGCCGAACCAGTGGTAGTGCTTGTTGAGCGCATAGAGCCCAACCGCAGCGACAGCCGCGACGATGCCCGTCGTCGCCATGCTCGCCTGGCTGATGCCGCCACCCGATGGCGCCGGCGCCGTGGGCAAGTTGGAAGACGCCGGCGGGATCACAACCGGCGTCGCCGCCTTGATGCGCTTGGTCGGATCGGTGAAGCCCTGGCAGTTGATGCCCTGCACCGACAAGATGTCGAGGCCCTGCGTGTTCTTGGACCAACGCATGGCGCCGCACGTCGGCGCGTCGAGCACGCCGCCGGTGTTGAGGAGGTTCATGTCGTTGGAGTCGAGCTGCACGTTCAGGCGGCCCTGCACGGCTTGCGTGTCCGCATCGAACACCCCCCACGGCAAACCCGCCTTCTCGGTCGTCGCCGCTTGGCCAGGTACGACGGTGGTCTGCGGGTTGACGGTGATGGTCGTGACCGGCTTGGTCGTGCCGAGCTTGGTCGGCATCGTCACGGTCTTGCAGATCTGCGCCAGGCCGTAGTCGGTGTAGTAGCTGGTACCTTCAGCGCCGTCGATCCAGTACGCCGCGCCGCAGGTGCCCGGTCCGAGCTTGCCGTCGACCGCAATCGCGTTGGCGCCGTTCTTTTTGAGAAGCACGTTGAGCGCCGTCTGCAGCTTCTGCACGGTCGCGTTCACGGCGGTGCCCTTCCAGACGATGGTGCTCGCGCCCGTGGCGGTGGGCGCGGTCGACTGCGGGCAGTACTTCTTCACGCAGCCGGCCCAGGTGTTGGCGTCGGCGATGCGCTCGACGCAGGTGTCCATGTCGCCGCCGTACGCGTCTCGGGCCAGACCCGCGCCGCATTCAGACTGCGCCTCAGCGAATGCCGTGGCATGGCAGTCCTTGAACCCGGGTGCGTCCCAGCAGGTGCCGGGCAGGTTGGAGGCGCCGAGCGCGCCACCGAGGCCCCGCAAACCCCGTAGCGACAGCCCTTGGGCCACCGGCGTGTATGCGAGCGGGTGCGCCATCTTTTTGCGTTGCGCGCCGCCACCAAAAATTCCACCAGTCATGGGCTTGTCACCTTTCGCGCGCCACCGGCGCCAGCACTTTTGATCACCAGGTACACGACGGCGAGCGCGCTAACGGCGCCGCCGATGAGGATCCATTCGCTCTTCGAGAGAGGGAGCTTGCCTGGCTGAAAGCAGCCAGCGGTCGGGTTCACCCACTCCGACTCGTGCCCCTGGCACTCCTCGGGATTGGGGTACGACACGTCTTTGCCAAAGAGCTGCTTGGAGCGAAGCGTGAGCAAGTTGCGCGCGCCGCAGAGGTTGCCGTCCAAAAGACCGCTCGAAGGGATCGGGCAGTATCCCGCCTGCCGAAGCACCTCGTTGGTATCGGCCTGCATCCTGAGCGTATCCGGAGACACCTCCTTCCATGGGAAGGGGTCGGATGCTCCAAGCGATCTGGCAAGCGCGTAGCTCATTTCTTCTTTCGCATCATCACGACAGCGCCGATGGCGAGCACGCCGCCCAGGGCAAACCCGAGCGCACGCTTAGTGGAGGACGACATGCCTGCCTCGAGCACCGGTTGCGACGGGAGCACGACAGGGCCCGACGGCGTCACGCTGGTGGGGGCAGCGCCGCAGTTTTTGCCGGTGTTCTTGACGGGAGCGGTTGCGGCGCGGCCCGCGCACGCAACGGGCATCTCCTCGTTCGACTTGTCACCTTGCGCGTTGAGCACGTAACGCGCGGCGCCGCAGGTGCCCGGTCCGAGCTTGCCGTCGACCGCGATCGGGCACATGCCTTGGCCGAGCAGGTAGGCGTTGATGGTCGACTGGAGCGACACGGTGTAGTCGCTCTTTTGGCCCCACGGGATGTCGGCGGCGTTATTGTCGCCGAGACCGCGCACGCTGCGTCGACCGATGCGCGTGCTGTTGTGGCGACGTGCGCCGATTGAACCCAGGCCCGAGATGTCGCCGTCGAACACGCCGCCGCCGTAGCCGCCCGGCTTGAAGATCCCTTGCCCCGTGTCCCACTGGGAATTGACCGCACCGAGACCCGAGAGGGTTGGCTAGGGCTTGTTCACGTTGAGATCGTATCCTAGCGTAAGGACTGACTGTGTGCGCGCAATGGTGGACCCCGGTTTGTTTTCCTGAAAACCGAAGACGGGGCGCGTTAGGATCATGCCTCGGAACCTGGTTGGATAAGGATGAACGTGGATTGCGTACGGTGACGGTACGCCGGGCACAATGGGTGCGTTACGCATGGAGCATCTCCCGCAGCATCACAATGGCTTTGATGCGGCGCTGGTAAAAGTTTTTCGTTCCTAGTTTTCGCAAGGCAAAGTCCAGCTCATGGTTGCTCTTGATGGCGTTGCATTTCACACAAGCCGGCACGATGTTCGGCAGTTCGTGGGCTCCGCCACGAGTGATCGGTTGAACATGATCCTTCGTCAGAGCCTCCTCGTGGCTTTCACAGTAAGCGCACTTGTTTCCCCACGCCGAACACACAATCGACCACGTTACACTGTTCAGCCGTACGCCAGACCGAACCACAGAGGCCCTAACGAATTTGGAGCGACCGCGCGCTCGTGAAACATTGAGCTTCCGCAACGTTGCTTTTTGCCCACATCCGCATGACTGAGAATTGCCACTACGCAGATTTTGGGCAACCGTCACAGCGGATCTTCCGCATTCGCACACGCAATACCAGCGTGCCGATCCCGCAAAATGCACCGCCGTAAGCTTACCAAATTTCTTCCCTGCCAAGTCGTGTGCGCGCGGATGCAAGGGGGCGGCCTTTGCGTACCGCACTCCTCGAACCTTCTTTGGCTTCTTTGGTACCGAGGTCTCTTTGCGCAAACATCCGCACGACATGATGAGCGATCGTTTGAGAGATGATCCCTTTGCCTTATGGTGCGCTCCGCAGTCACACAGACACACCCAAACTGATTTGCTCCCCGGTCGACACTCGTACGATTCGACCACGAGTCGCCCGAACCGATGACCGATTAGGCTAATAATGGGCTCCTTGTTCGTGCTGTTGTTTTCCAGATTCCTATGGCGCACGACCTCGCTGTTCAGGCAACCGCACGAGCGCGAGCGCCCACTTTTGATGCTTACTGTCGCAATGCGCTTCAGCGCTCCGCAGTCGCACGCGCACACCCAGTGCTCCCTGTCTCTTTCGAGAGGGATTAATCGACCAAACTTTTGGCCAGCTAGATCTACTGCAACTCTTCCCATTTTACGTGATGTTTCCAGCGGTCCGCTTGGCGATGTACCGCAGCGTGAAGAACGAGAACGCAAACCCCGCGGCAGCTCCCCAGAAGCGACCGTTCTCATTGTCAGTTTTGCCACCGAGCCACGCGCCGCCCACGACAGGGATCCACGGAAGCGCGGTGACACCCATGATCGCGAGCGACTGCTTCGTGAACGACGGCGTCTTGTCCGCCACCGTCGGCATCTGCTCTTCGACAGGTACCGGCACGGGCGCCACGTCCGCCCCGAAGCCTCGTCCGTAGTAGCTCATGCGACCCTCGGTGCGACGCCGGAGTTGCCGGAAACGACGCTACTGCGAAGCCAAAGCACGGAAATGACGCCTCCGATGAGGCCGCCCACGATGGGGGCGACCGCAGATTGGCCTTTGCCGACGTACATGCCGCCGGCAATGCCGAGAGCGATCGGGATGCAGGGCTCCGCCGAGATCGCGAGGATCGCCAGCGCCTGCGAGGTGGGATCGGGAGCTGGCGCGACGAGCGCGGCTTCGCCGAGGTGGCTGAGGCGGTAGCTCATCGGGCGCCCTTCTTTCGGGTTCCGATGCCTTGTGCGAAAGCGACAGGGATGACGACGACGGGGACGAGGCCACCGAGCAGGGCCCAGACGACGGCCCAGCCCACGGACTCGTTGCGCTTGTAGCCGTGGTAAGCGCCGATGCCGGTGCCCGCGACGCCGGCAAGCGCGTACGCGATGGCGAGGGTGCGCTTGAGTGCGGTAGGTCCCTGGTCGAGCACGACGCTTTGATTGGGAGCGATCTCGTCGGCACCGAGCATGCGCACCGTCGCGCCCAGGCCATCAGGTGACGCACCGAAGCCGCCACCGAAACCGCTGTACCCGTCGACATCTGAAAACGTAGGCTGCTGCATGGTTCCCTTCGCTTACTTGAGGAGCGCGTAGAGCGCGCCGGCTGCGAGACCGAGACCGAGGACGGTGAGCGCCGTCTTGCCAGCAGATGGGGTTACGGGCGGCGCCTCAGCGTCGACACCGACGCCCCAGCGACCCAGGCCTCGCACAGCCTCGGGGTTTTGCGCCCAGTTGACGATGCTCTGGTCATGCACCTGGCCGCCGCGGTTCGACCAGACGACGGGCTGGGGCGGCGCGTACGAGTATTTCTCGAGCTGCGCGAGCTTGGCGGGCGTGTCGAGCGAGACGGCGCCGTTCGGGACGGGGATGATGGGGCGACCGGTCGTGGCGTCGCGCACCTCGCTGTACTGAAACGGGATCTCCCGCACGTGGTAGCCGGGGAGCGCGTAGCGCGCCGCGAGCGATCCCGCGTCGGGATAGATGTTGGGGTGCGTGCCGGGCGGATCAAAGATGCCGTCACCTTGCACGTCGTCCAGCTCGCGCAGCATCGCCAGCTCGTTGACGGCAAAGGCGTTGTCCGGGGATTGGGTCTGGTCTTGCACGTTGTCTCCTGCGAGCTGCCGGCCGTAGCGGTTATCGATCGCGCTCTGGTAAGCGGGCGCGGTGATCGAGGTGAAGCGAGCGTCGGGCGGTCCGCCTTGTTTGCCGGTGAGCAGATCGCCCGTGAAGGGCTGCGAGGGGTAGCTGGGGTAACGCATCAGGCGGCCGCCTTGGGCTTGCGCAAAGTCCTGTAGACGAGGTAACCGCCTACCCCGAGCGCGACGAGCAGCAGGCCGTTGCGCACCATGCCGCTGTTGGCGTTGGGATCAGTTGCCGAATCCGGGATAGGGACCGAGGATGGAGAGGGAACACCCGGACTCGGCAGGCTGCTGCCGCCACCGCCGCCACTCGTGACGGGCGTCGTGGCTGCAGGGGGGGTAGGCGCGGGACCCGGCGAGACCGGCTGCGCGCGCAGCGTGGGCTTGGCTGGGTACGACGGCGCCCTGGGAGCGATCGGCTTGGCGCGCACCGCAGGCCGCGCCGGGAACGAGCAGAGCGGCATGCCCTTCCAGCCGCAGTCCGGATCATTGGACCCGAGCCCGCGCAGGTAGCCTGCGTGGCCGAGGCCCTTCACGGTCACGCATTGCTTGGCGTAGGCGTCGATCTGCGCCTGCGACAGGCAAAAGCCCTGATCCACGAACCACTGCGGGATCGTGATGCCGTAGGCCTGCGCCCTGGTGGCAGCACGGATCGCGTTCTGCTGCTTGATCTTGGTGACGTCCGCGTTCCAGGTGTTCAGGGCCAAGAGGTACATCGCGTACTCCTTGTTCCAGGACGCCAGATCGCGCTGGTAGGCAGCTTGTTCGGAGGCGGCAGAGGCGTCGATGCTCGAGACGGTCGTGGCGTACGCCGCAACGTCAGCGTCGTACTTCTTCTTGAGCGCGTTCCACGTCACCATGTCGCGGCTGTAGGCAAGCTGCGCCGTCTTGTACGCCTTGAGATCGGCGTCGTAGTCACCGAGGCCACGGAGGCCCCGCAGTGGCGCCAGGTACGGCGGCCCCGGCGGGAAATAGTTCTCGGTGCGTGCGGGCCAAAAGACGTAGGACATCAGGGCAGCTTCCAAATCTTGTAGGTGGTCACGCGGCTGAGCATAGAGGCCTCGTTGGTGCCGGCAACGGGATCGAGGATGATCCACTTGCCGCTCTTGGGTTCTTTGACGCGGACGAAGACATGGCTGTACGAGCCCGCGCGCCCGAAGCCCACGATCACGAACTCGACCTCGCGCCCGAGCTGGCGACAGAGCGTGCCGATGAGCAGGGCTACCTCGTCACAGTCGGCAACGCATTTGCCGTACTTGACGATCTGATCGCACATGCGCTCGGGGTCTTGGATCTGCTCGACACCCAGGGCGTCGTTCGAGTACTTGACCTTCTCGTGGCAGAAGTTGCGCACGGCGAGCAGCTCCGAGAGGTAGTCCTTGGGCTGGACGTCTCGGGTGATGTGGTCCTTCATGTTGCGAACGAGCGTGCTTTGCTCGCCGCGTGGCCCGAGGCACAGCTCCATCATCGTGTGCACGGTGTCTTCCGGACCGTGGAACGGCCGGATGCGCGTCGGGGGCGCGTCGGCAATGGGCGTGGCGGCGAGCATCTACCCCTGAGGCTATAGCCCCAAGGTCGATTCCTCCAAAAAAGGGGATGGCTCTTACTGCGCGGCTTGTTTTTGGCTGTCAGCTGGAGCGGCTTGACGTGGCACCGGAATGCGGAGCACACGATCGTAGACATCGACGCGCGCTTTCCACCCGGGCCACTTGTCGAGCTGGCACGATCTGCCAGCGAAGGCGGAGAACATCTGGGCGATGGGATCGCCGGGTGTTTTCGTCGCCTGGCAGTACAGGTACGACCGCACCAGCTGGCGCGCCGTCTCCTTGGCCGAGAGCTTCGTGCTTTCAAATGTCATGAAGCCGAGCGCCGGCCAGACCACCGGTGTGCTGAGCGCATTGGCATGAAGTTGGAATACGCTGATTGCCCGTTGCACAACGACGCCGTGGAACTTGGTCGAATCGCATTCGTGCTCTCGGCACTCATTGCGGTGAATACGCAGCGACCAATGCGTTTCGTTATCACCCACGCCGATCTCGGCGGCGACGAGCCGTTGCTTCGAGAGCGGCCAGCCCTTTTGCTCACGGGCCGCCTCGACCATCGCCCGGGACAGCATCTCGAGCTGCGCCGGCTTGTCCGGCGATCCCACGTCCTCGTAATAGACCGGTCGTGATTGCAGCGCGGCTAGGGCCCAAGCATCTAAGGGTAGCGGCATGAAGGCGCACCCTAGCCCGCAGTTCTGGTATCGTCAATTCTGGTAACTTCTGGTAAGATGGATCCGTGGCCCACAAGCGCAAAACCATCGCTACTCCAAGGCGTACCGACAAAGGGTGGTTCGTGGTGATGGAGTGCGGTCACTGGAAGTTCATGCCAACCAAGCCACGCAACGTGCACGAGGTGCTCTGCACCGAATGTCCCGACAAGAAACGGTGAGACCCCTAATGCAAGATCTACAAGTATGCGACGTCGGCGCCCATACCTATGGGGAACTCACTGTGCTCCCGTACGGCCACGCGGATCTCAAAGTGATCGTGGGCCGCTACTGCTCCGTGGCGGAGGGCGTCACCATCATGCTGGGCGGCAACCACCGCTACGACTGGGTGACGACCTACCCCTTTACCGGGATGCACGAGAAGTATCCCGAAGTGGCCCACATCGAAGGTCACCCCCGAAGCAACGGCGACGTGCGGATCGGTAGCGACGTGTGGCTCGGTAGGTGTTGCACCGTGCTCTCCGGCGTCACGATCGGCGACGGCGCCGTCGTCGGCGCTTACGCCGTCGTCACGCGCGACGTGCCACCGTACGCGATTGTTGGCGGCAACCCGGCCGAGATCATCAGGTACCGTTTTGCCGACGAGCACATTGACCGGCTACTCAAGGTGGCCTGGTGGAACTGGCCCGACGAAACTGTTCGGGGGATGATCCCGCTGCTCGTGAGCGGCGACATCGGTGGATTTTTGGATGCCGCTGAAGGTGTCCGTGTGTAGATGAAGCGACTGACTCACTTCAGCGTCCCCCGCGTAAACCCCTGCGCGAACGCCAAGAACTGCGCCGCCAGCTCCTGCTGGGTCAATGGCATCGGGTACGCCGCCGGTAGCCCGCGTTGAAACTCTTCCCACGATAGCCGGAGCAGCGGATAGAACTTCACGATCGGGTCGACAGCGAGCGCCGCGCTCAGCTCCCCGCGCAGGTGCGCATCGAGCGCGCTCAGCTGCTGTTGCGAGCGCTCGTCTTGGGGCGGTATGTCGATGGTGCCGCTCCGTAGCGGCTCGACGTCTTCAGCCATCTCACGGAGCTGGTCCATGTCGATAGTGGGGAGCTTAATGAACAGAACCAGCAGCGTGAGTGGCCACACGAGCGCTTCGGCACTCCAGTCTTTGACCAGGCTCAGGGTGTGCACGACGCGCTGTCGACCTGACTCGGCGCCAGAGATCACCCACCGGCCCGTCGCTAGCGCGATGATCCCCAAGCAGACCGTTCCCGTGAAATACACGGCAGCCCCGCCAAGCCACACCGTGATCCATGTCACGCGCCGACCGCCTCACCCGCGCTCTTCCAGATCTCACGCAGGTACTTCTGACCGTTGCGCGATACAAGCGCGCCGTAGCTGCCAGGGTTTTGGCTCAGGTAGCGGATGACTTGGTCGATCGACGCTACGCCGAGCGCCATCTTCACCAGCTCGGCGCCGTTCTCGGCGATGAGCGCCTGCGCCACCTCGGTTGGTGTGGTCTTGAGCGAAAACTGCCTGTCCAGCTCGGGCGCGAGCTGACCGATGATGGCGATGACACCAGCGTCCAGCTCGCTCGGCATGCCGCTCTGCGCGGGCTGAGGCGCCGCGCTCGGCGCAGGGGGCGCCATGCTGAGCGGGGGCGCCATCGTTTGCTGCGGGGGCGCAGGGAGCGCCGGCTGACCGAGCGGCAGTTCCTGCTGCTGCATGGGTACCGCGATCGGCGCGACCGATTGCTGCACGGGCGCGGTCTCTGGTTGCTGCGCCACCGGCGTGATGTCCTGTGCCACCGGGAAAGCCCCGGGGAGCGGGCGGGGACGCGGCGGCTCGAGCCCCGGGGGCGGCGTGTAGCCCCCCTCCTCGGTCGCGAAAGAGAGCGGCTGCATGGGCGGCAACGGGGGGCGTTCGCCGTGCGTGCGCGGCGCCGTGCGCATCCCGGGATGGCCGCCACGTGCCTGAGCGCGGGCCAGCTCAGGGGGCACCCCGGGGTTTTTGATCTGAGTGTAGGCCTGAGAAATGCTCTGAATGGTCTCGGGAAGCCGCTGCAGCACCCCGAATCCGGCCTTGAGCGCCATGGTCTGGGTGGACTCCTCAGCGCCCTCAGGCGCGGCGTCGGAGGCCTTGACGTAACCGAGCGCTTCGGCCGTCTCACCCATCTCCTTCATTTTGCCGACCCAGTCCTTGTTTTTCTCAGCCTCGTCCTTGGCCGCTCGGACGTCGTGCTGCAAGCGCTTGATCTCGTTGTCCTTGCCGCTGAGGATCACGGTCATGTTACCCTGCAGGCCCTCGCGCATCAGGGTGATCTCACTGTCTTTCTGCCGAAGCTCCCGAGCCTGCAACTCCTTCAGGTCGTCGAACCGACGCTGCCAGGAGTCGTTTTGGTCCCGGACGCGCTCCTCGGACCGAGTTCTCAGCTCGTCGTACTGAGAGCGAGCCGTGTTTTGGGCGTCCGAGACCCGGCGGTCGGCTGTTGTCTGAGCCTCGCGGACCAGATCGCCTGAGCGCTGTTCGGCTTGTCTGACCAAGTCGTCAGCGCGCTTTCGGTCGTCCCGTGCCTGGTCCTCGACGCGCTGCAGCGTGGCCTGGTGCGACTGAGTCAGGCGGGTGATTTCCTCACGATGACCCTCCGTGAGCCGGAGCATCTCAGACTTGTGGCCCTCGGTGAGCTGCCGGATCTCAGCCGTATGCTGCCGACTCAGGGCGGCGCTGTCTTCGCCGGGCTTCATGACCTTGAGCAGCTCGACAATGGCGTCGGTGCCGCCGCCGCGCTCTCTCAGCAGTTCGAGCTGCTTGTCATGCGCCTCGGCCAGGCGCTCAGCCTCTTTGTCCTTGGACTCGGCCAGGAGCTTGGCCATGCCCAGGTTTTCACCGCGCTCCCGCTGCTCGCGCTGCTCTTGACGCTGCCGGCGCGCCTCGTTCGCGTCACGCTCGCGCCGATCCATCTCTTCCTGGTGCTCCAGCTCTCGACTGTGAATGTCGGCCTCAGCGGTAGCCATCTGAGGCGTCACGACGCCACCAGGGCGCCTAAACTGCGCAGATCCATTGGGGTTTTGAGATCGCTGCGGCACGGGCATGGTTTCCTCTTCCTGCATCGAGTCGAGATTGGGGGCGCCGGGCACCTTGTAGATCACCGGCTCAGTCACGGGGCGAGCGCGACCGTCGTCACGGTACTCGTAGCCCCGGAGTGTGTAGCTCGATCCGCCGTACTCGAGCGCAAACTCGTGGTCGTCGACCGGCACCCTCAGAGCGCGCTGGACGCCTTCACAGGGGACGCCGTTGCTCACGGTGGGCTTATTGCGCACCACCTGGATGAAACAGCTACCGTCACCGAGATTGGGCATCGCGGCACAGAGATCCAGCAGCCCCCGGGGCACCCCAATGAAGCCGCCCCTCGGCACCGAGGGTGGGGGTACGGCGGCCGGTGCCGGCGCGACAGTCCCGCGCGCGGAGCGCACCGTCGGTGGCGCGCTGTCGGGCTCGGTGGGCGGCGGCACCGTGCCGCGCTTGGCGGCGCGCCGCGCCTCGCGTTCTGCGGCTCGAGCCGCCTTCGCTGCCGTTTTTTCATCCCGCTCGCGGCGGCGCTGCTCGAGTGGCTTGTCATAATAGGCCATCCGGGCATCGTTGAGCTTCTTCAGGTGCTCCGGATCCCGCAGGCGCGCCGCGCGCTCGGCAGCACGCTGAGCGGCAGTCGGCGGCGCCACCCCAGGCGGGTAGTGCACCGTGCCGCTCTCAGATTGTGCGCCCTGCTCCGACATCAGTTCTTCTCTTCGTCTTCGTCCTCATCCTCGTCGTCACCACCCACAATTTCAGGCTTCAGGTGCGCGAGCGCTCGGTCGATGCGATCGGCGAGCAGCTTGTTGCCGGCATTGCTGGCCTTGGTGGCCTCCAAGATCTCGACAATGCTCTCAGCCTCAGCCGCTGGGATCTCGACGGGTGCGATCTGGTCCTGGATGTCCTCGAAGCCAAACAAGGTCGACTCGACGAAGTCTTTGATCAGCGGCATCAGCTCGTTCTGGAGCCACACCCCGGCGTTGAACGTCCCTTCCTTGACGTGCTGATCGAGCCGCTGCTGCATGGGGTCGAGGTCAGCAAGGATGGTGTCGAGCGGGGGCACGTCGCGTTCTTCGGTAGACATCAGGTTTCTCCAGCTTTCTTGAGGGCTTCTTCGAGCGCGGCCCCGGAATCCCAGGGCGCCTCTGTCTTTTTGGTTGAGTTGATGCGCGCCTGGTCGAACTTCCTGAGTCGCTCCTCAGACACGAAGTCCCGAGGCAGACGGTGCTCACAGGCGTGGACACGGGTGTCACCGAGCGACACGTACTCGCCGCTCTCGGTCCGCTGAGCCGTGCAAGACCGCTCGATCTGACGGATCTCAGACCGGTGGTCGCTCTCGAAGTCGATCATGACCCGGCGGTAGTGCTCGCACTGCTCTCGGAGCGGGTGAACCTCGTACCAGAGTCGCTCGCCGCCCATGACACAGAGGGGGCCATGTGCCTGGTTGACCTCGACCTCTGAGAGCGACGCTACCCAGCCATCGTAGTCGGCAAATGAAAACCTCCGGACTCGACTCGGCTCCACCTTGAGCGCGACATCACCCCACCCATCCCTGATCACGAACGCGCTCTCGTCCCCCATACAGATGAAAGTCTCAGCCTCCAGCGGAGGCGCCTTCGAGTCTTCCATGCTGACGACTGAGACGACCCGCGGGAGGCCGTCGCCAGGATCAGTCGCCACGGCGGTTTGAGGCACGAGCGGGTGACCATAAATGTCGCCGCCGAGCTTGGTGCGCTCGACGTCGTTCAGTTTTCCATCACCCATCGGGGCTCACCATCTTGTCTTTTACTGAGAATGTCAAGAGGCAACGGGCTCGGGTGACCCGGACTTGGTGGACTTCTTCTGAGCGAGCTCAGCCGCGTCCGCACGCGCCACCTGTTCGAACTTCTCGTTGAACTCAGCCCGTACCTCGTGGAGCACGTGCGGGACCCTGAACTTGATGCTGTGCTCAGAGAGCTTCCTGCCCATCTGGTCGATGACCTCCATCATCAAGTTCTGAGCGTTACCGTGGCCGATGGTTTGCTCGATGTAGAGCCCGTGCCACCCGTCCCGTTGCTTCTCGAACTCAGCGATCTGCAGGTAGTACCGCTCCTTTTCGGCGCGAGCCTGCTCGAGTGCGACCTGCGTCTCGCCGAGCCGCACCGCCAGCGCGCGCGTCCCGCGCATGAACATCGTCCTCAGGCGCAGGCGGTACGCGCCGTAACCTACGAGCAGAAGCAAAACTTGTAACAACAGCATGTAGGTGATTGAGATCATGTGAATTCCTCTGAGTTCAGGATCCGAGTTGCTCCCGCCATGGCCGTGGCCGTCGACAGGATCACGCGGCGCTTGTTCGATGAAAAGCTCGGAATTTGCTGTCGGATGAGCGCCTTCAGGCCCCCACCGCCGCGGGTCTGCGTGGCGCCGAGCCCGCGCGCGAGGGACTCGTCAGTGTCGAAGAGCACGACGGGCACACGCAGGGACTTCCCCAGCTCGAACACCGCCGATCTCATGAACACCACCCACTCGAGTGGCTCGTCCGCCGTGCTCGGGGGACCGAGCGCGATCACGCCCGGGGGCCACCGATCGAAGATGATGTCGAACATCAGCTTGTGCGCGCCGTAGCGCCGATGTGCCGGAACAGCGCGCTTTTTACGGGGTCCCGGCATCACTTCCTTGAAGACCATCTCGGCGCGTTCGTCCACCGCGAGCACGCTGCACGCGACAGAAGCGAGCCCCGAAGTGAATCCAATCGCGATCAAACCGTCTTGGGTCTGCAATCGTGCACGGGACTTGCTCTCTGTCAACGTTTTCTGTCAGCATTGGTGCAATTGCTGAGATGCTGAGCGCGCATCACGACACCGAGAGCTGCCCGAAATGCGGCTCCGATCTCGCGCTCACGCGCGGCACGGGCCGCGTGGCGTCGTTCAATGGCGTGGCGGTCGCCGTGCCGGCGACGATGGAGCTACTGCGCTGTCACGGCTGCGGCACCGCGTATCCCACACTGGATCAGGCGGCGGAACTACACGACGTGGTCGAGCGCGATCTCATCGGCTACGACGCGAGCGGCCGACCTGTGCTACGCGGTACCTGAAACCCCATGAGATACGCCCACCTTATCGATCGCAAAGTGATGGTCGTGCGGATCTCGGGCGGCGCCAGCTACCTGAATGGCACGACCGGTCTCCTCTCCGACGTCAAGCACGGCGGCTACCTAACAGGGCCCGATGTGCCTGTTCCGTACGCGGTATTGATGTGCGG
>Ga0193753_10000403_pt1 | contig 42951 bp, 44 predicted proteins | sample H1c2metaG_FD_144925 | JGI IMG/M metagenome (GOLD analysis project Ga0193753, IMG submission 144925) | Soil microbial communities from a riparian zone of the East river system, Colorado, United States - H1c2 | ecosystem: Environmental > Terrestrial > Soil > Riparian zone | place: USA: East...
ATGCTGTCGGTCAATGGTGGTTCGGTCGCGCAGGTGGATGCGGTCGAGCCCTGGGCGGTGACGCTGTCGCTGGTGTTGGGCATGACCCAGGCGATGGGCTTTCGCCAGGATCAGGGCCTGGACGCCACGTTGATGAAGCGCGCGGCCGAAGCGCAGAAGACGGTCGCGGGCCTTGAAACCGTCGACGACCAGATCAACGCGCTGGATTCGATGCCGATGGACGAGCAGGTGTCCGGCCTGGACGAACTGCTCGCCAAACCGCAGGAAACCCTGAGCGATCTGACCACGATGCACGACTGGTGGAAACGCGGCGACGTGAAGAGCCTCGACGGCAAGATGCGCGTGGAAATGAAACAGAAGACGCCGGTCTCCTACCGCTTGATCAACGTCGACCGCAACGACGCCTGGGTGCCGAAGATCGAGCAGCGACTGGCGGAGCCGGGGCAGGACAATACCCTGGTCGTGGTCGGTGCGATGCACCTGCTCGGCGCCGACGGCGTGGTCGACAAGTTGCGCGCCAAGGGCTACGCGGTCGAGCGCATCTGTTCGGAGTGCAAGTAGTCCATCAGTATATTGGCGCGGCCGCTTCGCCGGTTACAGGTGAGGCTGCGCCGCGACCAGCACGATGCAATCGACTGGACAGGCCGGCAGGCACAGTTCGCAACCGGTGCACAGCGACTCGATGACGGCATGCATGTGCTTGGAGGCGCCGACGATCGCGTCGACCGGACAGGCCTGGATGCATTTGGTGCAGCCGATGCAGTCGGCTTCGACGATCACCGCGACCTGGGCGGCCTTGTGCATGCCGCGGCTGCGGTCGTAGGGCTTTGCCGGCACGTCCAGCAGTTTCGCCAGCGCGCGTGCGCCTGCATCGCCGCCGGGCGGGCAGCGATCGGTATCAGCCTCACCGTGCGCCATCGCTTCGGCGTAAGGCCGGCAGCCGTCGTAGCCGCACTGGCCGCATTGGGTTTGCGGCAGGAGGCGGTCGAGGCGTTCGGTTAGGTCGATGGGCATAAGCTGATCATGAAGCGTTTTTGCTTTTAAAAGCCGTCATTCCCGCGAAGGCGGGAACCCAGTGACTTTTTTGCCGTCATCCCAGCGGAAGCTGGGACCCATTGTGATCTGGCTTTAGAGCCAAGAGCCGAAGTCACTGGGTTTCCGCCTTCGCGGGAATGACGGCTTAAGCAAAGGCGTTACTTGACCGGCATGCCCGGCTGCGCACCATCGTCCGCATCCAGCAGAGATAGCCCGCCGCCTTCGAACCCGGCCGACAGGATCATGCCTTCGCTCACGCCGAAGCGCATTTTGCGCGGCGCCAGGTTGGCGATGAACACCACGTTGCGGCCGACCAGTTTTTCCGGCTCGCCGTAACTGGCGCGGATGCCGGAGAAGATCTGGCGCTTGCCCAGCTCGCCCGCGTCCAGCTCGAAACGCAGCAGCTTGTCGGAGCCTTCGACGAACTCGCAGGCCAGCACCTTGCCGATGCGCAGGTCCAGCCTGGCGAAATCGTCGATGCCGATGGTCGCGCCGGTCGCATCGGCGGGTCCGCTCTTCGTAGGAGCGGCTTCAGCCGCGAGCTTTTTCGCGCCGCCATCGCCGCTGGTTTTCGCGGCTGCAGCCGCTCCCGCAACAGCGGAGGCGGGCGCGAGGGTGTCCTTGCTGGCTTCGATCATGGCGTCGATCTGCTTCGGGTCGATGCGGGTGAACAGCGGCGTATACGTCCTGATCTTGCGGGCGAGCAATGGCGCATCGAGATCGCTCCATGCGTCGATCGGCGCGTCGAGAAATACTTCCACCTGTCCGACGGTATGCGGCAAGACCGGCTTCAGCGCCGCCGAAAGCACGCGGAACAGGTTCAGGCCCTGCGTGCAGACCGCCTGCAGTTCGGCATCGGCGTCTTCCTGCTTGGCGATCACCCACGGTTTGCGCTCGTCGATGTAACGGTTGGCCTCGTCGGCCAGGGCCATCGCCTGGCGCAGCACGCTGGCCGGATCGTTGCGCTCGTAGGCGTCGCGGATCGGCGCGAGTGCGGCAACGAAGCGTTCGTACATCGCCGCGTCCGGCAGCGAAGCCGAGAGGCGGCCGTCGAAGCGCTTGTCGATGAAGCCGGCGCAGCGGCTGGCCAGGTTGACGAACTTGCCGACAAGGTCGGCATTAACCCGAGCGACGAAATCCGACAAGCTCAAGTCCACGTCTTCGACTTGGCCATTGCTCTTGGCGGCCAGGTAGTATCGCAACGCTTCCGGGGCCAAGCCGACATTGAGATACGTGCTGGCCATGATGAAGGTGCCGCGTCCCTTCGACATCTTTGTGCCATTGATCGTCAGATAGCCGTTGACATGCAACCGCGTCGGCGCGCGCATGCCTGCGCCGTGCAGCACCGCCGGCCAGAACAGGCCGTGGAAGTTGACGATGTCCTTGCCGATGAAATGGTGCAGCTCGGCTTCGCTGTCGTGAGCGAGGTATTCGAAATAGTTGAAGCCCTCGCGCTCGCCCAGCGCCTGCAGCGCGGCCAGGTAACCGATCGGCGCGTCCAGCCAGACGTAGAAATACTTGCCCGGATGGCCCGGGATTTCGAAACCGAAATAAGGCGCGTCGCGCGAGATGTCCCAGGCGCGCAGGCCGCCTTCGCCGTCCAGCCATTCCTGCAGCTTGGCCTTGACGCCCGGCACGGCCACGTCGCCCGCCAGCCATTCGCGCAGGAAGCCATCGAACTGGCCGACCTCGAAGAAGAAATGCTCCGACTCGCGCAGCTCCGGCGCCGCGCCGCTCAACACCGAACGCGGTTCCTTCAGGTCGGTCGGCGCATAGGTCGCGCCGCAATTCTCGCAGTTGTCGCCGTACTGGTCGGGCGTGCCGCAGTTCGGGCAGATGCCCTTGATGTAGCGGTCGGGCAGGAACATGCCCTTGGCCGTGTCGTAGAACTGCGCGACCGAGCGGTGCGCGATATGGCCATTGTTGTCGAGCCTGGCGTAGATGCCCTCGGTCAACGCGCGGTTGTGCGCGGAGTGGGTCGAATCGTAGTGGTCGAAGGCCACGCCGAAAGCGGCGAAGTCGCGCTCGTGGTCGGCCTGGACGCCGGCGATGAAGGTTTCGGGGGTAATGCCCGCCTTTTCCGCGGCGAGCATGATCGCAGTGCCATGGGTATCGTCGGCGCAGACGAAGCGCACGGTGTCGCCGGCAATGCGCCGGGCGCGGGTCCAGATGTCGCCCTGGATGTAACCGACCAGGTGGCCGAGGTGGAGCTGCCCGTTGGCATAGGGCAGGGCGCAGGAGACGGCGATATTGCGGGGCATGGCGATCTTGCGGCGGATGGCCCGCGATTATCGCATGCGTTTTAAAAGCCCCTCTCCTGCGGGAGAGGGGTTGGGGTGAGGGTTCGGCGCGAGTGCGAAGCCGCAAATACACACCGTACCCTCATCCGCCCTTCGGGCACCTTCTCCCGATGGGAGAAGGAAAAGCGAGCGCTTATTCGCGTACCCACACCTGCTCGCGGCAGATGAAGGCCACGCAGCCGGACATGCCGAGCTTCTTGCCGCCGTCGAGCATCTTGAGCTTGGACTTGTAGGTCTTGCCCTTGGCCGGATCGAGCACGGTGCCGCCGCTCCACTGGTCGCCGTCCGCTTTCAGGCCCCAGAGGATGGTCATGCCCTTAACCGGCTTGTCCTTGTTGGCGCCGCTGCATTTGTCGCAGGTCGGGTTGGGGCCGCGATCGGACTGCAGTACTTCCACCACTTTGCCGGACAGGGTGCCGTTGCTGGCCTGGACGATCTCGACGATCGACTTCACCTTGCCGGTTTCGTCGTCGATGGTTTTCCAGCGGCCGACTGGCGTGTTCTGGGCGAAAGCCGCCAGCGGCAACATCAACAACACCAAAGCGAGCAGTTTGATACGCATGGGTTCCCCTCCGAGGGATATTGGGTAGCCCGGTAGGCGAACGCCGCCCGGATGCCGGATTTATACCCGATTCGGCAGCGTATGGAAGCTGCTGTATCCCCCTTTGCAATGGGGCGGCGTGGGGATTTACGCGGCGTTGCAGATTCGAGCAAGAGCAAATCCCCCTCGATCCCCCTTTTTCAAAGGGGGAAGAACGGCCAAGGCGCTCCCCCTTTTTTAAAGGGGGAAGAACGGCCAAGGCGGCGTAAACTGTGCATATGCAGCAAAATCCTCAGAAACCCCGCATCCATGCGCATGCGGTGCAGCCGAACGTGTCGCTGTCCCCACGCATCCGCAATGTGATCGCCGTGGCCTCGGGCAAGGGCGGTGTCGGCAAATCGACCACCGCCGTCAACCTGGCCCTGGCCCTGCAGCTGGAAGGCGCGCGGGTCGGCATCCTCGACGCGGACATCTATGGCCCCAGCGTGCCGGCCATGCTCGGCCTGTCCGGCCGCCCCGACAGCCCCGACGGCAAGTCGATAGAACCGATGCGCGCCCACGGCATCGAGGCCATGTCGATCGGCGTCCTGGTCGATCAGGACACGCCGATGATCTGGCGCGGGCCGATGGCGACTTCGGCGCTGACCCAGCTGTTCAACGAGACCCTGTGGGGCGACCTGGACTACCTGATCGTCGACCTGCCGCCCGGCACCGGCGACATCCAGCTGACCCTGTCGCAGAAGATCCCGGTGGCCGGCGCGGTGATCGTGACCACGCCGCAGGACATCGCCACGCTGGACGCCAAGAAGGCGCTGAAGATGTTCGAGAAAGTCGGGGTGCCGGTGCTGGGCCTGATCGAAAACATGGCCGTGCACGTGTGCTCCAACTGCGGTCACGCCGAACACATCTTCGGTTCCGGCGGCGGCGAGAAGATGGCCTTGCAGTACGGCGTGCCGCTGCTGGGTTCGTTGCCGCTGGAGATCGCGATCCGCGAGCAGGGCGATGCGGGGGTGCCGATCGTGGCGTCGGCGCCGGATTCGGTCGCCGCCCAGGCCTACCGGCACACCGCGCGGCGGCTGGCTGAGGTGCTGGCGGCGCGGCCACGCGCGACGATGGGGATTTCGGCCTCCCTGGTTTGATGCGCCCGGCTTCGTTGAGCGGAGCTTGCTCCGCTGCTTTTTCGTCGTAAGGCGGCCGAATCAAGAGCAGCCGAGCAAGCTCCGCTCTACAATGCGGATATCGGCCGAACGGCCCCCGGGAACCCCGCATGAGCATCAAGAGCGACCGCTGGATACGGCGGATGGTGGAACAGCAGCAGATGATCGAGCCGTTCGAGCCCGGCCAGGTCAAGCATAGCGCCGGCGGCGAGCGCATCGTCAGTTACGGTACCTCCAGCTACGGCTACGACGTGCGCTGCTCGCGCGAGTTCAAGGTGTTCACCAACATCAACTCGACGATTGTCGACCCCAAGCATTTCGATCCGGGCAGCTTCGTCGACATCGAGAACGATGTCTGCATCATCCCGCCGAATTCGTTCGCGCTGGCGCGCACCGTCGAGTACTTCCGCATTCCGCGCGACACGCTGGTGGTGTGCCTGGGCAAAAGCACCTATGCGCGTTGCGGCATCATCGTCAACGTGACGCCGCTGGAGCCGGAATGGGAGGGCCACGTCACGCTTGAGTTCAGCAACACCACGCCGTTGCCCGCGCGCATCTATGCCAACGAAGGCGTGGCGCAGATGCTGTTCTTCCAGTCCGACGAGGTCTGCGAGACTTCGTACAAGGATCGCGGCGGCAAGTACCAGGGCCAGACCGGCGTCACGCTGCCGCGGACCTGATCGCCGTTCTACGGGCATCCTGCCGCCGCTTTTCGTAGGAGCGGCTTTAGCCGCGATCTTTTGGTTTTACGAAGTAAAGCCGCAAGAGCTCGCAGCTGAAGCCGCTCCCCGGATCAAGTCCGGGGCAGGCTCTACGACGGGCAAAAGCCATCAGTTCTTGGCGGCAGGCGCCTGCCACAACTTGGCCTCGGCCTTGCGGCCCAGCATCTGCCCGCGCACCAGCGGGACCGGTGGACCGCCGTAGCCCAGGAACTGGTCGTGGAACGCTTTCCAGGCCTTGCGCCCGCCGCGCGATGCCGTCCAGTCCTGGCGCAGTTGCATGATCATCAGCTTGCCGAGCGTGTAGTTCAGATAGGCCGGATCGTAAGTGCCGCGCGCTGCCTGCTGGCGTGCGTTGCCGGGATCCTGGAACGCCTTTTCCTTGAACATCCGCTCCGATTGCGCCACGGTCATGCCGCCGGTGTGCAGGCCGATCGCCGACAGATAGCGCACGTCGCGCAGCAGCGCATTGGTGAGCTGGCCGATGTGGACTTCGGGCGTGGCGCCCTCCAGGCCGGCATCGAACATCATTTCCTCGGTGTAGTGCGCCCAGCCTTCGGCGAAGGCGTAGCCGACGAACAGGCGGCCGAAGATCCATTCGGCACGGTTGGCGTGCAGGAACTGCAGGAAATGCCCCGGCCACACCTCGTGCGCGGATACGAACAGCAGCCTGGATTTGCCGGGCAGGTACGCGGCCTGCTCGGCCTGCGGCCATTTCGGATCCGGCGGCGCGATGTAATACACCGATGGCAGGTTCTTCTCGTAGGGTCCCGGGATCTCGATGTAGGCGAAGTTGGAACGGTTGAACGGCGGCGCCTCGTCGACCTTGGCTTCCTCGGTGCCTGGAATCGTGACCAGATCCTTGTCGAGCAGAAACTGCTTCAGGCTGGCCAGTTGCGCGCGCGCGCCTTCGACCGCGCCGCCTTGCGGCTTGTCGGCGTTGGCCCTGGCGATGCAGTCGGGCAGCGGTTCGCCGGCCGCGAACTCGTCGCAGGCTGCTTTCAGCGAAGCCAGGTTGCGTGCCAGGTCCGCTTCGCCGATCGCTTTCAGCTGGTCCAGCGGCACGTCGACGCGTTCGGTCGATGCCAGCATTTTCGAGAACGTCTCCGAACCCAACGCGAAGTCCTGCGTCGCCTGCGGTTTCTGCGCGGCGAACCAGTCGGCCATGTCCTGCGTCGCCTTGATGGCGGCGGCATTCGCGGCCTTGAAGCGCGCCTGCAGCGCTTGATCCTTGACCTCGGCGAAGATCGCCGGCACGTCCTTGGCGAAGAATGCCGAATAGCCGCCGAAGATGCTGACGCCCAGATCGACATAGGTGGCCGGCAGTGGCGTCTTCAGGTTGCCGCGCACCTGTTCGATCGCTTTCGGCAAGGCTTCCTGATACGCGACGAAAGCGGCCATGCGCTGCGGCAGCGGCGCGTAGGGGCGGGTCAGGTACATGCTCGGCGACAGGTCGCCGGCGTAGAACGCCGGATTGCTGTGCGCGAAGCCGGAATCGCGCAGCCAGAACAACTGCCCGTCGATCATCGCCAGCACGTAATCGCGCTGGTAACTTTGCGCCGCATCGAGCTTGTCGAAAGAAGCGATGCGGTCGCGTTGCGACTGCAGCCAGTCCGTCGTGGCCTTGAGGCCTTGCGGACTCCAGTCCGGCAGCTTGCCGTCGAATTCATGCTTGCCTGCGTTGGCGCCGGCCGTCGGGAAGCGCTGGAAGTAGCCTCCGATGAACGCATCCACGGCCGGTTGCCATTGCGCATCGGCTGCGGCGCTCGCGGCTGCGGGTGTCGTCGCCGTATCATCGGCCGGTGGCGGGGCCTGCCGGCAACCGGCGAGCGAAGCGGTGGCGATGGCTGCGGCGAGCAGCGCGATCTTGAGCGGATGCATACGGACACTCCCTCGGGTCAAGCGACCGAGACTAGGCAATCGCGGCGCGTGCCGCAATGCTCTAAAGCCATGATGCGTTTGCGCAAATGGCGCGTTCAGACGCGTAGGGCTTCGCTCAACCGCGCGATGCGCTCGATCAGCGCCTCTGCCGTATAGGGACGCGCCGCTGCCGTGCCCCAGACCGGACGCGGCCAGGCCGGGTCTTCCTCGTAACGTGCGATCACGTGCACATGCAGCTGCGGCACCAGGTTGCCGAGCGCGGCGATGTTCAGCTTGTACGGACGGAACACGTCGCGCAGCACGTGGCTGGCGCGGTCTATCTCGTCGGTCAGCGCGTGCCGTTGCGCCGCATCCAGGTCGATCAGCTCGACCGCATCGGCCACGCGCGGCACCAGCACCAGCCAGGGATAGTTGGCGTCGTCCATCAGCCGCAGTTCGCACAAGGCGAATGTCGCAAGCGGATGGGTGTCGTCGGCCAGTTGCGGATGCAGGTGCCAGCCGTTCATGACAGGTGCTCCTCGAAGAACGCGAGCGTACGCTTGAATGCCAGCGCGGCGCTTTCCGCATGGTAGGCGTGGGTATCGACGTCGCGGTTGAAGGCGTGGCCGGCCGGGTAGACATGCACGCTCGCCTGCGGCTGTTTTTCGCGATGCGCCGCGATGTGTTCCGCGGTGATGCTGCCGTCCCTCTCGCCGAAATGGAACATCATCGGTGCGCGCGAGGGTTCATCGAGGAAGGGCACGGTACGCGCGCCGTAATAGCCCACGGCCGGCAATCCCAGCCTGGTATTGGCCAGGAACGCCACCGAGCCGCCCCAGCAGTAGCCGACTACGCCCACTTTCAGGTTTTCGCGCTGCAGCAGCTTGGCCGCGGCTGAAACGATATCGATCGCACGATCCAGGCCCAGCGTGGAAACCAGTTCACGGCCTTTGGCGAATCCATCCTGGTCGTAACCCAGTTCGACGCCGGTCTCCAGCGGATCGAAGAAGGCGGGCGCCAGCGCCGCATAGCCGGCCGCGGCGAACCGGTCGACGACGCTGCGCATATGCGCGTTGACGCCGAATATCTCCTGAACCACCACCAGACCGCCGCGCGGCGCCGATTCGGGGTCGGCGCGCCAGCCGCCGATACTGCCGTGCGCGGTATCGAAGGCGATGTCCTGGCCCATGGCGATGGCTCGGTCGGGAAAGGGCCGATTCTAGCGTCGCAGGTATAATCGCGGCGTTACGCGAGTTCCTCCCGCCACGGCCCGCTGGCGGCCCGCGAATTCCGTACTTCCCTGCATTCCCGGACAGCCATGTCATTAGCCAATCCCAAGGTCGGTTTCGTCAGCCTCGGCTGCCCCAAGGCGCTGGTCGATTCCGAGCGCATCCTCACCCAGCTGCGGGTCGAGGGTTACGACATCGTGCAGAGCTACGACGCCGCCGACGTGGTGGTGGTGAATACCTGCGGCTTCATCGATTCGGCCGTGACCGAATCGCTCGATGCGATCGGCGAAGCCCTCGCCGAAAACGGCAAAGTCATCGTCACCGGTTGTCTGGGCAAGCGCCCGGAACAGATCCGCCAGGCGCATCCGGACGTGCTGTCGATCAGCGGCCCGCAGGATTACGTCAGCGTGATGGATGCGGTGCACAGCGCATTGCCGCCCAAACACGATCCGTTCATCCACCTGGTGCCGGACACCGGTATCAAGCTGACACCGAAGCACTACGCTTACCTGAAAATTTCAGAAGGCTGTAATCATCGTTGCAGCTTCTGCATCATCCCGTCGATGCGCGGCGACCTGGTCTCGCGCCCGGTCGACGACGTGCTGCGCGAAGCCGAAAAACTGGTGCGTGGCGGTGTGCAGGAATTGCTGGTGATCTCGCAGGACACGTCGGCTTACGGCGTCGACGTGAAATACGCCGAGCGCGAATGGCGCGGCAAGGCTTACCAGACGCGGATGAAGGCGCTGTGCGAAGGTCTGTCCGAGCTCGGCGCGTGGACGCGGCTGCATTACGTGTATCCGTATCCGCATGTCGACGATATCATTCCGCTGATGGCCGCCGGCAAGCTGCTGCCGTATCTCGACATCCCGTTCCAGCACGCCAGCCCGCGCGTGCTGAAGCTGATGAAGCGTCCCGGTGCGGTCGACAAGACGCTGGAGCGCATCCAGCGCTGGCGCGCGATCTGTCCCGAGATCACCATCCGCAGCACCTTCATCGTCGGCTTTCCGGGCGAAACCGAAGCCGAGTTCGAGGAACTGCTCGATTTCCTCGACGAAGCGCAACTGGATCGCGTCGGCGCGTTCGCCTATTCGCCGGTCGACGGCGCCAAGGCCAACGATTTGCCCGATCCATTGCCGGAGGACGTCAAGCAGGATCGATTGGCGCGTTTCATGGAGCGGCAGGCGGAAATCTCCACGGCCAAGCTCGAAGCCAAGGTCGGTACGATGCAGCAATGCCTGGTCGATGCCATCGATGGCGACCTGGCGATCGCGCGCTCCAAGGCCGACGCGCCCGAGATCGACGGCCTGGTGCAGATCCAGAACGGCCGCGAGGCTGGCCTGAAGCCGGGCGATTTCGCGTCTGTGATGATCATGGGCAGCGACGAGCACGATCTGTACGGCGAGGTTGCCTGAGCTTCCAACCACAGGGGGTTGCGATGGAACGGTTACTTTTTTCGGTGGTCATGATGTTGGCTGCGATGCCGGCCGTAGCGCAGCAAGTGCCGGTGCCGATCGTCAGCGCCGAAGAAGCGCAGGGCCAGATTCCCAACGGCGCCAGCATAGAAGGCCGCGTCGACGGCGACTTGAACGGCGACGGCGAGATCGACACTGCATTCGTCTGGCGCAGCACGGAGGGTCCGGACGAAGAGCGCGGCTTGAAGGTCCTGGTTGCTTATCGAGCGGAATTCGATCTGGGCCACGATCCGATCGGCGAAGCGACGCTCGATCCTTTCCCGCAAGGGCCCGGCACGCTATTGATCCGCAAAGGCGTGCTGATATTCGAGGACCTGACCGGAGGCACGACCGCGACCCAGTCCACGCGCCGTTATCGCTACGACGCCAAGCAAAGGAAAATGCGCCTGATCGGCATCGATGCGCAGCGCTACAGCCGCACCAACAGCCACGGCACGGTCAAGATCAGCTGGAATCTGCTGGACGGCACGCAAATCGTCGAACGCGGCGAACCGAACACCAGCGGCAAGGGCAACGAGGCCCAGATCTACGCCAAACCCGAGCGCACGTTGCACAAGACGACGCCGGTCTGGATGGAGGACGCGCCCGATCCGGACAGCCTGATCGACGCGGAAATCGTGCCGGAAGGCGAGGACCGCGATTAACCCGCCTTCTGTAGAGTCGAGCTTGCTCGACTGTTTTTTATCGGTCGGAACGGAATCAAGGGCAAGGGCAGTCGAGCAAGCTCGACTCTACTACCCACCCAGCTAAAAAAAGCACGCAACTTTTTGCCATATCGCCGCCTCTAAATGGATGCCGCTCACGTAAGAGTAAGCTGCAGTAACGAAGGCGCCCCGATGTCGTCCATGCCAACGCTCCCAATCCAAGTCGCGAAACCAGTCTGGCGCACCGTCCTGCGCCACCGCTGGCCGCTGCGCTGGATGCACTGGATCAACCTGTTCTGCATGCTGGCCCTGGTCGGCAGCGGATTGCAGATATTCAATGCGCATCCGGCCTTGTATTGGGGCGAGGCCTCGCATTTCGCGAAACCGTTGTTCGCCACGCAGGCCATGCAACGCCCGAACGGTGAGCTATACGGCGTGACCCGTATCGGTGGCGCGCGCTTCGAAACGACCGGCGTGCTCGGCGTGTCCGAGAACCAGCAGGGCAAGCTTTCCTCGAAGGGGTTCCCCGACTGGAGCACGATCCCCGGCTCGCGCAATCTGGCGCTGGGCCGCCGCTGGCATTTTTTCTTCGCCTGGCTGTGGGTGATCAACGGCGCCTGTTATCTGGCGTGGTCGCTCGCCAGTCGCCATCTGAATCGCGACCTGGCGATGCGCAAACGCGACTGGCGCGAGATACCGCGCTCGATCGTCGATCACCTGCGCTTCCGGCACCCGGTCGGCGAAGATGCCGTGCGCTACAACCCGTTGCAGAAGCTGGCGTATCTCGGTGTGGTCTTCGTGCTGGCGCCGGTGGCGATATTGACTGGTTTGTCGATGTCCCCGCAGATGGACACGCTGCTCGGCGGATTCGTCGATCTCATCGGCGGGCGCCAGGCGACGCGTACGATCCATTTCATCGCGATGTCGCTGTTCGTGCTGTTCGCGCTTGTGCACCTGCTGATGGTGTTCTACGCCGGGCCGATCAACGAGATGCGCTCGATGATCACCGGGCGCTTCCGCGTGCGCTACCGGGATCCGCCGGAAAACAAGGGGGCCGGCCATGACTGAAGTATTCCGCACGTCGCGGAGGCGCCTGCTGCAGGGTGCGATCGCAGGCGCCGGCGTCGGCCTGCTCGCCGGTTGCGATGCGCTGTCGGGCAAGCCGGGCTTCGTCGATACGCTCGAAATGGCCGAATCGCTGAACATGCGCGTGCAGCGGCTGCTGACCGGGGATGGCCTGGCGCGCGAATTCCCGGCGTCGATGATCTCGCCGGTATTCCGTCCCAATGGTTCGACCGATCCGCAGACGCCGGAATACCTGGCGTTGCGCGCGAACGATTTCAGCGACTATCGGCTGCTGTTGCGCGGGCTGGTCGAAAAACCGCTCGAATTCTCGCTGCAGGCGGTCCGCGCCATGCCGTCGCGCACCCAGATCACCCGCCACGACTGCGTCGAGGGCTGGAGCGTGATCGGGCAGTGGAGTGGCGTGCCGCTGGGCGCGTTGCTGGACAAAGCGGGGGTGAAGCCGGGCGCGCGCTACGTGGTGTTCCATTGCTTCGACGACTACGGCAAGGACGGCAGCCGCTATTACGAAAGCATCGATCTGCTGGACGCCTACCATCCGCAGACGCTGGTCGCGCACTCGCTGAACGATGCGCCAGTGCCGATCGCCAACGGCGCGCCGCTGCGGATGCGCATCGAGCGCAAGCTCGGCTACAAGCAGCCCAAATACCTGCGCATGATCGAGGTGGTCGACAGTTATGCCGGCCTGCAGGGCGGCAAGGGCGGGTTCTGGGAAGACCGCGACTACGACTGGTACGGCGGCATCTAGCTTCATCGCCTTTGCTCTTCGTAGGAGCGGCTTTAGCCGCGAGCTTTTCAGGTCGCGGCCATCCGGCAAAAAAAGCCCGCGGCTAAAGCCGCTCCTACGAAAGCCTGCCGACACGGCCTGCCGGCCGATCGTAACGCCACTTTCGCGCCGCTTCAGCACAATGCCGGCAACGCAACCAGGGATACCACGATGGCCAACAAACCCGGCTGGTTCACCCGCATGGCAAAAGCGGCGGCGCGTTTCACCGGTCGGCCGTTGTGTTTCATGCTGGCGCTGGGCGTAGTGCTGGTCTGGGCCATCAGCGGGCCGATTTTCGGCTTCAGCGACACCTGGCAGCTGGTGATCAACACCGGCACGACCATCATCACTTTTTTGATGGTGTTCCTGATCCAGAACACGCAGAACCGCGACACCCAAGCCCTGCAGATCAAGCTCGACGAGCTGATCCGTTCGACGCGAGGCGCGCACAATGCGCTGCTGGACCTGGAGGAGCTGGAGGAAAAAGACCTGCAGGAATTCCAGGACCGTTACGAAGCGCTGGCGCAACGGGCGCGCGATTGCCCGCCTGAGGACGAAGACGACAACGGCACGCCCGATATCGGGAAGCGTCAGGCGCCGGTGCGGCCGTCGTCGGATTCGTCGCGGTAAAGCACCTCGACGATGGCGTAACGCACGCTGCCGCCAGGCAACGCCGCATCGAATTCGTCGTCGCTGCGCTTCTTCAGCATCGCGCGCGCCAATGGCGAGTCGATACTGATGAAACCTCGCTTGGCATCGGTCTCATCGGGGCCGACGATGCGGTAACGCACCGTTTCGCCACTGGCGACGTTCTCCAGCTCGACCCAGGCGCCGAAGAACACCGCGTCCGGGTCGGAGGGCGCCGTGTCGACGACGCGCAGCTGCTGCAGCCGTTTGGACAGATAGCGTACGCGGCGGTCTATTTCGCCGAGCTGTTTCTTGCGGTACGTGTATTCCGCATTCTCGGAGCGATCGCCCTCGGCAGCGGCTGCGGCCAGGGCTTTGACCACATCCGGGCGCCTGACGCGCCACAGGTCGTCCAGCTCCAGCTTCAGCCGCGCATGGCCTTCGCGCGTGATCAGCGCGGTGCTTTTCTCGCCGGGCGGCCGCCAGCGGCTCATGCGTGCGCGGCCATGGTCCTTACTGGGCCGTTGCGCGCGTCAGGCTGTAGTTGAGCTTGCTGTCGACCGGCGCGCCGTCCTTGCCCAGCATGCGGATCTGGTTCTTGCCGACGATCTCGAACAACCGGTCTTCGTCGCTTTTGCTGTTCGGATCCAGGCGCAGGCGCGTGCCGCTGTCCTCGGCCGTCCAGTTGCCGTCGCCTTTGTGGTTGCCGTCCGGTTTGTCCTTGTAGGTTTCGTCCAGCGTGTAGCTGCCGTCGCCGACCAGGACGATCGTGGTATCGATGCCGGGACAGTCGGCGCAGGGCAGGGTGCCGCTGAAAGTACCGGCGAACGAGCGCAGATCGAAATCGCTCGGCGTGGCGGCGGCAACCAATGCCGGATCGGCAGCGGGGGCTTGCGCCGCGGGCGCGACCGGGGTTGCCGTCTCGGCAGCGGGTTCCTTCTTGCAGCCGAACAGGGTGAGAGCGGTCAGGGCGATGCCTGCGACGATCAGTTTGCGCTTCATGCGGAGTGCTCCTTGGAGATGAACGAAGAAGGGAGAGTCAGCGGCGGCCGCCGAAGATACCGCCCAGCACGCCGCGCAGGATCTGCCGGCCGATCTGGCTGCCCACGGTGCGCGCAGTCTGCTTGGCCATGGTCTCGACCATGCCCTGGCGGCGCTTGGTGCCGAACACGGCGTCCTTGACCGACTGGCCGAATCCGCCTTGTTCGGCTTCGTCCTGTTCGCGCGTGCGCGCCGGCGGCGCCTTGGCCTGCACGGCGGCGGTGTCGACTTTTTTCGCCAGCATTTCGGCGGCCGATTCGCGGTCCACACGGGTGTCGTACTTGTGCCCCACCGGACTGCCGGCACGCACCTGCGCGCGTTCGGCCTCGGTGATCGCGCCCATGCGGCAGCGCGGCGGTGCGATCAGCGTACGCTCGACCGGCATCGGCACGCCCTTGTCCTGCAGCGTGGACACCAGCGCTTCGCCGGTGCCGAGTTTGGAGATCGCCTCGGCCACGTTCAGGTCCGGATTGGGCACGAAGGTTTCGGCGGCGGTGCGCACCGCCTTCTGGTCGCGCGGCGTGAATGCGCGCAAGGCGTGCTGCACGCGGTTGCCGAGCTGGCCGAGGATGTTGTCGGGCACGTCGTCGGGGAACTGCGAGCAGAAATATACGCCCACGCCTTTCGAACGGATCAGCCGCACCACCTGTTCGACGCGCTGCTGCAGCGCCGGCGGGGCGTCGTCGAACAGCAGGTGCGCTTCGTCGAACACGAATACCAGTTTCGGCTTGTCGAGATCGCCGACCTCAGGCAGGTTCTCGAACAGTTCCGACATCAGCCACAACAGGAAACTCGAATACAGCCGCGGCTTCATGATCAGCTGCTCGGCGGCGAGGATGTTGACCACGCCGCGGCCGTCCGTATTCGTGCGCATCAGGTCGGCCAGTTCCAGGCCGGGTTCGCCGAAGAACAGGTCGCCGCCTTCCTGCTCGAGCCGCAGCAGCGAGCGCTGGATCGCGCCGACGGATTGGGTGCTGACCAGGCCGTACGAGGTGGAGATGTCCTTGCGCTCGTCGGCCACCAGGCCGAGCAGGGCGCGCAGGTCTTCCAGGTCGAGCAGCAGCAGGCCGCGGTCGTCGGCCAGCTTGAACACGATGTCGAGTACGCCGCTCTGCGTGTCGTTGAGTTCGAGGATGCGCGAGAGCAGGGTCGGGCCCATTTCGCTGACCGAGGTCCGTATCGGATGGCCGAGCTTGCCGAACAGGTCCCAGAACACCACCGGGTTGGCTTCGGACACATAACCGACGACGCCGATCTCGCCGATCCGCGCCTGCAGTTTGTCGTTGAGCGTGCCGGCTACCGCCAGGCCGGCGACGTCGCCCTTCACGTCCGCCAGGAAGACCGGCACGCCAAGCCGGGAGAAGCCTTCGGCCAGGGTCATCAGGGTGACCGTCTTGCCGGTGCCGGTAGCGCCGGCCACCAGTCCATGGCGGTTGCCGAATTGCGGCTGCAGGAACACCTGGCCGCTGTCGGGGGTGGTGACGGCCTTGCCTATCAGGATGGGATCCATGGGGGTTCCTGGCGGGTTGAGCGCTGATTCTAATTGCTTGCGATGGATTTGCCGCAAAGGGGAGATCTGCTCTTGCCGTTGCTTTTCGTAGGAGCGGCTTCAGCCGCGAGCTCTTGTCGCGACGCAGCGACCTGGAAGAGCTCGCGACTGAAGCCGCTCCTACGAAAAGCCGGGTTCGCCGGCTCGGGACGTGCTGCTCGAAACCTTAACCTTGGCGATACGCAGGGGAAATCGGGATAGCCAAAGTTGCCCGCCTTCGCGCAACACGGCTACCCTTCCGGTTCCTTGCCCTGATTGCAGTCCATGCCTTCTTTTGTTTCTTCGTGCCGCTTCGTTCTGCTCGCCGCCCTGGCATTGATTCTGCTCTCTCCCGATGCAACGGCTGCTTCCAAGCGCGAACAGGCGGTCGCCGCGCTCAACGGGCGCATGACGGCGGCCGAGAAGCGGTATCGGGACGCGCTGGTGAAGATCGGCAACAACGATCCCAGCGGCCTGCCGGAAAGCAATGCGGCGCTGGAAGACATGGAGGACGTGGTCGACGCCTGCGGCAAGCAGAAAGGCTGCGAGGTGACGAACATGCTCGTCGTCTACAAACGCCTGCTCAAGCTCAATGCCGACACGCAGTCGCAGATCCCCGATGAAGTCGACGACCCCGCCGATCTCGACCCCGACCATGCCGGCGATGTCGGTCTCGCCGCCGATGTGCCCGAAGCGGCGAAGGCGGCGAGCCTGCTCGACGACAAGCGCCACCGATTCGACAAGATGGTGCAGTACAACCCGGCCGTGCAGGCGGGCATCCGCCGTTGGCTGACCGACATGCGCCCGTCGCTGATCGACAGCTACGAGAACTACCAGTACATGCGCCAGCTGATGTGGCCGTCGTACGAGCGCGCCGGGCTGCCCGAGGCGCTGCTGTTCGGGATCATGGCCAAGGAGTCGAACGGCAAGGTGCACGTCACCTCGCGCGCCGGCGCGGCCGGGCCGATGCAATTCATGTACGCCACCGGCACGCGCTTCGGGCTGGGGCCGGACGGCACCGGCTTCGACACGCGCTACGACCCGCATGCCGCGGCCGAAGCCAGCGCGTCTTATCTGAACGAGCGCATGGGCGAGTTGAACCGCAGCATCGAGATGGCGCTGGCCGCCTACAACGGCGGCGAAGGGCGCGCGCTGCGCGTCTACAACAACAGCAGCGGCCGCGGTTTCTGGGAAGCGGACGTGTACAACCAGTTTCCGGCGGAAACGCGCGATTACGTGCCGATGGTGATCGCCGCGGCGTGGTTGTTCCTGCACCCCAAGAAATACGGGCTCACGTTCCCGCGCGTCGAATCCAAGCCGGCGCCGCTGAAGCTGACCCGGCCGTCGTCGATCTACGAGCTGACCATCTGCCTGGGCAATGGCGGCACGCGCGATGGCTTCATGCGCGCGCTGCGCAACCTCAATCCGCGCTACCAGCCCGAAAGCTATCTGCAGGCCGGCGCGAGCCTGAATGCGACCACGCAGATCGTCGGCCTGTACAACCGCTACTGCGCACAGGGGCCGCGTGCCGAGCTGGCCAGGCAGCTGGTGCTGAGCGATCCCAATTCGGCGATCGTCCGCACCGGACCGGTCGAGACCTTGCCGCCGTCTTCGGGCATCGCGCCCGCGCCGTTGGTCGGCGCGGCCGCGCCGGCCAACAACGTAGCCGTCAAGCCGAAGAAAGCGGGCACGCACCGCGTCGCCAAGAACGAGACGCTGGTGGCGATCGCGCAGAAGTATCAGTGCGACACCAAGGTGCTGGCCAAGGCAAACGGCCTCAAGGCGCCGCGTTATGCGCTGAAGGCAGGACAACGCTTGCGCCTGGAAGGATGCACGCAGTGATGCGTTAGCGGCGTTCGCGAGCGCGGGCCGTACCGCAACACGCAGAACGTGGTCGCTCGTGATCGGCCCCGAGGCAGACAGCGCGCTGCATGCAGATATGGCGATGCAGCATTCGCCTAATTGCGTAACGCCAACCGTTCGCCGAGGCGCACGCTCGACTCGGCGGCAAGTCCTGGCGCGAGCGTAGCCACGCCGTGCGGCAGCAACACGATTACGGTGGAGCCGTAATTGAAGCGCGCCATCTCGGCGAAGCGTTCCAGCGTGATCCCGCTGCCGCGATAGTCCTTGACCGTGACCGCATCGCCGTAACGCGGGATCTCCACGCCGCTCCACACCGTTTCCACGCCCGACACCAGCAGCGCGCCCACCATCACCACGGCCATCGGGCCGAAGTCGGTGTCGAAATGGCACACCAGCCGCTCGTTACGCGCGAACAGCCGCGGCACCAGGCGCACAGCGTCGGGGCCGACACTGAAAAGGCGGCCGGGCACGTGCACCGTTTCGCGCAGGGTACCGGTCCAGGGCATGTGCACGCGATGGTAATCCTTCGGCGACAGGTACACGGTCGCGAACAGGCCGTCGGCGAAAGGCGCCGCAGCGTCGTCGTCGCCGAGCAGTTCCGCGGCGGTGAAGGATTGGCCTTTGGCCTGGAAAATCCTGCCGTTCTTTATGGCGCCGCACTGGCTGATGCGGCCGTCGGCGGGCATCAGCAGGGCGCGCGGATCGGGATCGAGCACGCGAACGCCCGGCTTCAACGCGCGGGTGAAGAACGCATTGAATGAGGGATACGCCTGCGGATCCGGTTCGGCGGCTTCCGACAGGTCCACGCCGAATTTGCGCGTGACCGTATCGATCAGCCACTGCTTGATCGCGATATTGCGTGAATAGGCAAGTTTGCGCGCCAGCGACGACAGCAGGCGGTGCGGCAGGACGTAGGTGAAGGCGGTGAGGAGGTTCATGATTTTTCGCTCTAAGCCGTCATTCCCGCGAAAGCGGGAATCCAGTGACTTGGCTCTTGATTAGGTGACAAACAGCGAAAGTCACTGGATCCCCGCCTTCGCGGGGATGACGGCTTAAAAACAGTCACTTCTTCGAAGCCTGCGTCAGCGCGATCATGTCTTCCGCGATCGCCTTGGGCTGCAGCGGCGGCGCGATCACGCCGGCCATGCGGCCCTGCGGATCGAGCACGGCGATCGCGGCCGAATGGTCCACGCTGTACTGGTCGGCAGGCGCGCCGTCGGCGGCCGGCACCTTCATGAATACCAGCGACAGGGATTTGGCGAAGGATTCCAGTGCCGGCAGGTCCGCCGTCGCCGCCAGCGTGTCGCGATGGAAGGCGTGCGCGTAGCCGCCGATCTTCATCGGCGTGTCGCGTTCCGGATCCACCGATACGAAGAGCACGCGCGGGCGCCGCGCTTCCGGCAGCGGCTGCCACTGCTTCTGCGCCTGCGCCAGTTCGGCCAGCGTGGTCGGACACACGTCCGGGCAGTGGGTGAAACCCAGAAAAACCAGGGTCCAGTGGCCCTTCAGTTCGCCCGGGATCAATTGCGTGCCATCCGATTGCCGCAGCGAGAAGGCGGGCAGTTCGCGCGGATGCTCGAACAGCTGCACGGTCTGCAGCCGGGGGCTTTCGGCGGCGGAACCGCCGAAATGGCCGCGTGCGGCCCACAGGCCGAGGCCAGCGGCAAGCGCGGCGACGAGGATGAGCAGTGTGGTGCGATTGAACATGCGGACGCCGCGGGTAGTCGTGACCGGGCCATGATACCGGCCGCGACCGCTATAATTCCTGACCCTCTGCGCCCTGCGGGACATCGTGGCCATCGAACTGCAGACCATCATCGACCTGATCCGCTACGGCGCCAGCCGCTTCAATGCGTCCGGGTTGACCTATGGCCACAGCTACGACAACGCGCTGGACGAGGCCACGCAGCTGACGCTGCATGCGCTGCACATGCCGCACGACCTGTCGCCGGTCTACGGCCAGGCGCGGGTGACCGAAGCCGAGAAAGAAGAGGTGCTGGGGCTGTTCCTGCGCCGCATCGAAGAGCGCATTCCCGCGGCCTACCTGACCGGCGAGGCCTGGTTCGCCGGCTTGTCGTTCAAGTCCGACCCGCGCGCGCTGGTGCCGCGTTCGCCGATCGCCGAGCTCATCGAGGCCGGCTTCGAACCCTGGCTGGGCGGCCGCGAAGTGCGCCGCGCGCTAGACCTGTGTACGGGCTCGGGCTGCATCGCGATCGCGATGGCGCATTACAACCCCGAGTGGCATGTGGATGCCGTCGACCTGAGCGACGAAGCGCTGGCGCTGGCGCGCGAGAACGAAAAGCGGCTGCTGGTGGAGAACGTGCGCCTGCTGAAGTCCGACCTGTTCTCGGGCCTGCAGGGCGAGCATTACGACCTGATCGTGACCAATCCGCCCTATGTGACCAATGCCGAGACCGACGCGCTGCCGAAGGAATATTCGCACGAGCCGGACCTGGGCCTGCGCGCCGGCGAAGACGGCCTGGACCTGGCGTTGAAGATCCTGCGCGATGCGCCGCTGCACCTGACCGACGAAGGCCTGCTGATCTGCGAAGTCGGCGAGGCCGAACGCGCGCTGACGAAACTGCTGCCGGAGCTGCCGCTGGCGTGGGTGGAGTTCAAGGTCGGTCAGATGGGCATATTCGTGGTCGAGCGGCAGGATCTGGTGACGCACAATGCGCGGATCCGCAAGCTCGCCGATGCGCGCGAAGCCGCGAGCGCGCCCGGAAACCTGTTTTGAACATCGCCCCTTTCAGCAACCCCATGCTGTTCCCCCCTTTGAAAAAGGGGGGCCGGGGGGATTTGCTTTCCGCTCTTCGTAAGAGCGGCTTCAGCCGCGAGCTCTTGATTTTTGCGCACAGCAAGAGCTCGCGGCTGAAGCCGCTCATACGAAAGCAGGATCAAGAGCGAATCACCCCGGTCCCCCTTTTTCAAAGCGGGGGAAGTCGAGGGCGGTGGGCTTGAATACCTTCGGACATCTGTTCCGCGTCACCACGTTCGGCGAATCGCATGGTCCGGCGATCGGCTGCGTGATCGACGGTTGCCCTCCGGGCATCGCCATCGCGGCGGAAGAATTCGCGCACGACCTGGCGCGCCGGGCGACCGGCAAGACCCGGCACACGTCGGCGCGGCACGAGGCCGACGCGATCGAGATCCTCAGCGGCGTTTACGAAGGCCGCACGACGGGTACGCCGATCGCCTTGTTGATCCGCAATACCGATGCGCGCAGCAAGGACTACGACAGGATCGCCGAGCAGTTCCGCCCCGGCCATGCCGATTACACCTACTGGCAGAAATACGGCACGCGCGATCCGCGCGGCGGGGGACGCTCGTCGGCGCGCGAGACCACGATGCGCGTCGCAGCGGCGGTGATCGCCAAGAAATGGCTGGCCGAGAGAGTCGGCGTGCAAGTGCGCGGCCACCTGTCGCAAATCGGCGACATCGTGCCGGCTTCGTTCGACTCGAGTGCGATCGAAGCCAATCCGTTCTTCTGGCCGGACGCAGCGCAGGTCGCCGAACTGGAAAGCTACATGGACGCGTTGCGCAAATCCGGCGATTCGGTCGGCGCGCGCGTTACCGTCGTTGCGGACAACGTGCCGCCGGGCTGGGGCGAGCCGATCTACGGCAAGCTCGACGGCGAACTGGCCGCGGCGATGATGTCGATCAACGCGGTCAAGGGCGTGGAGATCGGCGACGGTTTCGCCTCGGTCGCGCAGAAGGGCAGCGAGCATCGCGACGAGGCCACGCGCGAAGGTTTCCTGTCCAACCATGCCGGCGGCATCCTCGGCGGCATCAGTTCCGGCCAGCCGGTGGTGGTGTCGGTCGCGTTCAAGCCGACTTCCAGCCTGCGCCTGCCTGCGCGCGGCCTGGATGTGCACGGCCACGAGGTCGAAATCGTCACCACCGGCCGCCATGACCCCTGCGTCGGCATCCGCGCCACGCCGATCTGCGAGGCGATGCTGGCGCTGGTGCTGATCGACCAGGCGTTGCGCCATCGCGCGCAATGCGGCGACGTCGGCGACGTGGCGCCGCGCATCCCCGGAAAACGCGGTGAGTGAACCGCGACCCCGCGTCTGGGTCTCGCAGCCGCTGTTCGACGACATCATCGCGCGGCTGGATACCTACTTCGACGTCGATGCGACCCGCGAAGTCGCCGACCACGCGCCTGCACGGATCGCCGAGGCGCTGCGCGAGGCCGACGGCGCGCTGGTGACGCTCAACGACCCGATCGGCGCCGCGCAGGTTGCGCAGGCGTCGCGGCTGCGGGCGATCGCCAATGTCGGCGTGGGTTACAACAACCTCGACGCGCCCGCGCTGCAGGCGCGCGGCATCGTGCTGACCAACACGCCGGACGTGCTGACCGAAACCACCGCCGATTTCGGCTTCGCGCTGATGATGGCCGCGGCGCGGCGCATCACCGAGGCCGAGCGCTGGCTACGCGATGACCAGTGGCAGGGCTGGGCATTCAAAAGCCTGCTCGGCGCCGATATCCACGGCGCGACGCTCGGCATCCTCGGCATGGGCCGGATCGGGCAGGGCATCGCCCGGCGCGCGGGCGGCTTCGGCATGCGCGTGCTGTACCACAACCGCAGTCGCCTGCCGGAAGCGGTCGAGCGCGAATGCGATGCGGCCTATGTCGATTACGAAACATTGTTTGCGCAGGCCGATCATGTGGTGCTGGTATTGCCGTATTCCGCGCAGAACCACCATCTGATCGATGCCGCGACGCTGGCCAGGATGAAGCCGGCCGCCACGCTGACCAACATCGCCCGCGGCGGGCTGATCGACGAGGCCGCCTTGGCCGACGCGCTCGCCGGCGGGCGCCTCGCGGCGGCAGGACTCGACGTGTTCGAAGACGAACCGAAAGTCGATCAGCGGTTGCTGGCGCTGAGCAATGTGGTGCTGACCCCGCATATCGCCAGCGGCAGCCTGGCCACGCGGCGTGCGATGGTGGCGCTGGCGGTGGATAATCTGATCGCGGCGCTGGGCTTCGGCCCGGAGGCCGGCAAACCGCGCAACGCGATTCCAGTCGCAAAATCCCCTGCTGTTCTTCCCCCTTTGAAAAAGGGGGATTGAGGGGGGCGAGGGCAGCCGTTTACAAGCCGAAGGTTTGTGGCTGACTGAGCGCCTTCGTGTAAGCGAAGGCCGGTAATCGCGTAGCGATTTGCTCTTGCTGTTGCCTTCGTAAAAGATCAACAGCAAATCCCCCTGTATCCCCCTTTTCCAAAGGGGGAGAAAGCGATAAACAAAACCCGAGGAAGCGATGAGCAAGCAGTACAAGGTAGCGGTAGTCGGCGCCACCGGCGCGGTCGGCGAAGTGATGCTGTCGATCCTGGCCGAACGAAAATTCCCGGTCAGCCAGCTGGTCGCGTTGGCCAGCTCGCGTTCGACCGGCGAGACGGTGATCTTCAACGAACGCGAAATAGACGTGCACGACCTGGCCAAGTACGACCCGGCCGGCATCGATATCGCGCTGTTCTCGGCCGGCGGCGAAATTTCGAAGGAATACGCGCCCAAATTCGCCGCGGCCGGCGCGGTGGTGATCGACAACAGCTCCGCGTTCCGTTACGACGACGACGTCCCGCTGGTGGTGAGCGAGGTGAATCCCGAGGCGGTCGCCCGGCGTCCGCGCGGCATCATCGCCAATCCCAACTGCTCGACCATGCAGATGCTGGTGGCGCTGGCGCCAATCCATCGCGCGGTCGGCATCGAGCGCATCAATGTGGCGACCTACCAGTCCGTGTCCGGCGCCGGCCGCTCGGCGCTGGAGGAGCTGGGGCTGCAGACCAGCGCGCTGCTCAATTTCCAGGGCGTCGAGTCGAAGCGCTTCCCGGTGCAGATCGCGTTCAACGTGATCCCGCACATCGACGAGTTCATGGACAACGGCTACACCAAGGAAGAAATGAAGCTGGTCTGGGAAACCCGCAAGATCCTGGGCGACGACAGCATCCAGGTGAATCCCACCGCGGTGCGCGTGCCGGTGTTCTACGGCCATTCCGAGGCCGTCCACATCGAGACCAGGACCAAGATCACCGCGCAGGAAGCGCGCCAGCTGCTGCAGGCCACGCCCGGCGTGGAAGTGGTCGACGAGCGCGAGGCCGGCGGCTATCCGACCCCGGTCACCCACGCCTCGGGCAACGATGCGGTCTATGTCGGCCGCATCCGCGAGGACCTGTCGCATCCGCGCGGCCTGAACCTGTGGATCGTGTCCGACAACATCCGCAAGGGCGCGGCGCTGAACGCGGTGCAGATCGCCGAACTGGTGGTGGCGGCGCGTTGACCGACTATAGTGGCGCCACGGTATAGACCCGGGGCAGCCAAGGGGGGTTGCGCGGCGATGATGGCTAAACAGGCAATCCGGTTCGTCCTGGCGTTGCTGCTGGCGCTAGCCTGCGGACAGGCGTTGGCGCTTGGCCTGGGCCAGATCCAGGTCAAGTCAAAGGCCAACCAGCCGCTGCTGGCCGAGATCCCGATCATTTCCAATGATCCGGCCGAGCTGGAGCAGCTGCAGGCGCGGTTGGCTTCGCCCGAGACCTTCGCCCGCATCGGCCTGCAGCCGCCCGAGGGACTGGTCGCCGACCTGCAGTTCGCGGTAGTGCGCGACAGCAGCGGCGGGTTGTCGGTGCGCGTGACCAGCACCAAGCCCATCGACAAGCCGATGCTGACCTTCCTGATCGAAGTCGAATGGGGTCAGGGCAAGCTGGTGCGCGAATACTCGGCGCTGGTCGATCCGCCGCGCGATGCGCCTTCGCCTTCCGCGCCGATGATCGATACGCCGCAGACGGCGCTGGCCGACACCGTGTCGCGTCCGGTCGAAGCGCCGGTCGCGTCGATCGACGCCTCGCCCAGCGAAATGGCGCCCAAGCCGGCGGCACCTGCCGAAGCCGCGCCCGGCGCCGTCCCGGCACCGGCCGCTGAGCCTGCAGCAGCAGCAGCCGCCGACGTGGCGGTCGCAGCGCCACCGCCGCCCGCGCCGATGCCCGCGCCGGACGAAGCGGCAGCGGCGGTCACCACCCCTGCGCAGACCGGTCTTGAGCCGGTCAAGGCGGGCCAGACCTTGTCCGAAATCGCGGTCGGCCTGAAGCCTGCGGGCTATACGCTGGACCAGACCATGCTGGCGTTGCTGCGCACCAATCCCGATGCGTTCATCGGCAACGACATCAACAAGATCAAGCGCGGCGCGATGTTGCGCATGCCCGACGGCAACGAGATCGCCAGCCTCGGCGCCGCAGAAGCAGCGGTAATCGTGCGCGACCAGATCGAGCAATGGCGCCGCGCGCGGCAGGAAAGGGCGCGCACCGCCGACATCGCCGCCATGGCCGCAGCTACGACCGCCAGCGCGACACCGGCTGCGGCGGCGCAGGCGCCGCGTACGGCCGGGGCAAGACTGGAAATCATCCCGCCGGCGGCCGATGGCGCCGCGCAGGCAGGCACACGATCCGGCGCCAGTGCCGGAGGCGAGGGCGACATGCTGCGACAGGAACTGCAAACCACCCAGGAAACCCTGGCCGCGCGCGACGCCGAAGTGCAGGAGCTCAAGGGGCGCCTGGCCGATCTGGAAAAGCTGCAACAGCAGCAGCAGCAGCTGATCACGATGAAGGACAGCGAGCTGGCCGCCGCGCAGCAGCGCCTGGCGCAATCGAACCAGGCCGCTGCCGCCAAACCGGTCGCGGCGACGCAGGTTGCGGCGCCGACCACGCCCGCACAGGCCGACAGCGGTACCGCGCTCTGGTTGGGGTGCGGCCTGATCCTGGTCCTGATCGGCCTGGTCGGCTGGTGGTTCGCGCGCCGCAGCCGCAGTCCGGCGCAGAAGCCGGCCGCGCGGCCGGTGATGGACAGCGCCGCGCTGGCCGCGAGCATGCCCAACGCCGCTGCGGCGGAGCCGGAACTACCGGTCTCCTTCGCCAGCGTAGTGCCCGCGGCCGCTGAATCCCGCCCCCGCGGCAACGGCGTTGCCGTCGCGCAGACGCCCGCAGCGCCCACCTGGTCGGGGAGCGCCACCTCGGCGCCGACCTGGCATGACGGCAGCGGCGCGGCCGCCAACAGCGAACTGCGCGTCGGTCACGAACGCATCGAGCTGGCGCGCGCCTACCTGGACCTGGGCGACCAGGACACCGCGCGCGGCCTGCTGCAGGAGATCGTCCAGGTCGGCGATCCGGACGCGCGTGCCGAAGCCGTGCGCCTGCTGCAAGAACTGCCGCGATGACGGATCGCGGCCGGCGACGGTGACGCGTTACGCGCTGGGCGTCGAATACGACGGCAGCGATTTCCTCGGCTGGCAGCGCCTCAGCAAACCCGGTGAAGCCGACCCCGGCAGCGTACAGGCGGTGCTGGAGCAGGCGCTGTCGTACGTCGCCGCGGCACCCATCCAGACCGTGTGCGCCGGACGCACCGATGCCGGCGTGCATGCCGCCTGCCAGGTGGTCCATTTCGACAGCGATGCGCGGCGCGAACCGCGCGGCTGGATGCTGGGCACCACCAGCCGCCTGCCGGACGCGGTCTGCGTGCGCTGGTGCGTGCCGGTGGCCGACGATTTCCACGCCCGCTTTTCGGCGCGCGCGCGGCGCTACCGCTACCGCCTGCTGAATCGGCCGATACGTCCTGCGCTGGAGCGCAGGACGCTGTCCTGGGAACGGCGTCCGCTGGACGCCGAGGCGATGGCCCGCGCGGCGCGAATGTTGCTCGGCGAGCACGATTTTTCCGCCTTCCGCACCGTGCATTGCCAGGCGCCGCACGCGCGCCGCGACCTGCAGGCGCTGGACGTGCGCCGCGATGGCGACGAAGTGATCTTCGAAGTGCAGGCAAATGCCTTCCTGCACCATATGGTGCGTAACCTGGTCGGCACGTTGCTCGAAGTCGGGCGCGGCGACCGGCCGGAAACTTGGGTCGGCGAAGTCCTGCGCGGCCGCGATCGCACCCAGGCAGGCCCCACGGCACCGCCGCAGGGCCTAGTATTCCTGGGTCCGCGTTATCCGAAAGAGTGGGCGTTACCCACCGAGGTGAGCTTGTGAGCAGGACCCTGTTCCGCACCCGCATCAAATTCTGCGGTTTCACCCGCGCCGGCGACGTGCGCCTGGCCAGCGAGCTGGGCGCCGATGCGGTCGGTTTCGTGTTCTCGCCCGACAGTCCGCGCCGCGTGCACGCCACCGAGGCGCGCGCCATGCGCAATGCGCTGGCGCCGCTGGTCGACGCGGTCGCGCTGTTCATGGACAACGATCCCGACGAGGTCCGCGAAGCGGTCAAGCAGGTGCGGCCCACCCTGCTGCAGTTCCATGGCGACGAAGACGACGCTTTCTGCCGCAGCTTCGGCGTGCCCTATATGAAGGCGATCGCGATGCAGGGTCAGGCCATCCCCGCCGATGCGCGCGCGCTGCAGACGCGATACCCCGGCGCGGCGGCCTTCCTGTTCGACAGCCACGAACCTGGGGCGGGCGGCGGCACCGGCCGCATTTTCGACTGGTCGCGGATCCCGGCCGGCCTGACCAAGCCCTACGTGGTCGCCGGCGGCCTGCGTCCGGACAACGTTTTCGACGCGATACTGACTACATTGCCGTGGGGCGTGGATGTGGCCTCGGGCATCGAAAGCGAGCCCGGGATCAAGGATGGCGATAAGATGCGGCGTTTCGTCGAAGAAGTCAGACGTGCCGACTGCCACACCGAACCCGAGCCGGGCCCCCGCCAGCCCGCCTGAACAGGGCTCCCGCATCGATTACCACGCCACGCCCGATGCCAGCGGCCATTTCGGCCGTTATGGCGGGCGTTTCGTTGCCGAGACCCTGATCGGCCCGGTCGAAGAGTTGGCCGCGGCCTACGACGCCGCGCGGGTCGATCCGGCTTTCATCGCCGCATTCGAAAAAGACCTGGCGCATTACGTCGGCCGCCCCAGCCCGATCTATCACGCCGAACGGTTGAGCAACCACGTCGGCGGCGCGCGCATCCTGCTCAAGCGCGAGGACCTGAACCACACCGGCGCGCACAAGATCAACAACACCATCGGCCAGGCGCTGCTGGCCAGCCGCATGGGCAAGACCCGGATCATCGCCGAGACCGGCGCCGGCCAGCATGGTGTGGCCTCGGCCACCGTCGCTGCGCGGCTGGGCCTGGAATGCGTGGTCTACATGGGCGCCACCGATATCGAGCGGCAGAAGATCAACGTCTACCGCATGAAGCTGCTCGGCGCGCAGGTGGTGCCGGTCACCAGCGGGTCGCAAACGCTCAAGGATGCGCTCAACGAAGCGATGCGCGACTGGGTCACCAACGTGCGCGACACGTTCTACATCATCGGCACGGTCGCCGGCCCGGACCCGTATCCGCGCATGGTGCGCGACTTCAACGCGGTGGTCGGCCGCGAGGCGCGCGCGCAGATGCTGGCCGAGTACGGCCGCCTGCCCGATGCGATCACCGCCTGCGTCGGCGGCGGCAGCAATGCGATCGGTTTGTTCTACGCCTTCCTCAACGACGCCGACATTCGCATCGTCGGCGCCGAAGCCGCGGGCGAGGGCATCGCCAGCGGGCACCATGCCGCATCGCTTGCGGCCGGCCGTCCCGGCGTGCTGCACGGCAACCGCACTTATGTTCTCTGCGACGACGACGGCCAGATCATCGAGACGCATTCGGTATCGGCCGGCCTCGACTATCCCGGCGTCGGCCCCGAGCACGCCTTCCTCAAGGACACCGGTCGCGCCGAATACGTCGGCATCACCGACGACGAAGCGCTGGCGGCGTTCCATATGCTGGCCAAGACCGAGGGCATCCTCGCCGCGCTCGAATCCAGCCATGCCATCGCACAGGCGATCAAGCTGGCGCGCGAGCTGCCCAAGGATGCGCTGGTGCTGTGCAACCTGTCCGGCCGCGGCGACAAGGACGTGCACACCATCGCCGCGCGCGAAGGCATCCTGCTGTAGCGGGCCCTGCCACGGCGCGCCATGCCGTCCGGCATGCGCGACAATAACCCTTCAGAAACCACCGATTTACCCAGGAGCAAGGCAATGAGCGAAGAAAACCAGACCCAGGACCAGACCCCGGCGGAAGCCGCGGACCAGACGGCGCAGCAGTTGGATCCCGCCTTCTTCACCTGCGTCAACGAATACCTGGAGCTGACCAACAAGCAGTCCAAGGAACAGGGCCTCAAGCGCATCAGCATGGCCAGCATGTATGCGGCCTCGCGCTTCAACGCCCATGTGTACCTGGCCAACGTCAGCGACCCGGCTGCCGAGCGCAAGGAATTCCTCGACTACATGACGCGCATGTACCGGCGCATGCTCAACGAGAACCTCGACGGTCTCGGTGCGGAGCGCGGCGTCAACGTCGGCGATTCCGAACTGGCCTCCGAGTACGCCGAGATGGCGCAGAAGGCAGGCGTGTCGCCGATCACCCGCGGCGAATGAAACGGCTGACGGCGCGTTTCGACGCGCTGCGCAAGGCAGGCCGCAAGGCATTGGTACCGTTCGTCACCGCGGGCGATCCGTCGCTGCAGGCGACGGTGCCGGTGCTGCACGCCCTGGTGCAGGCCGGCGCCGATGCGATCGAGCTCGGCGTACCTTTTTCCGATCCGATGGCGGAGGGCCCGACCATCCAGCGCAGTTCCGAACGCGCGCTCGCGCGCGGTGCGGGGCTGTCGTACGTGCTCGATTGCGCGCGCCGTTTCCGCGAACGCGACGACGATACGCCGCTGGTGCTGATGGGCTATCTGAATCCGGTCGAGATCCGCGGTTATGCGCGTTTCGCCGAACAGGCCGCAGCGGCGGGCGTCGACGGCGTGCTGCTGGTCGACCTGCCGCCCGAGGAAGCTGGCGAATGCCGTGCGGCCCTGGCGGCCCATGGCATCGCGCTGATCGTGCTGGCCTCGCCGACCACGTCGGAATCCCGGCTGCGCACGCTTTGCAACGATGCCCAGGGCTACCTGTATTACGTCAGTTTCGCCGGCGTGACCGGAGCGGACCGGCTCGACGTCGGCCTGGCTTCGGAGCGGCTGCAGCAGATCCGGACGATGAGCGCGGCACCGGTGCTGGCCGGTTTCGGCATCAAGGACGCCGCCAGCGCGGCCGCCATGGCCCGCGCCGCCGACGGCGTGATCGTCGGCAGCGCGCTGGTCGCGGCCCTGTCCGAAGCGGCGGACGATGCCGATGCCGCCGAGCGCGCAGTGCGGTTCCTGGCGCCATTGCGAGCCGCCCTGGACGGCGTTTAAGGGTGCCGACGGGCGCTGCGTTAGACTGACAGGCGGATGGTTCCGGCGGCAGCGATGCCGCGCCGTCCATGGCCGAACACTCGCAAGATGAAGGTAACCGCACCTTGAGCTGGCTGAAGAAATTGATGCCTTCCCGGATCCGCACCGACAGCGGCGCCGGCAGGAAACGCAGCGTCCCCGAAGGCCTGTGGGAAAAATGCGAGCGTTGCGGCTCGGTGCTGTACCGGCCCGAGCTTGAAGAAAACCTGGAGGTCTGCCCCAAGTGCGGCTTCCACATGCCGATCCGCGCGCGCGCGCGGCTGGCGGCATTCCTGGATGCCGGCACGGGCGAGGAAATCGGCACGGCGCTCGGCCCGATCGACGTCCTCAAGTTCAAGGACCAGAAGAAGTATTCCGACCGCATCAAGGCCGCGCAGAAGTCCACCGGCGAGCGCGACGCGCTGATCGCGGTGCAGGGCACGCTCAAGCAGCGGCCGATCGTGGCCAGCGCGTTCGATTTCGCCTTCATGGGCGGCTCGATGGGTTCGGTGGTCGGCGAACGTTTCGCGCTGGCGGCCGAACGGGCGCTGGAGATCGGCAGCCCATACGTCAGCTTCTCGGCCAGCGGCGGCGCGCGCATGCAGGAAAGCCTGTTTTCGCTGATGCAGATGGCCAAGACCTCGGCCGCGCTCGGTCGGCTGCGCGCCGCGGGGCTGCCGTACATATCGGTGATGACCCATCCCACCACCGGCGGCGTATCGGCCTCGTTCGCGATGCTCGGCGACATCAACATGGCCGAGCCGGAAGCGCTGATCGGTTTCGCCGGCCCGCGCGTGATCGAGCAGACCGTGCGCGAGACGCTGCCGGAAGGTTTCCAGCGCTCGGAATTCCTGCTCGACCACGGCGCCATCGACCAGATCTGCGACCGCCGCGAACAGCGCGACCGCATCGCGCACCTGCTGGCGATGATGATGAAACAGCCGGCGCCGGAAGACGATCCGGTGGTGAGCGCGTGAGCCGCAAATACTTCGGCACCGACGGCATCCGCGGCCGCGTCGGCGAAGGCGCGATCTCGGCCGATTTCGTGCTGCGCCTGGGCAACGCCTACGGCCATGCGCTCAGGAGCGCCTACAAGAGCGGCAGCGAATGGCGCAACCCGCAGGTGATCATCGGCAAGGACACGCGCATCTCCAACTACATGTTCGAGGCGGCGCTGGAGGCCGGCCTGGTCGCCGCGGGCGTGGACGTGCAGCTGATGGGGCCGATGCCGACGCCGGCGGTCGCGCACCTGACCCGTTCGTTGCGCGCCGACGGCGGCATCGTCATCTCGGCCTCGCATAACCCGCATTACGACAACGGCATCAAGTTTTTCTCCGCCGACGGCGAGAAACTCGACGACGCCACCGAGCTGGCGATCGAGGCCGCGCTCGAGCAGCCGTTCCGCACGCTCGCGTCGGAAGGGCTGGGCCGGGCGGTGCGCACGCGCGATGCGATCGGCCGTTATCTGGAAGCCTGCAAGAACTCGGTGCCGAAAGGCTTCGACCTGAGCGGCATGCGCATCGTGGTGGATTGCGCCAATGGCGCGACCTACCAGATCGGGCCGCTGGTGCTGCGCGAACTCGGCGCGCGCGTGGATGCCATCGGCGTGGAGCCGAACGGCCTCAACATCAACGACGGTGTCGGCTCGACCCACCCGCAGGCGCTCGCCGCGCGGGTGCTGGCCAGCGGCGCCGACCTGGGCATCGCTTTCGACGGCGACGGCGACCGCGTGCTGTTCGTCGATGGCGGCGGCGCGGTGCGCGATGGCGACGATCTGCTTTACGTGCTCGCCTGCGACTGGCAGGACAGCGGCCGCTTGCAGGGTCCGGTGGTCGGCACGCTGATGACCAATTACGGTTTCGAGCGCGCGCTGGGCGAACGCGGTATCGGCTTCCTGCGCGCCAAGGTCGGCGATCGTCACGTGCACCAGGCCATGGTCGAGCACGGCAGCGTGCTCGGCGGCGAGGCTTCCGGGCACCTGCTGTGCCTGGACCGCGCCAGTACCGGCGACGGCATCGTCAGCGCGCTGCAGGTGCTGGAAGTGCTGCACCGCCGCGGCATATCGCTGCAGCAGGCGCTGCAGGGCCTGGCCAAGGTGCCGCAGAAGACCGTCAACGTGCGTTACGGCAATGGCGCGAAACCCGCGGAAGCCGACAGCGTCAAGGCCGCGCTGGCCGAAGCGCAGGCGGCGGTGCAGGGGCGTGGTCGCGCTTTCCTGCGTCCGTCGGGAACTGAACCTGTCGTCCGGGTGACGGTCGAAGCGGACGACGATGCGTTGATGCAGCAGACGTTGGACAAGTTGGCGGAAGCGGTCCAGGCCGCGGCGCAGCACTAGGCTTTGCTTTTCCCTCTCCCTTTTTATGGAAGAGGGACAGGCCGAAGGCCAGGGAGAGGGTTCGGCTTTCGAGCGACACAACTGCAACCGCGAATGCGCATCATCGCTTACATCGTAAAACGCGAACGTCACTGGGTTCCCGCCTTCGCGGGAATGACGGCTTAAAGAGATAGCGAAGAGTATTGCAATGACTTCACGAATCCCCACCCTCGACATCCGCCGCTTCGACACGGACCGCGACGCTTTCGTCGCCGAACTCGGCGCCGCCTACCGCGAATGGGGCTTCGCCGGCATCAGCGGCCACGGCATTCCCCAGACCCAGATCGATGCGTCCTACGACGTGTTCAAGCGCTTCTTCGCGCTGCCGGAAGAAACCAAGAAGAAATACCACGTGCCCGGCGCCGGCGGCGCGCGCGGCTACACGCCCTTCGGCGTGGAGACGGCCAAGGGCGCCAAGTATTCGGACCTGAAGGAGTTCTGGCATATCGGCCGCGAGATTCCGCGCGACTCCAGGTTTGCCGACGTGATGCCGCCGAACCTGTGGCCGGCCGAGATACCGGAATTCCGGCAGGTCGGTTACGGCCTTTACCAGACGCTCGACCAGCTCGGTTCGCGCGTGCTGGCGGCGCTGGCGCTGCATATCGGCCTGCCGGAGACGTACTTCGCCGACAAGACCGATTCCGGGAATTCGATCCTGCGCCCGATCCACTATCCGCCGATCACCGCCGACGACGTCCCCAACGAGCGCGCCGGCGCGCACGAGGACATCAACCTGATCACGCTGCTGGTCGGCGCCAGCGCGGCCGGGCTGGAAGTGAAGTCGCACCAGGGCGAATGGGTGCCGTTCACCGCGCAGGCCGACACCATCGTGGTCAATATCGGCGACATGCTGCAGCGCCTGACCAACCATGTGTATCCGTCCACCACGCACCGCGTGGTCAATCCGCCCGGAGAACAGGCGCGCAAACCGCGCTATTCCACGCCGTTCTTCCTGCACCCGAATCCGGATTTCCTGATCGACGTGCTGCCGTCGACGGTCACGGCCGACAACCCCAGCCGGTATCCCGAGCCGATCACGGCGCAGGGCTATCTCGAAGAGCGCCTGAAAGAGATCAAGCTGAAATAGCTGTGGCTCTTGTGGGAGGGGCTTTAGCCCCGACAGACATTTGTCGGGGCTAAAGCCCCTCCCACAAAATCAAAAAACTCCTGCCGTGCAGCCAAGTTGCGGAGAAGACCGATGGTCATCAGGGTGCTAGCGATCACAGCGATTCTCGCGTCCGGTCTCAGCTACGCGTCCGAGACCTCGCGGCCGGCTTATCCCTTGCTCGACGGCGATTGCAGCGAATACGCGACGTTGGCCCAGGCCCAGCATCGGGTTTCCGACGATGTCACCTTGTATGTGTTCCAGGACCGCGACTACGTCTGGCTTTGCTACACGCTGCCGGCAGACAGCTTCGGCATGGCCGATCTGACCGTCGCCGCGCCGGGCCTGGAAAAACGGCTGAATCTGCACGTGTCCGCGCAACTGGGCGAATGGCCGGCGGACGAGCCGGATGCGGCGCCCGCAACCGCCGACAGTGGGCAATGGTGGAACCACCGCGGCTGGTCCGGAACGACAGTGCCTTTCAATGGCGCCAACGCGGCGCTCGATAAAGCCGGCAAGCCCAAAGTGGACTACAACTTCCGCATGACGCGCGCCCGTGAGCTGCAATTGTCCAAGCAGCGCTTCGGCCGCGGCGAATGGCGCTGGCATATCGACATCCGCAATGTCGCGGACGGCAAAGGCGGGCAGACGTCGCTGCGTTTTCCGAAAGAAGGCGATCAAAACCTGCAAGCCGAATAGCCCGGTAAGGGCAGCGCACCCGGGTGCGCACCGCTTACCCCGGCTGCGATTCGATATGCGTCGTCACGCCATCCAGAAGAACACCGCGGCCATGCGTTTGTCCTCCAGCGTCTTGCCCCAGTAGCCGGTGGCGCTGTGGATCATGTTGGCGCGGTAGAGCAGCAGTCGGTTGTAGCGATACGGGATCTTCACGTCCGCAACGAACGAATCGGGCGCGACGAAACGGGTGCCCAGCGCCTCGACCAGGTTGGCGTGCGGCGGCATCACGGTGTTGCCGCCGAACTGTCCGCCGGGCAGGCGCTGCCGGTAGAAGCCGGTGCCGCATTCCTCCGGCGCCGTCGGGTTGAGATAGAGCACGGCGGCGTACCGGCACAGCGTGCGCGAATCGGTATGCGGGCGCGGTTCGCATTCGTCGATGCCCACCACCTGGATGCAGTTATGGTTGAGACGCGTGCCGTCGGCGGCGGTCTCCACCCACAGCTTCTTGGCGCCGGTGACCTGCCTGACCCAGGTTTCGATCGGCGCCAGCTCGTGCTCTTCCAGTCCCGGGATAGTGCGCAGCCCGGGCCAGCTTTCCGGTTTGTACGGATAACCCTCGATCCAGTCGGTCTTGGCCAGGCAGCGCGCACGGATCGTATCGGCGTCGGCCACGGCATCGTCCAGCAACCAGTAGTCGCGGCCGAGCGTCGGCTTGCGGTAAGGCAGTATCGGCAGGCGGGGAGGCGAGGGCCGGTTCGGGCGCATGGATTTCACTATAAGCCTGCCGACGGTCGTGGATTAATCCACTTTCCTGATCTTCGCGGAATTGCGGCCCATCAGCTTGAGCGTCCAGCGGTCCGGTAAATGCTTGGCGATGCAGTGCATCGATTGGTAGAACAGGCCCGGCACCACCACCACTTGTCCGCGTTCTGCCGCGTCGATGCCGGCGCGCGCCACGGCATCGGCCTGCAGCCATACCCATTTCGGCAGCCTGGACATCATCGCGCGCGTGCCGGTGACGTCGTGGAATTCGGACCAGGTGAAACCCGGGCACAGTGCGGTCACGTGCACGTTGCGGTCGGCGTTCTCCAGCGAAAGCGCTTCGCTGAACTTGACCAGGTAGGCTTTGGCCGGCGCGTACAGCGTCTGGCCGTCCGCGGCCGGTACCAGCGCCGCGAACGAAGCGACGTTGATGATGCGGCCGTGGTCATGGGCGCGGATCGACGGCAGCAGGCGCCAGGTCAGCTCGCTGGTGGCGCCGATCATCACCTGCAGGAAGTCCGCGTGCGTTTTCCAGTCCTTGGCCAGGTAGCGCCCGGGCACGCCGTATCCGGCATTGTTGACCAGGATGCGCACCGGCAGCCGGCGGCGTTCGATCTCTTCGGCCAGCCTTCCCGGCGCGTCCGCTTCGGCCAGGTCTGCGGGAAGTATCTCCACCGGTACCTGCGCCCGCAGCTCATCGGCCAGTTGCGCCAGCCGGTTTTCGCGACGTGCGGTGAGGATCAACGGCACGCCGCGGCGTGCGTACTCGCGCGCGATCTCGGTGCCGATGCCGCTGGAAGCGCCGGTGATCAGGGCCCGGCCCGATGCGTCCGTGTTCAAGTCGCAAGCTTCCGCTCAGTGGCCTGCACGACGGAAACGTCGCCGCACGATCCGGTCGAACAGGGCTTTGAAAAGGCGTATCCGCAGCCGCTGCGAGGAGGACTTGTCTCCCGGCCGTCGCGGCAGCGATACCCGTTCGATCGGTACCGCCAGGTTGTACGACAGCAATTGCGCGGCCGTCATGGCGGCCGCCGGCCGCCGGGCCAGGGTCACGTACTGGAAATCCAGCAGCGCCTCGTCCGGCGCCAGGACTTCGACCGCGGCGATCGATTCCGGCCGCAATTCCATGCCGTACTCGCGGGCCGCGGTTTCCAGCGGCATGACCACAGCGTTCAGCCGCACGATCTGCAAGCCGGCTTCGGACAGCAGCTCGGCCATGCCCTGGTGCGAAAAGAAGCGCAGGTGGGTGCGGTCCAGCAGGCCGTAGTCGGCGTAGTCCCAGCGGCCTTCGAGCAGCATCGCGCGGATGCTGCCGTGGGTGACGCAGGGCAGCGAAACCGCCACGGCGCCTTCGTCGGCGAGTTGCGCGACGCAGCGCCTGAGCGCCGCGACGGGGTCGCTCATGTGCTCGAGCACGTCGCCGAGCAGGATCGCGTCGTAGCGGCGCTGCGGATGCGCGGCGAAGAAGGCTTCCGCGTCCCCGGTGTGGACCTCCTGCAGTACCGCGCGGGCGGCTTCCGCCGCGGCCGGGTCGGGCTCCACGCCGGTGACGCGGTGGCCTTTGGCCACCAGGGTCGCGCCCACATAGCCGCTCGAACAACCCACTTCGAGGATTTGCATGCCGGCCTTGCCGATGCCCGCCACCCGCTGGTGGATGAGGCTGTGGGCGTTGTTGGGGTCGGACTCGTCGACCTGGAACTGGTACTTGATGTGGACCGTCATGGGTTGAGCTTAGCGCGTGGCCGCGCCGTTCATGAATGTCGCCGATCCCGCGCCGTCCTGCAGCGCGGCGCGTTGTCGTTGACATCGATAGGAGCGTCATGGTTTGCCGCAAGTGACCTGGAGGGGCACATGGCGCCAGCGCTGCTGAGGCATGGATCACGAACCGTGAGGGGAAACGCGTGGCACAGGCCTTGCTTGTCTATCACTCGGGGGAGTCCGAAGTAGCCGGCGCCGGTAATGGCGGCACGGAGGGGAAGTCAATGATGTCCAGCGAAAAACAAAAGACGTCGGCCACGCAGTGGGTGCTCCAGCTGGTGCTGGTGCTGGCCGTGGTGATGGCGCTCTGGAAGTAGCCCGGGGAAGCGCGAGGCGCCCGTAGCGTCGACCTACGGGCTGTGAACCGCAAACCGCCGGGCCGGACCATGCGCGGTCCCGAAGCGGCCTCGGCGAGGCCCGTCCGGCCGCTCCCGCGTGCCACATGCGGGACGCGCCGCTATCCTATCCGTCCGATGGCACCACGCGGGATGGACTAGCGATGCGCCGCAAGATATTGGCTGGAAACTGGAAGTTGCATGGCGACCGTGCCTTTGCGCGTGCATTGATGGACGAGCTGGTCGCCGTCGCGGCGCCGGCGGGCGTCGAGCGCGTGGTGCTGCCGCCGATGCCCTACCTGTCCGAACTGATCGAACACTACGCCGACCACGACGTCCGCTTCGGTGCCCAGGATGTCAGCGCCAACGACAAGGGTGCCTATACCGGCGAGGTGTCGGCGGGCATGCTCAAGGACATCGGCTGCGTCTATGGCCTGGTCGGCCATTCCGAGCGGCGCCAGTACCACGCCGAAACCAGCGAAATGGTCGCCGCCAAGTTCTTCGCCGCCCGGCAGGCCGGGCTGACCCCGATCCTGTGCGTCGGCGAAACCCTGCAGGAGCGCGAGGCCGGGCAGATGCAGTGGCGCATTCAGGAGCAACTGGCGCCGGTGCTGGCGCAGGGCGGGGCGGAAGCCTTCGCCGGAGCCGTGGTGGCCTACGAGCCGGTCTGGGCCATCGGCACCGGCAAGACCGCCACGCCGGAGCAGGCCCAGGCCGTGCATGCCTTCATTCGTGGCGAAGTGGCGGCCCGCGATGCTAAAATCGCGGGCTTGCTGCCGATCCTGTATGGCGGCAGCTGCAAGCCCGACAACGCTTCCGCGCTGTTTTCGCAGCCAGACGTCGACGGCGGGCTGGTGGGCGGCGCCTCGCTGGTTGCCCGTGATTTCCTCGCCATCGCCGCGGCGATGGCCTAAACGCATAGCCAAGGTTCCAGATGCTCCTGCTCGTCCTCAACGTGATTTACGTGCTGCTCGCGATCGCCATGATCGCGCTGATCCTGATGCAGCGCGGCGCCGGCGCGCAGGCCGGTTCCGGCTTCGGCGGCGGCGCGTCCGCCACCGTGTTCGGTTCGCGCGGCGCATCCAACTTCCTGTCCAAGAGCACCAAGTGGCTGGCGATCGTGTTCTTCGCCATCAGCCTGTTCATGGCCTGGTATCACACCCGCAACACCGGCAACGTGCCCGCGCAGCAGGATCTCGGCGTAATGGCGCAGCAAGGCGCGCAGGCGCCGGCCGACAATTCGAAAGTGCCCGCCGCGCCGGGTTCGCAGACGATTCCGGCGGCGCCCGCGCCCGCGCCTGCCACCATCCCGCAGGCGCCCGCAACACAGGGCGCGCAGCCGCAACCGCAGCAACCCGCACCCGCCGCACCGGCGCAGACGCCGCCAGCCACTCCGCAAGGCGGCTGATACCGAATACAATTAGCGGCATAGCGTCGGTGCATCGACGCGAACGTCAGCCCAGGTGGCGGAATTGGTAGACGCACTACCTTGAGGTGGTAGCGGCTTAGGTCGTGGGGGTTCGAGTCCCCCCTTGGGCACCACAACGCGCTTTCCTTCGCAGGACCTGCACCCCGAGTGTGCGTTCTTCGCAGGGAAGCAGAATGACGGTCCGCGCAGCATGCGGATCGTCCAGCAACGGCCGCGGCAACGCGGCAAGTAGCCGAGAGAGATAGCGAGTGCTGGCCGAATACCTGCCGACCCTGCTGTTTTTGATCGTGGCGACCGGTATCGGCGTCGCCTTGCTCGTCGTCGGCAACCTGCTCGGGCCCAAGCGTCCGAGCGCCGAGAAGCTGTCGGCGTACGAATGCGGTTTCGCCGCATTCGAAGACTCGCGCATGCAGTTCGACGTGCGTTATTACCTGATCGCGATCCAGTTCATCATCTTCGACCTGGAAATCATCTTCATCGTGCCGTGGACGCAGGTGTTCCACGATCTCGGCGCGCGCGGGCTGGTCACCATGGGCCTGTTCGTCGGCATGTTGTTCCTGGGGTTCGTCTACGTGTGGAAAAAGGGCGCGCTGGAATGGGAGTGATCGACACCGTTTCGAAGCTGATGCACAACCCGCTGCCGGAAGGGCGGCTGGACGACATCCTGCGTCCGGAAGGCGATAACCCGGTGATGCAGCAGGGCTACGTCACCACCAGCTTCGATGCGTTGTGGAACTGGGCGCGCACCGGCTCGATGTGGCCGATGACCTTCGGCCTGGCCTGCTGCGGCGTGGAGATGATGCATGCGGCGGCTTCGCGGCTGGACCTGGACCGTTTCGGCGTGGTGTTCCGTCCGTCGCCGCGCCAGTCCGACGTGATGATCGTTGCCGGCACCCTGGTCAACAAGATGGCGCCAGCGCTGCGCAAGGTTTACGACCAGATGCCCGAGCCCAAGTGGGTGATCTCGATGGGTAGCTGCGCCAATGGCGGCGGCTACTACCATTACAGCTATTCCGTGGTGCGCGGTTGCGACCGCATCGTGCCGGTCGACATCTACGTGCCGGGCTGTCCGCCGGCGCCTGAGGCGTTGATCTACGGCATCCTGCAATTGCAGAAGAAGATCCGCCGCGGCACCAACTTCGGCGAGAACAAGCAGGGCGTGCGCTGAGATGAATGCTACGGCCGCCTTTGCCGACCGCCTGCGCGCGCGTTTCGCCGATGCCACGGTCGATGTCGCCCTGCCGCGCGGCGAAGTGACGCTGGAAGTGCCTGCCGCAAGCTGGCTGGCCGCCGCACAGGCCTTGCGCGACGAGTTCGGCTTCGAGCAATTGATCGATGTCAGCGGCGTCGACTACCTCGGCTACGGCAGCGATGAGTGGGACACCACCGATGTGTCCTCCGAGGGCTTCAGCCGCGGCGTCGAAGGCCGCGGTCCCGGCCGTTTCAAGTACGGCGAGAGCCCGCGCGACCAGCAAGAGCAGGACGAGACTTCGCAGCCGGGCCGCCGCTTCGCCGCGGCCGCGCACCTGCTGTCGCTGCAGCACAACCAGCGCTTGCGCCTGCGCGCGTTCTGCGACAACGACGACCTGCCGGTGCTCGATACGCTGACCGGCGTCTGGATCGGGTCCGGCTGGTTCGAGCGCGAAGCCTACGACCTGTTCGGCATCGTGTTCCGCGGCCATCCCGACCTGCGCCGCATCCTCACCGACTATGGTTTCGTCGGCCATCCATTCCGCAAGGACTTCCCGCTGATAGGCAATGTCGAAGTGCGCTACGACGCCGAGAAGCAGCGCGTGATCTACGAACCGGTCACTTCGGTCGAGCCGCGCGTACTGGTGCCGCGCGTTATCCGCGACGACGCGCGCTACCAGACCGCCGCGGGCGAAGCGGCGGCGGAGGGCGCGAAATGAGCCAGACGAACGCAGGGCCGTCGATCGTGCGCCAGGCCAGCGAAGGCTTCGCCAGCGATCCGGCCGAAGCCCGCCAGGAAATCCGCAACTACACGCTCAACTTCGGCCCGCAGCATCCGGCCGCGCATGGCGTGCTGCGCCTGATCCTGGAGATGGACGGCGAGGTCGTGCAGCGCGCCGATCCGCATATCGGGCTGCTCCATCGCGGCACCGAGAAGCTGACCGAATCCAAGCCTTTCAACCAGTCGATCGGCTACATGGACCGCCTCGACTACGTGTCGATGATGTGCAACGAGCACGCCTACGTGCGCGCCATCGAGACCCTGATGGGCATCGAGGCGCCGGAGCGCGCGCAGTACATCCGCACGATGTTCGACGAGATCACCCGCATCCTCAATCACCTGATGTGGATCGGCTCCAACGCGATCGACCTCGGTGCGATGGCGGTGTTCCTGTACGCGTTCCGCGAGCGCGAGGAGCTGATCGACACCTACGAGGCCGTCTCCGGCTCGCGCATGCACGCGACTTACTACCGTCCCGGCGGCGTGTACCGCGACCTGCCGGACCGGATGCCGAAGTACAAGGAATCGCCGTGGCGCAAAGGCGCCGGGCTCAAGCGCTTCAACGCCGCGCGCGAAGGTTCGCTGCTCGACTACATCGAGGATTTCGCCGCGAACTTCCCCAAGCGCGTCGACGAATACGAGACGCTGCTCACCGACAACCGCATCTGGAAGCAGCGCACCGTCGGCATCGGCGTGGTGACGCCGGAGAATGCGCTGGCCTGGAGCATGACCGGCCCGATGCTGCGCGGCTCGGGCATCGCCTGGGACGTGCGCAAGAAACAGCCGTATGCCAAGTACGACGTCGTCGATTTCGATATCCCGATCGGCAGCAACGGCGACTGCTACGACCGTTACCTGGTGCGCGTGGCGGAAATGCGCCAGTCGACAAGCATCATCTCGCAGTGCGTGAAGTGGCTGAAGGCCAACCCGGGCCCGGTCATGCTGCACAACTACAAGGTGTCGCCGCCCTCGCGCGAGGAGATGAAGGACGACATGGAAGCGCTGATCCACCACTTCAAGCTGTTCACCGAAGGCTATTGCGTGCCGGCGGGGGAGACCTACAGCGCGGTGGAGGCGCCGAAGGGCGAATTCGGCTGCTACCTTATCTCCGACGGCGCCAACAAGCCTTTCCGCTGCAAGCTGCGCGCACCCGGCTTCGCGCATCTTTCGTCGATGGACGCGATCGTGAAAGGCCACATGCTGGCCGACGTGGTAGCGATGATCGGCACCTACGACATCGTCTTCGGTGAGGTCGACCGATGAGGGCAACAGGCAATTTCGAAACCGCGCGCAACGTCGACCCGCAGGTCGCGCTGAGCGACAAGACGCGCGCGCACATCGACCACTGGCTGGGCAAGTTTCCGCCGGACCGCAAGCGCTCGGCCGTGCTGCAGGGCCTGCACGCCGCGCAGGAGCAGAACGGGGGCTGGCTGACCGACGAGCTGATCGCCGCCGTGGCCAAGTACCTCGGCCTGCCGCCGGTATGGGCGTACGAGGTGGCGACGTTCTATTCGATGTTCGAGACGCACAAGGTCGGCCGCAACAACGTCGCCTTCTGCACCAACATAAGCTGCTGGCTCAACGGCGCCGAAGACCTGGTCGCGCACGCCGAGAAAAAGCTCGGCTGCAAGCTCGGCGAATCGACTGCCGACGGCCGCGTCTTCCTCAAGCGCGAGGAAGAGTGCCTGGCGGGTTGCTGCGGCGCGCCGATGATGGTCATCAACGGGCATTACCACGAGAAGCTCACCCCGGCGAAGGTCGACGAGCTGCTGGACGGGTTGGAGTAGGGCATGGCGCATCACGGCATTCATACGGCAGCCGGTACCGGCCCCGTCGGTCCTGCGCCGAAAGAGCACCAGGTCGTCTACACCACGCTGCATTTCGACAAGCCGTGGTCGTACGAGAATTATCTGAAGACCGGCGGCTACAGCGCGCTGCGCAGGATCATCGAAGAGAAGATCGCGCCGGCCGACGTGATCGAGATGGTCAAGCAGTCGGCGCTGCGCGGCCGCGGCGGCGCGGGCTTCCCGACCGGCCTGAAGTGGAGCTTCATGCCCAAGGGCGACATGCAGAAATACATCCTCTGCAATTCCGACGAATCCGAGCCGGGCACCGCCAAGGACCGCGACATCCTGCGCTACAACCCGCACTCGGTGATCGAGGGCATGGCGATCGCGTGCTACGCGACCGGCAGCACGGTGGCCTACAACTACCTGCGCGGCGAATTCCACCACGAACCGTTCGAGCATCTCGAGGAAGCCACTGCCGAGGCTTACAAGAACGGCTGGCTGGGCAAGGATATCCTCGGCTCCGGTGTGAACATCGACATGTACAACGTGCTCGGCGCCGGCGCCTACATCTGCGGCGAAGAAACCGCGTTGATGGAATCGCTCGAGGGCAAGAAGGGCCAGCCGCGCTTCAAGCCGCCGTTCCCGGCCAACTTCGGCCTGTACGGCAAGCCGACCACGTTG
>Ga0193753_10000404_pt1 | contig 42936 bp, 30 predicted proteins | sample H1c2metaG_FD_144925 | JGI IMG/M metagenome (GOLD analysis project Ga0193753, IMG submission 144925) | Soil microbial communities from a riparian zone of the East river system, Colorado, United States - H1c2 | ecosystem: Environmental > Terrestrial > Soil > Riparian zone | place: USA: East...
GCAGGGCTGATTGGTTACTGATCTTGCACATCACCGTTTGCTGCCATAATTGTTTTTTTAGTGGAACAGTCGCATCCAATTGCGCCTTGAATTTCTGGCTTTGAAGAGAATGGCCGTCTAAGTTGAGCATAAGGCCGGTAGGGTGGTGGGTACCATCGCAAGTGATCAGCGCCACGTTTTTTTCGAGGAGCTTTGCCATCAATCCATGTGTAACGGTGATCTGCTGGTGATCAAGAATAATTAAACCGATATCTTCAGCGGGAACTGTCTTGGTTTCGCCGCTATCGTGCATCTCGATCACGAGCTGGTCGTTGGACGTTTTGAGGTATGCGGGGTTGCCGAAATAAAGGGTTCGCTTTATCACAGGAATTGGAGGTTTATCATGATGAAACGAACAAAACCTGTGTTTATTATTTGTCCGCAGGAGAAATGTTACCGAGGCGATTAATTTTCAACTTGATGCAATACATTTTGATTTGGGTCCCATCTAATGCATTTTGATTTTTATTATTGGTACCCATCTCATTCTTCAATATTTCTTTTGAATAATAGTGGGGAACAAAATGCCCTTCATTGCCGGTGCAGCTTACGAGTTTATAGATTCTATTCACCTTGTTTTTAGTCAACTTCTCAAAGTTTATATAACTAATGTTTTGTCTTTCTTCCTCAGTTGGAACATAAACCAAATCGTTTGGCGATAAATACAATAAGAGTTTATATCCGGCTTCATTTATTTCAGGAACGGAAAGAAAGCCTTGTTTTTGTCTTTCAATAACAATATTTAACGGGATCGTATTATAAATGCGATTTCCATTTTCATCTTGATAGATTGCAAAAAAGAGATTTGTGCCTTTGGCTGCTTCAACATACTTATCCTTTTTATTGCCTGTTGTTCCTACATTGAATTTATTGCCTTTCGGCTCATAAGTACGCACTTTATAAATAGGCTGATGAGATTTGCCTCCGTTAAGTTCTTTTATATTCTTATTAAGTTTATCCAACCCATCTGGAGAAAAAGCGAGTTCAGGGCGTTCAATAGGGGTTCCATTTTTCTCTTCATTGTATACTTTCAAATGCTCCAGCATGATTTTTTGAATCCCGGTGTCTGTAATACTTTTTATCATTGATGTATTAAAACTTTCATCTACTTTGACCCTTGAGGCTGCATTATTTCCTTCTCCTTTCTTATCAATATCCCAATAGAAAATCTCGACTTTCGAAATATTATTGTCATCCCATTTATTTTCTATTTCTTTAAAGAACTTGATAATGTTCTTTTTGTCATAGTTCTGAGATACAAGCTCTTTTATTTGTTTTCTAAGAGACTTGTCAGTTATCATTTCCCAATTATCTAAAGCGGTTGCAAGTGAGACAGCCTTTCTTAATTTCAATTTAACTAACCCTGAAACGGTGTCTTTATGCATTGACTTTCGTATTGCCCAACTATCGCCTTTGGTTTGCCGAATCGTCTGTTTTATGAAGACTCCACTATTATCCTTTGTCCATTTTTGATAATGATTGACCATTTTATTAATAACACGCTGATTTTGTTTAAAGCTGATGACAATTTCATGTAAAATATCTTTGACGTCTTTTGTAAAGTTACTCCAGGGTTTATGGAACAGCCACTTATAGTTTTGCTTTGCAGCGTCATTGTATTTCTTAAAACATAACTTATTTCTCAAATCATATCTTTTTTTCTCCTGGTCTTCTTTTGATCTTTTACCTAATGCGCTTTCGTTATTCAAATAATTAATATGATCTTTTGAAGCACACGCAATGACTATAGCATCCATCGCGTGGTGACGATGATCAATACGCTTTTTACTGAAACCATTCTGCAATTCAAGAGGCATTTGTGTTTGAAAAACCTGCTTACCTTCTTTGTTTATCCATTCTCCGAAATTTGAACTCTTCGTAAATGCATTCAGACGTTCAAAACGAGGAGTAATAATTTCATTCCATATATCATTTAACCCCCAGCTCTGCTTAAGTACTGATGTAATTGCGCCATTGCTTGTGACAACATTCTTGGATGTCGTTTCCTGTTCGCCTTCTTCACGGATGATATTACTCATCAGATTTTTTACCACCTTGCTGATATATCGGCTGTCATTAAGTTGACGTAGGATAAAAGATTCTGGAATATCATCCATTAGTAGTCTTTTCATTTTGCCACGGCTATTGGAATAATTTTCCTTTACAAAGTTCTCGTATGCTTCTACAGTGAAAATCGTAACTGTCTTACCATTTGTACTTAATTCGTCAACAATTTTCCCTCTAAAGGCTTTAATAAATTCATACCCAGTCTGATTTGCTTTATAATCTTGTCCATTAACTATCGATTCACAAATTACCTTGTTGCTAAATGAGTCGTCAAAATATCTTGATTGCGGAATTATATGCTCAATGTCGTAAGCTCTAGTAAAAAGCTTATTTAGCGGAATAATATCCCCCGTATATGGAGAACGATATTTCTGCTGTAGCCAGAGTTTGTAACGGGTGAGTTCAGATTGTGTGGGATGCGCCTGTTTGGAAATTTTCAATATTTCTTCTGGTATGTTTTCATTGACTGAGTTTAATACCCCTTCTTCATATATTTTCAGAATTTCATGTTGCGAGGGTGAATAAGGGCGGACGTTTTCAATATCTAAATCATTGAGCATTTCCATCAGCAGAGCTTTGATGCGAAGGTTCGTATTTTGATTTTCTGAAACTTGTTTAGTAATTTTTTCCCTGTCCGCTTTTGTGTTTTTCATTTCCCGGCCTAATTCAATATGTATTTCATTAAAGAAACCTTCTTCCCCATTACCGTAATGCCTCCAGATGTCACGAACAACCTGCAAGGTTTCGTTAATCACCTGTTCCACTATCGGGTTTCGAAGGCTGTGGTGTTCAAGTATCTTAATATCGTCTGGTCTTTTCCATTTTAGAGCGCTTTCGTCCTCTGAATGACGATCGTAAACAATGTAGGACGCTAGCCATTCAGGTAAATTTTGAAAATGATCGATTTCTGTCAGGTTAAATGCTTTCTTCCGAACTTGCTCCCTCATTTTTTCATCATACTCCCCAGTGATGATTCTTTCAATCCGGCCTTTAGTTTGCAGGTGAATATTATTTAGTGACCAATATTTTCCCAGCCGCATGAGCGGTAAAAGTTTTTTAATTGCCTTGGCAGAATACGAGCCATAATCTTTTTTAAATGGAGGTGATTTTTTAAATTGGTCGACGAAATCTTTACTTAAATCTTCGTTTAAATGCCTTTTGGTGGAAAATGTTCTTAGCGCTTTTTCGAGATCGATTTTGTCCTCGACTGAATAAAGAATATGCCAAAGATCTTCCTCATTTTGCGCGGTTAAAAAATCTCCCGGTATATTTTCAATTTTACTCAGTCGGCTTAGTATCGTTGCTCTCGTCTCGTTACAGGGGTAGGTTTTATCTTCGACATAATTCCATCTGAAATTTGTGATACTTTTTTTCAGATGGAATACAGGATATCTCAAAAAGGTCTTTTGGTCGATTTCTTTTCTACCGTTCAGCCAGTCAAATAGGTTAACCCTGTCTTCTATTGTGCTCAGGAAATCAGTAGTAACATCTACATCCGTTTCCAACTTCCCGTTTATTTCTTTTTCTTTTTGGTAAATCCGGAGACTTTGAACAAATTTTATTAATCTGAATTCCTGAAATAAGGGGTGCGACTTGGCGATACATTTTAACGGTTCTGTTTCTTTTTCGCCATCTTTAATGAATATTCTACGTTCAAATCGGCAATTAGCGATTAATGATTTTTTGCTTTTTAAAGGGCGTTGGTAAAAAAGGATGTCGTTCAAGAACAAATGTACAAAGTCCTTCTCTCCAATGCTATTGCGGTGCGCTTCGTTGTGCTCATATAGCTCTTTTAGGCAAGTTTGATATTTGTTTTTGTCTTGTAATTCGGCATGCAACCTCTGCTGAGTTTCTAAAATTTGCCTTAACTCATCCTTATAAAATTTTCGTTCGATGGTCCGGACTAGTTTGCCTTTAATTTTTTGATTGGGATTTTGGAGCAAAGTATCATAAATATAAGTCCCAACTGTTTTTCCCGTTTTCTCTATTTCCGTTTCTGTTTTAATCTTTATTTTCCCATAAATTTTGTTTTTTTCCGTTTCAGCCATTAGGTCAATTTCTTCAAATGATGGTAAAATAGATAGTCGTATTTTGTCTTTTCCTTCTTTATCTTTTTTAGTTGTATTGTCAGGAGCTAATTCTTTTGTAACAATAAATTCCTTGATATTGTCAACCCAGTTTTCCAAAGGGAAATAGGATGTGGTTTTGTAGATCCAGCTATTTTCGAGCTTTGCTTCATACCAAAATCGTTCACTTTTTTTATCTTTTTCTCCTTTTATTACTTCAAGGACTTTTAGGGAGCGGATTTCAATGGATTTATCAATCACATCTGAATCTTCTCTTTGGTAATAGCCTCTTTTCTGATTGAAATGTAATATTAGCCAAGCCAATTCTGCCTTACTTATTTTATGGTTTAATGCTTTTTTTCTCAGGTAATAGATGGTCCAGTCATAAGGTATCTTTTTGTCCTCATCCAATAGGTGAGCCTGCCTTTTTGCAAAATCAGCCAGCATTTCATTAAATGTTTCTTTGAAAAGAAAATCTGCTTTGCCAACTCCAATGTTAAAGACGTAAGCGATTTTAGGCTCAGCCTCAGGAAAAAATTGACCGAAATGTTTTTGAAAATCTATTTGTTCACTATAATGTTCAGGAAGAAATCCAAGAATATTTAAGACCCGATGCAGCCGTTCCCGTCTAAGAAGATATCTTTCCCGTAGTCTTCTGTTACCTCTCAATCTCGTTCTGTCGGCTGTCTGAGAAATGGATACACCATTGTCAAATTTTCCCAAGATGTCTTGAGACATTGGGATTATTCGGCTTCCTGCCGCGATAACTTCCCCTGTTTCTTTATCATTTTTATCAATTAATGCCCAGCCAATGGAATTTGTTCCAAGGTCAAGTCCCAAAATTTTTTTACTCATAGTGTTTGAATCAACTTTTATTTCTATCTTAGCGATCTAATTTGAAAGCAAATCACAATAAGGATTATTCCGTTGTGAAAACATTTAAAGCGGCGCAAGTCGCTTTTTCTTTTTTGAAAATATTTTTTACTGTTAGGTATCAATAATACCCAATTTTTTAAAAATAAGCACCCGTATAAACACGGATGATTCGCTGGTTGGAATGCTCAGTCCGTCCGGACACGAAAGGTAACCACCCTGTTTCCCAAATAAGATAGATATTTCAGGGCAATATTTAGGAAAAGTTCAGTTTTTGGGCTAGGATGATGGACCAATATCCCAATCACGTTCCTCTATGCGATTGCAAGCAACTGAAGATGAGTAATCAATAAGTCTCCAAGAAAGCAGTTACGATTTTTTCCTCGCATCAACGGACCAGTTTCCTGCACCAAACCCCAGCAGAATGATGCAACAAGCGAGAACCGTAAGTGGAAAATTCCAGCCAGGCCCGGTTGGAGTAACAAAGCCGATGCCGTAGGTAAATTTAACTACATAGATGGCGCCTAGTAAAATCATCGATAACCCGATTGCGGCCCATTTCGTTAAGAACCCTGCAAGAACCGCAAGTGCACCCAATGGCTCAGCTATCGAAAGAACCTTCATTAGGTTTACCATTCCTTCAGACATTCCCATTGTCTCTCCTTCCCAGAAGGGAAGTTTATAATATGCTGCAACAAAAAATATTAGCGCAATAATTAGTCGCAGGACGAATAAGGCCAGGTTTTGACTTCTTGAGTATTGCATGTTCTGTTTGTTTTATTTTCTTAATCTGATAAAGTTGGCTTCAATGATTTATTTCGGTTCCGTTTTTTCCTTTTGAATACTGCGCGTCAATTACCTATTCGCCCCGGATTTACAATTAAACAGAATTTATGCTATGACATACCATTATGTCATCCGGCAATGTATCCAACAATGTACCAAAAAAAGACCTTAGATGAACTAACAGAACACCAAACTCCATTGATAAGGCGAGGACATGATAACTGCCCGCTGTCTCTGGCTGAAATCTTTAGAGTGGAATAAGTAAGATCGCTCCTAAAGAATCGGGATATTCGCCACAAAAGCCATTGACTGGTTAATGCCTTCTTACTGAGGATTAAATATTTCTAAATTCTGGTAGTTAGCACTCAATTTTCAACAAAATCTCTATCTCAAGCCAGAGATTTACCTCGGGACCACGAGTTAATCCCCTAAATCCGGAGTCCCACTTGAGCATTGAATATTGAACATTGCGTATTGAATATTTAACCTAATTACCAGAGTCCAGCGATATTCAACCTCCCCTCCCCCTAATGGTTTCCCCTTGTTTCCTCCCCCTGTACCCCAAAAGTTACATCATTCACACATTTCCCTGCCCGTCGGACCTAATATAGTAGATTTGAGGGCTTTCGGTCACCCCCCTTAAGCCACCATTCCTAAAGAAGATGTTTTAGCCCTTGAAGTTGTTTATTAAAAATATGGTATGCATCCGCTGCAAGATGGTAGTGAAGGATGAACTCACCAAGCTCGGCCTCCATTATGGTGAGGTAGCGCTGGGTGAAGCGGAGGTTGTCGAAACTATCTCGGCCGATATGCGCGAGAAGATCAGGACGGCGTTGTTCAAGTCGGGACTTGAATTGATGGACGATAAGAAAAGCGTGCTCATACAGAAAATCAAGAACGTCATCATCGAACTCGTTCACTATTCCGAAGAGCCGCTGACCGTAAATTTTTCCGATTTCCTCAGTAAAAAACTCACGCACGATTATACCTATCTCGCCAATCTCTTCTCCGAAGTACAGGGAACCACCATCGAACAATTCATCATCGCGCATAAGATCGAAAGAGTAAAGGAATTGCTGGTGTACAATGAACTTAACCTGACAGAGATCGCCTACCTGATGCATTATAGCAGTGTGGCGCATCTATCCACGCAATTCAAAAAGGTCACCGGACTCACCCCCAGCCATTTCAAGAAACTACGGATCAAACGGCGGACACTGCTCGACAATGTAGAGTGATGTGAGAATTATATAATGATTCCGGCAAACTATATAACGATTCCTGGTTCAAAATAACCGACCTTCAAGGGATTCGCTGTCCCTCTCTCAATGACTTTCCACATTCTCTGTGCTTGTTTAGGCGATGCTGTGATTGATGGCATCCTGGTTCGCATGGATATTAAACGATTACGAGCATGATCAAGAAGAAAATACCAACAAAAGTCGCCAAGGTCAAGGTAGCCCTCAACGGCGGTACCGAAATGGAGAAATCCAAAGCGCATATCATAGTGGAGATCATAGAATATATGACGAATTCCGTGGTCACAAAGACCATTATCAAGAAGTCTACCGGCAATATCAGCGTCATGTCGTTCGATAGTGGGGAAGGCCTGATAGAGAAGACATCTCCGTTCGACACTTTCGCACAGATCATCGAAGGCAAGGCGGAGATCGTCATAGATAAGGTAGCCACTATTCTCAAGTCGGGCGAGGGAATCATCATACCCGCCCACGTTTCCAATTTTATCAGGCCAAACGGGAGGTTTAAGATGATCCTTACCATCATCAAGAGTGGCTACGAATAGGCCACGCGAACAAAGGATAAAAACATTTTTTCATCCAGATAAAATTCTATGGCCGCTCCCCATCTTTTAAAGACGAATGGAATTGTCAAAAAGAGCCTGATACAAAGCTATCGCGGCAAGCCGATCATCGAAACGCTGAACAACGGCTACTTCATCGTCGATCACAGGTGGACCGTAACGTACTGGAACAAGGCGGCCGGGAAGTTAACGGGCGTTCCTGGAAAGGATGTTATCGGCAAGAATTTCTGGGAAAAATTCGCGAGCCTGCTGCCGGTAGAATTTTACGCCGTCTATCACAGGGCATTTCTAAAGGATATTCCAACCCATTTCCGTGAGTATTGGGCCGAAATGGGCGCCTGGTTCGACGTTACAACCTGGTACTCGGACGATACCCTTTGTGTTTCCTTCAAGAGCAGCAATCAGCCTTATCCCGAATATCCCGACAAGCCCCAGCAGCGGCTCGAGACCCTGACCGAGCTCTACAAATTCGTTACCGAGATCACGAACGATTGCCTCTGGGAATGGGACCTCGCCGCCCATGAGATATTTTGGATCGACGGCGGACACAAGAGAGTTTTTGGCTATCCTATCGAGAATTCATTGGTGCCCGAGAGTTTCTGGAAGAATTGTATCCATCCGGAGGATAGGGAACGGGTGCTGGCGAAACTTAATAATATCATCCGTGAAGGAAACGATACCCTATGGGAAGATGAATACCGGTTCAGGAAATCCGACGGTGACTATTTATACGTTCGCGACCGCGGTCATATCGTGTACGATGAAGAAAACAAGGGAACGAGGATAATCGGCGCCACGCAGGATATCAACGAGCCGGTCCTGTTGCAAAATGAACTGACCGAGAAAACCCTTGCCCGCCAGAGAGAGGTAACCCGGGCGGTGTTGACAGCGCAGGAGAGGGAGCGGGTGAACATCGGAAAGGAGCTCCATGACAACCTGGGACAAACGCTGGCCGTTGCGAAAATGTACCTGCAAATGGCCCAGAAATCTGACACCACCAACCACGAATACGTAGGCAAATCCCTGGATTTTGTAATGAGCGTAATGGACGAGATCAGGAGAATTTCGAAGGTATTGGTGATCCCCTCCAAGAACATCATCGGTTTATTCGAGAATATCCTGGTGCTGATAAAGGATATTACCACGGTACATCCGATAAAAATGGAATTCTATCACTCAGACATCAGCGAAGGCGATATAAATGACGAGTTGCAACTCGCAATATTCCGGATCATCCAGGAGCAGGTCAACAACATACTTACGCATTCAGAGGCGTCCCTGGCCAGTATAATTCTGAGGAAGAGCGAAGGTAAAATTGTTTTAATAGTAAGCGATAACGGCAAAGGCTTCGATCCGCTGACCAGTATGAAAAAAGGAGTGGGGATAATAAATATCAGGAGCCGGGTGGACATATGTCACGGCCACGTAAAAATCGAGTCACAACCCGGTAAAGGATATGAACTGAGAGCCGTATTTCCCGGTTAGGAGCCTCTGGATCTGACCGTACCGGTAAAACGTGTGAATTGTGTAATAGTTATCGGGGAGGGTATAACTATTTATCGGGGAAAAAGGGCCAATTTGAAGCAGCATATTTAATATGCAGGCATCAAACTAAATCTTCATGATCAAAGGCCACCCCATTCGACGCACAAAACCCCGTATCTATTCACCTATATCAACCATACCCGTACTCGCTCCATTTATACCGGTTATTGCTGAAGTCGTAGTAAAGAAATCAGACCTCTCGACGGACGCACTGGCGCACGAAATAAGAAATCCTCTCACCAATATCAACCTGTCCGTGGAAATGCTTAAGGACGTGGTCACGGACGAATCTCAGCGTCTGTACCTCGAGGTCATCCTCCGAGCCTCCCATAAAGTAAATGCTTTGATAGACGAACTGATCAAGCAACAGCAACCCGAAAAGGCGCAGGTCATCCATTACTCCATGCACCAGTTGCTGGATGAGGTATTGCTGATGGCTGCCGACAGGCTCTTCCTGAAGAACATCATCGTCACCAAGATCTATGCTATCCGCGACTATACCTGTGCAGTAAATCAGCCAGGCATAAAGATCGCCCTGACTAATATCATCATCAATGCCATCGATGCCATGAAGCAGAAGAATGGGCAGCTGAGACTCACTACTAAATCAATAAATGGCAGGTACACCATCCAGATCGAGGACAATGGATGTGGAATTCCCGCGGAGAAACTGAAACATATTTTCACGCCATTCTTCACCGGCAAGAAAGATGGGCTGGGTATCGGACTCTCCGCCACACACGATATTTTCAAGGCAAACAAGATCAAGGTCAGAGTAGAATCCGAAGTAGGAATCAGTACGCGGTTTACACTCTCCTTCGTAAAGGAGCGTCCTCCATTTTTTCTGAATAAAATGAATTTCGATGCCGCCGGTGGCAGCCTGTTGTTAGGCTGATCGCAATTCGCAATAGCTTCAACCCTGCAGTAGTTATTTAACCGAGAATTCTGTACTGGCAGATACAGGCTTTCCTTCGCTGTTTATGCCCTGGAGCACTACATGGAATTTTCCCTTCTGATCCGATGTAAAGAATTGCAAGTTTCCCCTGCCTTCCTTATCAGGCGACAGATCAGGAGCCCAGTATAACGTGGTGCGGAGATCCGGTAAATGCGTCTTCCTCTCTCCCGGCTTATATTCCGGCGCATAAAATTGCCGGTGCAACTGGAGATCCTCGTAGTCGACGGCGATAATGGAAGGATCCAGTTCGAATGCGGTGAATTGTCCCTGGTAGGTCTCTGCACTCACTATTCCCGAGAAACTCGCGGGTCCGAGCTGGTAGCGTCGCGGCACAACATCCAGTTTTTTAATTTTCAGGGGATCGTATTTGAAGAGCTGGTTATAGTCCATCAGGGGAACGCCATCGATCATCACCAGCAGGTTATCCGTGAAGAGATTCTTGTACGCCTCGTCGTAGATCCGCATGGTAAGCTTGCCATTGTGCGGCACAACTGATACAGACACTACGAATTCCCGGAGTACCTCTTCCATGGTTGTAAAACGTTTGTAGTCATCGAGCGGGTAGCTATACTCAGGCTTGCCAAAGAATGCGAGCGTGTCTTTCAACACTGGAGCATCGAAACGGCGGATGCTGTCTGCCTCATAGATATTTTGCGCCTGCATGGCAATGCTGCGTTGGGTGAGCATCTCCTCGTATTCTTTTCTCAATAGCGGGCGGGACCATTCCTCTGCATTGTACTTACCCCAGAATGGTGTCAGGACATCCGACCGGTACGCAATATTATTCGTTTTGTCCGTCTGCACGATGATCTCACCGGGGCCATAAAAGTCATTCACAGTGAAATATGCCATGCCGGTACTATCGGAGAGAGTAGTGTAGAGACCGAATGGCCTGGAAGGACAGGAGAGATAGCAGGTAACGTCAATGCCGGGCATTCCGTCGGTAACACGGGTGATCTTTGCTGCTACCAGGTGGCCGCGTAGTTCGGGTATGGCAACCGTGGACATTTCTCCATCGTGTGCACTTACACCAGGCGTGTTGAAGCGGCGCCATCCATGCGTAAGCAACAACTCATCGGTAGCGGAAGGAACTTCGGGGTCTTCTGAGAAATAAAACCCGGGTGATTCCACTTCTCCATGCAGATCCGACGATAGCCACAGATAGCTGTCGATACCGGCATCATCATTTCCTTGCAGGCTATCCTGCTGAAAAACGGACAACGAATAACTGGCGTGCTGATCCTGCGCTATCTCCTTTCCCAGCAATGCCGAGAGCTGTACCGGTTCCCTGGCTGCATATGCTTCCTTATCGCTATGCAGGTTAAGTTGTGTTTCCGTTTGAGGCCGCGTGAATACCAATCGCTCGCTGACGGCCTGATGATCCTTGTTGAATAGTGTGAGTTGGCTCACGCCTTCACCCAATGCCGATTTGTCGAGATAGAGGGTCAGCTCACCTTCATACGCGAGAAAGCCCTCGATGGCCTTTCTCAATATTTTCCGGGTAGAGGCGAGGAGGAAGACATTCTCTCCACGCGATGCGGGATCGGTTCCCTGGCCCAGTACGCGGATCTTCCACCGGCTGTCCTTGTTATCCGTTACATTCAATACAAATCCGCTTTCGCCTGTTGCTGGCATCGGCACCGTGACCGATGTTGTACCGGGTCCCCGCACGATGGCCATGTAGTGATCCCCTGGTTTTGGCTTCAGTAGGAAGCTTCCCATCCCGAATCGGTGTGATGAGAAATGTGTGATGGTATCGCCGGCCTCGTCGACGAGCACACCATCTACGTTAATGCCTTTGCCATATTCATCCGTCACGTGAAAGGCCACCCTCGATTCGATATCCTTCACCAGTTGTCCGCCTTCGGGAAAGAATGCGGCCTTTATTCCGGCCGGCTCAGTGCTTCCGGGTGTGCCCGGTTTGATGGTATTCAGTATCGTGACGGCCTTCTCGAAGAAGATACCGGGTCCGTCATTCTTCATGTACCGGGTATAGGCACGGAGACGGTAATTATCGGATGCAATGGAGAGAGGTAAATAAAAAGAACCATCGCCGCCCTTCGGGCCGAGTCTTACTTTGCCCTGCACCACCGGCTTGCCTTCCCGGTCGATGATCTCTACGTAAGCGATCTTGCTCAGGTTGGTGGGTTGGCAATCGGTTGCCTTTACACCGTACACTTTAAACCACACGATCTCACCGGCTACATAGAAATTCTTGTCGGTGTGCACGTACATTCTTTCCTGCAGGGTGTCTCCTTTCTGTTGCTGAAATTGCCAGGGGGCCGCCAATGAGGTCATGGAAGCAAGAAGTACCAGTGCAATAAATAAACAAGTGTATCTCATCTCATTCATAATTCAATCCGGTTTAATACGCAAATGCCGTTACCAATAACTGGGTTTAATAACAGAGCCACCACGCTTGGTACAATCTACACAGGTCTGGTCGGCGCCCAGGTAATATTCAATGCTGCCATTTGGCCGGGTGCTCGCCTCATAAGGTCCGAGGCCTAATGCCCCGAAATACAGATCTATGCTGTCTGGCGGAACCTGGGTAGTAGGGCACGACTCTACAAACTTCCAGTCGGGAATGTCGGCCTTGGTAACGAATATCCTTTTCTCCTGTACGGTTCTCGCCGTTATGTACCCGATCACGACCTGCGACGGGTCGCTTGTACAGGTGATATTGCCGCGGATCTGGGAAGGCTGCGCGTCGAAAATAGTTCCGAGACTTTCCGTATTCTTTCTTAGGAGGTCATAGAACTCATAGCCTGCTTTATCGAGGCTGTATTGGCGCAGGAGAATACTGTACCGTATGGCTAATTTGTCATCCCCCCGGGAGACCAATACCAACGGGGCCTCGAAGATCCGGTCGTTTTGTAAACGGACGGAGGAGCCGAGGAGGATATTGCTTGATACATGATACCTCCAGCAAATGTTCACCAGTTCCGAAGGCTTGCGCTCCAGCACATACGAGTTCGCTATCGTATCCACGTAGCGATACCTGGAATAGTAAAAACTATGGATCTCCCAGGTTTCTTCGTATTCCCACCGGTAGTATAGGGTCTTGTTGCTGGGATCGCTGGTATTGACGTAGAACTGCACGCCATTATTCTGCGTCCGGTGCCAGCCGATGCTATCGACGGGAGGAGTGAGCCGCGCGGTCACATATTCGGAGAGATATTCCTTTCCATCAACTGTCTTGATGCGCAGCCGGTAATCCTGGTCCACTGAAAGATTCAGTCCCGCCGAAACATAATAACCGCTTCCTCCGCTCGTGAGCTGGCGTGTCGAGTTATCCTTTCCCTCCACTGTCACCTTCGCATTGAGTTCACCGATGAGCTCTGCCGTCCTGTCAAGTTTGAAGGAGCGGGTCAAACGGATAGAAGTGCTTCCGCTACCGGCATTCAATACGCCGTCCACTACAAGATAGGTCTCCGAGATGGATTTAAGATTCGGTTCAAACTTCTCCTTGCAACCGAAAAAGATCAGGAGCAACAGGAAGGCATAAATTTTTTTTATCGATCTCATATCAAAAGCGGATATTAAAGTTGATAAAAGGAATAGCCGAGCCGAAGATGGATAGTTTGTATCCATTGACCAGCCCATTCTCCGAGATGAAGTACACCGAATACGGATTCTTCCTGCCCAGCAGGTTGTAGACGCCGATGGTCCATGAGTTATGCGTCTTCTGATGTACCTTATGATTCCCATCGATGTTGAGGGAGAAATCGGTGCGGTAATAATCCGGGATGCGATATGAATTCCTCTCAGAATACAAGACACGTTGCGAGCCGGCATAGTAATACCTGCCGACGGGAACGGTGATCGGCCGCCCGGTGCTATAGGTTGAATTGACCGAGATGCTGAAGCGGTGATTTACTCGAAAGTTGCCCGTTAGCGTCACATCGTTTGGTTTGTCGTAGCTGGCGGGATAGAAGCTGCCCTGATTGACGAGCAGGTTGGGATCATCGCCATTTGTACGCAGCAATATGCGGGAATAGGTATAGCTGATCCAGCCATTGAGCTTGCCACCGGGTTTCTTGATGAGAAACTCCAGGCCATAGGCTTTTCCTTTTGTATTGACGACATCCGTTTCTATATTATGATTCAGGAGAAGCGTGGCGCCCGGTTTATAGTCCAGGTAATCGCGAATATGCTTGTAGTAGACCTCCACCGATGTCTCGATGGTATTTGATTTGAAATTCTTATACAATCCCAGTGAGAGCTGGTCACCCTGCTGTGGTTTTATATTCGGATCGCTTAGCTTCCATATATCGGTTGGTGCTATAGACGTGGTATTCGAGAGCATGTGAATGTACTGGCGTTGGCTATTGTACCCCGCTTTTATGGAGAAGTCGTTGCTGATGGCATACCGTATGGAAAAGCGGAACTCGGGCCCGGAATAGTTCTGGATCGACTTTCCCTTGCCAAATGTTTTCACAGCCGTCACATTGCTCGACTCGACCGGCAGCCCCGGCGCATAGTAGCTCACCTCTTTCGGCCCCAGGTAATTGTACAGGGAGTAGCGAATGCCCGTACTGATCGACAGTTGATTGTTCGGGTTGTACCGGTAGGTAAAATAACCGGCGCTTTCCAATGCCTGCTCGCGTTCTACAAAGTCGGGCACTACGATGGATTTAGCGCCTAGCGGCTCATAGGAACCCGGCGTCAACCTGTAACGGAGCGTGCTCAGTCCGAAATCGAAACCATGCTTTTGACTCAGGTAATAAATGAAATCCGCCTTGGCGAATAATTGTTGTATGTCGAATTTAAGCGTGAACGCGTTTACCTCATTGGATTCGCTGAAGACCTTGTATTTATATTGATCGAAACCCGCGATGAATGATGCGGTCAGCCGGTTAGTGAAACTCTTCTTCCATTTCACATTGAAGTTACCATTGGTATAGCCATAGCTCGTATCGCTGTTCAATGAGAACCTGTCGGTACTGAAATACCCGGAGAAGTAGATATTGCTCGTGCTGTCTATACGGTGGCTGATGCCCAGGCTTACATCCTGGAACGAAGCCTTGCTATTCTTATATTCCTTAGGCAGGAGACCCAGCAGCCAATTAGCATAGGTGGTGCGGCCACCGAGGATGAACGAGGTCTTGTCCTTCACGATCGGCCCTTCCAATTCTACGCGGCTTGTGATCACGCCGATACCTGCCGAACCCGTGATCGTTTTCTTATTTCCTTCCCTGCTCGAAATGTCCAGTACAGATGCGAGGCGGCCGCCAAAACGTGCGGGAACACTGCTCTTGTATAGTTCGATATCCTTTATTACATCCGGGTTGAAGGCGGAGAACATCCCGAAGAAATGCGAAGGATTGTAGATCGTGGCATCATTGAAGAGGATGAGGTTCTGATCCGTTGACCCTCCCCGTACATTGAATCCTGTACTGGCCTCACCAACCGTCTTCACCCCGGGCAGACTGGTCACCACGCGCAATACATCCGCCTCACCGAATACGGAGGGGATGTTCTTTATATTCTCGATGCTGAGTCGTTCGACGCCCATTTGAACGCGGCTTATATTCAGCGTTTTTTTAGAGGAAACGATGACCTCCTTCAGTGTAGTTACCTGTTCTGCTATATCCATATCCATTTTCCCGCTTCCATATACTGCCAGCTGAAGATGCGTGTCCCTCATCCCGAGCGCGACGATATTCAATACATGCTTACCGGCGGGCAGCGTGAGGGAATAGTAACCGTAGCCGTCGGTAACAGTGGAAAACTGGCTGCTCTCGAATACAGATGCATTGATCAGGGGTTCTCCCGTTCTGACGTTGCGCAGATAGCCGGTGATGATGGCATTTCCCTTCGACTCATTCGTTTTCGCACCAATTTCATAAAGCTTGCTTTCGGAAACGATCCTGGTTGCTTTCTTCCTGGCTGCTTCATAATCGACGAGGCTGTCATTGGAGGCGACCGGAGGAGCAGCATCCTTTTTCTTTTCGAAGAAACCGGTGGGCAAGGTTGTGTTGATGGCGATTCCCTTCGTGATATAGATATTATTCCGAGCATCGATCGAAAAAAAGAGGCCGGTGTTCTTCAGCGCTTTCTCCAACGCCTCGTGCAAGGGCGCCCGCTGAACCACCAGCGAAGTCCGGAGCGAATCTACCTGCGATTGCTCATAGTAAAAGGAACAGGAACACAGGGTCTCCAGTTGCTGGAAGAGATCGCTCAATAAAATATTGTTGAATTCTCCACTGACGGCTATTTCTTTCTTCCCTTGTGCGGAGACTCCGCCAATGGCGAACAAGAGAAGGAAACAATACATGATCGCCGGCTGTCTCATATCAGGGCTGTGATTGGTTATAGAATGAAGCCATAAGGGTAAAGGCCTTTTCCGGGTTCTTCCTGGGTTTTACCTTTTGCTCCTTCAAGTATTGAGCGATCTGTTTGCGTTTATTCTTAAGCAGAACAAGCAATGTCTTTGGACGCTTCAGCTCATAATAGCGGCCGTCCTTTAAGGCATAGAAATAGGTGGAGGTTTCGATGTTCCTGGCTATGTCGATGTCATTGATGACCTCATTCAAACGACTCACATACCGTTCCAGCAGTGTGACGCTGCCCTCGGAGACAACGCGGTAGAATCCTTCGCGCAGGACACGATGTTCATCCGGAAGCAATCTTACAAACGTGGCTTCCCCTATCTGGAACTGCTGAATGTGTTCTGGCAGTAAGGTAATGGTCACCGATTTTGGTGTTCTCGCTACTACCCGGTCGGTGATCTCGTCGTAGCGAATAGGAATGCTATGATACCATACGCCATCATAGAGGATGGCGCCGCTCTGCCATTGATTGCCACCGTAAAAAGCGATGCCCTGGCTGATGGAGGAATAACCATAGAAGAAGCGCCCGTTGTATACCGGCAATGATTCATCGCTGGAGGGATAATATGGAACCGCAACGCTGTCTTGTTGTATGGTAAGTTTCTGGGAGAGGACATCTTTTTGTGCGGTACTTCGGATCGATGCGAGCAGCAGACAGGAAACAAGTAAAGGGTGGTAATGCATGAGCCTGTGATTGCAGAAGCTGTGCAAAGCAGCTGTCCTGGTTAAAACTGATGTGAGTAAATATAATAAAAAAACGTTTCCAGCTATCGTAAAATGGTCGGTGCAGGAATATGCGGCTCGGGGCCGGGACTTTCATGGATGGGGCTTCTGTTAACCACGGGGAACACAAGGAATGCACGAGGAACACAAGGGGCTTCTCATAGCACGATCCATTGGCACACCTGCCTGCCGAAGCCTCGGCGCAGGCAGGTTGCCAAATTATCAAATTGTCTAATTGTTTTCCTTCGTGCCCCTTCGTGTCTTTGTGCCTTGGTGGTTCTGGCAGCTCATCCAAATTACATCGAATATTCGGGCCAGTTGGTCGAAAAGGTTCTTCCCATTGCGCTATTGATCCCTAGATTTACAGCAGTGACCATCCATTGAGCATCCATAAAACCTACTGCCATGGAATTTGATAACGACCGGCGAATCCGGGGAACCTATAAGGTCGAACTATTCTGCTGGACACTCTTCGTCCTTCTCAACCCCATAGTGAATGGTCTCGGCATCTTTCCCGTGCAGAAGAGGGTATGGATCGTGCTCCTCGGGGTAAGCCTTATTCTCCTGCCGTTCTATATTCTTTATTCAAGGATCATCGTCTCCCGCTATCTCTTCGCGAGGAAGTATCTTTTTTATGGCTTATGGTCCGTTCTCTTTCTGCTGATATTTCATGTGCTGCTGTTTCTCCTGTATAAGGTAGCATACTCCTACTTCCAGGAGGGAGGACATGGCTACTTCAGGTATTCTACCTACACTCTTCTACGCGAGACTAGCTGGATCGTCATCAATTCATGTCTCGGCATATCCATCGCCTATCTGCGGCTGAAGCTGGACGAGGGAGATACCATCGGCACGCTTCAGGAGGAGAACCTGTATTATAAACTACGGTATTTCAGGACGCAGCTTAACCCTCATTTTCTTTTCAATACGCTCAATAGCATCTATTCCCTAAGCCTGAGCAAGACCGATAAAACGCCTGAGGTGGTGATCAGGCTCTCCGATATCATGCGGTTTCTTATCTATGAATGTAACGAGGACCGGATCCCGCTCGATAAGGAAGTAGAATTTATCCGGAATTATATAGAGATAGAGAGGCTGCGCTATGATGCCGATATACAATTTACCGTGGAGGGAAATACGGATGGGGTATGGATCGAACCCTGTCTTTTCATTTCCTTTATCGAGAATGGCTTCAAGCATGCCATCGACACTTCCTTTGACAAGCCGTTCATCTATATTACACTCAAGGTAAGCGGCGACCAGATCACCCTGAATGTGATCAATAATACCAGCCTGGAACTTCAGACCCAGGCGAAGAAGATCCGCGGCAAGGGGCTGGAGAACAGCAAGAACGTATTGGAACTACTCTACCCGGACTCCTATGCATTGGATATCATTCAAACGCAGAAAAAGGAGAGGAAGGAAAGCAAGCTTCGGCTGAAGAATGCACAGGAAAGACTCGAACGCCTCTATCCGGATGCTCATAAACTTGATGTAATTTTAAGCCACAATACTTTCACGGTCTCATTAATACTGAAAAATCTCGCTGTCTGATAAAATGCATGATCATAGAGGATGAAAGTCTTGCCCAGGATGTGATAAAGAGTCATCTTGAGAAGACGGAGCGATTCAAGCTCACCGGCACCTATCGCAATGCACTGGAGGCGAGGGCGGCATTGGAGCGGGAAGAGGTGGATCTCATTTTCCTGGATATACAATTGCCTGGCATGACGGGCCTGAATTTTCTTCGTTCTCTTGTCAATCCGCCGTTAGTGGTCTTTACCACCGCGTTCCCGCAATATGCAGTGGAGAGTTATGAATTCAACGTGATCGATTACCTGCTCAAGCCGATCTCCTATGAGCGTTTCTCCAAAACGATCGAGAAGATCATGGATGGAAAGATCTTCCAGCCATCGGTGCAGGAGCTGAGATCATTTCCCCGCGATCATATCTTTATCAAGTCGAGCAGCAAGTTCTTCCGCCTGCGCTTCGCCGACATCATTTATATACAGGGGATGAAGGACTACCTGAAGATCTATACCGGGGATCATACCATTGTGACGCACCAGACAATGGGTGAGATGGAGAATATGCTGCCGGCCGACCAGTTCCTCCGCGTACATAAGTCTTACATCGTCGCTCTTTCACATATAAAGAGTGTCTACGGGAATTCGATCGAGATGGGAAAAGTGTTGTTGCCGATCGGGTCTAATTATAAGGAAAGGATGATGAATTTTATAGCGGGGAGATCGTCGTCTTAAGTAGTGAGATGTCTATCGATAAGCAAGTCAAAATTCAAAAGTAAAAATTCAAAAACCTCATTCGAGGAGTATAACTGGCCAATAGATTACGTCTGCTGAAGCCTGGTTCCCTATTCCAGATTGCTTATTTCTTAAGCAAGTCAAAATTCAAAAGTAAAAATTCAAAAACCTCACTCGAGGAGTATAACTGACCAATAGATTACGTCTGCTGAAGCCTAATTCCCTATTCCTAATTCCCAATTCCTTAAATGTGAGGACTCATTAACCTTAGTCCTTTCGAATATCACGACACTTGAGCATTGAATATTGCGTATTGTCCGAAAGACTCCGGACTCCTTCGGAGAATATTGAATATTTAATTTCGAAGCCACCCGCGATCAAACTGTAATATCCACTTCTCTCTTTTCATGGTACACCCGCCGCACATTGTACGTCTTCTTATTCTGCGATTCGAAGTAGGTGCGGATATTGATATCGGCGATGATGCCGATCGTGATCAGCTGGATACCGCCGAGGATGAGGATGAGACCGAGGATGAGCAATGGGCGGTTCCAGATATCATGTCCCATCAGTTTCCAGATCAAAAGATAAAGATTGATCAGCATACCAAGTCCGAAGCTTACGAATCCTAATGTGCCAAAGAGGTGCATTGGTTTTTGAAGATACTTGCGGAAGAATACCATGAGAATGAGATCGGACATCACCTTGAAGGTCCGGTTGATGCCATACTTGCTCTTGCCGTGCTGGCGCGGGTGATGCTTGACATCGACCTGGGTAATGCGCGCACCCTGCAGCTTAGCCAGTACGGGAATGAAGCGATGCAGTTCGCCATAAAGGCCCAATTCCTCGGCTATCTTGCGTTTGAAGATCTTGAGCGTGCATCCATAATCCTTGATGTATACTCCCGTCATCCGGCGGATGAGCGCATTGGCAATATTGCTTGGTATTTTCCGGAGGAACATGCCGTCTTTCCGGTTCCTGCGATTGCCGGCCACCACATCCCAATCCTCATCCTTCAGTAATTTCAGCATCGCCGGAATATCGGTAGGATCATTCTGCAGATCGCCATCCAGTAGTGCAACAAACTTTCCCCTCGAGTAATCGATACCGGCGGTCATGGCGGTACTCTGGCCATAGTTCTTCCGCAGTTCCACCAACACCGTGCGTTCGTCGGCATTCTGTAATATCTGTTGGATGGTCTTATCGGTAGATCCGTCATCCACCAGGATCACCTCGTATTCAATACCGCCCAGCGCTGCCCTCACTGCCTCCAGCAACGGCCTGATATTGTCCTCCTCGTTCATTACGGTGATGATGACCGAAAGCTCTTTCATTGGAACAAAGATACGAGGAAAAATGTGCTACAGCCGGGCGGGTTGGAGGCCCGAATAAAATATTCAATATTCTCCGAAGGAGTCCGGAGTCTTTCAGACAATACGCAATATTCAATGCTCAAGTAGCCTGCAGCAGGGACTTCCCAATTGAATACAATCATCCTGAATCGTGAGTCATCAATCGTCAATAGCGGCCTCAATAAATCAGTCTTTTCGCATAGCACGATACTTGAGCATTGAATATTGCGTATTGAGTATTGAGTATTGAATATTTCAACTACGCCACCCTACAATATACCCGCCAGCTCCAGACTTTTCTTCTTCAGCTTACGTATCTCCACATCTTCAATCACCGGCTCTGCCGTGAGAATAAGCGAGGTATTATTTTCCTTCCACCAGGTCTGATCTTTCAATTCGGAAAAGGAAATGACGCCGACGAGATATTTTCTTTCCTCCTGTGCGTGCCATTCTTCCAGCCATTCGAAGCGTTCACGCGGAATGAAGCGGAGATCGTCAAAGCTCACATACACGCGGAGGAAAACATCGGTACTCAGTTCGTGCGGAACATGATGGTATAATTTCTTGTATTCGTATTTGTATTGATAACGGAGCGCGGAGATATCGCTCAGCACAGCCGAAGCCGTGGGGAAACTTCCCGCTCCCTTGCCATAGAAGAATTGCTTATCGGCAAATCCACTTTCTATCACTACTCCATTGTATTCGTTCTTGACAAAGGCAAGCGGGTCCTCCTGCTTGATGAATTGCGGGAGAACGAAGGCCGCTACTTTACCATTCTGCAATTTCTTGGCCTGCGCCACGAGTTTGATCTGCTGGTTCTTTTCCCTGGCCACCGTTGCATCGCCGGCCTTGATATCCTGTATGCCGTTGAACAGGATATTGGACGGAGAAACCGTGATGCCATAGGCATGCGTTAACAGGAAGGTCCATTTATTCACGGCATCATAGCCCTCGATATCCAATTTAGGATTGCTTTCCGCAAAGCCCAGCTGCTGTGCCTGGATCAATGCCTGTTTGAAGTCGAGCCCTTCCTCGAACATCTTCGTCAGGATATAATTGGTGGAACCGTTTACGATGGCCTTGATGGAATGCAGGAGATCGTTGTCGTAGTATTCTTCCAGGTTTCGTATCACGGGGATGGAAGCGCAGGCAGCCGCCTCATATAAAAGTGAACGGCCGGTTTGCTGCTGAAGTTCCAGAAGCTCCAGTAAATGTTCGGCTATCATCTTCTTGCTCGCACTCACAACGTCCTTATCATTCTTCAGCGCAGTTGAAACGATCTGGAAGGCCGCATCTGCATCATCGATCACTTCCACGATAACATTTATTTCAGGATCATTCAGTAGCACATCCTTGTCGGTTGTAAAGAGGGAGGCGGGTGCATTCCGTTTCTTCTCCGGGTTACGGATACAAACCATTTTCAGTTTTGCATTGAGCGAGGGTGTCTGCTGAAGCACCTTGTAGAGGCCTTCTCCTACGACGCCGAAGCCAAATAACCCGATCGTCAATTGCTTATGTGTTTCCATATTATTTTTTATGTGATCCCTGAATGGTGAATAACAACATTCAGCCGGAACTGTTCGATCCTACCGGGTAGCTATTTTTAAATTATTGGTGTAGCGGTCATGCACAAATTTTTTCAATGCCGTTTCGATCTTCTCGTATTCCAGCAGGAATCCATCGTGGCCGAAATCGCTTTGAATGCTGAGCAACTCGGCGCCGGGGATGGTCTGGCGGAGATATTCCTGTTCGCCGATAGGGTAGAGCACATCCGACGTGATCCCAATGACGAGCGTCTTTGCGGTGATACGCTTCAATGCGTTCTCCACCCCGCCGCGATCGCGGCCAACATCATGGCTATCCATGCTCTGGCTGAGCCTGTAGTAGCAAAGTGCATGAAAGCGGTTGACGAGTTTTAATCCCTGGTAACGCTGGTAGTTGTCGGCGGCATAGATCACATCGCCCGACAACGGCACGAAGGCCTTGTCCCGCGGCTGGGTAATATCATAGCCGTTGTACTGCCGGTATGACAATAACGCTATGGACCGCGCGGCGGCGAGTCCCTTCTGGCCTGCATCGGTTTTCCGGTCGAGCCAGGTGCTATCCGCTTCGATCGCCATCCTTTGCGAGGCATTGAATGCAATGGCCCAGGGCGATAAGGCGGCATTGGTAGCAATGGGTACGATGTATTCGAACAACGACGGTTCTTCGATGGCCCATTCGAGCAATTGCATTCCGCCCGTGCTTCCTCCTAATGCAAGGAAGATCTTCTTCACGCCCAGGTGTGAACGAAGATGCTGGTAAGTGCGGATCATATCACGGATCGTGAATACAGGAAAGTCGTTATAATAAGGCTTATTCTTCAGCGGATTGATACTTACGGGAGAGATGCTGCCATAGGGGCTGCCCGGTTTGTTCACGCATATGATGAAATATTTGGCGGAATCGAAATACTTCCCCTCGCCGACAAGTCCCGGCCACCATTCCAGCGGATTGCTGTTAGCCGTCAGGGCATGAAAGATCCAGATGACATTATCCTTTGCCGCATTCAATTTCCCATGCGTTGTATAGGCCAGGTGAAAGCCTGGCAGTGTGGCTCCGGAATCGAGTGTAAACGGTTGGTCGTTGGTATAGGTCTGCGTCAATTTTTAAACGTGATGAGCAAAGGTGGCCGTGAGCCTGGTGCCAGGCCCACGGCCGTATCAGTAGTCTCCTTCGCGGGTTATAATTCTGTTTATGCAACCAGTTCCTTCGCGAATACTTTATCGAAGGCCTGCTCGAAATCTGCTTTGATATCGTCGATGTACTCGATGCCGACGCTGATGCGGATCAGGTTAGGCAATGCGCCCGCCTTCTCTCTTTCGGCCTCGCTGAGTTGTTCATGCGTAGTGGACGCGGGGTGAATGGCAAGCGTCTTCGCATCGCCTACATTGGCCAGATGACTGACGAGTTTCAGCGAGTCGATAAACTTGCGGCCATTGTCCGCGCCTCCCTTAATTCCAAACTGAAGAACACCGCCGGCGCCCTTCGGTAAATATTTCTTGGCAAGGGCATGATAAGGACTGCTCTTGAGACCCGGGTACCAGACAAACTCAACCTGCGAATTCGCCTCCAGCCATTGCGCAAGCGCAAGTGTATTTTCTACGTGGCGCTGCATACGAAGACTGAGCGTCTCGAGCCCCTGTAAGCCAAGGAAAGAGTTGAAAGGACTTTGGGAAGGACCGAAGTCGCGGAGACCTTCCACCCGTGCACGGATGATGAAGGCAATATTGGGAAGTCCGAGCGGATTATTTTCGCCGAATACATCCCAGAACTTAAGACCATGATAGCCTTCGGATGGCTCGGTAAACTGCGGGAACTTTCCATTTCCCCAATTGTAATTACCGCCGTCGATGATCACGCCACCAATGGTTGTGCCGTGGCCGCCGATCCATTTTGTAGTAGAGCTGACCACGATATTAGCGCCATGTTCCAGCGGCCTGACAAGATAACCACCCGCGCCGAAGGTATTATCGACGATAAGCGGCAGGTCATATTCTTTGGCGAGTGCAGCGAATTTTTCGAAATCGGGAACGCTAAGCCGGGGATTGCCGATCGTCTCCAGGAAGATCGCCTTGGTATTTTTGTCGATGTGCGGAACGAAGCTGTCTGCATCGTCGCCATCGGCGAAGCGGGCTTCGACGCCCAGTCTCTTGAAGGCAACCCTGAACTGGTTGTATGTTCCGCCATAGAGGTAACTGGATGCAACGAAATTATCACCCGCCTGGAGGATATTGTTCAGGGCGATGAATTGCGCCGCCTGCCCCGAAGCAGTCACGAGCGCCGCCACTCCGCCCTCGAGCGCCGCCATGCGTTGTTCGAAAACATCATTGGTCGGATTCATGATCCGGCTATAGATATTGCCAAATTCTTTCAGACCAAAAAGATTGGCGGCATGCTCGGTGCTGTTGAAGGCATACGAGGTTGTTTGATAAATGGGAACCGCTCTCGCTTTGGTAGTGGGATCGATTTGCTGCCCGGCATGAAGCTGCAGGGTGTCGAAGTGAAGAGTGTTACTCATGACAAATGTTTTTTGTTGTTAGAATTTTTAAAAGATAAAGCCGTGAAAACCTTGGATGAAACGGAGGAATAGTGCCTAAGGAAGACAGCAGGAACAACAACATCCCGGGAAGCTGGAGGGGAAAATATGGAGTTGTGTTGTCATTGCTGATAATTACTCTACGAATGTAGTAGGGTAACTTCGATCAGGCAAAAAATTCTTCCGGTCATGTGCTAATTATATGTTGAAATGGTTGTTTTCAGTGAACGATTGTTTGTTTCGGACCTTTCGAATGCCTGTTCGAGGTCCTTTACCAGGTCTTCGGCCTCCTCCAGTCCAACGCTGAGCCGGATGAGGCTGTCGGCCACGCCCGCCGCCTTCCTCTTCTCGACCGGGATGGATTTGTGCGTCATTTGCGCCGGGTGACATAGCAGGCTCTTAACCCCGCCCAGGCTTTCCGCCAGCTTGAAATAGTTGGTGGAGGTCACGAACGCATTGGCAGCAGCGGTGTTATCCTCCTTGAGTGTGAATGAAACGACCCCGCCGAAGCCTGTGGCCTGGGCCGCCGCGATCGTATGATTGTGGTGGCTCGACAGTCCCGGGTAATATACCTTGTCGACGGCGGGATGGGATTGCAGGAACTCTGCTACTACCTGAGCATTCAGGCAATGCTGCTTCACCCGTAGTGGGAGAGTCTCGATCCCGCGGATCACGAGCCAGCTGTCGAAAGGTCCGAGAATGGCGCCGCTCGCATTCTGGATGAACTTGATCCTCTCGCCGAGTTCCTTATCGCGCGCCACCACCAGTCCGGCAATGAGATCACTATGGCCACCCAGGTACTTGGTAGCCGAATGAACGACCAGGTCGGCGCCGAGATCCAGTGGCCGTTGCAGGGCCGGCGACGCAAATGTATTGTCGACGCACAACAGGCATTTATTTGCGGCAGCAATCTTTGCTATCGCCTTTATATCGGAGATCTTGAGAGTAGGATTGGTGGGGGTCTCGATCCAGATGAGTTTGGTAGCAGGCGTGATAGCGTTGAATACATTGGCGGCATCCGTGGTGTCGACATACCTGACGGAGATCCCGAACTTCTCGTAGATATGCGTGAAGAGCCGGAACGCGCCGCCATAGATATCATCGACGGCGAGAATCTCATCTCCGCTCTTTAATAATTTAACGACGGCATCGATGGCGGCCAGTCCGCTGCCAAAGGCCGCGCCGGTACTTCCATTTTCCAGTTTGGCAATGATCTCTTCCAGGGCCGCACGGGTTGGATTCCCGCTGCGGGCGTAATCATAGCCTTGATTTACACCGGGAGCCTCCTGTACGAAGGTGCTGGTTTGATAGATGGGTACGGCGATTGCGCCGGTGAGGGGATCGACAGGAATGCTGTGGATCAATTGCGTTGCGTTACTCATTTTGATAGACATTTTTTTCTTGCTCCAAATTGGAATCAAGGGTTTAGAAATTTGTTAGACAATGAATCAAGAGTGCGCTTAGCAAGAAAGGCAGAAGATTGAACGGGAAAGCTTAGCCCTGGGGCATAAAAAAAAGCTCACCCGATAAAATCAGATGAGCTTTAAATATCTTGGAAGGATAATTTCGAAGCTTATTATCTGTCTTATCTGTCCCGACAATAGTCGGGATGGAATTGGCACCTTTCCCTTCATCCAAATAGGACGAAAGGAGGTTGTCAAGGCTTCATTGGGCCATAACCCTCAGCCTTTCTTGATAAGTGTCGTTCCGGTATTACCGGTGTAAAGAGCTAAAGCAAAGATAATGATCAATTTTTCAGACAACCAAATCTTTTTTCGAAAATTTCGGCATTTTGTGAGAGCCCTCAACGTAAATCGTGAAACGTCAATCGTGAATACCACACTCCGCTATAAGAATATTCGAATCGACTAGAACAATGCACTGCTCGATTCGAATATTCTGATTATAGGGTGTTGTATTCACGATTGACGATTGACGATTCACGTTCACGATTCACGTCGTAAAAAAGGAGGCTGCCAAAGCAGCCTCCAATATGAAAGGTGATCCAATAGATCGGATAATTAATTACTGTTGCGGTGTTGTATTGACTGAAGCGGAAGTCTCGAGGATCTTGCTACCTGTATAGATTACGGGTTTGATCTTAGCTACTTCTTTCTTAGTCTTCGTTGTTGTCTTCTTGGCTGGTTTCTTCTCCATTTCAGGAGTTGTTTCTGGTTCTGCAGGAGCTGCGAAAGCTACAGCAGGATCTTCGGCATTGTAAGTGCAACCAACGCAAAGATTCAGGACATTGGCGTCTTTATCATAGATCAAAACACCTTCTGCTACACTCTTTGCATCTTTTTCTTCTCCGAGTTTCTGAGCAGGGATCTTGTAAACTGCAGGAGATTTTCTAAGGTTTGCCTTGATCTTTCCTTCTGGCAATCCATCGATCCAGATAACACCCTTGTTTGTTTCATCAAGCATCACTGATACAGTAGAAGCGGTGCCGCTCTTATCAGTGAGTTGATACTGGCCTATCACTGGGAATACCTTTGCGGTAGTGAGCGCCTCGGGCATGGGCTGCATCTTGTAAGTTGTAGAATCCCAATTGTTATAAGTGTCCTTGTGAGCCGTCATTGGCTTCGCTGTCGTATCGGTCTGGGCGTTTACGGAAGCAGTAAGCAGTAATAATGCTGCACTTGCTATGATTGCGGTTTTTTTCATATTAATGTCTATTTTAAGTGTTGATACATGGGTTCGCCCCTACTCTTTTAAATATTGTGCCAGAATTGGATTTTGGGCCCAAATGAGCCGGAAATATTTTAAAGAGAGCGTTATTTTGCGTAGAAAAGCCTCATTTTCAGGCAATTTTGGACTTGCCCCCAGTTTTATAACCTTTTAGGCCGCAGCTTGTTTTATCTTCGCAATCCTCCTTTTTTTCATTACCAATTAAATACGACGCAAGACATGGCTCAGGCAACAGACGAGGCAATTGAAGTATTCGGAGCACGCGAACATAACCTGAAGAACATCGACATTTCGATACCAAAGAATAAGCTCGTTGTCATAACCGGTATAAGCGGCAGCGGAAAATCCTCGCTCGCTTTCGACACTATTTATTCCGAAGGCCAGCGGCGCTATATGGAGACATTCGGCGCTTATGCCCGGCAATTCATCGGCGACATGGAACGCCCCGATGTAGATAAGATCACCGGTCTCTCGCCCGTTATTTCCATTGAACAGAAGACCACCAATAAGAATCCACGCTCCACCGTAGGCACGATCACCGAAGTATATGATTTCTTCCGCCTGTTGTTTGCACGGATAGGAGAGGCCTATTCCTATAACACCGGGAAGCGAATGGTAAAATGGAGTGAGGAGGAGATAGTCGAGAATATCTTCGAGCGGTTTTATGATAAGAAGATAAGCCTGCTGGCTCCGCTCGTGCGCGGACGGAAGGGACATTATCGCGAACTCTTCGAAGACATGCGCAAGAAAGGGTTCCTTAAAGTGAGAATAGATGGCGAGGTAAAGGACATCACACCGAAGATGCAGGTAGACCGTTATAAGATCCACGATATAGAGCTGGTGGTAGACAGGCTGCAGGTGACCGATGATCTTAAGCCAAGGTTGAGCCAGAGCGTGCAGCAGACATTGAAGACCGGGAAGGACCTGATGTTCCTCCTCGTGAACGATGCGAAGCAGGTGACGCAATATTCAAAGCTGCTAATGTGCGAAGACACCGGCATCAGTTATGAGGAACCATCACCTAATGCCTTTTCATTCAATTCTCCCTATGGAGCCTGTCCCGTCTGCCGAGGATTGGGTACCACCTTTCACGTCAATCTCGAGGCCGTAATACCGGATGATTCCTACAGCATCAATGAAGGTGGTATTGCGCCGCTGGGCGAGGAGCGCGAGGCCTATGTGTATCGCCAGGCACAGGAAATAGCGAAGAAGAACAAGATATCGCTGACGAAACCGATCAAAGAGATTCCCAAGAAAAGCCTGAACATACTCCTGTATGGTAACGAGGAAGGAATAGAGGAAGAAATAGACTTCGACAATATGAAGTTCGATCCCGAAGCGCCATATGAAGGGATCGTCAATATGCTAAGACGCTGGTTCAACAACGGTCATAGCGAAGGCCTGCGCGAATGGGCAGAGGGCTATATGCAATTGAAGCCTTGCGAGAGTTGCGGTGGCGCGCGCCTGAAGAAGGAAAGTCTTTGGTTCCGGGTAGACAACCGTAACATATCCCAACTCGGCGAAATGAACCTCGACAATCTCGCGGCCTGGCTGGATGGGATCGAACTGCGGATCGATAACAAACAAAAGACGATCGCAAAGGATGTATTGAAGGAGATCCGGGAACGCTTGGGTTTCCTGTTGAATGTCGGGCTCACGTATCTCACCCTCAACCGTTCTTCCAAATCACTAAGCGGCGGCGAATCGCAGCGGATAAGGCTGGCAACGCAGATCGGGTCGCAGTTGCAGGGCATCACCTATGTGCTCGATGAACCATCTATCGGTTTGCACCAACGGGACAATCACCGGCTCATCGATGCGCTGAGAAACCTGCGTGATATCGGCAACAGCGTATTGGTGGTGGAACACGATAAGGATATCATGCTTGCCGCGGATCACCTGATCGATATCGGGCCGATGGCCGGCTCACATGGCGGACGCGTGATCGCACAAGGCAAGCCGAGCGATCTTCTTAAATTGAATACGCTTACTTCCAGTTACCTGAATGGAAGCAAAAAGATCCCGGTTCCAACGGAAAGGAAAAAAGGGAATGGAAAATTCCTCGAGATAAAAGGAGCGAATGGCAACAACCTGCAGAATGTAAGCGTGAAGCTTCCGCTGGGGACCTTCATCGTTGTTTCGGGTGTTAGCGGTAGCGGAAAATCGACATTGATCAATGAGACGCTGTATCCCGTTCTTGCCACACACGTATATGGCTCGCGCGTATCTCCCCTGGAATACAAGAATATCAAGGGCCTCGAACATATAGATAAGGTGATCGAGATCGATCAATCGCCTATCGGCCGGACGCCGCGAAGCAACCCGGCCACCTACTGCGGATTCTTTACTGAGATCCGGACCTTGTTTGCTTCCATTCCCGAGGCGAAGATCCGTGGATATACGGCAGGCCGGTTTTCCTTCAACGTGAAAAGCGGACGCTGCGAAGTTTGTGAGGGAGGTGGAATGAGGGTGATAGAAATGAATTTCCTCCCGGATGTTTATGTCCATTGCGAGAAATGCAATGGCAAGCGCTATAACCGCGAGACGCTGGAAATACGATATAAGGGAAAATCGATCGCCGACGTTCTCGAGATGACAGTGGAGGAAGCGGTCGAATTCTTCCAGCCCATACCCTATATCTACCGGAAGATAAAGGTGCTTGAAGAAGTGGGACTCGGCTACATCACGCTTGGACAATCGGCAGTGACCTTAAGCGGCGGCGAGGCGCAGCGTGTGAAGCTCTCGACGGAGCTGGCGAAGAGAGACACGGGGAAGACCTTTTATATCCTGGACGAGCCCACAACCGGTCTGCATTTCGAGGACATCAAGCATCTGTTGGTAGTGTTGAACAAACTCGTGGAGAGGGGTAATACGGTGCTGGTGATCGAGCATAACATGGATGTGATCAAGGTAGCCGACCATATCATCGATCTTGGCCCGGAAGGGGGAGATGGGGGTGGAAGGGTGTTGTTTGAAGGCACACCGGAAGATCTCGTGAATAATAAGGAGAGTTATACGGCCGAGTTTCTGAAAATCGAACTCTCCTAATACAGGAACCACAAAGGGCACAAAGAAATACAAGAGTTTCGCATAGCACGCACAATTGGCACATTGCCAAATTATCAAATTGGCTAATTGTATTCCTTTGTGCCCTTTGTGTCTGTGTCTTTGTGGTTCCTGTATTGAAATAAAAAAGCCCCCTGTCGCCGGGGGCCTTTAACTGCTTATTGATAATTTATACACCCGGAGTACTGCCAGGAGCACCGGGAGTTGTAGGTGGCTTCTTATCCAGTTGTTCGGGTTTGATCACCCAGACGATGAGTCCGCCAGCTACACCCGCAAGGATGGCAAGCCAGATACCAAAGGATGCACCGGAAGAAGCGCGGATAAATTGGATTAAGGCAAACAAGGCTGCTCCTCCAAAACATGCTGCGGCAATCATTTTGAATTGACCATCGTATGGCTTTGACTTATCTCCCATGAAAGTAACGGCGCCGGCTCCCAGGAAACCCAGGAATGTAATGATGCCGAGATCATGAAGTCCATTGATGGAAACACCTCCGAAGGCGCCAAGACTAATTGACCACCACGGCAAAAAACAGCCGATTACGCCCGCTACCGCCGCTATAAGCGCGTATAGTTTTTGCTTGTGAAAATTCATCTGTTCCATAAAACATGTTGGTTTTGTTGCACCTACTCTTTTGGCTTTTCGGTATCCGCCCCTGGTAAAATGGGCTCAGGAGGCCCCGCCATTTAATGGCCATCCTAAAGTAAGATTTTTTGAAGTAAAAACGGGTGGGGTGGATATCTGACCCAAACTGTTAATAATCAGTCTGACCGGGCAAAAAGAAAACTGCCACCGAGAGGCACACCTCAGGGTATGGATATAAAAAAAGCCCGGTAAGCAAATGCAGAAAGTGTTTAATAGAATCTATACAAAAATGAGAGTACCAATAGAGAACGGATTAGGTTCGAGAATCAACCAGGGTATCAAATTTTATTAAGCTCTCTGCAGCTTACCGGGACAGAATTTAAAAGAACTTTTATCAGCGCATTTCGAACTGGCCTATGGCCGATTCTTCATCGCCGGAGAAAACCTGGTATACATATTTCTTCCTTTCCAGGTTAACTAATTTTTCATGGTCGCCTGCGCTCATCTTATAATGCTGGATCAGGGTTCCTTCAAGATCGAAGACAAAGAAATCGATCTTCTTGCCATCGTTTCCCTTTGCAATGACATGCATGACCCTTTTCAGGGCATCAGGATAGATCCTGACGGAATGATTGTTTCTTGAAGAATAGGTGATTGCCTTTTTGGCGCCTCTCTTTCCTCCATCGTTAGCTGTTACCGCAGGCGTGATGCCGGCGGCACTGGATGAATACGGTTGTATCAACAGTACACAGAGAACAATAAGGGCATAGGAGGTCAGGGTTGTTTTTATTTTCATTGGGTTCGGATTGGTGCAGTGTGGTGGCCGGGATGTTAATAGAATACCGGGCATCTCATCTGTCTCCTCGACATCTTATCTCCTTGGTTATTCAGTCTCCAGCCAAAGCGAAGGATCGTTGAAAAGAATGCATCATTCTCAGTAGGATCGCCACGTTGATAGGTCTGGATGTCTGAAGGACGGGTTACGGCCCCGGCATATGTACCACGATAGTACAGCTGCTTTGCCTTTGCAGCGTCTGCAGCCGGCAAATAAGTGTCGAACAGTATCGGATCGATATAGCCTGTGCTTACATCGTCAATATAATCGGTGAACAACTGGCGGTGGAGTACTTCCAGGCCAATATACATGTTCTCCTTAAGGTAATATTTGAAACCGATCCCCAGCGGAACTTCTTTCTGGATCAGTTTATAAGGCTTCGCATCGGGGTATTCTGCCATTCCCTGGCCTTCGAGGCGGAGGGGTTGAAGAGCTACCCACTTGCCATCAAGTTTTGCCTTTGGATTGTATTTCATTATCCCGAATCCTACGACACCGTAGGGGCGGAATTTTCCTTTCAGTTCGTCATATTTCTCGAAGAATACGGTCGGGTATATTTCTGCTGCAAGGTAACCTTCAAGCACTGATGTCTTGAAGCTAAGATTACGCTCAAGGCGATCTACTTCCGCGCCTCCTTTGTTCGGTGCTTCGTTGTCATTACCGGTAAGTACTCCCTGGTTGATGGCGAGGCGGAAACCGATGAACTCAGAAGGGTAATAACTACCGTAAAGGTTCTTCGATAATTTTGTCAATGGAAAGTCGACGTCCTTTACAAACGGCTTACCGATGCCTGCCTGTCCGCCAAGGTCTCCCAAAAAGAACATGGGACCGAAACCGAGGCCGATCTCGTATTTACCGTTTCCTGTCGTAATGGATTGTGAAAAGGAGCGTTGTGAAAATAGACTAAACGTTAGCGCAAGTGTAATACCTGCTACGATGTGTAGAGTTTTGTTTCTCATAGATTCAGATTTCTGGTTGTTATCTTCTATTGGATTTCGGGACCAAAATAGAAAAAGAAAAATGTATAACTGAAATGATTCAGCAACTATTTTCGATAACACCCGCTATAAAAGTCCTTCTACTAAGTGAATCTACGAGACGGGATTACTTTCTTGTCATTTCGATGTGATCTATGCCATCTTCATCATATATCTCACTGGTTTGCAGGAAGCCCAGCGACTCATAAAAATTTTTAAGATAAAGCTGTGCGCCGATCCTTATGGGGAGTGGCCCATAAATGGTATACAACTCCGCGATGCTTCTTTCCATAAGTATTTTCCCTATGCCCGAGCCCCTGTCTGTGGGGGAAGTGACCACCCGCCCAATGGATGGGTCGTCATAGGCGAGACCCGGCGGTACTATCCGGGTGTAGGCCGTTAGCCGGTCATCCTGCCAGCCCATCAGGTGATGACTGGCCTGGTCCTTATTGTCCTGGTCCAGGAAGACGCAGTTTTGTTCCACTACAAAAACTTCCGATCGCAGGCGAAGGATCGCGTACAATTCATGGACCGTAAGCTCTTCGAAGTGTTTTATTTTCCAGGTGATGTTCATAGGAAATGTTTATCTGCCGGCAGGAAGCGGGACAACGGGAATGCCTTCATTATTTTCATCGCTGACGGATTGGACGGCGAAGAAGTAATTATCCTTTGAATAGGGGAGGTCTATTTTTGTGGCGGTCGTGAATAATTTCTTCTGCCAGACCGGGCTGGTGGTCTCCCTCCAGAGCACATAGTAGCCCTTTACTTTACCTGTCTTCGGCGCCTTCCAGTAAATATTGGTAAAATTGGTCAGCCTCTTTGTTTCAACCCTGACTTCCTGGGGCATGGAGGGCGACTTGGCGAGATTGGCCAGGTTGCAGAGATTCATTGCCGTATTCTTCCGGAGATATTCGAAGTCTACAAATTCGGGCAGGTCACCATATTGAATCCCATTCTCCATTCTCACGTCCTGGTGCTGGTGATAGTAGTTCTCGTTCATTTCGGTGATACGGACGGCTGCATAGCCGCGGTTGACATAGGGGATATGATCGCCGCCGCGGAGGAAGCGGTCGCTCCGGTATACCATCACTACTTCCAGGTTGTCGACATACCGTTCCCCGGTTTCTTTAACATACCGGGCAAGTTGCCTGGCCTTGCCATCGTTTTCCATTCCGAGGCTTCGGATGGCGATGGCAGCCCTTCCGGTATCCTGCGTAGAGAACGCTTCGCTGAATACGCGGATCCTGGTATTGTCGGTGATATTTGTCTCGCTGCTGTTATTGCTACCCATTATATCGTTATTCAATACGGCTTCGATATTCCAGTTCTGCTTCTTTGCTTTCTCGGCCATGTATGTCGAACCAAGAAGTCCCTGTTCCTCGCCGCTCACTGCCACGAAGATGATGGTGGCGGGGTAGCTGTTGCTGCTCATGATCCGGGCGCATTCGAGAACGGCGGCCACACCGCTTGCGTCGTCGTTGGCGCCGGGTGCGTCACCGGTGCGGTCCATCACACTGGTCCTCATATTATCGAGGTGCCCGCTTATGATGAAGATGCGGTCGTCGGCGGGATCGGTGCCTTTCAGGGTCGCCACAACATTTCCGAGGAGGAGCGGTGCATCGACACGTCGCCCATCCGCCGGGAGGGTCACGGTATCTATAAAGGCAGTAAGCCTGCCATTGGATCGTTGCACCATTTCATTGAATCGGTTCAATACCCAGGCGCGGGCGGCCCCGATCCCTCTCTTCGGATCGGTTTGCGTACTTAATGTGTTGCGGGTGCCGAGGCTGACGAGCCTCCTGATGTAGGATTGAAGAGAATCTTTGGAAACCTCGGATACCATTTTCCCGATCTGCGGATCACGGGAAATGGTTGTTTGGGAGGAAAGTTGAAGACATAGCAAGCACAGGCAGACAAAAGACAGACATTTTCTCATGATGTGTTGTATAAGATTTTTTTGAACCACCAAGACACGAAGGAATAATTTGGCAATTTGACAATTTGATAATGTGCCAATGGTCGTGCTTGTCGAAGTCGCATTACCCATAGGTCTTGTATTCCTTTGTGCTTCTTTGTGCCCTTCGTGTCTTGGTGGTTCAAACATAAAAGTAAGATATTCCCAATTTCTTACTCCATCTTAAAAGCTCTAATACCCGTACTGAAAAGCTCTAATACCCGTCAAGAACTTCCTCAACTCCTCCTCCCTTGCATTCTTCCCCGGATCGTAGAAGCGGGTGCCGGCGAGTTCGGCGGGTAGGTATTCCTGCGGCGAGAAATTATTATCATAGCTATGGGCGTACTCATAATTTTTTCCATAGCCCAGGTTCTTCATCAGTTTTGTCGGTGCATTGCGAATATGCAGCGGAACGGGAAGATCGCCTTTATCCTGCACGGCTGCCTGCGCTGCGCCGATGGCGGCATAGGATGCATTGCTTTTTGCCGAGGCGGCCAGGTATACCACGCATTGAGACAGGATGATCCTCGCCTCGGGATAGCCGATCTTATTAACGGCATCGAAGGTAGTATTCGCCATCACGAGAGCGGTGGGGTTAGCGTTTCCGATATCCTCGCTTGCGAGGATGACGAGCCTGCGTGCAATGAACTTCACATCCTCCCCGCCTTCGATCATTCTTGCCAGCCAATAAACGGCGGCATTGGGATCGCTTCCGCGGATAGACTTGATGAAGGCGGAAATGATATCGTAATGTTGTTCACCGCTCTTGTCGTACAGCGCTATTTTTTTCTGCGCTACTTCCATCACGTAAGCATCGGTGATCACCACATTCTTTCCGGACGCCTCCACTACGATCTCGAGCAGGTTCAGCAATTTGCGTGCATCGCCACCCGATATGTTGATGAGTGCGGCGGTTTCACGAAGGTCGATCTTCTTTTTCGACAGGACCTCGTCCTTCCCGATGGCGGTATGCAAAAGAGCGATGAGTCCATCCTCATCGAGCGGTTTCAATACGTACACCTGGCATCGGCTAAGCAAGGCGCTGTTTACTTCGAAGGATGGATTCTCGGTAGTGGCGCCTATCAGGGTGATGATCCCTTTCTCCACGGCGCCCAGCAAGGCATCCTGTTGCCCCTTATTGAAGCGATGTATCTCATCGATGAAGAGTATTGAATCCGGTTTCGTCTTCGCTTGTTCTATCACCTCTCTCACATCCTTTACCCCGGAACTGATGGCGCTGAGCGTAAAGAAGGGGACATTGAGAGTATGCGCAATGATATTGGCGATGGTGGTCTTTCCCGTTCCCGGTGGACCCCAGAGGATCATGGAGGGTACGCGGCCATGTTCGATGGCCGTGCGCAATATGCTTCCCTTCCCGGTGAGATGTTGTTGCCCCGCCAGTTGTTCGAGAGTGGTGGGGCGAATTCGTTCAGCGAGCGGTACCATAGTCGTGAGTTATAATATTTGTACGTGAATCGTGAGTCGTCAATCGTGAATACAACACTCCGCTAATAGGATATTCGAATCGATCAGTTACGGCGCTTACGCTGTTGGTGTCTTCTGATTTATGAATTCACACCAACAACTCTAACCTCATGAAAGCCCGATGTGTGAATGTAATCTCGCTATTATTTGGTTGTTGGTGAAGATAACTCAAATGAAGAGTTTGCTTTTTGAACACCAACAACGGCGTAGCTAATCGATTCGAATATCCTATTAGCGGAGTGTTGTATTCACGATTCACGATTCACGTTGACGATTGACGACTCACGATTCACGTTATTGCTGTTGTTGCCCCTCAAAACTGACCAGCTCCTCTTCCGCTGTCATTGTTTCCATTTTCACTTTATTCATTTCTTCAAAAGTCTGGCCATCTTCATAGCCTACGGAAACATATACGGAGAGAAATTGCCTGGCCGGGCCCTTGAAGGTACCCTTGATCGGGGAGCAATCGTTGAAATTGCGTCCTACGGCGAGTTTGACGTGATGGTTGGTGACCCATACATTATTGGTAGGATCGATGCCGGCCCAGCCGCTGCCGGGGATGAATGCCTCTATCCAGGCATGTGTTGCGCCTTCTCCACGCATGCCATTCTTATTGGGACAAATATAACCGCTGATGTACCGGCTCGGGATGCCCAGCGCCCGCAGCATTTCCAGCATGATATGGGCAAAATCCTGGCAGACGCCGGAATGGAGCTCGATGATCTCCGCCACGGTAGTCTCGATGGTCGTGATGCCCTTGATGTATTGGAAGTTGTTGAAGACGTAATCGGCGCATTTCTCCACGATGGTGCTGAGGGCCATTCCAGGAACATAGAATTCATTGGTCAGCTCCCGTATCTTTTCCCGAAGATCGATCTCCTTGATCTTGGAAAGCTCCAGCAGGTGAAGATTGTTGTTGGTGTGGGTAAGAATGGAATCGAGCGTTGCATCCGTATTCAGCACAGGTACTGCCGGTCCAAGTGTACGCACGATCAGTTTACTTTCGATCACCAGTTCCTTGTGTGACGGCATCAGGTTGAACATGCCCGTCTTATTACCCCAATAATCGTCGATGAGGAGTATGTCCGGTTGATCGGTGATATTGATCTGGTGATGGAGCGCCTCCTGTTCCGGCCCCGAGAAGGGATAGATCCTGATTTCATTCACGCTTTCTTTTACCGGCCTGTCATATTCGTATTTCGTAATGTGATGGATATTAAAAACGGGCATTGAGTTCTTTGTTAGGCGTATGAAAAATAGATCCGGGTCAATTGATTCGAAAAATCAACAAGGTCCTTCCGCAGCGAAGATAAAAAATGTGGCAAACTCTCTTCCTGGATAATGTTGATGTCTGCAAACTGGACTTTACTCAATATGCGTCCCAGTGTCTTCTGCAGACCCGCACTTCCCTCCATCTTCGTATCGTCCGCGATCTTATCCAGGTAAAGCCTGAAACGACTGAGGGAATAGATCAGCGACCGGGGGAATTCCTTATTGAATATTACATGGTCGATCACATTGAGATTATGCTGGCCTCGTGTATAGTTCTTGAGGTACAACTCATATCCCGAGAGAGACAGGAGAAGGTTTTTCCAGAATAATATGTCCTGCGGAGCATTAAGCTGGTGGTCGATCTTGCTGAAATGCGCGTTGAGCGTATCGATGGTAAGGATACTGCGTTCGATGAATTTGCCGAGGTTCATGAAGTTCCAGCCCTGTCCTCTCGGCATGGTGCTATCCGTAACGCCATAGAAAAGCGTGCAACTTTGATCCAGCAGGTCGATGGTCTCGAGTGAGCGTGTTCCGGTTATCCTGTCGTCGAGGTCGGGTTGATTAACGAGATGATAGAGCTGGTTCACCTGTTCCCATACCTCCTTCGTGATATTGTCCTGCACGCCCCTCGCATTTTCGCGGCCTTTGGTGATCAGCACCTTCATGGAGTTGAGGTTCTTACTGTCCGCCACGAGGAAGGTGAGGGCCGAAGAGCTGCTCTCGCCCGCCTGAAGCACCGCCTCGTCATTGGTATGTGCGAAGAGAGTGATGACATCTTTCCAGGAGAAATCGGTATGACTGCTGGAGTCGAACGACAGGATATAGTTGGTGCGGACCACCCGGATAAGGCAGTCGCTTCGTTCCATATAGCGTGTCAACCAGAATAGTGAGTCGGCGATTCGGCTTAGCATCGATCTTTGGAGGGTTTAAATTAGTGGAACTCTATTCGTGAATCGTCAATCGTGAAACGTGAATGCACTCCGCTCTTTGAAATGTACTTCATCATTGACCTATCTACTTCGATTCTGAGAAAATTAATACTGATCAGCATCGTAAACACATTTCATCACGCAGCGTGTGCGCCATTATCAAATTATCAAATTGCTCACAGGTCCACCACCCACGTATCCTTGCTCCCGCCACCCTGTGACGAGTTCACCACGAGTGATCCTTCGCGGAGGGCGACTCTTGTCAGTCCGCCGGGTACAATGCGTATCCCGCTGGGTCCGCATAAGGCATATGGTCGCAGGTCTACGTGACGCGGTTGCAGTTTACCATTGATGAAGCAGGGTACGGTCGACAACCTGATAATGGGCTGGGCGATGAATTCACGCGGCGTCTCATCGATGGCGGCCTTTATTTCCTGCAATTCCTTTTCACTCGCACTGTTGCCCATCACCATACCATATCCGCCCGATTGATTCGTTCGCTTGATCACCATTTTCTCTATGTTGGTAAAAACATATTCGCGTGCTTCCAGGTTTTCCAGTCCATAGGTCGGCACATTGGGCAGGATCGTCTCCTCGTTGAGATAATACTTGATCATAGCGGGCACATAGGCATACACGGCCTTATCGTCGGCGACGCCATTACCAACAGCATTGACGATCGCTACATTTCCCTTCCGGTAGGCGCTCATGAGACCGGGAACGCCAAGCGCGCTATCCGGGCGGAATACGAGCGGATCGAGATATTCATCATCGAGCCGGCGATAAATAACATGCACCTGTTGCAGCCCGGCGGTGGTCTTCAGGTAAACCTTGTGATTATCCACGAGGAGATCGCGGCCTTCAACTAGAGGCACACCCATCTGCCGGGCCAGGAAACTATGTTCGAAATAAGCGGAATTGTAGACACCCGGTGTAAGCAATGCCACCGTTGGATTAGAGAGTTGCTGCGGCGCCATGCTTGCCAGGATATCGTGGAGCAGCAACGGGTAATTATTGATCATCCGCGCGCGGCTATGTGTAAGCATGCCGGGAAAGATCCTCTTCGTCACCTCACGGTTCTCGAGCATATAGGAAACGCCGGAGGGCGTGCGCAGGTTGTCTTCGAGAATATAAAAAGTGCCGTCTTCTCCCCGGATGAGATCGATGCCGGAGATATGAATATAAAGATCATGTGGCACGCGGAGACCGAAGGCCTCACGGGTATAGTGAGGGCAGGACGCAATGAGGTCTGCCGGGATCACATGATCCTTCAGTATCTGCTGGGTGGAATAAATATCCTTGAGAAACAGGTTGAGCGCCTTGAGTCGCTGTGTGATCCCTTTTTGAATATGGTCCCATTCGGCGCCGGTCAGGATCCGGGGAATGATGTCGAATGGAAATATCTTCTCTATTCCCGCCTCATCGCTATACACGGTGAAGGTGATCCCCTGGTTCATGAACAGTTCACCGGCGAGTTTATCTTTTTGCAACAGAATGTCTACCGGGAGCTGGCTGATATCGTTGAAGACCTTTTCGTACTGCGACCGGATCGCGTGACCCTGGCACATCTCGTCCCATATTCCCGGAAGCGCCTTGTATTGTTCAAAAAGTTGTTGACCTGTCATAGCAATGAGTTGGTAAAATAAAAAGGTTGCATCACATGGGACCGTGTGAGCAACCGTATAACCGAATATAATGAAAAAACTGGCAACTTTGATTGAGAATTTCGTTTAATGTGCAATACACGAACCACTAAGACCCGAAGAGGCACGAAGGAATACATTTAACCACGGAGAACACGAAGCAAGCACAAGGAACACGGAGGTTTCTCACAGCACGATACATTGGCACATTACCAAATTGCCATTGGCTAATTGTCTTCCAGGGTGCCCTTTTGATTTTTGAATTTTTACTTTTGACTTCCCTTACCCAGCCCCTACCTCCAAAGGAATTAATGGGTTTATAGCCTAGGTTTCAGTATTTTGAAGAAATGTTTAAGGAGAACGACTTGAGACAAAAATTATTCGGAAGCTACTTTATCGGCACGGCTATTTTTTTACTGGGCTCGCTACAGGGCGGCGCGCAGGGCGTATCGCCCGAACAGAACTATGCCGCCAACTCACCCGGCGTGGTCATGGTACAAACAGTATTCTCCGGAACGGTATATGTGAACAAGGTGGAAATGAACGAGGGGAGATTCCAGCAGCTTGTGGACTCGGTGAAGAAGCTCGACACTACGGGTACGATGTTCTCGGCTGAAGAGAAGCTCGATATAGTTGTGAAGGCGCTATACAACCGGCCGCTTCGCTATCTCTCTGCCACCACCGAATACTTCAGGCAGCAACACCGGATCGTGTCAACCGGCACCGGTTTCTTCGCGACGGGAGACGGGTATCTTCTTACTAACTGTCATAATATCGATAGAGATAGCGTATTCATCCGGCGGCAGTTCATCCTGTCGACCTATGAGGATGTGACCGCAGCCAATATACGTTCCCTGCAAGGCTCGTGGGATATGACGCTGACCGATGAGCAGCGTAATCTTCTCAACAACGCGTATAGTGTCATCTATGCACAGGTTTCCTCCATGATTATTTTCGATCTGAAGAAGGAGATATTCGTGCAATTCAGGGTTGATAATGGCGATGAGAGCTTTACCACGAGGCGGATGCCGGCGCGCGTGATCATCAAGGGAAAGCCGATGCCGGGAAAGGACGTGGCGATCCTGAAGATCGATAGTGTGCAACAGGTTCCGACGCTTGCCATCAGCAAGGACTCCATTGCGCGGATAGGGGAGCAGGTATATGTCTATGGGTATCCTGAGCCGGTCACATCGAATGCGTTCCTCGCGCGGGAGACAGGCATAGAGCCTACGCTGACGGCCGGCATCGTAAGCGCAATAAAGAGATCGAAGGGTGGATGGCCCGTGATACAGACGGATGCGGTGATCACGCATGGCAGCAGTGGAAGCCCGGTGTGCAATGGGAATGGAGAGGTGATCGGCGTGGCGACCTTCGGCAGCCTCGAGCAGAATACGGGAAGCCTGGCAGCGGGCTTCAATTTTGCCATACCCTTGTCGGTGGTAAGAGAATTTCTCGACTCGATAAAATTATCTCCCGTTATGAGCGATGCGTCATACGCATTCAACACGGGCCTCGACTTTTACTACAAGGGATATTACCGGAAGGCCCTTCAGAAATTCCTGGCAACGAAAAAATTGAATGTACAATTTCCGCTCGTGAACTATCATATCCGCGAATGCAATCGCAAGATAGCGGCGGGTCTCGATTCAGAATCCTCCATGAAGCAATTCGTGTTCAGGGTATTGGCGGTGCTGTTTATTGTGGGAGGGGTGTTTGTGTTTTACAGGTGGAAGAAAAAATTAGCCAATTAGCCAATTTGATAATTAGCCAATGCGGCGTGCTGCGAAAAGCAATGTCCGATCTAATGAAGTAATTGGCACAAAAAGAATTAGCCAATTAGTCAATTTGATGATTAGCCAATGCGGCGTGCTTCGAAAAGAAATGCCTGGTCTAATGAAGTAATTGGCACAAAAAGAATTAGCCAATTAGCCAATTTAATAATTAGCCAATGCGGCGTGCTGCGAAAAGCAATGTCCGATCTAATGAAGTAATTGGCACATTGGCACATTTTCAAATTGGCTAATTTGTTCTCAGATCGAGCTTTATCTGCAACTCCACAAACTGCTTCTCATCTATCGTTGCAGGCGCATCCAGCATCGTATCGCGGCCGCTGTTGTTCTTGGGGAAGGCAATGAAGTCGCGGATGCTTTCACTTCCACCAAGTATGGCGCAGAGACGATCGAAGCCGAAGGCAATGCCACCATGCGGCGGCGCTCCATATTCGAAGGCTCCGAGCAGGAAGCCGAACTTGTGCAGTTGTTCCGCTTCATCCATTCCCAACGCGGCAAACATCTTCTCCTGTAATTCCCGTTGGAAAATACGGATCGATCCACCGCCGATCTCATTTCCGTTCAGGACCATATCGTAGGCGTTGGCCTTTATGTTGGCATAAGGATGTTGCAGGTATTGACTGGGGTCTGCTATCCTCGGATCGTTGCCGATCATTGTAGCAATATCCGAAGGCTTGGGTGAGGTGAATGGGTGATGCCTGGCAACCCAGCGATTCCCTTCCTCATCGTATTCGAACAGCGGAAAGTCCAGTACCCAGAGAAGCCTGTATTCATCATCCTTTCGCAGGCCGAGTCGCTTCCCCATCTCG
>Ga0193753_10000405_pt1 | contig 42809 bp, 47 predicted proteins | sample H1c2metaG_FD_144925 | JGI IMG/M metagenome (GOLD analysis project Ga0193753, IMG submission 144925) | Soil microbial communities from a riparian zone of the East river system, Colorado, United States - H1c2 | ecosystem: Environmental > Terrestrial > Soil > Riparian zone | place: USA: East...
AAAAATCGTAACTTTTCCTTCATGACCGGCTCCCTTCCGCTTGTGGCTCTGAGCTGTGCGTCCTTCTGAACTCACAGCCTAACCCACGGTCAGCGCATCGGCGCCGGTCACTCCATACTGACTGTTAGCGTCATCCGCGGATCTTTTGCTTTGGGTTCCTGGGCGGATGGTCGGCTGTTCGGAAGGAGAGCTAACTCAAAGGGGCCGGGAATATAGCGAAGTTGCGGAGCTTCATCCGCAGGAGCTGATCTTCTGCATCCACTCGTGCCATCGCACGAGCGAGACAACGGCGTGAAGCGACACCTACTGCAATCCTACGTTTCTTTCACCACCTTGCCGGGGTCTTTGTCGTCTCGCAGGCCGATAAATTTGGTGTGCCTGAGATGATCAACGCTTGTCCATTCTAGGAACTCGATTTGAGCAACAATCTCGGGTCTCAGCCACAGGCATTCCTTCATCTTTTCGGCTGTTAGTCCTTGTCCCCAACGTCCACTAGCAGATTCAGGAAGGTTCGCGAAGGGACAGTGTGTGGTCGTCAGATGCTTGATTTGTTCAAACACTTTACGCCGCGTTGCCGGCACAAAGCCGGCACGGACGCGAGAGACGTAGATGAGATCCTTGCCGCGATAGAACCCTACGATGATTGAATCCAGACCGAGATTGCTGGGTACATAGCCGCCGATCACAAACTCTTGGCCCAGGCTGATACGGTGCTTGCTCCACAAGCCAGTTCTCTTCCCCGGCTGGTAGACGCTGTTAGCCCGCTTCGCCACAATTCCTTCTAAGCCATGATGACGCACTAAGTCAGCATCTCGGAGCCGGAGCCCCCACCGACGACCGTAAGATTGGCGTGGTCGTTGGGCTTAAGGACTGTATGCAAAATCTCTCTTCGCGCAGAAAGTAGGAGCTGGGTGAGGTCGCGGTTCTTGTAGATCAGAATATCGAAAGCGTAGTAAGTAATATGCGATTCGGCCGACCGGACATTTTGTAAGAGATTGAAGTTTGGCCTTCCGTCTTTTCCCATCGCCACCAGCTCGCCATCGAGCACGGTCCCGACCGGCAGATAGTCGAGAGCTTCGGCAATGTAAGGAAACTTCTTATTGAGAACGTTCTCGCGCCGCGAGTACAACGTGAGAGCGACGTCACTCTTCACTACTTCCATGCGATATCCGTCGAGTTTAATTTCGTAGGTCCACTCAGGTCCTTCGGGAACTTTTGGAACGGGGAGGCACTCCATTGCCTCGATAAAGACGGCTGGACGCGGTAGTGAGGCGCTTTTGGGCATTATCCTTCGATGCCGAAACGCATCTTACTGAGTGCTAAGCTGAATCCTAATTGGAGTATCTATTTGTGTGTGGCCGCTATTATCGCCGATATGACAAACAGCATATTGCGGAGGCTTTTAAGTTGGGTAAGTTGCCGCCTGACTTCATCTTGTCACCAGACTTCAATATCGCTCCTTCGACGTTCCAGCCCGTCATTCGTTCAAGCGCAAAAGATGGCGAGAGAGAGCTTGTGATGATGCGTTGGGGGCTTGTTCCCGCGAAGATCGCGGATCCCGATGGTTTCAAAAGCTTCTCTACGACGAACGCCCGCGCCGAGAGCATTCTTGAAAAGCCAATATGGAACGGACCTTTCCAGCGCACCCGCTGTATTATTCCGGTGGATGGATTCTACGAGTGGTTATAGTGCCCAAGTCTTCCGCAGCCACCTTCTATTGAGCCGGGGAAACACGGATTGTTTGGAGATATCTCCACTCCGATAAAGTTACCCAAGAAGCCAAAGGCAGGTTCTAAGCCGGTCTATAAATTCGAGATGCCGGACGGTTCACCATATGCCCTAGCTGGCCTCTTCTCCGAGTGGCGACCGCGTCGAGGGAGTGATCGCGCGCCTTTGGATACCTTCTCCATTGTGACGACCGAGGCGAACGAGCTGATGGAGCCTATTCACAATCGGATGCCAGTCATCCTGCACCCCCGCGACTACGATCGTTGGCTCAATGATTACGATGAATCTCGTCCGCCAATCGATCTGTTACGCCCTTACGAGTCGGAGGGGATGCGAATGACGCCAGCTAACCGACTGGTAGGCAACGTTCGCAACAATGGGCCTGAAATGCTAAATAGTGCGTAAGGGGTGCCCACATCGATGGCTCGTTCTCCGGCAGATATGTAACATCATTTCTCCCTTTCAGGCCGGATTGCTGACGAACCACCCGGAACGACCAAGATCTCCGTTCAGGGCTCAATGAGTGACTCGTGCTTTTAGCAATAGTTGAACGGTCGGTCACCTGTCCGGAAAGCCGACTTTACGCCCAACTGGCGCGTTCCCCAACCCCAAACGTCACACCGCTCATTTGCCGCAGGTCTCTATTTCCTTCGTATCTTTCACTTCCAGCTGACAAACGGCGTTGCCCACAAAACCGCAGGATGTACCGGAACTGAGCGTTGAGCACTCCCATTGTTCTGGCTCTGGCTTTGCCGACTTGAACCTATACAGTGTGCCCGCACCGAAATCAGAGCACAACGCTTCAGCTTCATGTTTCGCACGAGCAAGTGCGCGCGCCTTTGCCAGATCGCTATTTGCAAATACGTGCTCACCCCCGTCTACCGCTAACCTCAGCGACCTGACCGCGGGCGTCCAAGTCTCGGTCTTTTCCTCCCGCCGATCAGCCAGTAAACTCTGGGCTTGGGAACGGTAGGCCCCATCAGGAAAGTGGCCCAGGTGATTCCTCAGATCCTCACAGTTTCCCAGCCGACGCGTCTGCCACACGAGCCGCTCAGACTTGGAAGGCCGTTTGCCCAGTCCGCACGCACCGCATAAGTCGGACATACCCGGCTGCAGTATCTGCGCGCTACAAACCTTGTCCTGCATAGAAAGTGTGTTCGAGCCAAAGGCGCCGAGACAGGCAACCAGCGCACTGGCCAGAGTGCCATATGTGAGGCGGTGGAGCAGTCTCCTCATTGGGCCTTTAGCGGCGGGGACCGGCCGCCCTTCCACCCTTGCCTTGATCGCTTCGACCAGGTCCTGAAAGAACGGATCCCGGGTGGAACCCTTCCAGTGACTTAGATCAATTGTTTGAATCTCACCGAAACCCAAAGGCGGGCTAATCTGATCCAAACGGACCGGAACCAGGATCTTGCGTTGCTTACCTTCTCGTGCCTCGTCCCGCACAAAGTCGCCCGCGGGCCCGACACTCGCTTGCGTCCAGACGACAACGACGCAATTGGCGCCTTCAAGCGCATCTTCAATCTGCGTCTGCCAGTTCTCGCCTCCGGGCAGGTATCGATCCCACCACAGATGAAGACCGCAACTTTCGAGTGCCTTTGCGAGCCGGGCGACTCGCCCAACGTCTTCACTCTTGTAGGAGAGGAAAGCGTAACTCATTGAGCGAGCGCCTCCTGGAGAGCATCTATCAACTTGACGTCTGCCGGTGCCAGCTTGCCCGATTTCTTAAGGGGCAGTGCAAGATCGAGAGCACGCTGCAGATAACTCCTTTCACCGCTAGCTGTGCCGAAATGAGCGAGGCTCACAATTAAATCTCGCTGCCAACCCATGTTACCCGGGTCCCGCGCCGCTTGTTTCTCTGCAATATCCAGCGATTTCTGGTAGGAGGCCAGCGCCGCGACCAAGTCCCCCTGTAGCTTCTGCACGTCGCCAACTTTTGAGTAGCTCACAGATCGGTCCCGCTGCCAAACCATGTTGCCCGGATCCCGCGCCGCTTGTTTCTCTGCAATATCCAGCGATTTCTGGTAGGAGGCCAGCGCCGCGGCCTGGTCCCTCTGTAGCCTCTGCACGTCGCCAACTTTTGAGTGGCTCACGGCGAGGTCCTTCTGCCAATCTGTGTTGCCCGGATCCCTCGCCGCTAGCGTCTCTTGAATGCTCAGAGATTTCCCGTAGTAGGTCAGCGCCGCAGCCAAGTTCCCTTGCTGCACATAGACGAGGCCAACTCTCCCGTAGTTCACCGCGAGGTCTTGCTGCCAATCCATGTTGCCCGGATCCCGGTCCGCTAGTTTCTCTCCAATATCAAGCGATTTCTGATAGGAGACCCGCGCCGCGGCCCGATCTCCCTGCTCCTCCTGCACGTCGCCAACCTCGCTCAGAGCGACTTCTTGATCACGCTCCGACCTGGCTGTGGCGGCCGCATGTTCGGCAGCAGTGCGGGCATCCGACAGCCTGCCAGCGCTTTGATATAACCTGTCCAGCTCCACCCAATCCCAACTCACATCCGGATCAAGCTTGGTTACTTCTTCAAACCGAGCAACGGCTTGATCGGTCGTCACCTTACCCTTCGCTCGCGCGTCGAGAGCCAGGGTTGCAGTCTGGCGAATGTCGGCGGCCTCTTCGATTAGGTCTCGTTTTTGTCGGGCCTTCTGACGTGCCTTGTTGATATCGTCGAGAATCGTCAATGCGCTGACCTCACCACCTTCGTTGTAGCGTGCAAGTGCGGCAGCCCCTTCTGGAGTCGAAGCAATGTCCTGGACCGAGCCGCGGAATATCGAGATCTCTGCGTCATACGCTCGGTCCCGTTCCGCCAACTCCGCCACATATTTCTCCTCCTTTGAGGACAGCTCAGAGCGTAGGTTCGCTGTTTGGGCTGCGCTTGTGCCGACCTTTGATCGAAGCTGTTCGATTTCTTTCCGCTGTGCACGTATCTTCGTGTCGGAGACCCGCTCGAAAGCAGCCTGCGTGGCCGACGCCGCATAGAGTGCTGCAGCCACCTCGGCGCGGGCATCCACGTCCGCGCAATGCGCGAACGACGAAGAAAGCAACAACGAGACGAGAGTTACGGAGATCTTGCTTATTCGATCCAATCGAAAGAACATTCGCTGCTGTTCCTCCGTCGTCCGAGGGTATTCACGCCTAGGTTGACTGAGCTAGTCTATCGCGGAGCTTGAAACGGCGGAAACATTAACAGATGAGATTGTCATAATTCCTGGCTGCGCCTTCAATGCGAACCAGAGGTATCGGTTTCCGGCTCTTCTGGCTATTCTTGAGGAGCCAAGTTGCCGAAAAACCGGCATCTCGGACACGTGATTGCGGCCGATTGACCGGTTGCCGATTCTCAATGAGTGCCAAATCCCACGAGTCTTACCGATGGTATTACAAATGATTGCTTGCTATCGGCCCGATACTAAGCCGATGCCGTATGTATCGATCCTAAAGATTGCACTGGGCCCACTTCTGCTCGTCCAGGGACGACGGGCGCGGCGGACCGCTCTCCGAATGCCGGAAGCAGCCGGGCAGCGTCAGGGCTGGATCCCACATAGAGGTTCCGACAACACATTAAATCTGTTGTTTGTTGGCGATTCAACGATGGCTGGCGTGGGCGTGGCTCACCAGGAAGCGGCCTTGGCCTCGCGGACAGCGGTCGAAGTTTCATCTCTACTGTCTCGCTCAGTGCATTGGAAGGTCATTGCGAAGACCGGTCTGAAAACCAGCCAGATTCCCGCCTTGACCAAGCAGGAGGGTCTACTGGGATGCTGACGTTCTCATCACCGCACTCGGCGCCAATGATGTCCTTGGCCAGACAAAGCCGCATCGGTTCATAGAGGCTTACGCAACATTGATCGATGTGCTCATGCCCAAAGACCGTGCAAGGCGCACCATAATCTGTGGACTGCCTCCCCTCCAGATCACGCCAGCTATCCCGCAGCCACTTCGTTGGTTCTTCGGTATGTGTGCTCAGCGGCTGGATTGGACGCTTCAACGATGGATACGAACACGGTCCGACGTTTCTTACATTTCACTTCAATGGGCGGCGGATAGAACAAAGCTGGCAGAAGATGGATTTCACCCAGGCGAAGGTCTTTATCGAGAGTGGTCCCGCCGCATCGCCCAGCAGATTGCTTACGATCTCGGGGAAGCTTAGGGCTGTTTCACCGGCAGCGTGGGAGGCCTCAAAGTCCGTTTGTTCTTAGAGACTGAGACCTTGCGAGCTTTCGAGGAGCTGAACGAGCACCTTCGCAATGACAGGTTCTTTCGTTTGGATCGCCGCACTTTCAGATGTGTAAACGGATAACTCGCGGGTACAGTGCGAGACTCTGGCGAGAGTTGCAGGCTCGAGTTTTTCCGCGGTCCCGATTACCCGATCTGCGGTAACGCGTTGCAGTCCGTCGCCCGTGTAGCCGTAGTCGATGTGCCTTGCCTGATCGCGGTTCAGCTCAAAACTCTTTCCGTTGTCCAGCCTTACCGTCAGGCGGTTGTCGTCAGCTACCGAAGGCCGCGGCCATCGTTTTGTGTGCCGTCAGAACTTCGTCCGGGGTAAGGGTCTGTTTGCGATCCCGGGTGGTGTGGGCGGAGATCTGTGCGGCTTCCGGACCGCTGTAGCCTGTCTTTTCAAGATGTTCTCGGATCTGTCGCGAACGGGGGCTTGACGCATCAAGATACTCCTGGGTGTATCCCTTGATTTCCGGTGCTCCGCTCCGTCCGCGCTCAATTTCATAGCCGAGATTTCGGAGCTGATAGGTAAGCGCCGATTGATAAACGGCCGTCGCATAATTTTGAGTTTCGAATAGGCTTTATGGCTGAAGGGCTCGCGTCGAACCATCCTCCCGCTCGGTGACGTTGAAGATGACCACATGTGTGTGGAGCTGGGGCGCGGCGTAGCCATCTACTGGACGGGCGGTGTCGTGCTCGAACTTGGCGGCTACGAATTTCCCTGTCGTCTCGGCGGGGTTATTTCCGCCGAGACGCGCCTGTGTGTAGCGTTCGAGCTCGTCTATCCGTAACGTTGCGGTGAGATCAGGAAGTCTGCTCTTCCTGATCTCAACCAGATCACGGCAACCGATCCGCTTTGGGAAATGTGTCACACCGCAGCGATGGGTTGCTGGTGTGAACCCTTCGAACAAATTGTTTACAACTCCATGACACAAGCAGCGATTGCATCTGGTTAACTGGTCCCTCCTGAAGAACCCTGGACGATTTTAGGGATCCCCACGGATCGGTCGATGACTCGACCCGGAACGCCTCTGGGCTAAAAGGGAAGTTCGAATTGAGGGGTGAGCGATGCGGTGGACCGTGTTCCTTGCAGCGAGCTGCATGTGCGTGCCGGCCGTGAATGCCCAACAACATGAGATCGATACACAGAAGTCCACTTTAACGATCCACGTCGGCAAGACGGGCGCATTCTCGGGACTGGGACGCGAGCACGAAGTGCGCGCGCCGATTCACAGCGGGTCCGCGGACACCGGTTCGCATCCTGCGGTTGAAGTGCACGTGGATGCGCGGGCGCTGCGTGTGATCGATAAGGACGATTCCGAGAAGATCGCCCCGAAGTGCAGAAGACGATGCTGGGGCCGGAAGTGCTCGATAGTGAGCGTCATCCAGAGATCGTGTTCAAGTCCATAGCCGCGGAGCCTGCCGGCCAGGGAAGGTGGATACTGCGCGGAAATCTGACGCTGCACGGACAGACGCGGCCGGTCACGGTGCACGTGACACTGAAGGACGGCCGTTACACCGGCGAGGCCATCATGAAGCAGACCGAGTTCGGGATCAAGCCTCCCGGAAAAGCGGGTGTTAGAGCGAAAGACGAAGTTCGAATTGAGTTCGACGTGCTGCTGTCATCGTAAAGACGCGAAGTGGCGCGACCCACCTCTAATCGACGATCGCTTCATGATTTGGCGTGCCGTTTCATGAGGGCAATGAACCCAATCTCCAACACCAACTGGGGAAAAACCAACGTGGGAGGTTCCTGGCGACCCGGGGCCTTGTGGCCGCTCAGAACACGTTTCGGAAAATTTGGGATGTAGATCAACTGCCGGTAAAAGTATCATTAGGAGAGCCGGCCGGAAACCCAGCCAGAATTGAGACGATTTTGACTAGCAAGAAGGCTTCGCATGAGGCCACTCCGGATGAACCGCAATCACGCCGGAATCGCGGGAAGGCAATCCGTCGTAGTCTCGTCGAAGCAAGTGAGGCGCAGGACGCAGCACTGCTCGCCCGGGAACTTCGCACCTCGCAGACTCAGCAGGAACTTGCCGTGATTGTCGTAGTCGAATTCACCGGAGAACTCCGCAAGCGCAAGCAGCTTACCGCAGCCGCTCGACTTGCCCGCACCGCGGCCGCTGTCATGGCTGGAGAAGAAGACCTCCCTCCCCATACAGCCTCAACCCTCGACTTCGATGCCAGCCGTGCAGAGTTCGAGGAACTCGCCCGTTCAGCTGGTGCGGCCATCGCCGCAACCCTCGTCCAGCGGCGTCAGAAACCAGATCCCTCCAGCCTAGTCGGCCAGGGAAAGCTCGACGAAATTGTTGAGGTCGTAGCCTCCACCAATGCGTCGCTTGTTCTCTTCGATCATGACCTCACGCCCTCGCAGCTCCGCAACATCGAGGCCCGGCTCCCCTGCCACGTCATCGACCGTTCACAGCTCATCCTGGACATCTTCGCTCGCCACGCCAAGACCAGCGAAGGCCAGCTCCAGGTAGAACTCGCGCAGCTCGAATACCAGTTGCCCCGCCTCGCCGGACGCGGTCGGGCCATGTCGCAGCTTGGCGGCGGCATCGGGACTCGGGGACCGGGTGAAACTCAGCTTGAGACCGATCGCCGCAAGATCAACCTGCGCCTCGACCACATCAAGACCCAGCTCGACGCCGTCCGCCGCATCCGCTATCAACAACGCCAGCGCCGCGAGGCAGTCCCGGTTCCCGTGGTCGCTCTCGTCGGCTACACCAACGCCGGCAAGAGCACCCTCTTCAATGCGCTCACCGAGGCCGGCGTACTCGAATCGGCCCGCATGTTCGCTACGCTCGACCCCAAACTGCGGCAGTTACAGCTTCCTTCCCGCCGCAAGATCCTGCTCTCCGATACGGTTGGCTTCATCCGCAACCTTCCTCCCACACTCGTTACAAGCTTCCGTGCCACGCTTGAAGAGGTCGAGCGAGCCGAGATTCTTCTCCACGTCCAGGATGCCGCCAGCCCTATCCGTGAAGAGCAGAAAACTCAGGTCGAAAAGGTCCTGACCGAGCTTGCCGTCTCGACCAAGCCGGTCATCCAGGTCTTGAACAAGTCCGATCTCGTCCCTCCTCAGGAACTCGTCCACCTCTCCAGCGATCGCGAAGTGATTGTCGTCTCCTCGCTTCGACGCACCGGCCTTGAACAACTTCTGGTTGCCATCGATGCCGCGCTAGTGATTGACCCACTCGTCGAATCCAGCTTTCGGCTCCCGCAATCCGAAGGCGCCATCCTCGCCTCGCTCGAAGGCGGAGCGATCATCGACGAGAAGCGCTTCGAAGGAAACATGGTCTTTTTTAGAGCCCGCGGACCAGCATCCCTTCTTCACCGATACCGTCGCTTCCATGTGAAACATGATCTCTCTAACGAGCGCTTACGAGCGAAGCAGTCATAAGTTTTGTCGTCGGATATAGGGAGACAGGTAAGCTCTCCCTGTCCAGCGGCTCAAACCAATACCGTCTCGCTCCATCGACGAACAAGCCAATTCCTGTGCCGACAGTAGACGTCGCTGGCGGGGCTGGCCCTGAATATCATCGAGTGCTGACGAACGCAGCTTTGGGTCGCCGTACTCGCGGCGCTTGACTCCCTGTTTGTCGGCGAGCAGAAAGTTGAGCCCGAATCCAGGCCGTTCCCATTCAGTTGAGTGCGATATCGCCATTGCATGAACCGGTCACTCCTGTGTGAGTAGGGAATTCACCAGTCGATAATGCTTTTATCTTTGGAGGTAAACGTGCGCAATGTCGCTCGGATCAAGTTGGGTTACTACCCTCTGCATGGGCAGCACAGACGAGGTCTGGTCCACACCACCGAAGCCTCACCGTGGATACGTGTCGAGTCGCTTCCTGCGCAGCTGCTATCTGCAGGCCATTATTGGCAAGGTACTGGCCTTGACGGGATCTCATCGTTGAATCATTGACAAGCGCGGACTGACAATGTGAAACCAATTTGATTTCGGTGTGAAATCGATGCGAAGTAGTTCTGCCCAGTCCGCAGGGTCTATGATGTCTTGACTAAGGACATGCATACCTCTCGCCGAAACGTGATTGCCGGGTTGGGTTCGATTCTTCTTGATGGCTGTTTGGGCTGCCATCGCGCAAAGCCGGAACCCGTGACCATTATGTTTATGGATCCGGAGTCCTTGGATGACCGCCTGCAACGGCAACACTTATCTGAAAAAGCTCTGGGGCAGTTCGAGAGTGAAACGGGGATCCGGGTGAAACACCTGCCCGCACCCGAAACCTCTCAGGGACAATTGAGACTCATCCGGGAGCTCCTTGGCGAAAGGGGCGCACCAGATGTGATCGGCGTAGATGTCGTTTGGACTGGACTTCTGGATGACGCACTCCTTGATTTGAAGCCCTTTTTCAGTTCGGAGCTCTCTGCCGCCGAGCCTGATCTAGTTTCAAGCTATACGGTAAAGAGCCGAGTTGTTGCTGTTCCTTACCACCCTCATGTCAATGTGCTTTATTACCGGACTGACTTGTTGACAAAGTACGGGTATCAAATCCCACCTCAAAGCTGGTCCGAACTGGAGAAGATGGCTTTCCGCATTCAGGAAGGCGAGCGCGCCACTGGTGATGAGACTTTTTGGGGATTTGTGTGGCCAGGGGCAGCAGATGAATGCCTGACTTGTCTGGCTTTGGAATGGCAAGCGTCGGAAGGCGGCGGCAGGATTATCGAAGCTAACCGAACCGTGAGCGTTAACAATGTGAATGCGATACGCGCTTGGGAACGTGCGGCGCACTGGATCGGTTGGATATCGCCTCCAAACGTAACTGCATACGAAGAACTGGACTCCGTCAATCATTTCGAAAACTCCGGCAAGGCAGCATTCTCGCTCGGCTGGACTTCTGACTACTTTCTCACCAACCTTGCGAAACCGATGGTTTACGGGAAAATGGGTCTGACCAGCGTTCCGTCAGGGAAGATGGGCGTAGGAACGTTAGGCGGGTTTGGCCTTGGAATATCAGGAAGGTCGAAGCACCAACGAGAAGCCGTCGCGCTAGTGAAATTCCTCTTGCACAAGGAGGCGGAGCTAGAGGCTGCCAACAGAAGTGCTGAGTTACCCACGGAAACTGTCTTCTACCGCCTGCCAACCATTCTCAAGGCATACTCGCGATCGATACCGGCCAGCCAGGCTCCAGGTGATGGCATCGTGAGCCGTCCTTCTACGGTGGCAGGTAGGAATTATGAGGACGTCTCGCGTGCGTATGCCGCGGCCGTGCATTCTGTACTGACGGGAAGGAATCGCGCTCCCAAAGCTGCGGCTGAGTTGGAGACGGAACTCGAGCGTATCACCGGTTTCCCTAAAGGCCCCGATGAAGCAACCGAAACCAGCATACCCCGCCTAAGAAGCACCAGTTCATAGCTGTGTGGTGCTGGGCTCTCGTATCGTTGAGATGTTGTAGGAACGGACATTCCAGCAAGGCTCAGCTATGGACGACGTAAGAAAGCCAAAAGGTGCCGTATCACCGCCGGTCAGAGTAGCACGGATGATCACGCTCATTACGAATGTTGACATTAAGACCCGCTTGACGGTCTGTTTTGTGCTGATCATCGTGTTGATGTCGGTGGGCACAGGCATTCTGCTTTGGCAGTCACACGTGATGCGCACTCAAGCAAACCGGCTGAAGGAAATGGACGAGCAGTTCATGGAGGTCCAGCGCGTCCGCTCGCTTGTTCTGTCGTTCCGCAACGAATCAGAACAGTTAGTCGCGATTCAGAATCTAGCACGCCTGCAGCAAGAAGCGCTTGCCCTGCGCAACCGACTGACCGATAGCCTAAGACAGACCCAAACGGTGTTTCGAGGAATCGAACCGAATAACATTCTGGATCCCACCGTCTTACCCACGCTGGAGACGATTCAAGGTCTACTGCCTTCGCAAGTCGATTCGCTTACTGCACTCGCATCAGTAGGGGATTGGGAGGCCCTGCATCAGCGGATCGGACAACCGCTCGGACCCTTGGAGAGCCTGAGTGCTGAACTAGTGGATACCGCCAACCGTGATGTACAAAATAAACGTTCAGAAGCCGCTCGCCAGATTGAGCGTGCGCAGATTCGAACGCTATTCACCTTGACTGGCGTAGGTGGCCTCACAATTGTCGTTGCGGCTCTTCTAGGATTCGCTATTACTCAGACCATCACCCGTCCTCTGCGATCGCTGGTTGACGGCGCCACTGCTCTCGCACGCGGCGAATTTAGTCACCATGTACCTGTGCAAGGCCGAGACGAACTCGCTCATCTCTCCCGAGTCTTCAACCAGACAACAATTAAGCTTCAGCAGCTCTATGAGAACCTCCAGCGGAGTGAACAAGAGCTTCGGGACGTCATCAACGCAATGCCGGCGATGATTTGGCGAGCAACTCCTCGAGGTGACATCGATCTGTGGAATCGCACGATGATTGAATCGATCGGCGAGCCACGGGAGACCCCTGGAAGCCTCAATCTCATCTGCCGGGTCGATCCTGAACACGTGGCATCTATACAAGAGCGCTGGAGCCAATCCGTTCAATTGGGTATTCCGTACGAAGATATGTATCGAATGCTAGCCAATGACGGCAAATATCACTGGTATTTGGTGCGAGCGGACCCGTTCCGAGATGAAAGTGAAAACATCCTCCACTGGTACGGCATGGCAGTGGACATCGATGAGCAGAAACGGGCTGAGGATCACCTTCGCGAGACACGCATTAAGCTCAGCAAAGCCTCGAGAATCGCAACTGTGGCTGAACTGTCGGCTTCGATCGCTCATGAACTCAACCAGCCACTGATGTCCGTGCTTGCAAATGCTCAAGCAGGTAAACGCTGGCTCGCACACAATCCGCCGAATCTGATGGAAACAAACGCATCTATCGATCGAATATTAAGAGATGCTCGCGGTGCTGATGAGACTATGCAGCGCATTCGAGCACTCTTCAAACGCGAGGTTTTCGAGAAGAAGGAAGCAAATATTCGAGACATTGTGGGTGAGGCTATTCGACTGGTACAAGAGGATCCAAACAAGCGAGAAATCCCGATTGACAGGCGCTTCGATGAACCTCTCCCCGTAGTTTCTGTGGACCCCATACAGATTCAAGAGGTATTCATCAACCTGATTTCAAACGCGACCGAAGCAATGGAAGATATTGGAATCGCCCCCCTGCTTAGGGTCCGGGCATCAGTAACAGACCAAGGCGAGATGCTGGTACAAGTGATCGACAACGGTCCGGGAGTCAGTGATGTGGAGAAGATTTTCGACGCGTTTGTGACTTCTAAAAAAAGCGGGATGGGAATCGGCCTCGCCGTGTCACGTTCCATCGTCGAAGCCCATGGTGGCCGCATATGGGCTGAGAATAACCAAGACGGCGGTACGACGTTCAGCATAGCTTTACCTTTGTCCTCCCTGAGTCACGCGTCCTGACCTCTGTGAAATGGCGCGGCGCGCCATAGGAACTTACGGTTTAGCGGAGATGAGTCCAGCCATACGCACTGGCAGGCGTCTGGAATAGGCGGAAGGTTCGCGAAATAGCGACGTAGCTGCTGACCTCATACTGATACATCGCTAATCCAACTCTGGAACAATTAGCAGGTCGTAGTTTCCGATGTAGTTCAAGGAACTACAGGAACTATTTGTCCGAAAAACCGGCTTCTCGGACACGTGATTGCGGTCGATTGACCCGTTGCCGATTCTCAATGAGCGCCGAATCGCGGTCACTCAGCGATCGCTCTAGCTGCATCTGCGGAAATCCCACCTTCAGGGTCGCCCCACTTTTTCTTTGGTGCGCATTTTTGGCCGAGTTTTGATCTAGAGATACAAACCTTCCCCACGCATATTGCATTCCAGAAAGTAGGTGCCCATGTCTCAGCCGGTAAATGCAGCACCCCCGTGTGAATTTACTCATCAAGAAGATCTGTCAGGACCACCGGCCGCGAACCGGCATCGTCTGCCTGACGAACGGGCCAGTATCACACACCATTTCTCCATCGCCGGGCACGAGGGCTACGTGACCGTCGGTTTTTATCCGAACGGGCAGCCGGGTGAAATTTTCATCCGGATGGCGAAGGAGGGGTCTACGATCGCAGGATTAATGAAATGTTTCGGCACTGTCGTCTCGGTGAGCCTGCAGCATGGAGCGCCGCTCAAGGTGCTCTGCGACAAGCTCTCGCATACTCGGTTCGAGCCCTCGGGCTGGACCGGCAATGAGGAACTTGGATATGCGAAGTCGATCATGGACTACCTCTTTCGCTGGATGGAATTGCGATTCCTGTCAGGCAAGCAACTACCGCTCTCTGCCCAACCGATGACAGTTGTTGAACGACAAAGCAGCGAAGAGGCAAACCAGGCTAGCGTCAACATTTCGCAATACCATTCCGATAGCTATGAAGTTGGCGATGCACCGCTGTGCGTCACTTGCGGGTCAATCATGGTCCGCAACGGTAGCTGCCACAAATGCGGAAATTGTGGAGGTACGAGTGGCTGCTCGTGACAGCGGACGGACCAGCTCTCGGCTACACCAAATGATGTTGGAATAGCCAGTTCGTGAAGTATGTGCGAAGTCGCTTCTCTTGCGTTAGTTTCGAATGGTCGACAATCCGTCCCGAATCAGTCTTTTGGAGAAATAAATAAATGGCTACCTCCACTCTGAAAACCAGCACCTTACCTCGCGAATTAGTCTTGAACGGAGCACGTATTCCTGACCCGGATCCACAAATGACCATTGATCAGGTTCGCGACCTGCTTACGCCTTCTTACCCCGAAATTGCGACCGCGACGATGACCGGACCAGAGGACGCGGGGACTAGCCTGCGTTACTCCTTCTCCAGAGCCATCGGTTCGAAGGGGTATCGGATGCGTCGACACCCGCGCCGGACGCAAGATCATCGACCAAGCAGTGACGCGGCCAATGCACGCGATAACATACTGGCTCGATATTGGGAACAACGCGGCGAGCGGACAATACATCCTCGGACAGCCGCTCAACTCACGGAATCGGCGTGCTGTAGCCAGGCTACGCACTGTGAGCGAGTTGTATCCCGAAATCGTCGATGCTGCAGCCGGTGAAGACCCTTTACCTAGTTGCTCTGGGATCGAAGCTCTCGATAGGCAGGAGCCGTTCATCAACCAGACTCTTGCCTCAAGCGCACTTGCTATGTTGGCGCGTCTCTTCCGCTATGGAAAGCTCAATCATCACGGGGCCTTCTTCAATGCCGAGACCGGGCGTATGAGTGCTCTGCCGATCGATCCGCAAATGTGGACGAAGGTCCGCAGACGCAATCGTCGGCTCCAAGCAGGAGTTTAACCAAACAGTCCGTCCAACGTTCCTTCCGCAATCCAATCACACCCATCGGAGATGCCCATGTTTCAGCAACTCGTCCCGCTCCTGCGCCAGAGGTCCGTTCTCTTGACGGTCACTTCTCTCGAAGAAGACCAGATCCGCGTCAATGTCCTGCCAAAGAAGCTGGCGGACGGCGAAAACGCTGCCCTTACTACTCCGATGAGCTTCACCGGAACCGCGGCCGCGCTCGACGCGCAACTGCCAGATGCAATTGTCACCTTTGTCGCCAGTCATCTGGAATTGAAGAACACACTCGGCCGTGCCAAAGAGGAGATGGCTGCTGCGGCAAAGGCTGCCCAGGAAGAGGCGAGAAATAAGTCGAAGGCGACGAAGAAACCTGATCCGGTCGAAGGGCCTGCGAAGAAGGACGAGCAGAAAACGGCAGAGGCGCCAAAGGCGCCTAGCCTTTTCGATATGCCCGCTCCGGTCGGGGCGAGGTCAACTCCTCCGGCCGATTCGGACGAAGAAGCTGAGATTCTGGCCGAAATCAAACAGGATGCGGAAAGGGAGGAAGAGGACGAGATCCTTGTCGCTTCGTAGCTGTCTGTGTAAGTCGTCACCGTTGACGATCGCCTTAGCTGCGGAAGCGATTTTACGAGAAGCCTTAGCATCGCCAGCGTGCATTCGGAAGACGGAGCCGGGTACCGATCAGTGGTCGATGAGCGCATTGGCGATTTAGCGCTCATCGAGAAGGACGTAACGAGTCGGTTGGCAGCACTTGCCGGAAAGCGGGTTACGTCCAAGTGGACCGGATTTGTACACTGGCCGACTTGTCGTTACTAATCTCTAGGCACTCGATGACCGGGCCCGCGCACCAACTCTGCTGAATGCCGAATCACGCGGCATCCACGGGAGGATTTGTTTTCGCGGGAGCCACTGGCAAGGTAAAGTGGAATGTCGCGCCACGCCCGCCGTTGCCGTTGGCCCAGATTCGTCCACCATGCGATTCGACGATCGACTTGCTGATTGCCAGGCCTATGCCGCTGCCTTGTGGTTTCGTAGTAAAGAACGCATCAAATATTTGGTCGGCGTTGCCCGGAGGGAGCCCGGGTCCTGTGTCATCTACAGAGATCTCGATTTGGCCGTCCGCCCCCAATTGCGAGTTCACCGTAAGCACGCCGCCCGTATCCTTCATCGCCTCGATGCCATTCAGCATCAGGTTCATGAGCACCTGCTGAAGTTGCACCCGATCTGCCACGGTCATGGGAAGATCGTCTTTCAGATTGGTGCGGATCGATACACCGTGACTTCTGGCTTCGCCTCTCAGCAACCTGGCCATTTCCCCGACGAGCTCATTGATCGCGACCAATTCTCGTTTGGGAGGGGACTTTTTGTACAACGATCGCAGACGGTCGATAATCTCCGAGGCAAGAGTGCCCGCCTCAATAATGCTTTCCGTCCCTTTGCGAACCTGCGTCAGATCGGGCGGGTCGCGTTGAAGCCATCGCAAAGATGCCCTGGCATTATTGGTTGTGGCCGTGATGGGCTGTGCGAGTTCGTGCGAGATGGAGGCGACTAGTTCTCCGAGTGTGCTGACCCGATTGGTGTGGGCAAGGTTTGCCTGTAGCTCTTCCGCACGCTTGCGATCTTGAATGTCGGTCGCCGCGCCGTACCATTTCACGACCTTTCCTCGCTTGTCCCGCAGCGGCACGATGCGGCTCAAAAACCACCGATACTCCCCGTCAGTGCGGCGGAAGCGCAGTTCCTCCTCGACCGTCTCACCACTGGCAATGCTCGCGACCAGTCGTCGCTCAATTCGATCCAGGTCGTCGGGATGAATAGCAACCTTCCTGATTTCCTTTGGGTTTTCCAACTGTGACAACCCGGTATATTCAACCCAGCGTCGATTCAAAAATTGAATGTCATCATTGGGTCCAGCGATCCACGCCATCGCCGGAATGGTCTCAAAGGCTTCGCGAAAATTTCTTTCCTGCGCCCTCAATTGGCGCACTCGGAGTTGATACAACCCCCAAAGGAATGCCAGAAACGCAACGACGCACAAAAAGCGGAACCAAATGGTCTGGTACCACGCCGGCGCGATGACAAAGTCCAGACGCGCACCCTCTTCATTCCAGACCCCGTCGTTATTGCAGGCGATCACGTGAAACCTGTACTTGCCCGGAGGAAGGTTCGTATAGAAAGCCTGTCGTCGCGTGCCGGCGCTCTGCCAGTCGGTGTCAATGCCCTCGAGTTTGTAACGAAAAAGAACTCGTTCGGCGATGGCAAGGCTCAGAGCCGTATAGTTGAACTCCAGGTTCCCCTTGGCGGGCAATGCCAGTGTGCCGCTCGTCCCGCTATACATCTTGCCTTGGTCGACGACGTTATTGACGAAAACCGGCGGCGGAATTCGGTTCCTCGTACCTCCGAGCTTCGCCGGATCAATCCACACAATCCCTTTGGTAGTCGAAAACCAAAGTATGCCAGAAGAAGACTCGACAAGTGAGGGCTCCGGCCACCGTTCTTCGGCAAGTCCGGGAAGTCCGTCCTGAAGGTCGAATCGATCTGCCGATACACCATATTCTGAATCGTTCAGCCACCTCTTCAACTCAACCGCAGGAACTCGAATGACCCCCGATGTGCCGTTCAACCAAAGCTCACCTGCCTCTGTTTCAACCAGACCGGACACTCTTCCCGGATTGCGGTCATCGTTCCAGTGCATCAGGTTGAAACGTCCTTGTGAAAAGAGAACGACGCCGCCTGACCCTCCCAGCCATATATGGTCACCACGCACAGAGACGACGGCGACGGAGATATTCAGAGTTCCTTCCGGAAAAGAAAAGCGATGGTATGTGCTGCCGTCCCATTCCACTAACTTGTTTGAAAACGCGAACCATACGTTGCCGTCAGAATCTCCCGCCATTGCGCCAATAACCCCAGGCTTCCTCCCGAGGGCTTCGGTCACCTTGGTCCATGAAGTTCCAATCCGATGGTACGAGTCGGGAGTCAACGTAGTGATCCATAGCTCATGGTTTCGATCCAGGGCTATATCAGCGGCACTTCGGATATCTCCAGGCGGAGATGCCATCGGCGTAGGGTCTCCTCCAGTAGTCTGCCAAAGACGAACGTCACCCGAACTGGACGACCAGATGCTTCCGTCCAAGGTCCGACGGATCGCGATGCTTTGGTTAGTCCTGGCGAACACTTGCGCATGGCCATCTTTGCTGATGTGAGTCAGGGGTTGCTCTCGGTTCCCAGCCCAAACACTTCCGTCGTCGCCCGCGGCGATCGCAAACTGATGGTCGGTTGTCGCTGGCATTGCTACCGTGGAAAAGACGTTGCGTCGCAGCTGGTCGAGGCCTGAGGTTGTACCGATCCAGACGGTGCCTTCTCTGTCGATCAACAGGGCCGGGGCAGCACTTGAACTAAGCCCCTGCTTGACGGTGAACGCTTCTGCATCGGCGGTGCTGAGCGGCTCGTACACCTTGTATTGCTCAACATTCTTAAAGCGGTAGACGCCCAGGCCGGACGCAGCCCAGAGGGCGCCATTGGGAGCAAACGTAAAGTTTCCGAAACCAGTGGGTGGCTTGTGAGTTTTCTCCGCACCAGCGAGCGGCTTCGTTGGGTCAGGATACCCTGTCACTCGGCGCAACCCACCAGCGTCGGAAAGCCAGATTGAGCCGTCTGGGGCCTGATTGAGGAAAGCGTATTCGCCACCCGCACCTTCACCGGGGGAGCAGCGGTTGAATTTATGCTCTCCGATTTTCAGGAAGTAGAGAGCGCCGGTCGGCCACTTAACCCAAAGCGTCCCCGCCCGATCCATCAGAATCGCCAAGGGGAAACCACCTGGAAATGCCGGGTCATTGTGAATCTGTTCACAATTTCCGTTCTTCAAACGGAAAAGACCAGCAGAGCCTGCAATCCACAGAGAGCCGTCGCGGTCTTCGACGATGCCGTTCAACCCCTGAGCAGGCGTGCAGCGGCGATCAGGGTAATGGGTCACCCGGCTGTCTTTCCACAGCAGCAGTCCGTGGGATCGCGTCGTCAGCCAAATGCCCCCCGAAGGGGACGGAAACACAGTGACGATGTCCGCATTGTGTACTTGTCGATTGGTAACTTCGTCCGTCGATTCAAAGCGGAGCCCGTCAAATCGAAAAACCCCCGTTGGCGTCGTCAGCCAAAGGAATCCGTTTGGCGCCTGCTGTATGGTCCAGACCGCGCTGAACCCATTCTCAGTGGTCCACGCAGTGTGATGGTAGCCCTGTAAGACCTGGGCGTGCGCGACGGAACACGAGCATGCAAGCGCGAAGAAGAGGCAGACCTCCAGCGTCCGGACAACGAATCGAGGACCGACGACAGAGGCCCTGCATCGTGCCGAGCCCCAGAAATCCGTCTGTCGTCTGCGCAAGGGCATGAACATCACCTGGGGCACCGTTCTTGGCGGACCTGTTCGGCGTGCAAGCAGGCAGGATTCATCGATACCAGCAGGGCCGATACAATTTAGACATCGTACTGATGGCTGACATCGCGACCATAGAGCGACTCGTTCGGGTCTGGCATGGTCTATCGTATGGAGGTAAAAAACAAGTCGCTATTACATGTTCCTAGTAACAGAAGGTTTCGTAAGAAAGGCCACCCACGCGGGTGGAGAGATCGGGTAACGTCCGGATCGCCGGCAAACCGGTAATACGCAGAGTTGATTGACGACAGTGTACGTCAGTCGCTCAACCGTGGGACCAGGGAACTTTGGGTGCGGTTGACGGATATGGTTACGCGCAGGGTCGACAAACTGAACGACCCAGAGTCGCGATTCCATGCTTCGCTGGTCACAAATGTCTTCGACCTTGTCGATTTGCTCCCACGTCTGAATGTGAACCAAGACGAGGAACTGAATCGGTTTTCGACGGAGATCAAGGATCGCCTGTGCAACTTCAGCGCGCACGATTTGAAGAAGAACGAGATTCTCCGTGTAGCGACAGCCTCGGACGCCGCACAGATCTTGTCGCAGATGGATGCGGTCCTGCGTGGTCGTGAGCATGCCTCAATCGAATCAAACGAGTCGCCAGCGCCCGAGATCATGCCAAGTGTCGAGGACATCTTCTCGCATATGTCGGCGTACATGGAGGCACCACGCCATGACGAAGCACAACCTTAGCCCAGCGATCCGGATGCAGAAGGCCCGGACCGCTCTCCTTCTTGATCACCCTTTCTTCGGTTCACTGCTGTTCCGTCTCAGTGCACGACCGACGACTTCCATTGAGACGATGGCTACCGACGGCATCTCCTTGTTCTACAACCCGGATTTCGTCAATACCCTAAATGCAGCTGAGCTGATCGGTACCCTGGCTCATGAAGTCCTTCACCCTGCGCTTCAGCATCACACACGGCGCGGAGGCCGTAATCGAAAACGTGGAATATGGCATGCGACTTTGCCATCAACCCTTTGCTCCTGGATGCCGGATTTACGCTGCCGAAAGATGTTCTCATCGACCATCGCTTTCGCGGCATGAGCGCGGAACGCATCTACAATCTGATCGAAGAGCAGGGAACTGCGCCGTCCGAGCGGTCCACATCGGTAGATCCTTCAACTGAAGGTGGTAGCGGCGATGAGCCATCGCAGCCAAATCAAGGCGGGAGCGAGCCCAATGCACCTGCTACACCAGGTGGCTTTGGTCAGGTGCTTGACGCTCCGGAGCCCTCAGGAGAGGACGGCGACAGCGTGGCTGCACAGGTGCGGGAATGGAAGATAGCCGTCGAGCAGGCAGAGAACGTCGCAAAACTTGCGGGTAAACTTCCCGCCGGCGTTACTCGCAGCCTCGAACAATCAGAGGCGGCAGGTGTGGACTGGCGTGAGTTACTGCGCGGCGCCTGGTCAGAGACAGTTCCGTTTGACTACAGGTGGACGCCGCCCAATCGTCGGCACATCTGGGCTGGGCTATATCTCCCCGGTGTCAGGTCGGACGGCGCGGGTGAGGTCGCCATTGCAGTCGATTGCTCCGGGTCGATCAATGCGCGTTAATTGGGACTCTTCGAGGCGGAGATTCGCTCTATTCTCGAAGGACAGCGGCCTAGCCGCGTGCATGTGCTCTACTTCGACATTGAAGTCCATAAGACCGAGGTCTATGAAGCGGGGCAGCCAATTGCACTTACCCCGGTGGGCGGAGGAGGAACGGACTTCGCGCCCTGCTTCCGCTGGTTGGACGAACGGGGAATTGTGCCGCAGACACTAGTCTTTCTTACTGACCTATGCGGCGCATTCCTAAAAGAGGCTCCTGCCTATCCGGTGTTGTGGGCCTCCACAGATTCGCACAGCGTACCATTCGGGCAAGTGATTCCAATAGATGCAGCCTAACACCCGCTCCCAGGCACAGGTACTTCGGATAGTGGTTGGGTCGCGAAGCAGGTTCAGCGACGCCCTTCTACCCACATTCCGCTTTGGCCGACATTCATACACGATCGGCCAACAAATCTTGCGGACAAATGCGAGCAGAGGAACGATCAGACCTTTGCAAGCTAGCGGGTCTGCGCTGCTTCTTGAGATCGGTGCGCTCCCCGGTTCAGTTGAGAGGGTTGCTCTGCGGATTGCAAAGAAGTAGCCAAGACCGCCAACTGCAACGAAATAGCCACTAGTGCTATAAGCAATACTTGCCAGTCGAGTGTCATACTATTCTCCCAAGTTCCTTCCTACTCTTACTCTCATGCAACTCACAGACCATTCTTAGAAAATAGCTTTCTTCGGTGGAGCGACGTTGCGGTGGCGGATAATGTATCAGAGCGCAACAGACTACCAATCGAACCTGAGAAGGCTCTCCCTTTCCTTGTGTGCGCGGGCCGCAAAAAGCAACCCCTTGATAAATGCGTGCGCCTCGTCCCAACTGCTAAACCTCAGCCGCCCCTCGTCCCCGCAAACGAAGATTCCGAAGTCGTTGCATACTTCATAAGCGCTCACGTCATCGTCAACGGAAATGATTTTCATGTTGCAACCTCTTCAGTATGGATTCCCAGTCTTCGCTGAATGGCCCGAGATTCCCGCGAGACGGAGGAGGACGACAGGCTTCTTGCTTCTTGAGCAGCTCGTCCAGCCTAGCTTCGATGCGCTAATGCTTGCCTTCCTATCAGAGATACTCATATCGGTCATCGCCCTGTCGAACTCAGATGACTGATGGTACTCAGCTCCCTGAAAGGATGGAATTACATCTTCATGTAAGGTTTCCGTGTCAATGAGGGGTTTCAGCTCGCATTCATCAATGAGACCGCCACCATGTGCGGCGATGATCGACTGGCAGACGGCAAGGCCGAGGACCATGCTTTTACCTTGGTAGTAAAGAACGCCTCGAAGATTCTGCTGGGATCGGAAATACCGATTCCAGTCTCCTCTTCATCGACCATGACCTCCTCTTTTGAAAGATGGGGCTGGACAAAGAACGTTCGGTTAGAACTCCCCGACGCATTGACAGAGTCAATTGCATTTTCGGACTCTGACCCCTAAACCTGCGACCAGTATTTGAGTGAGGTTTTCTATCCACGGGACAATATTGTCTGTGAGAAACGCCAGCGCTCGATTCGAAAATTGGGAGTCTTCCTTGGAGGGAGCGATGTTTCTATGTCAGCCTTTACTTGAAGTGCTTGCCGAGCGTGGCATAGAGGACATCGACGCCTTCCTGAAGGTTCCATCGTGGAACGATCTTCTGGATCCGTTTTCGATTCCGTCGATGGAGAAAGCCACGGCACGTGTACTCCGCGGTGTCCGGGAAGGCGAACGCATTACCATCTTTGGCGATTACGATTGCGATGGGGTCCTTGGAGTCCATATCTTACGCAGCGCGCTTAGCGCTCTGGGAGCGCCAGGCAGGACATTTCTGCCTCATCGGGATGAGGGCTACGGTCTCAGTTCGTCAGCGGTCCATCGTTTTTCGTGCAGCGGAACGGACTTGCTGCTCACGGTCGATAATGGAATTAACGCGCGGGCAGCCGTCGGCTTGGCGCAACGGCTGGGGATCGAGGTCGTCGTGATCGATCACCACCGTATCCAGGAACAGGCAGAGACCACAGCAGTATGGTCTGATGCGTTCTGCGGAGCCGGCCTGGCCGCGATGTTTGCATGGGCACTCGCGCTGAAGGCGGGCTGGAACGATACGAAGGTTGAGCGTATGTTATCCGGATGCAGTCAATATGCGGCGATCGCTTCGATCGCCGATTGCGTGCCGCTGCTCGATGGCACCCGAACCCTAACCAGATTAGGTCTCGCCGAACTCTCCCGATCAAGGCACAGAGGACTGCAAGAGTTGCTCAAAGCCTCCTGCACTGATCCACCCCGACCAGATTCGCGCGACGTAGCCTTCGGCGTCGCTCCGCGGATAAATGCCGCCGGCAGGATGGCGCATCCAGATGAGGCGCTTGTCGTATTCGAGGCGGCGCTCGACGAAGAGGTTGCGCGAAAAAGCGTCGACAGGCTCAATCATTTGAATCTGGAACGCCGGCGCACGGTCAAGTTGCATTTCGAAGAGATCGTTGAGTCGGTCGGAGCAAATATTCCAGCAGGCTTAGTAATTTATTGCGAGAAAAGCCCGAAGGATTGCAGGCCTCTTGGCGAGCAAATGTGTCGAGAGATATTCGGTTCCCAGCATTGTGCTCGTCCCGTCGACAACTCCCGGTCAAGTAGTTGGATCAGGAAGAAGCGTCGCCGGCGTCGACCTAATCGAAAGTTTGCGGCCACTGGGTGACCTGTGTCTTCGCTTTGGCGGACATGCTCAAGCAGTCGGCTTGACCATGGCTGTCGGCCACATTGAGGAATTTCGTGAGAAGTTTGCTCGGTCTATGGAACCGGTGGTGAGAGGAGACAGTAACAGTCTTGACGCCGAAGCTGAGCTCAATCTGTCCTTCGCCGGGCGCCATTTCTATGAACAGCTACTTCTGCTCGAACCGTTCGGAGAAGGGAATCGCCCCCCAACATTCTCCAGACGTATGGCCGAAGTTCTAAGCGTCAAAAACAAATGACTCCGGATAGGGCAGGGAAGAAGCAGCGTCGAGGTATTCTGCTGGGACGTTCCCGTCACAAAACAAATGAAAGGGGATTTCGTAGTTGAGTTTTACGTAAAAACCCGCATTTTGCGTTCGTTCACTCCTCGATAATGCCCATTCGCGGGCGGTTTGACAGAGCTTCCCTTTCGTGGGACAACAACCACGAGGGGAGGAGACCCAGATGCAAACCGCAGCCACAGAGATCGATCAAATGATTGTTCAATTGAATGAATTCATTCTCCCCAGCTCGCTCATGGAGAGCTTTGACGTGTACCGGGAAGAATCTGTCAGGGATGCGGCTAGAAATTTTAGAGATCAACAACTCTCATGGTTCTGGACATGTTAAACCGGTTTCGAGGATCCGATGACCGCAAAGACTCATTGGTCGATATCTTCGATCCGGGTATGTATACCTGCGCCCATCCGGCGTGGGAGGCTGCACCGGGAACTCGAATCGAGATGCCGGCGTTGACGTCCGAAGTGGCAAGACTCGCGAATCGCAATTCGGAATTCGACGAGATCGCAAGAGAGGAGATTAACGAGTTCCGCGATCACGCCGAAACCTACGCTGATGACGAGATCCTCGGATTGGCGCAGATCGCGGCATCGGCACTCGTCGATCAGGGAAAGTCTTTTCACGGGCGTGAGGAAGCCATTCGGTATCTTGCACTCAATGCCAGTGCTGTGCCCGAGGACCTTTGGGCTACGGATGACACGCTATGGAAAAATGCCCCCATGCGACACATTCAGTTTGACGATATGGTGGCAAAGCGTAAGGCAGATCTGCTCAGGGAGAAATCGACTCATCCGAACTTCGAGGAAAGAGACTTTGCTTGTTATTCTGAAGGCGAGATTCGAAGGTTCGCTTTCGACATCCGTTGCTTGTTCCTGACCGACCACGCCAAGCATCTGGCCATTTGCACGCGTTGCCAAACGCGGTTGGAATCATGGACGAAACTAGTCGAGAAATTCGAGCAGAGCGCGTCTAGACAGAATGGGCGAGCTGATGCTTAATTGATTTGTTGCACTGAATTTGTTTCCCAGAAGTGGCACGTGAGTAGCTGAATTGTTGGTAATTCGCTGAATCGGAGACTCGCTTGGGCCTTTTTCAATTGTGCTTCCTACCGTTCGGGCGTCGAACGTTCGCCCCTCGCATCCCTAATCACAAATTCCGCCTGGTTCCGGGTGAACAATGAAGGCCCGGATCGCAGTTCCTCTGCTGACTGCTTGTGCAATTCTGGCAATTGCAGTCGGTTACCGAGCCTACCGCCACCGACAACAGCCGGACGACCCGGACTGGCTCTTACAGCACGCCGACGAACAGGCGTGGCTAAATGACTGGATCAACGCGGCACCTGTTTATCACAGAGCGGAACTTCTCTATCAGCAGCGGAATGATCCGGCCAAAGCGCTCTACGCGCATGTCAGCCAGGTGATGGCGACGAGCGAGATGTCTAGCTTTGCGCCGCAGATTGCTTCCTTGACCGATGATCTCCAAGTGCTCGCAGCCCGCGACCCTGAAACCCGGCTGAGAATTCTTACTATTCGGGGAATGCTCGAGACCAATTACGATGCTGGCCTGGCAACGAAAACCTGGACCGAGGTTGGCGAACTCGCTCGTAAACAGCATCACTATATGCTGGCGTCGAGAGCATTAGGCGAGGAAGGGATCGCCGCGTTTCTCCTCGGCGATATAAATGGAGCTCAAGCGAAGGTTATGAAGGCGTACCTGATAGCCAAATACCTTGGAGATCCAGCTGCGAGGGTCAGGTACGCCAGCGTCTATGGTGCGGGATTGGTCGCGCTCAAGAAATACGACCGGGCTCTTAAGCCGCTCGACGAAGCAATCCGAGTCGCCGACACGACGAAAGGGATAGCGTATCCAAGCATCGCCACCGCCTCGAAGATCGAGGCACTGGGCGGGTTAGGCCGTTATGAGGAAGCCCTGACGCTGACAAATGATGCCATGGCTCGGGCGACGGCGCGGCATCTGAACATGCATATCTCAGAACTTCTACGCATCCGTGCTGGAATCTATGAGAAGACCGGGCAGGCGAAGCTTGCTGCTGACGACTATCGAGTGGCGATCGATATCGGTAAGCAGGTTTCTGATTGGCGTGGTCTCTTACAGACAGGCGGTTCACTGGCTGCGCTCTATGAGGAGCAAGGTCAGCTCGAAGATGCTCTTCATGCCATCGACGACGCGATCGACGCTAATAAGCAAATACCCGATGAGCTTTACTTCCTGCCAAAAAACCTTTCGATCAAAGCGCGGATCCTGGCGCGGTTGGGAAGGACACGGGAATCAAACACTCTGTATGAGGCAGGCGCCGATCTCATCGATTCGCTCTTAGCGCACGCCCCCACCGCTAATGTGGAACGCGAATTGATCACATCAATGCAGCGGGTCTACGCCGGCTATTTCGATTCACTATGCAGAAAGAATAGGTTGGCTGATGCGTTCCGGACGATCGAGAAGGCTCGAGGTCGCTTCGAGGCTCAATCCCTTGAACACGTCGACGCGGAGGCCCCTCGCCCGGCAAGCGATATTGACCAAAAATTGGCCGTTTGAATCTTGCCCTACTGAATACAGATGATCCAGCCCAGCGCGCCACAATCGTCGATCAGATCGGGGAGACGGAAGGGCGATTGCCCTCTGGATTCCTGGAGGGCACGACGGCCGTCGATCCTGTGTCCCTGGCGCAGCTGCAAGCAGATCTTGGCCCCCAACAGCTTGTCGTCGAATACGTTCTCGACGATCCCCGATCCTACGCACTGTCCATCACTCGTACAGCAGTCAACCGGTACGTACTGCCGCCAAAACAGGCTCTCGAACAAGAGGCCCGGGACTATCGCTCTAGCGTCACGCAACGAAAGCCTGACGCGGCCATTGGACAGAAACTGTTTCAACAGTTGCTTGGGGACTACCGGCCTATAAGCAAAACAATGAGGTCATTCTGGTACCGGATGGCGAACTGCACCTGTTACCCTTCAGCGCACTAATAGATGGGCAACACTGTGAATTCGTGCCGCTCCCAGAGAGCAGGAAAGAGGTGGAGACTGCGGGAGCCGATCTCCCTAAGCCAAGCACAATTCTGCTCGGTGCTGAGGCGACAGAGACACGGTTCAAAGAACTGCCACTTGAGCAATATCAAGTGCTCCACCTGGCACTCCATGGGTATGTCGATCCCATCTACCCGGATCGGTCAGCTTTGGTGTTCGCGCCAGAGAAGAATGGGCCGAACGATGGGTTGCTGCAAGTGCGTGAGATCCGGCGAATGCGGCTCAGTGCCAGCCTGGTTACGCTCTCGGCCTGCGATACCGGGGTTGGTCCCGTGGGAGCGGCAGGCATCAACAACCTCGTAACCGCATTCATCGATGGGGGAGCGCGCAGCGTTGTGTCAACCTTGTGGGAACTGGAAGATCATTCCACAACTCGTCTGATGACGAACTTCTACGCCAACCTGAAAACGGAGAGCAAAGCTCAGGCCCTTCGCGATGCACAAATCGAGCTGCTCAGGGCTGGTTTCAGTCCCTACTTCTGGGCAAGCTTCGAGTTGGTCGGCGATCCCGACAATTTAGTCTTTGAGGGATCGAACACTCCTTCATCCCCACACGTTGCGCAGGGGCTAGGCATACTTCAACAAACAGGTAGACGGCCATTATGACCAAAACGCAGGATCTGACACCAGAGCGGAAAGAGGCAGTTCTCAACCGCGTACTGAAAGTCCTGGACGAAAAGTTCTATCAACCGGAAAAGCTCGACAATGGCTGGAAGGACGCGATCGCGCGGCATCGGCCGACGATTATCAACGCATCTACGGCGGCTGCTTTTGAAGAAGCCGTTACACGATTGCTCGAGGAATTGAAGACTTCGCACGTCGGGTTCTTTCACGGATCGGCACGGCGAGCCTCAAGCCGGGCTGCTCTTAGCGCTACCTACCTCGCGGACGACACTGATAAAGGTCGTCGCTGGATCTTCCAGGATGTACATCCGGGAGGTGCAGCGTCGTTGGCTGCAATCGAGCCGGGTGACATTCTGTTACGTGTTGGCGCGGAGGAGATCATTCCTCCGACGCACCCCACTTTCCCCATGGGGGAAACGACAGAACTCACCGTCCTGACCGCCGAAGGCAAACAGCGTACCAGGAGCGTCACGGTCGCTCGACCCAGAGGCAAGAAACTGCATTACGTCGAGCCAAAGCTTGTTGTCGGCAATCGTCTGCGAGACGGCATCGGCTATCTGAAGGTGGCCATGTTCCCAGGAATGGTCGGGGTGGAAGTTGCCAATGAGATATCGAGCCAGGTGGAGCAGTTGGGCAATGTTGAACACCTGATTATCGATCTTCGCGGTAACACAGGTGGTGGAATTGGAGCACTGCGCGTGATGAGTCTGCTGACTCCCAAACAGATTCCGGTGGGGTTCGCGATAGATAGGAAGTCCGCTCAACAAAATGTTGCAGGCACAAAGAACAGTTTCCGGCGCTTCAACAGGATTCCAGCTTCGAAGAACAGGCTTTGGCTGCTCGCACTGCGCTATGCGTCTACGCTCGTGAAAAAGACTCCCATCGTCCTTGAGACCGAAGGGCTGGGAGATAAGCCTTTCCATGGAAGGGTCGTTCTCCTGGTCGACAGGCACACCGCCAGCGCCGCTGAAATGATTGTTGCCTTTGCACGAGAAAACTCGCTCGCTACTATCGTCGGGGAAAAGACGGCGGGTCGGCTTCTATCAGCCACTTCCGCAAAGGTCGGGCATGGCTACCGCTTAGCTTTTCCTACGGGAGCGTACTACACATGGAAAGGATCCGTTCTTGAAGGCATGCCGATCGAGCCTGACGAAAGTGTTGCGTTCGATTGGCGCGAAGCTCGTCGGGGCAACGACCCGCAATTGAAACACTCCATTGAACTTCTCGAGAAGTCACTGACTCGATAGAGTCTCAGAGAGACATGCCGGAGCGGCCAATGCGTTTTAGCCCAGGGATGCCATATTTGCATAAATAAAATGCCAAACTGGCATTATTATGGAGTACATTATGAGTATGGCTACGATAGCTCGCAAACCCGTTGCGCAGTTTGTTCCGTCCTCGAGCCCATCCAAGGCTACGCGAATCCAGCCAGGAAGAAGCCTGGGACTCAAGCGAATGGAGATCCCCACCTTGCTCAAGGTGATCACCTCGGGTCTGCGCTGGTCCGCGGTGGAAAGCTTTCTGCAGGAATCGGGCTTTACGCAGCTGCAACTCGCACAGTACCTCGGTATTCCTGTTCGGACTCTGGCTAGGCGCAAAGAAGTAGGTGGATTGGACGAAAATGAGTCCGAACGCCTACTCCGGCTGTCAGAAATTTATGATGCAACGCTTGACCTCTTCAATGGGGATAAAGCTGATGCGCGTGAATGGCTGCTTTCACCCGTGCGCGGTCTGAATAATTCCCGACCAATTGACTACGCTCGTACTGATTATGGAGCACGAGAAGTTCGGAATCTGATTGGCCGGATTGAGCACGGAGTGTTCTCTTGATAGAAGCCTGGCGCATTGACCGAAAAATCTATCGGGCGACAGCGTTTACCGGCGAAGGTGCAAGAGTCTATGGAGGTCGATGGAATAGCCAGGGTGTTTCCGCGATATATACGGCTGAGCACCGATCACTGGCAATGCTTGAGATCCTTGTCCATCTAAGAAGGCCCAAGGACTACGAACTCTATTCGGTCAAATTCGACGAATCTCTAGTCCAGGAACTTGCAGCCCGTAACCTTCCTCGAAACTGGGACGTCGAACCTCCCACCGGTGACACTCAGGAAATAGGAGACAACTGGGTGATGAGCGCATCGTCCGCTGTCTTATCCGTTCCAAGTGCCGTCGTGCCGGAAGAACGAAATTACATCCTTAACCCACGGCATCCTGACTTCAAGCACATCAAGATCGACGGGCCGTTTCCTTGTTATTTCGATCCCCGCCTGCTTGGAGAAAAATAGGCGCCTGATGAAGACGACCCGCAATTGAAATACTCCATTGAACTCATCGAGATGACTCTGACTCGATAAAGTTCGGAGATATATGACGAAGACCATCTAGGGCGTATCAACAAATCATTGCTACGCTCCTAAGACTTTTTTGATCGAGCGACGAAATCGGACCAGGTAAAAATCTAACCATATTCTTATCGTCGGAGAACCACGTGAAGATTTCGCCCCATACTCAGATGTTGATCGCCCTCCTCCTTGCAACAACCGCCGCACAGGCCGCCAGCAAGGCAAAAACTCCCGATTTCGGCCCGAACGTCGCCGTCTTCTCGGTCGCGACACCAGCGGCCGAGATTCAGTCCCAGATCGACAAGGTCTATGCCGTCCAGCAGCACAACCAGTTCGGCAACGAGCGCAACGCCTTCCTCTTTCTCCCCGGCGAATATAAAGTCGACATCCCCATCGGCTTCTATACCGAGGTCCTGGGCCTCGGAGCCACACCCGATGCGACGCACATCACCGGCAATGTCCGCTCCGAGGCGGCTTCCCGCAACGACAACGCCACGACCACCTTCTGGAAGGCTATCGGGGGACTCTCTGTCACGCCAGCCAACGGGAAGATGCTTTGGGCCGTCTCGCAGGCTGTCTCTTTCCGCCGTATGCACATCCGAGGCGACATCGTCCTCAACCAGAACAAGGGCTGGGCGAGCGGCGGCTGGATGTCTGACTCCATCGTTGACGGTAGGGTGAACTCAGGAACCCAGCAGCAGTGGATCTCCCGCAACAGTGAGTGGGGAAGCTGGACGGGTCATAACTGGAACATGGTCTTCGTCGGTGTCCCGCAGGCTCCCGCGGGCGAGTGGCCCGACCCTCCTTTCACCCGGGTCGAGAAGACGCCCGTCATACGCGAAAAGCCCTTCCTCACCGTTGATGCGAAGGGCAACTATGGCGTTCGCGTTCCGGATCTTGCGAAGAACAGCGCGGGTGTCACCTGGCACGCAGGCGCGACCGCTGGCCAGACCATCCCTCTCGCGAAGTTCTACATCGCGAAGCCCGGCGACTCCGCCACGACCATCAATGCGGAGCTGGCAAAAGGCAACCATTTGCTGCTCACGCCCGGCATCTACGAACTGACCTCACCCATCGAGGTCACCCGACCCAACACGATCGTGATGGGTCTCGGGTTCGCGACCCTCAAGCCCATTCAGGGCACAGTCGCGATGAAGGTGGCCGATGTCGACGGCGTCACCGTCGAAGGCCTCCTCTTCGATGCGGGCGAGACTGAATCTCCTGTGCTCCTCGAAGCCGGGCCCGACGGGAGCAAAGCCCGTCACTCCAGTAACCCGACGTTGCTCGCCGATGTCTTCTTCCGCGTCGGCGGCGCCGGAATCGGCAGAGCAAAGGTGAGTCTCGCCATCAACTCCAGCGATGTCCTCGTCGACCACACCTGGATCTGGCGCGCCGACCATGGCACCGGAGTCGGCTGGGAGAATAACACCGCGGCCAACGGCATGGTTGTTGCAGGCGACGACGTCACCGCGTACGGGCTCTTTGTCGAGCACTACCAGGAGTTTCAGGTTCTCTGGAAGGGCAACAGTGGGCGCACCTACTTCTACCAGTCCGAGATCCCCTACGATCCTCCCACGCAGGCCAAATTCACCAGTGCGCCGAACGTGAATGGATGGGCCTCCTACAAGGTCGCCGAAAACGTCACGAGCCACGAGGCCTTTGGGCTGGGCGTCTATAGCGTCTTTCGCCATCCGGACGTCAGACTCACCCGGGCCATCGAGGTTCCCAGCACTCCTGGCGTGCGCTTCCACCACATGATCACAGTGGCGCTGGGAAATCTCGGCTCAATCGATAACGTAATCAACGACACCGGTGGGGCGACGCAGATGAAGCCGCGCGTCACACCGCAGCTGACTCGTTATCCCTGACAAGCGCTCGCAAGGCGTGCTTCCAATATTAGATTGGCCGTATCAGCCAGCAACCGCTTCTGTGAACTTCCGACGCACCTTATTCGATTTGCAGGGGATAGGTGTAAGGGGCGTCTTCCCCCTGGAGTTGAGTCGACAAGACGTAGTTGCCTGGTGCTGCGCTTCGGAGGTCGAGAGACACGGCGACCACAGTCCGTGGATCGGATCCTACCGCGGTCGCTGTTGCGCACGCCACGCGATTGTGGCCGTTCCCAGCGGCTGCAACCATGATGGAGTAGGCACCAGGTGGGCTTAGACGAGGAAGGACAAGTTCCAGGTTTACGAGCGCGGCGGGAAGATGGAGTGGAGGGTTGCTCGCTGGCTGGTCCCCGCGGTAGGTTCCATACTGCGAAAGGTCAAGGGTACGATGAAGCTCGGCCGACTGAACCTGCACAACTGCCGGATGTTTCCGGTTCCAGGCATTGGCGACAACAAACCCGACCAGCAAACATACCAGTCCCATCGCCGCCACAGCAGCGTAGCGAAAGCTCAGAGAAGCCCGGGCCGGACGAGTTGCGCGGAATTGAAGCAGGCGCCCCAGACAGTAGTTGCAGGATGTGACATGATCTACACGCCGATCGGAAAGAGAAACATTCGTGGGATGTTCTGCATAGGATTTCAGAAAGGCATCGTCAACACACGCCGGAGTCTTGTCTCCACTTGGCTGTCTACGGGTATAGGATTCAACCTGTCTAAGGAACCATTCTTCAGAGTTTAATTTTTTCTTGATCACTGTCCTCTCGCTCATCAGAGCTAGGCCTATCAGAAGAGGGGACCAAAAGTCCACGAAGCTCTTTCTGGTAGGACCGTCGAACCGTTGCATGACTGGCGTCCAGAGCGTCCGCGATCTGCCGCCAACTGTGCCCGGCCAGCCGCCAATAAGTAATTTTCCTCGAGCGTTCGCTCATGCGTCCGAGCACCTGACCACTGTACGCCGTCTGATCTGCTTCAGATTGGGAGGAAAGTGCAGTTGCCAGGATCTCGAGGTCGTCGAGGGAACCACAAAATATTTCGCGGTTGTTCCGGACACGTTGTTTGGAGAGCCTTTTCAGGACACTCACGATTTTGTAGAAGAGCTGGGTGGGTGTTCGCTCGCCCTGGAAACGCTCATAGTATTGCTCGGTATTCGAAACCGCTGCGTTCATCAGGTCGTACGCCGCGTGAATATCGTGCAGATAACGAGTAGCGCAATAAAGAGCGTACGGCCAGGCTAAACGACAAAGTCGACGAAACAACTCGTCCACGGCCGGATTCGGGGAGCCCAGATACCAGTACTCACTGGAGGGGAGAGGCAATCTTGAGTCCATTAGAGCCCTCTGCGACGGAATAAACAGCTCAGCAAGTTACAGCAATACGTCAATGGATTGTAACAATGACCGAGACTTATCGAGCTGCTGAAAAATGAAATTTTTCTTTGCGCAAATGATCCAAACGCCATTGAAAAATGCCTTATATCAGTATGGGACGAACAGGCGACGCCAGCGTTCCTACCTGACCACTGGGCCGGCTCTCAGCGGAATCACAAGAAATACGTAGTAAAAAATCTCTATACCCCTCTTCTTTTCTGGCTGGTTGTGTGTATATGGAAGACTGAGGTGCGGTATGGCTACAAAAGATGTGCCTCCCAGGAAGCCCAGAAGGTACCTGTGGCCCGAGGAGGCTGTGAACATCGCGCAGAAGAAGCAGCATCCGGTCCGGCTATGCGAAGAACTGATAGCTCTGACCGGTTACGACAAAGCTGCTTGCTGGCGGTTCTTGAAGAAACACGGCGTCGAGAGACCTGGGTCAGGGTCCAGACGGACGTTCGATCCGACTACCGTTGAATCGATCATCGAATATGTGTCGGAGCACGGTGTACGGGCCGCTTCCCAACGCTTCCACTGTGAAGCCAAGTCGCTGTACAACCTGATCCACCGGAGGGGCTACACACACTATGGCAAAGACCTATTCAGCCTGCGCCAGATCTGCGCACATTTCGGTGTGCGATACAGCAAAGTCATGAGCTGGATCGAACAGGGGCTTCTCAAGGCAAAGCGTGAGCAAACGCGCACGGGCAGACCCACATATTCGATAGAGTTTGAGTCTCTGCAGAAGTTCTGCAAGGAACACCGGAACCTTTTGATTACTCGCCGCTGGCCACCGCAACGGATACGGTTCCTGGAGGAGTACGTGTTTGCTCCGAAGTATGCGGAATTGCTGCGGACCCGCGAAAGCAAGCGTGAGAATAGTGCGTTTGATCGTGGTGAATACTTAGACCCCGATGAAGACTTTCAACGCAGAGCTTGATCGCACATCTCGCGCACGCCGCATCCAGAGTAGCGGCCGCGTTGGTTGTGATTGCGTTCCGCCTGCTTTGCCAGGCGAGCTTCTTGAACTGCCGCAATCGTGTTCATGAGCCATTTTCGATTGGAGTCTGTAAACTCCACACGTCGAACTTGCTGACCTGACCAGGCCATACGGAACCGGTTCCTTCAGCTGTTCTTCAACGAGGGCACAATAGGCCAGGTTCTGAATCATGTGGTTGGGATAGACCTCGCCTCGCGCCGGTGGCCGCTTCGATTTTTTCAATTCGACCGGCACAATCCCATCTGCCGTTCGGATGAGGCAGTCTGGTTTTCCGGAGATACCCAGCTCCAGAGACCGCAGATCATGGGCTGCGAATGGCTGTCCGGCGAGATCCTGACAGAACACCTCGCCAGCCGGTATTCCGGTCCTCTTACGGGACCGCTCGCTCAACTAAAAGAACAGGAGAGCCAGCACAATCGCTGTCGAGGCCATCAGAAGCACTGTCATTTCGCCCACCCCAGCCAACAGAACACAATGAGAATAATCGCCAGCATGAGCGCGGCAAAACCTGCCCATCGATAGCTGTCACCACGAGCGAGCGATTTACCCTGCTCGATATGCCATGCACTTGCCTCGGCTTGCAGTTCGCGAGCCATAGGCGATACCTCGGCACCATCGAGGTACTTCAGATGCCATGCTTTCGAGCAGTAGACGAACTCTGCCAATTCGGTGGCGCGAATGAGTTTTTGTTTCATCAAGGCCTCGTGCTGGAGCAATGAGACCAGTTTTTGGCGGTTGGAGCAAACGAGCGAAATGCGATCGATGAATACTGACATCGCGACGTCGCACATAGGCAAACTCGCAATCAAAAGGAGGGCGACTGGCTAAACCGTTAAACGAGAAAAAGCGTGTACCTCACTTTTGTAACGAACATTTCACGAGGTCGACACTTACGATGCCGCCTGCGGTTGGAGGCGAGCCTCCATTGCCAGATGGACTTGGCTTGGGTGTTTATCTAGTTGGAAGATGTAATTGGAATTGTGTGCGTCGCTGTTTACGATTCTCGAGCGGGCTTTCTCCGACGAGGATTCATGAGTGTGTTGACTTTTAAGTCGCCAGCAACGGCCAGATGGAACAGGGCTACCCGGGGAGGATGCATCCCGGCGATTTCGCTAACCACGGTCCTTCGGGAGGGTGCCCAGGACACAGGAGCCTCAGAGTCCAATGTTGGAATCGTTGGCGGTACGGCGGAGGATGTGAATGGCGCTTGTTCCGGGTTTGAGTTCCGCAATCTTACATTGAGTGTCCCATACCAAGTTACGGCAACTACGATCGCGTCGCGCTCTTCGGTCGCAACGTGACGCAAATGCACGGTGCGCGGATCGTGTACTCCCGGGAGGGTACCGTCGCGGTCATGAATCTTCGGGCACCCCAACGGGGTAGCGGTAAGACTGTGATTGGCAATTCTGTCCTAACGTTGCGCCCGCACGGGGAGCACCCATGAATGAAATCGTTCGGCTCTTAACAATGCATGGATATTGGCTGCTGTTCCTTTGTGTCCTGGGCCGCCAGGCCTGTCTGCCCATACCTGCCAATCTATTTGTGCTCGCCGCTGGCGCGCTTGCTGGCTTTGGCAAAATGAGTGTCATTGAAATTATCGCGTTCTCGGTCTTGGCATTTGTTGTTGCCGATCTGGCCTGGTATGAGGTTGGCAAACGACACGGCGGCAAAGCGCTCCATTTTATTCGCAAGGCAACGAGGAACCAACATTCCCAGATAGATAGATTGGCTGAAGTATTCGCCCGTCACGGAGCGAAGGTGCTTCTTTTCTCAAAGTTCATGTTGGGGCTGGACGCTCTAGCAGCCCCTGCGTCGGGTTTCTATCGAATAAAGCCTTCATCATTTCTCCTGTTCGATGCTTTCGGAGCGGCTCTCTGGACGTCCGTCTACGTAGCGCTGGGATATATCTTCAGGATCCAACTAAATCGCGTCGCGGCATATTCGAAGCAGATCGGTGTTGCGACGGTGTGGACGAGCGTGGTATTGCTTGGCGTTTTCGTCATCCGTAGACTGATCCGTCATTATCGCCTGCTCAGTGCCTGCCGCATATCGCAGATAACCGCCGATCAGCTAGCGTGCAAGCTTATCGCCGGTGAAAGTATAGTGATTCTCGATCTGCAAAGATGCGCGCGGAATGCCCAGTGGCCAATAGCCATTCCCGGTGCGATTCGGTGCGACCGTCATCAGTTCGACCAGCTGGCAGACCAATATCGGACGTTGGATTCAGAAACTAAACAAGCCGTAGTCGTCTACTGTTCAACTCCCGACGAACACGTGAGCATCCGCACAGCCTGGACATTGCGACGAAATGGCTGCCAACATGTCTGGGTTCTCGCTGGGGGTCTTCAGGAATGGCGAAGCAGAGGCTTTCCAGTCACACGGAGTGAGCCGGTGTTACAGTCTCTGGAGTGGGAAGTATATGTGCTGCGCGAGGTGTTTCAGTACTCCAGTGAACGCAGCGCTACCCTTCTAGACTCGACCAGCGACAATGTTGATGAAGTGCTCAAACGAACTCGTGAACGTCTAGGCGCACAGAAGATTGCGTGGCCGACCCTGCTCGAGCCGTGCGGTGTGGGAAAACTACAGCCAGTCGATCCATGAAATATCCATGAGGTATTGTGATGCCCGGCGACCTATGACAATCAAAGCCGCTCGATGCTTCAGACCGATTTGATTTCCCGTTCTGTTTGATACCGGTTTTGAGTGGAGGACACGTTGAACTGTACCGATGTTTTCCAATGGGGTGTGGGAGAATTCGTCTCGCATAGATGTGTAGCATGTTTGTAGTCGATAGCTTCGCGAAGTCTCTGTCCATATGAATACACCCGGCCCCGTGATTGCTCCTCCGTCTTCATCCGGTCCAACAGACGCTGCCAAACGCCTCTTACCCTGGCTCGTTGCAGTCGCCTTTTTCATGGAGTCGCTGGACACCACGATTCTGAATACGGCAGTGCCCGCCATTTCCGCAGCCCTCGGCGTTTCCCCGCTTAGCATGAAGGCGGTATTGGCGAGCTACACACTGAGTCTGGCGGTCTTCATTCCAATCAGCGGCTGGATGGCTGACCGGTTCGGAACCCGGCGAGTATTCGCATCGGCAATCGGTCTGTTTACCCTGGGCTCCCTTCTTTGCGGAATATCGGGCAACATCCATCTCCTGGTAGCGTGTCGCATCCTGCAAGGTTGTGGCGGGGCCATGATGGTACCGGTTGGTCGCCTTACCCTGGTCCGAACATTCGCCAAGTCAGAACTTTTGCGCACCATGAGCTTTGTTTTCATCCCAGCTTTAGTTGCTCCCATGCTCGGACCCATCGCCGGAGGACTCATTGTCGGGTACCTTCATTGGCGCTTCATCTTCTTCCTCAATATTCCCATTGGACTAGCAGGCTTGATCCTTGTCTATATTCATTTGCCCGACTACCGCGAAGAGAAAACCCATCCTCTCGATGTCGTCGGGCTCATCCTGTTCGGTTCAGGAATCGCCTTACTTTCTTATGTGCTGGAGATATTCGGCGAGCACACTTTGAGTTCACGGGAGATGTCAGGGCTACTTGCGCTATCTCTTGCTTTGCTTGCGGGGTATGGAATCCATGCCAACAAACTTCCGTTCCCTTTGTTGCAGCTGAGATTATTCAGCATTCGTACCTTCCGGACCGCGGTAAGCGGCAGCTTCTTCACTCGTCTGGGTATAGGTGGAGTTCCATTCCTCCTCCCACTCCTTTATCAGGTCGGACTCGGTTTCACTCCGATTCAATCCGGTCTGCTTGTCATGCCCCAGGCGATTGCCGCAATGAGTATGAAAACGATCATGCCACGGCTTCTGAGCCGCGTCGGATATCGTGGCGTACTCATCTCCAATACTGTGATTCTCGGCATTCTTTTGATGGTGTTTGCGACTATCGGTATCCGCACACCCGTTTGGGTTATCGTATTGCAGGCTTTTCTGTATGGAGCATTCACGTCATTGCAATACACGAGCATGAATACGCTCGTCTACGCCGACATTACGGAGAAGGACACCAGCAGTGCGAGTTCCATCGCGAGCACCATGCAGCAGATGTCGATCAGCTTCGGCGTAGCGGCAGCAGGACTAACCACAGCATTTTTTATTCCCCGTAACCACTCAAATCCAACCGAAATGATCCAAGGGATCCATAAGGCTCTCATAGCGCTTGGAATACTGACTGTCGTATCGGCGATTGTCTTCCGGAGTCTAAAGAGCGAAGACGGGGATGATGTGAGTCAGCACAAAGTTCTTCACCCGGGTGGATGACGTCTCCTGCGCTCTCGACAAGTAAGACAACGATGACTTGGAAGCCTTTCCACGTTCTTCGTCAAAAAGATTTTCTCCTTTTACATCAATTAGTTAGCTAGCGGCCTGCACTGCTACCAGGGCAGGAACGGGTGACGTCCATAGGTAGGCATAGGCGAATATAAAGCGAATACTTACCCTCATGCCCTCCACCTCCACAATCCGGACCCAGATCGAAGTAGCGCTTGCCCATAAGATCCCGTCCGCACTGACTCCGGCACCAAAGATGATCCGGCCGGTGGCAGAAACTGGCATTGAAGACCTGGACAATCTCCTGCAAGGCGGCCTACCCATTGGGGCCGTAAGCGAGTTGGTCGGGCCAGAGTGTTCAGGTCGGACAGACATTGCTCTTTCGTTTGTGGCGCACCTGACCCAGACATCCAAGGTCTGCGCCTGGATCGACGCTTCGAATAACTTTGACCCGGTGTCCGCCGCTGCAGCGGGAGTCGATCTTGCGCGGCTCTTATGGGTCCGCTGTGGTGGAGTACGGGAGACAGTGAAACGCCCGACGCGCAACTTCGTTTTACCAGACAAGTACCTCGTTCCGCGTCCTGCAAAGCAAGGTTTGCACGGTGGAGGATTTGGTTCGCATCCCCGTTGCGAAGCAAAGGGGTTGTCCGGTGCCGTGAGTGGTTTGCTCAATCCACAATCCTTCGCGCCGCGTTGTGCAGAGCCGCAACGGAGGGTGAGAGAAGAAGGGCCGAGCTTTATCGCAAGCGATGAACCAGCAGTCGTCGCTTCTCGACGTTACTCTCCAACCTCTAAACCATGGGCACGCATTGAACAGGCATTGGGAACCGCAGACCTGCTTTTACAGGGCGGCGGCTTTAGTGCAGTCGTGCTGGATATGGCAAGTCTCGCCCCGGAGTTTGTCTCACGCATCCAGCTCTCGACCTGGTTTCGCTATCGAGCGGCAGCGGAGCGAACGCAATCAAGCGTTCTTCTCCTCACGCAGTATGCGTGTGCAAAGAGTAGCGCCGAACTACTTCTTCACCTCCAGCCTGCGGAAGCGATCGGCGATGAAGCCACCGTATTTACAGGAATACAACCTCATGTTGAGGTCACACGGCGACGTTTCGCGCCGAACACAGGCAATGTTGTTCCATTGCGTAAGCCACCGCAGAACGCCAGCGGAGCTACCTGGCAGTGTCGAACCGCATGGTCAGGTGCGCGATGACAAAGCCAACGGAACTCTATGCGTGTCTCTATGCGAAAGAATTTCCAGCGCAATCGCTTTTACGGCTTCGCCCAGAGCTGCACAGTAAGCCTTGTGTGGTCATAGAGGGTGAAGCACCGTCGCAATATGTCTGCTCTCTGAATACAAAGGCGCGGCTTGCGGGCCTGGCTCGCGGCATGACCCGAGTCGAAGTCGAGACGTTCTCGGAGCCGGTAGTTCTGTCGCGTTCGGTTCAAGCGGAGACGGTCACAAGGTCGATACTCCTCGAATGCGCAGGTGCGTTTTCACCGAGGATAGAAGATCACAAGGAAGATGCAGCTCTACTCTGCGGCATCGATATCGCCGGCACAAAGAGTTTGTTTGGACCTCCTGAACTGCTGGCGCAGAGCCTGCTCCAGCGTGTTAGGTCGCTCGGCATATCAGCGCGAGTCGTCGTCAGCGACAACTTTCATACAGCAGCCTGCCTGGCAAAGGGTCCGATGGCACGTTCAGCTATTCAGATCATTTCTTCGCAGAGTAAGGCCGAAGCCTTATCCGGCCTGCCATTGACTGTTCTCGATCTTACGGATATCCAGACAGAAACGTTCGCTCTATGGGGCATTCGAACGTTGGGTAATCTGGCAGCTCTTCCCGAAAAAGAGCTGAGCGCTCGTATGGGACAGGATGGCAAACGTCTCCGGCAACTGGCACGCGGCGAACATCCTCATCTCTTCCAGCCTGCAGAGCCGCCATTCACCCTCGACGAGCAGATGGGTCGTAATACTCGTTGTATTTGGGGCAGCGATTGACGTGGTCGTAGAAGGTCTTCGCCTGCGGCCCGGTCGCCCCTTCGGGGATATCTGGGAAGAACCTAACGAGAGTTGGGTCCGCAGCATCATACCGGTTTCACATGCCGGAGGATCGAAGTCCTTACCGGGCTCGGTCTTCATCCATATCGAATTGAAGCTGTCTTGGCCCATTGAATATACGATTTCAATTTCTGCAGCTACCAGAATATTTTGTGGCGTATGCTCCAAAAGCCCACGTAAGCGATAGCGGCGAAAATCAGGACGCCTGTCGCTACTTCCTTTAGCATTGGAAATTCCTCAGCCAAAGAGTACTCCTTCCGTTGCAATAGATGCTTGCCGGACACATTCTTTCAGGCGATAGATCCTCTGCAAAGTTCGTCAGGATAGGTATTTCCCGGCGTTATAAACTACACCCTCTAGTGGCTCTTGCCATTTTTGATCGAGAACACCGTCGATCTTCAAACGGCTGATGCCGCTTGTCTTCCAGGTCTCTTCGATAGTTGGCGAATAGATGGTGAGTTCGAACATCGACATTTTCCTCTGCGCTCGCTCGGGTGACATGCGGTCATATTCGTTGTGCAACTCGTCCTTGATCCATTGGGCCAGGCTCCGAATTTCAGCCTGCGCCTCAACAGAGAGGGGCTTCGACTCAAGCAGCTTCAGAGCTTGAGTTCCTTTGTCTTTGATCGTTTGCAGTCGTTGCAGAATTTCCGTGCGTGTCATGATCGTCTCAGTTATCGGTCAGGGAAGAAAACTTTTTTCACCATGGTATCTCGCGACAAAGGCGTTCGCGAGCCTTTCCGCTCGTCAGCGGACAACAGTTCTTTCAGGTGATCTGATCAGTCCGCGTGCCAATCTTGGGAGGCCTCTGAACCGGATCGTCAATAGCAAACAACACGCTCTCATCATTTCGAAAGCGTAGCACTAGGGGCGTTACTGTTTCCTCCTCCTGGTTCAAGTCGATTGGAATGGCCGGGGATCTCGCGACCCTTGCGACTGGTTCTACTTTGACATCTTTCCTGTTTCCTGTTCGGGGATCAGTTCGGCCTGCTCTGGTAGGGTTGATCGTTTCAAAGTCAGTGCCACATTGTGTGCCAGGTTGTGGGTAGCACGCAAATTGCCCCCGATAAACCGGACATTGCCATCGACAACATTCTCCAGCACGACGTGGCCCTCACGTGTGGCCAACTGAATGCGAACGTTCAGTTTGGTCGCTCCATTCACGGTCGTGACAGCCCGTCGAGTTTCGCTGCCCGGCGTATATTTTTGCACTGTTGTCTTCAGAATCAAGAGACTGGGAACATCGTTCGCGTTGCGATCCCCGCTGCGGAACAACTGTTTGAACTGCTTAGTTTTGGCTAGTTCTTCCAGGAGATTCTCATAGATGGCGGCTCCGAAGGATGGATCAAGGCCGACGTCGCCGGGATCCACTCGATCGACCTGCACGCTCCATGGCTGGGCGCCTCCGGCTTTTTCAACTGTGGAGGATTTCGCAAGCGCAGTTGAGACGAATAGCTGAAGCTGCAACGCGCCGAGCAACAGGAGGAGAGCCGCAAGTACTCCGCGCTGCTTGTTTGGCCGGTAGAAGGCGGGCGGTCTAAACGTGGTCTTCGTTGCGACAAGGGAAGAGTCTCTATTTGTTTTCATGTCTGACCTCGGGAGTGCTTTGCGTGGTGGCTCGATCGTCCAGGGACGGGACGTGCGCGCCGTTGGGGACGAGGTCCTTCTTGAAGGTTTGCCCTTGCCCTTTGTCCAGTTGGAATATGGCACCGTGAAAACCACCGTTGTTATCAAGGTATTCAACTGTGAGGAAGTCATATTTTCTATGTGCGAAGAGGCTCACCACCCGCCCTCCACCATAAGGAGCTGCAGTTTTGACCAGCGTCATGGTCGTGCCGCCTACCTGCTTATCTTCATCCTCGACAAAGATGTCCTGAATGGAGCTTATGTTCACCTGGACAGTCGCACTTCCATCCCTTTGAAATTGCACAGCGTGACTCTGAATTCTTAACTCTCCGGTGGCGTTATG
>Ga0193753_10000406_pt1 | contig 42775 bp, 38 predicted proteins | sample H1c2metaG_FD_144925 | JGI IMG/M metagenome (GOLD analysis project Ga0193753, IMG submission 144925) | Soil microbial communities from a riparian zone of the East river system, Colorado, United States - H1c2 | ecosystem: Environmental > Terrestrial > Soil > Riparian zone | place: USA: East...
CCTTGTCGCTAGGCGTGCTCGGCTCGGCGCTCGCCCGAACGCAGATCATGGCCGGCGTGCTCGCGGCCGTGTTCATCTTCGTGCTGTTTTTGTGTTGGGCGCTGTCGCGCGTGGTCGACCCGCCGCTCAGCACGATCATCTCGCACTTCTCGCTGTACGAGCAGCACTTCTTCCCGTCGATGCGCGGTCTGCTCCAGCTGTCGGACGTCGCGTACTACGCGTCGGTCACGTACCTCGCGCTGCTCGCGTCTACCCGCGTAATCCAGAGTCAGAGGTGGCAATGAGCGACCAGCAACAGACTTCGAACGTGCTGGGCAGCGTGCTGATGTGCGCGGGCTTGCTCGCGATCTACCTCGGTGAACGCGTGTTCGGTGAAGGCAACGGCCGCACGGCAGCCACCGTGCTCGGTGCGTTGCTCGTGGTCGCGGCGTTTGGAATGCGGGGTGCAGCCCTCAGCCGCGCGAAAGGCGACGTCCGCGGAGTCGAGCAACGTTTGCTCGGCTCGTACATCGGCATCATCGTCGCGCTCGGCTTGTACGCGCTCTCGACCGACACGGGCTTGAACCTGTTCGGGCTGAAAGACGACGCGCGCGGCAAAGTCAGCACGGTGCTGACCGTGGTGTGGCCCGCCGTAATGGTGGTCTCGCTCGCCGCGCTGTGGTTCATGGAGCTCGTCTACGCGCGCATGCCGGTCGCTGCGTCGGTCGAGTTGCGCCGCGTTCGCACGGCTGCCTACGCCGGTCTCACGCTGGCGTTCTCGCTCGTCTTCCTGCTGTCGATCAACTACGTCGTGACCGCACGTGACGTGCGCCGCGACGTGAGCTACTTCAAGACCACAGAGCCGAGCGCATCGACGAAGCGCCAGCTCACGAAGTTGCAGGCGCCGGTGAAAGCGCTGCTCTTCTACCGCAAGACGGACGACGTGCTCGCGCAGCTCGAGCCGTACTTCGCGTCACTCGCCAAGGCGAGCCCGAAGTTCAGTTATCAAGTAGTCGACTCTGCGCTCGTGCCCGAGCTCGCGCGCAAGCATCGCGTGACGGGTAACGGCTCGGTGCTGCTCGTGCAAGGCGAGGCCGACAAGGAAAAGGCGCAGCCGATCAAGATCGGAAACGAGCTCACCGACGCGCGGGCACAACTGCGCAAGCTCGACGGGTTGTTCCAGCAGAACTTCTCGAAGCTCGTGCAGGCCGAGCGTTCGGTGCAGCTCACGGTCGGACACGGCGAGCGTAACGCGAAGCAAGACGAAGGCGCTGAACGCGGCGAGGGCACGAAGGTGCTCGACGAAGTTTGGAAGCGCCTGAACTTGAAGACGACCAAACTCGGCGTCGGTCAAGGTCTGGCGAACACAGTTCCGGATGGCTCGGGCGCCGTGATCGTGATGGGCCCGCAGCAGAAGTTCTTGCCGGAAGAAGTGCAGTCGCTGCTCGAATACGTGCGCAAGGGCGGCCGGCTCTTGTTGATGGTGGATCCGGGCGACGACGACGGCCTCGACCCTCTGCTCGAGGCCGTCGTCGTCGCCCGGATCCCGGGCACGCTCGCGAGCAACAAGAGCCACATGCGTCGCAAGTACGACAACAGCGATCGCGTGATCGTGTTTTCGAACAAGTATTCGGTGCACCCGAGCGTGACGACCGCGAACAAGTATTCGGGTGAGGTCGCGACGATCTTCATCTCCGGCGTGGGTCTCGCGAAGGCGCCGCTGAAGCCGCAAGACACGCTGAAGCCTTCGGTCACGTTCCCGCTGCGCAGCAGCGCGGACTTCTTTCGCGACGCGAACTCGAACTTCGATCGCGACGCGACCGAGCCCGAGGAGACGGTGAACCTCGTCGCGGCGGTGACGACTAACACCAAAGGCGTCGAAGGCCGCGCGGTCGTGATCGGCGATGGCGACTTCATGACCGACAAGCTCGCAGCCAACAACGGCAACCTGATGGTGTTCATCGACTCGCTCGCGTGGCTGATTGGCAACGAAGAGCTGAACGCCGAAGTGAGCAACGAGGAAGACATTCCGATCGAACACACGCGCGACAAGGACAAGCTGTACTTCTACGCGACCACGTTCGCGGTGCCGATGCCGCTACTCGGTTTGGGTTTGTGGGTCGCGCGGCGCCGACGTCGCTCCGGGGAGAAGAGCTCATGAAATCAGTGCTCATCCACGGGATCCTCGCCGTGTTCGGCTTGGGTTTCGCGTACCAGACGTGGACGCGCGAGCCGGACGTCGAAGAGGCGCCGGGCGCGGTCACGGTCGTCGAGTGCAAGGAGAGCGACCTCCAAAAGCTCTCGGTCGAGACCGAGACCAATCGCGTGACGGTCGAACCCCAGAAGCAGAAGGACGAGACGGTTTATTGGGTCACGGTTCAGCGCAAGCCGAAGCCCGTGCCGCCGCCCGATCCGAAAGCGCAGCTCGACGGGGGCGCTGCGAAAACGCCGGAACCTCCGAAGGAAGACCCCGAGACGCTCAAGCCCAAAGTGTTTCTCGCGAACGCAGCGTTCAAGGACTACTTGAAGCTCGTGACGCCGCTCAAAGCGCAACAAGGCCTCGGCGCGTTGCCGAAGGACAAGCTCGCGGACTTCGGCTTCGACAAGGTCGAGACGACGTTCAAGCTGTCGTGCGCGGGTAAGTCGCTCGATTTCGAAGCGGGCGCGCGGACGTTCGGAAGCAGCGGGCGTTACGTTCGCGATGCGAAGTCGAAGACGGCGTACCTGTTCAACGACGACGTCGTCTCGGATTTGCAGTCGGCGCAGTTCAAGTTCATGCAGACCGACTTGCACGCGTTCGTTCCGGCGGATGTCGAAGACGCGACGGTCGAAGTGCGCGGCACGAAGAAGAAGCTGCTGCAGCGCGATCGCAAGTCGACGGACAAGGCGACCTGGGTCGACGCGAGCGCGCCGGCGAAGCGCAACGAGCTGTACGGTAACTGGTTCACGCGCGTCACGCGGTTGCGTGCGCGCGAGTATTTGCCGCGAGCATCCGAGCCGGGTTCCGACTTGAAGACGACTGGCGGCGAAATGACGCCGGTGCTGACGATCGACTACAAGGTCGAGGGCAAGCCGAACGGGAAACTCGAGCTAGTGAAGGTCGAGGAAAACGGCACGCCGCACTACTACGCGCGCAGTGAAGCGACGCGTAGTTGGGTGACCGTGTTCGACTCCGCGGCGAAGGAAGTCGAGCAAGACGCACCGATGGTGGTCGGGCTCGAGGAGACGCCACCTGAAAAGGCTGCGCCACCGCCTAAGAGTGCCGGTGGCGCGCCGCCACACGGTGGAAACCCACACGGCGGTTTGGGTGGTTTGCCATCGGGTCATCCGGTCGTTCCACCTGCTGGAAATCCGCACGCTGCTCCGCCCGCAGGAAATCCGTCTGCTCCGCAGAAGCGCTGAGGTTCTTGCGTCAGCGGAGATGTGCCCGCATCTTGTGGGCGCATGACATTCCCTCGCATCGTGTTTGGCACGCCTCGGAAGCTGCCCAAAGCTTCCGAGCTGCCAGGACGCGTCGCGGTGCTGGATATCGCGTTTGCGGCAGGGAATTCGGGTGCGAGCTTCGAGTCGGTCACGAAGCCGCTCATCGATGCGCTCGGCGATCGCTTGGCGGCGTGGATCGATCACCACGATCACGTGATGCATGCGGCGTACGTGAACGATCCGCGATTCGTGTTGCGGACGAAAGCCGAACACGGTGCTTGCCCGGAGATGGTCACGCCGGAACGCGTTGCAGCTGCCGGCGTCGTCGACACGATTTGCTGTCATACGGATTTCGATGGGCTGTGTTCGGCGGCGAAGTGGATTCGCGGTGGAGTCGAGCCGTATCCGGGCGCCGATGACGACGCGCGTGCGGTCGATACGCGGCTGGGTAAGCCATCCGAGCGGGCGAACGTGCTCGATCGAGCGTTGCGAGCGCGGCCGCGCGATGACGCGCTTCGCGGCTTGATCGTGAAGTTCTTGGCCGATGGTGCGAACGACCTCGCGTTGTACCGGACGATCGAGCGCGCGTCGGAAGCGTTGCTCGCACGCGAGGAAGAAGCGCGGCGGATCTCGCGCGGCTACGAGATCAAGAACGAGATCGCATTCGTGCAGGTGCCGACGCCGCACGCGCCCTACGACAAGACGCTGCTCTTGTTGCAGGGGCAGGAGCGCGCTCGCATCTCGATCGTGCTCGATGAAAACGCGCTGACGATCGCGGCGCGGTTCGATAGCGGGATCGACTTACTCGCGCAGCTCGGGCTCCAGGGTGGGATGCCGACCGTCGTGAGCGTGTCCCCTAGCCAGAAGGACGAAGTACTCCGCAAGTTGGGGTGGCCGGACGACTGAAGGCCGATCGAGGCTGGAAAACCAGGCGTTTTCGAGCCCCTGACACCCACAATCACCCACTGAACGCCGCAGAGTTGTCGCTCGCGCCGGCCTGCCGAAGTGGCCGGTGCGCGCTACACTGGTTCGATGACACTGCCGCTGGCGGTATTCGAGAAGCTCCCGAAGACAGACCTTCACGTTCACCTCGACGGATCGCTTCGCATCGAGACGATGCTCGAAATAGCGGACCAACGAGGCATCAAGCTGCCGTCCGATAACCCCGAAGGCCTGCGCCGCTCGATGCACTGCGGCGAGAACACGGGGTCGCTCGTGGAGTATCTGAAGGCGTTCGACATCACGCTCTCGGTCTTGCAGACCGAAGATGCGCTGTATCGCGTGGCGTACGAGCTCGCGCAGGACGCGGCGAAAGAAAACGTACGCTACATGGAAGTGCGCTACGCGCCGATGCTCCACGCGCGCGGTGGATTGCGGATGACGGCGGTCGTGGAGGCCGTGCTCGCCGGTCTGCGCCAGGCTGAGAAAGATCTCGGGATCGAATCGAGCGTGATCATCTGCGGAATTCGCAACATCTCGCCTGAGTCGTCGCTCGAGATGGCGCGGCTTGCGGTCGCCTACAAAAATCGCGGCATCGTCGCGTTCGACCTCGCAGGTGCCGAATATGATCACCCGGCGAAACACCACCGCGAAGCGTTTCAGTTGATCCGCAACAACAACATCAACTGCACGATTCACGCGGGTGAGGCGTTTGGGCCCGAGTCGATCTCACAGGCGATCCACGTCTGTGGTGCGCATCGCATCGGTCATGGCTGCCGTCTGCGCGAGTCTGGGGACTTGCTGCACTACGTGAACGACCACCGCATCGCACTCGAGTGTTGCCCGTCGTCGAACGTGCAGACCGGCGCGGTCGCCTCGATCGCGACGCACCCGCTCAAGCTCTATCACGACCTCGGCGTGCGGGTGACCGTGAACACCGACAACCGGTTGATCACGGATACGACCGTCTCGAAGGAGTTGTGGCTCTGTCACAAGGAGATGGGGCTCACGGCCAAAGATGTGGCACGCGTGATCCTGAATGGCTTCAAGGCCGCGTTCATGCCGTTCCACATCAAGCAGGGTTATCTGCGGCGGATTTCGGACGAGCTGCAGGGCTTCGTCTTGGATCCGTTGTCGATCCTTCCGGAAGCGCAGCGAGCGCAGTTGCCACGCTCCGATCGGCCGGAAGCCTAGTTCCAGCCGCGCTCCAACCGAGCTCGTTCGGAACTCGTTCGGTTTCTGGGCTCGTCAGGGGCGCGCGCGCACTGTACAAATCGCAGTCGCTGGTAGGAGGCGACTCATGGCGATCGGTACGGCTCGGGTGGTTGGGCTTGCAGCGTGGCTCTTGTGTTGTGCGTGTGCCGGCAACAACTACGGCTATGCGCGCGAGTACGTGCCGCTCGATGACGAGTCGCTCTATTACGAGAAGGCGGCCGAAGTCAGCTACGAAGAGGTGCGTCGCGACCCCAAGGCGTTCGAGACGCGATTGGTTGGGTGGTTCGGAGTCGCGAGTGGGGTGAAGCCCGCGCCGGACGGAAGTGTAGTGGTCGCGCTCGACATGCGTTTCCATCAGCCTCGGCACTTGTGTAGCGATCAGTTCGAGAGCTCGTGTCGGGTGACGATTTCGGAGCGCGAGGGTGGTCCGTTCTCGACGACGTTGCGCTTGCGAAGTGACGACAAGAGCGGTTCGGCGCGTTTGAACGTAGGTTCCTTGGTGAAGGTCTACGGAACGCCGACCGGAGAGTTCGACAGTCGCGGTGGTCCGCTGATCAAGGCGCAGTACTACCGGCAATGGCCGCATGGTGCGTTCGTCTCGACGACCGGTCGCGTGAACATGCGGCGCTAGTCGCAACGCAGCGCGCATCCCGACATCGGTACAGCGGTTAAAGCCTCGGCTAAACCCTCCAAGCCATTGCGGCTTACCGCGACTGACATGCGCTTGCGATCGCGATCCCGCTCAGGCAGATACCCCCGAGTAGTCGGGCCGGACATCTGCTCGAAGGGGTTCGTATGTTTTCATTCAATCGCGATCGCCACTGGCTCGAGTGCTGTGCCGCCATACTGATTGTGTCCTGTGTCGGGATGACAGTCGGCTGCAGTGACTCCGAAGGTTCGGGGACGCCTGGCCTCGCCGAGAATCCTGGTGCAGCAGGCGTCGGTGCGACCGCCGGCGCGCCCGCTGCGGGTACGCCAGGCATGAGCACTGGCACTGCTGGGCGCGGTGTCGCCGGCACGAGCGCAGCTGCAGGTCGCGCGGCCGCAGGAGCGCCGGCCCCGACGGCGATGGCCGGCCGCGGCGCCGATGGCGACGATGCAGGTGTCGAGCCGGTGGATGCCGGCACGACCAGCCCCGACACGGGAGTCACGACGCCACCACCCGAGCCCACGCGCGCCGATCTCGGCGAAGGCGACGGCTCCGACGTGATCACGATCGGCGATTCGTGGATGAACCTCGGTTCGACCGGGATCCAACAGAGTCTGCTCAAGGCGAGTGACCAGCGCTATCGCGTGTACGGCCGCGGCGGGACGCGTCTGCTCAATGACGTGATTCCGAATCAATACGCCACGGCGAAAGGCGCCGACGCGGACATCAAGACGGTCGTCATGACTGGTGGTGGCAACGACATCATCCAAGTGGCGGGCTTGCGCGACGACTGCGCTGCCATGGGCATGCAGTGCGCGATGGTGACGAAACAGATTCGCGACCGGCTCACCACGCTTTGGGATCTCATGGCAGCGGATGGAGTGCAGGACGTCGTGTACGTGCAGTACTCGAATCCGGAGGGGCAAAACGTCGACTTCGCGGACGGCATGGACAGCGTGAAGACGCGCTGCGCGGCAGTGAAGGCGCCGATGCGTTGCCACACCTTGGAGACGCTCGATATCGTGATGGGCGACATCCCGGACGGCATTCACCCGTCGGCGGTCGCGTTCGATCGCCTCGGCGTGGCCGTCTACGACTTGATGACGAAGCAGGGAATGCGCCGCTAACAGTGGCGCCTGGAGCGCGAGACGTCGCGCGATTCGCCACCGGGACGTGCGGTGCGTGCTCACGTACCAAAGCGTACGCTCCGCGCGCTCCTCGGCCCCGGCGGCGCCTCGCGTGACGTCTCGCGAACCATGCGGCGCCTCGCGTGACGTCTCGCGAACCATGCGACGCTGTTAGTTCGATTACTTGCGCTTTAGTTTCTTCTTCGCAGCTGGCGGCTGCTGCACGCCGCTTTGAGCTGCAACGAGCTTCTTAGGCGCGACCAGGCGCCAAGCTTCGAGCAGCAGCTCCGGTGCTCGCGCAAGCTCCAATTTTGCGAGCACCACGTGCGTCCAACCCAGCCGGCCCCACGCGCCGGCTGCCGGCGTGAACACTTCCGGCTTCGCGCCGAGCAGCATCGCCTGAAACTCCGGCGAGCACTTCAACGTCCCCTGCTTCCCGTCCGGCGACATCCCCGCAAAGATCTTGTTGCGGACCCTAAAGTCCGGCTGTTCGAAATGCGACTTCTCCTCCGCCTCCGGCAGCGCACACGCGAGCTTTCGCCACTGCGCTGCCGTAACCGTCATTTCGAACAACTCCCCTGGGGCATCGCCTTCGCACACGTGTCCTTGCCGTTCACCGCATCGACCAACATTCCGAAGCGGCACTGCAACGTGTCAGTCCGATACTCCTCGGACGTGACGTCGTAACCCATGTCGATCTCTTTGACCCCGCGCAGGCCCTTACAATCGGACTCGCACTTCGCCGAGCCATCCGCGCCGGGGTACTGCGCGTTGAACTGCATCGGGCAACCCCGCTTCAGCTCCCCACAATACGCGGGACAAATCTTGCCGCAGTGACCGTCGCCGCTCGGGCTCGTGTGCGGGCAGTGAATCGCACTCTGATCGTCGAACGCGAAGTACGTGTGCCAACGCCGGCACGCCAGCGTGTCCTGGTTGATGTCCTGGACCTTCATCTCATCCGTGTTCTTGCCCTTCACGAAACCCGTATCGCAGAACTTCTCGCACTGCGCTTGGCTCTCGTAGACCGGATGCTCCTTGCACGACTGCATCACGAGCCGGCAATAATCTTTGCAGTTGGGCTCGGTCTGCGCCGGCAGATCACAGAAGTCTCGATCCCCGAGACTCGCGCGCAACAGCGCATGCCCGCAGTGGAGCACCCGCTCCGCCTCCATGTCTTCGAGCTTCGATTGCGCTGCCGCGTTCAGATGGACGATGCGGCACTGAATCGTGTCACCACCCAAGTAGTCGGTTGCAGCGCTGTAGCTACCTCGGTCTGGAAGCGACCGACACTTGTTCAAACAGTCCTTCTGCGGCTTCTCCGGGCAGATCGCGTCGTACAACCCACAGTACGCCTCGCAGTTGTCACCACAGCTGGTCGCGATCCCGGGGCTTCCGCCGCCCGGGGCTGCAGCCGGACAAAACATCGCATCGCGCTCGACACTCGCCGCTTCCTTCGCGTAGTGCGCTCGACACTTGACCGTGTTGCCCTTCGTCTCGCTGTCGCTGCTCTTACCCGGTGGTAAGAACGAACACATCGCCTGACAGTCCTCGTCGCTCTTGTACGCATCGAGCGTCGGCGGGTTGCAGCTGTCCGCCACGTCCGCGCAGTAGCTTTTGCACAGCGGAGTCACGGTCATCCCGACCGGCTCACCGGCATCCGCGAGCTCGCGATCTTCGAGCCCGATGATCGACTCGCAGCCGGCCAGCGTGCCAAACGGCGAGAGCACGAAGATCAGCGCAAAAAAGCGCCCGAACGAAGTCCAAGTCGAGTTGTGCACGCGAAAGCCCTATCACTGTCTGGGAGGTCGAGGAAGAGGTGGGAGTCACGCAAGTTGTCTACGCGCGAGCGCGCCGAACGTGCCTCCCTGACTCAGTAGATTTTCGAAACGCCCCTGTTGCACGATCCGGCCGCGGTCGAGCACGACAATCCGATCCGCGTGCTGAATCGTACTCAAGCGGTGCGCGATCACCACGCGCGTGACGCGCAGCTGATCGAGGCTGGCGCTGACGGCGGCCTGCGTTCGGTTGTCGAGCGCGCTCGTGGCCTCGTCGAAGAACAACAGCCGGGGCTGCGCGGCGAGCGCTCGCGCGATCAGCAAACGCTGGCGCTGGCCGCCCGACAGCGTGCCTCCGCCCTGTGCGATGACCGTGTGCATGCCCATCGGCATGGCGTCGATGTCCACATCGAATGCAGCCAAACGCGCCGCTCGCCTGGCCTCCTCGAGCGAGCGCCCGCTACTACCCACGATGTTGGTGAAGATGTCGCCGGCCATGATCCGGCTGTGTTGCAAAACCACGCCGATCTGCTGGCGCAGGCCCCGCATATCCAGCCCCGAGAGCGCCTGACCATCGTAAAACACGCCGCCTTCGCTCGGTGCATCGAACCCGAGCAGGACGCGGAGCAGCGTCGATTTTCCGGACCCGCTCGGCCCCACGATCGCGACGAACTCGCCCGGCTCGACGCGAAGTGTCAGGTCGTCCAGCACGAGCGGACCGGGCGTTTCGTAGCGGAACGTCACATGACTCAGCTCGATGGCGCCGCTCAGGGCTGCAGTTCTCCCCGAACCGCGGCTTTCGGAGGTGCCGGTCAGAATCGGACTCGCACGTTCGTACAGCGGCACGAGCTTGACGGTCAGCAGCGCGGCCGACACCAGGTCGAGCACCGCGAGTAAGAAGGTCGTGAACGCCGCGCTGAACGCGAGAAACTCCCCGGTCGTGAGCGGTCGCGCGGCAGGTCCCGCGATCATGAAGTACAGCGTCATGCTGCAGAGCAGCGGGTAGAACGACTGAAACACCGCGACTCGCACGCCGATTCGCCCGCCCGCGAGCGAAAGGTCCCGCCTGCGAGCAAAACTTCGCGCCCACACGCCAAATGCGCGCGACTCGCCACCGGAGCTACGCAGCTTCGCGATGCCGCCGAGGAGCTGCAGCGACAGGCCGCTCAGCTTGCCATCGAGGTCCGAACTGACGCGCGACAGCGGTAGCTCGAAGTAAGTTGCGGTCGTTGCTACGAACGCGGCGATGATCACGAGCGCGGTGGCAGCGAGCGCGAGTGAGACGTCGTAGTAGAACAACAGCGCGAGGTTCCAGACCGAGAAGATGCCGCTCAGCACGCTCGAGAGACCGACTTGCGCGAGCACTTGTCGCATCGCGCCGATCCCGGCCGCGCGATCGGCGAGATCGCCCGCGGCGTACTTGCGAAAGAACGGTAGTGGAAGCGAAAGCAAGCGGTCCCAGGTGCCCGCTTCGAGGCTCGCGTCCATGCGCGTTTGAGCGCGGACCATCGCGAACGAGCGCGCCAGATCGAACAGCCACGAGGCCATGAACACGGCGAGCAGCACCGCCATCAGCTGCCACAGCAAGTCGCGCTCCGCGCCGGGAATGATCCGATCGAAGACTTGGCCGGTGAGGAGCGGCAAGCCGGTCGCGAGAAACCCGGCGACGAGGCCGATGGCGAGAATGCGCGCGACGTCGTTGCGCACGCCGTGTGCCGCGAATCGCAACACGCCGAGCGGCGTGAGCGGTCGATCCGGAAAGCTGCGGTAGAACTGGTGGGCGTTCGGCTGCAGAAAACCGAGGTCGCTCGCGATGAGCTCGCTCGTCGTGCCCGCGCTCGGGTCGTAACAGAAGTAGCCGCCGCTGGGGTTCGGCAGCAGCGCAACCGGCTCGAGCGCGCCGCCGTCAGCGGTGTAGAACGCGAGCAGTGGGCCGCCATCGATCTCCGGAAACCCAGCTTCGAGCAGCACCGCACGCGTGCGGACGCCGTGAATGCGCGACAACGCGAGTTGCAGGTCGGGCAGTTCGCTACCCTCGGGCGGGTGGACCTCGGGCCAGGGGTCGAGCTCGAGCGCCTCGAAGATGCGCTGGCACGCGAGCTGAAACGGGGTCTGGCTCGGGCCCGTCAGCGCCGTGTCCTCGCGTCGAGCTTTCTGCAGCCGTTCGTTGCTCCCCACTGCCGCGAGCTCCGACAACGCCGCGCTCGTCGCGTCGAGCTCGGCCGAGCGCGATGCGTCGTCACGCTGCAAGCGGTCGCGAGCGAACTGCGCCCGCCGTGAGGCAACGACGGCTTCCACGAACGCAGAAAAGCCCTGGGCGAACTCAGCTCGCCCGCTCGCCTTGAGCAGCTGCTCGGTCGTCCACACGCGAAACTCACCCGGCGCGCACATCGCCCAGCTCGAATCCGAGAGCGGCCACGCGTCCGCGAGCGCACCCAGTTTTGCCACGTCCAGGCCGCGATACGAACGCGGCGGCGTGCTCGGCGCGACCCAGACGATGCCTTGTCCGCCGCACACGGCCTGCGAGGTCGGCTCGCGCCACCACTCGCCCGCCGTCAGAACGCGACTGCGATTTGGCACGGCGGCTGGTGGAAGTGCCGCGATCAGCAGCGTGATCCAGCGGTCGAACAAATCGGCGAGGACGCGCGCGCCCTCGTCGCCGTGTGGGCCTTCGCCGAGCGCGAGCAGCGCCACCATCGGCACGCGCCACACGACGCTGCCACTCACCCCGGACAAGAGGAGCGCGGTCGAGTCTGCAGCCATCCGCGGCGAGAGCCCGAAGATCAACTGGCCCGGCCCGCACGCGGCGAGATGTTCCCGACGGCCTTCGGGTTTGCCGTCGCGATAGCCCACGCAAAACAAGTGATGGTGTTCGGACAACGTGAAGTAAGCGCACGAGGGATCGTCGAGTAGCAACGGCTTGTCGCCTTCGACTGGAACTGCTTCTACGCGATCGCCCAAGTGCCGTTTGACCCACGCGATACCGTCCGAGTTGCCGATCATACAGACCTCTTCACGACGCCGCGATCAGCCCGCGGTACAGACCGGGCTCGGCGAGAAGTTGTGCGTGGGAGCCGCGCTGCACTGCGCGACCATGATCGAGCACGATGATCTCGTCGCAGTCGCGGATCGTGCTCAGGCGATGCGCGATGATCAGGCAGCTGACGCCGCGCCGCCGCAGGTTCTCGTCGACACGGCGTTCGGTCTCGGGGTCGAGCGCACTCGTCGCTTCACGAGCGCACGCGCGATCTCGAGGCGCTGCCGCTGTCCGCCGCTGAAGTTGAAGCCACCTTCCGTGAGCTTTGCCGAGTAGCCGCCCTGCAGCCGCGCGATGTCGTCGTGAATGCAGGCGTCCTTCGCGGCCAGCACTACGTCGGCTTCGGGAACGGTGTCGTCCCAGAGCGTGAGGTTGTCGCGCACGCTGCCTTCGAACAACGTGATGTCTTGATCGACGAGCGCGACGGACCGGTGCAACGCGCTCACCGGAAGTTTGTCGCGCGGGACTCCGTCGAACAGCACTTCACCGCTCTGCGGCGTGTACAAGCCGGTCACGAGCTTTGCGACCGTCGACTTGCCGCTGCCGGTGCCTCCGATCAGCGCGACGCGTTCGCCTGGAGCGATGTGCAGATCGAGCGCCTCTACGAGCGGCGGCGCGTATGGCAGATACGAAAAGCTCACGCCGTCGAGTTGGAGCTCACCGTTCAGGCGGCGGTGTTCGGCCGGTTTGCTCGCGCTGGGCGCAGTGCTCGGATCAGGCTCGTGGCTCAGCACGTCGTCGAGCCGCTCCACACTTCCGCGTAGCTCCTGCAGTGATGCACCGAACGCGGCGAGGCTCTCGATCGGGCCGATGAAGCTCGCCATCAAGCTTTGAAACGCGACGAGTGTTCCGAGCGTCATGTGCCCATCCATCACCCGGAGCGCACCCAGGCCGAGGACGAGCACGCTGTTCACGCGCGTCAGCGCCGAAGCCGCGATCGCGAGCACCTGTTCGCGCCGCGCGAGGGTTTGTTGCGCGTTCACGAGCTTGGCTTGGTGCCCGGCCCACTGGGCAAAGAAGTCCGCTTCGGCGCCGGTGGCTTTGATCGTCTCGATCATCTGCAAGCCACCGGCTGCGACGCCTTGCAGCTTGCCGGCTTCTTGCGTCACACGCCGGCTCAAATCCGTGCGCGTGCGCTCGGCAAACTTCAGCAACGCGAGATGCAGCAGCGCCGTCGCGACGCCGATCAGCGTGAGCCAGAGATCGAAGTACGCCATCGCAGCGCCGTAAAACCCGACGAGCAAAAGATCGAGCACGACCGCGGACAGCCGGCCGGACAACAGCCCTGCGACCGAGTCGTTCAGTCGCACGCGGCTCGCGAGCTCGCCCGGCGATCGCGCGAAAAAGAACGGTACCGGCAACCGCAGCACGTGCCACATGAACTTGCTCGCGGTGGCGACCGAGAGCTTCGTCACGAGCCGGAGCAGCGCGCCGCGTTGAAGCGCCGTGAGCGCAGCGCGAAGTGCGCCGGTCAGCGCCATGCCGATCAGCAGACCGAGCAGCCAATCGCGCTTGCCGCCGACCAGCACACTGTCGACGAATACCTTGCCGAACACCGGGATCAGGAGCCCCGGCAGCACCAGCAACAAGCCGGCGAAGATCACGAAGCTGAGCGCGACCCCCGAACCCTTCGCGCGCGCGAGCAATGCTGGAAGTAACGCCGGCCGTTTGCCCGTCTTCACGAAGTCGTCGCCGGGCTCGAGCGTCAGCACGACGCCGGTGAAGCTTTGTCCGAACTCGTCGTGAGTGACCGTGCGCGGCCCGGTGGCCGGATCGTTCAAGAACACGTGATGGGAGCCGAAGCCTTCGACCACGACGAAGTGGTTCAGGTTCCAGTGCACGATCATCGGCACTGGCAGCGCGCGCAGGTCATTCGGTTCTTTCCGAAACCCGCGCGCTTGCAGCCCGTAGCGGCGCGCAGCGCGCAGCATGTTGCCGGCTTTACTCCCGTCGCGCGACACGCCGCACTCGATCCGCACTTGCGATAACGGCAGGTAACTTCCGTGGTGCTCGAGGACGATCGCGAGCGCCGCCGCACCACACTCGGTGGCTTCCATTTGCAAGCGCGTCGGCGTGCGAACGCGAGCGCTGTGTATCGGTGCGTACGTTCCATCCATAGTGCGTCCGCTTCAATCGAGTGAGTTCAAGACCGTGAACACGAGGGCGATCGGGTGTTGCGTGCTCGTCGTGATGTCGGCGTCGAGCCGCGTTCCGCTGGTGAGCATCAAGTCGGGGCCGATCCCGGACGACCAGCGATACCCAGACGGGGTGCGGTCGTCGCGCTCGAGCTTCGCGCGCAGCGCCATCGGAGCAGCGGCCGTGTCCGCGAGGAACGCCTCGACCAGGGACTCGTTGTGAAGGACACGCATCATGCCGAGGCGCGTCGATGCAAATCCCTCGACGGCGGTGATCTCGCCGATCAACACGCCGTGACGTTCTCGTTTGACGACCGAAGGCGAGAGCTTCACGCGCATCCCCGGTTGCACGCGCTTGGCGAGCTTCGAGTCGACGTACAGCAGCGCTTCGAGGCTGCCTTTGTCTGCCGTGCGCTCGAGGCTCACGATCGCCGTGCCTGGGGCGAGCACGTCGCCGACCGTCGCCCGCAGCTCGACGACGCGCCCCGCGTGTGGACTCACGATCGTACTCTGCGACTGCAGGCGTTCCATCAGGAGCCCGATCTGCCGTTCGGTCTCCTGAATCCGCAACGTGTCGGCTTGAATCGAGGTTTGGTTCGCGCGCTGGATCGTGAACACGTCCGCGCTCGACCGCTGGAGCTCGGCTTGCAGCTGCTGCACGCTGTTTTGAGCCGTGCGCAGCTGTTGGCGGAGTGCGAGCACGCTCTCTTGCGTGACGAGGCCTTTTTTCAATAGCTCTTGCTGCGTGAGCACGCGCTGTTCGAGCTCGCGCTCTTGCATGCGCGTCGCGGCGATCGTGCCCGAGAGGCTGACGCGCTCCGAGCTGCTGACGGACTGGCGTAGCTGCTCGTCTTGCGTGCCGAGCCGGCGGCTTTTCTCCAGCCCGACTCGCAGCTCCACAACGCTCGCGCGCAGCGCTTCGATTTGCGCGACGAGCTCCGGCTGGGCGACGCTCGCGATCGCGTCACCCTTGCGGATCTGATCGCCGACTTCGACTTCGAGCCCGATGATCTGCCCGTTGCCGGTCGAGACCACGTCCGCTAGTCCGGCGGAGTGGATCAAAATCCCGCTGCCGTGGACGCGATTCGGCACGCTACCGAAGGTGCCCCACAGAATCGCAGTCGCTACGACGATCGCGCAGCCGAGCAGCGCGAGCCACGTCCTCGCATCCGTGACTTGCATGATCGTGTTGAGCTGTTCCGGCGATGCGAGCCGGTCGAGTACTTCCTTGCGAAACAATTTCTCGTCACTGGCCATCGATCACTCCTGCGTCGAGAACACCGAGTAGTGCGCGCGAGGCGTCTGGTTCGCGGCTCGGAAGCGCGCCGAGCTCGAGCCGCAAACGAGCGAGCGCTTGTGCGAGCGCGAGCTCCGTGCCGATGCGCGAGCGAGTCGCGTCGGTCAGCAAGTCTTCAGTCAACACCGTATCGAGTACGGTCGAGAGGCCTGCACGCAGCTTCGAGCGTTCGTCGTCGAGCGCTTGCGCGTACGCGCTCTCGGCTTGTCGTGCAGCTTCGAGCGATTCGACTTCGGCGCGGAGGACGTCGTAGGCGGCGAGGACGTTCGTGCGCAGGTTGCGCGCGAGGTCTGCGCGCGCAGTCTCCGCGAGCAAGCGCAGCGCCGCCGCCTGTTGCAGCTGCCCGCGTGCGGCCGAGTTCTCGAGCGGGACCTCGAGGTTGACGCCGCCAGCGGCATTCACGCCACCCACGTTGCGACCGAGCGCATCGAAGAAGCGGCTCGCGCCCGTGCGGTCGGTCGCGCCGGCGTAACCCACCGATACGGTCAGGTCGAGCCTCGGAAGCGTGTTGTGATCGGCGCCGCGCTCAGCTGCCGACGCCGAGCGAACGGTGTCGTCGGCCGCTTGCAAGTCACGACGGACCGTCAAGGCGCGCTCGGCGAGCTGCGCCGGAGCCATCGGGGGTAGAGCGGGTGCGGGGAAGCTGTCGCTCGGAACCCAATCAGCGCCCTCCGCCAACTCGAGGCCCATCGCGAGGCGTAGTGCATGAATCGCACTCACGCGACCTCGCCCGGCTTCGATGAGATCGCGGCGGCGGCTCGCGTACCCAGCTTCGAGCGCTCGCAGATCACCCCGCGGTCGCTGGTCCGCGTCCACCAGGACCTGGGTCTCGCTCAGCATTCGCTGCGAGCGGGCTGCTGCATCCTGAAAGAGGCCTAGCTCCTCGTCGGCGCCGACGAGCACCCAATAGGCGTCGATCACAGCGAATGCCTGCAGTTGCGCGACGTGAGCCAGCGTGTGATCTGCAGCGCGCTCCGCGTATTCGCCCGCGACGACTGCGCTCGCGAACCCGGCTTTGCCGGCGTTGCGCAGTAACGGCTGAAGGATCGTGAGGGTCGGGTCAGCGGAGTAGTACGGAGCACTGAGGGCGCTCGTGCGCCGCGACATCCCGACGACAGCCGCGATGTTGGTACCCCAAATCAGGTTCGTGGTCGCGGACGCGCTGATCGTCGATAGATCATTCACGGTCGCCTCTCCTCTGAACGATGGCGACACGTTGCGCTGATGATTCAATCCCGCACCAAGCGTCACATCGAACGGGCCACGCGCACTCAGTGTTGCGCCACGCGCGAGCTCGAGGTTACCGCGCGCACTGATCAATGCGGGCGATCGGAGCAGTGCCGTTCGTACCGCTTGTACTAGTGACAGTGGCACCGTGCCGGCGCGAGGCCGCTCGATCTCCAAACTCCCCGGCGGTGCGTTCGGTGCAAGTTGCGCAAGCGCGGGTGCGGGTTGTGCGTACGCGGGAACAGTCACTTGGGTTGGAAGTCCCGGTGCAGGAGCCATGCGCGATTGCGCGAACGCTGCGTTTCGCGGAACAACCAGCGCGATCAAAGTCGCGATCAGCCTAACGACCCTCAGCATGTCGCAAGTCCACTAGCAACTTGCGGTCCACGAGAACGTGTTCTGTTTCACTCGCTGCTGGTCCGAATTTATTTTCGAATCGCATGTCCGGATCCGCGACCGAACCCCGTTTGAGAAGACAGAGGGGGCAGCCGGCAGTCGCGACGGCCGCTCGGACAACGAAGCGACGTCAACTCAGCAGGACAAGAATAAAAGCCATGAACAATCTCGCTCAGGAACTCTCGGACGCGCAGCTCGACGCCATCAGCGGCGGTTGTTACCGCCCGGAACCGCCGAAGTGCGATCCGGATCCTTGCTACAAGCCGTGTGAGACCAAACACGACGACTACGATTGTCACAAGCCCAAGAAGAAGCACTGCGAGTCGCCTTGGGAGCGTTGGTACGATCGCGCTCACGACTACTTCGAAAACAAGTACTAAGAAATCCCGCGCTGAGCTGCCATGCGCCGCACCGAATGCTGCCCCCGCGATGTTCCGGGGCCGCATTCGGGGGCCGGCGGATTTGGCGCGTTAACGGCCACTTACTAGTTTGTGACTATGATCTCTGGACTTAACTCCCACCCATGGTTTGCTGCTGCTGCTCGGCCCCGCCCGTCGGGCGAGCAAAGCAGCATGAGCGAACACGAGAACCCAGACCCACCCGGTCGCATTTCACTCTTGCTCGGCAGAGCGCGCGACGGCGAAGAGGGCGCCATGAAAGCGGTGTTCGAAGCCGCCTATCCCGAGCTGCGGTCACTCGCGCGTTCCCGCTTGCGCCGCGCGCAGCCAGGAGCGGCCGCGATGCTCCAGACCACCGCGCTCGTGCACGAAGCGTATCTGAAGTTCGCCAGCAGCGGCGAGCTGCAGCACCAACACCGCGCACACTTCTTTCGCTATGCCAGTCGCGTAATGCGGTCGGTGATCATCGACTTGATCCGCGAACAAATGGCAGCTCGCCGTGGCGGGGGCAGCCCGCATCACTCGTTTACGACGCAGCTACAACCGCTCGCCGCCGGTGGTGAGGAGGAAATCCTGAAGGTGCACGAAGCGCTCGACGGACTCGCTGCTTACGACCCACGCATGGTGGACGTCGTGCACATGCGCTACTTCGCCGGCATGACCGATCGGGAAATCGCAGATGTGCTCGGCGTTACGGAACGCACCGTCCGGCGCGACTGGGAAAAGGCGCGCTTGTTGTTACTGGAAGCGCTGGAACGGTGACGTTTCGCGGGTCAGAGTAGGCGCATGGGGACGGAGCACGCGGCCACGCTGAACCGTTTGCTCGATACTGCGTTGCAGCTCCCAGCGGAGGAGCGCACGCAGTGGCTCGAGCAGCTCGGTCCCGAGTTCGACGCTGTAAAGGCCCGCTTGCGCGGTTTGCTCGCACGTTCGATGCAATCGACGCATCCCGAGCAGGCCGCCTTGCACACGTTGCCGAAGCTTGCGGAATCGCGCGATGCGAACGGTGCGGTTTGTTTGCGTACGGCCGGGACGCGACTCGGCCGCTACCGGTTGGTGCGCCGCTTGGGCATCGGCGGCATGGGCGTGGTGTGGCTCGCTCAAGACGAACTCGAGCGCGGCGAACATTTCGTCGCGCTGAAGTTCGCGCACACGCGGCCGGATCGAACGGACTTGGCGGCGCGGCTGTCTCGCGAGCGCAGGTTACTCGCGTCGCTCGAGCATCCGAACATCGCGCGGCTCTACGATGCCGGCGTGACCGAAGACGATCGGCTGTACTTGGTGCTCGAGTACGTCGAAGGCGTGCCGCTCGATCAGTTTTGTCAGGCTCGGCGTTCTACGCTCGCGCAGCGTTTGGCCGTGTTCGTCCAGGTCGCCGATGCGATGGTGCACGCGCACGATCGGCGGATCGTGCATCGCGATCTCAAACCGGCGAACGTGCTCGTGACCTCTCGAGGCGAGACGAAGCTGCTCGACTTCGGCGTTGCAAAGCTGCTCGGGGACGAAGGCTTTTCGCAACTTCAGCTCTCGCGCATGACGGGCATGCCGCTCACGCCCGAGTACGCGTCGCCCGAGCAAATCGCGGGGCAGGACGTCAGCTTTACGTCCGACATCTACTCGCTCGGCGTGATGCTGTTCGAGCTCGTCACGGGTGTGCGGCCTTATGCGTGCCTGCGCGGCTCGAATCGCGCGCTGCGCGAAGCGATCGCGGAGAGCGTGCCGCCCGCGCCGAGCGCAGCGGTGTCCGATCCCGAGATGGGCCGGCTGCTCGCGGGCGAGCTCGATGCGTTGATCTTGAAGGCGCTCGCCAAAAAACCAGAGCACCGTCACGGCTCGATGCGAGAGCTCGCAGCAGAGATCGAACACCACGCGCGCCGCCTTGCGCGCATCCACTAGTGCACACTAGTACGCGTTCTGCCGCACTTTTCGCCCGAACGCGGTCAAGAACAGGATCTTCAGGTCCAGCCAGAGTGACCAGCGCCGGATGTATTCGAGGTCGTGCTCCACGCGCGCGACCATCTTGTCCAGCGTGTCGGTCTCGCCGCGAAGTCCATTCACTTGCGCCCAGCCGGTGATACCCGGCTTCACTTTGTGCCGACGCATGTACTCGAGGATCTTCGTGCGATACATCGCGTTGTGCGCGATCGCGTGCGGCCGCGGTCCGACGAGCGACATCTCACCCCGCACCACGTTGAGTAGCTGCGGTAGCTCGTCGAGTGAAGTTCGGCGCAGAACCTTTCCCACCGCTGTCACGCGCGGGTCGTTCTTTTGCGCCTGCTGCACGCGTGGGCCGTTGTCTTGCGTCGTCATGCTCCTGAACTTCAACACTTCGATCTCGACGCCGTCTTCACCGTGCCGGCGCTGGCGAAACAGCGCGGGGCCGGGCGAAGTCCGTTTGATGATGAAGGCAATCAGCAGCATTGGGACCGCGAGCGCGAACAGCAACATGCTCGCGAGCACGAGGTCTTCCGCGCGCTTCACCATGCGAGACATGCCGACGAACGGCGACGCGTACACGACGTGAGTGATCTCTTCCGGCTCGAGGCTCAACGCGAGAGCGAGTGCAAGCAGAAAACGATCTTCACTCAGATCCAAGTCCTCGTCAGAGTCGCAGACCTGTCGAGTCAGCTCGATCAAACTGTGACGACCGACGACCGGTCGACGCGCGAGCTCGTCGGCGAGCCGAGCCAAGTCACAATTCGTGGCATCGAAGCTCTGGATGCGATGCTCGAGGCGCAGCGGGAGCTCGGGCATACCGAGCAGCTCGCACAGCAGTTTGCGAATCGTCGCGCGTTCGACGTCCGAAGCCGGTCGATCGGAGTGCGCGGCGGCGAGCATCGCGTCAGCGACCGGGAACAGACTGCTGAGGCGACTGATGCGCGGCCGCTTCAGATCAAGCTCGGCCTCGGGTTCGATCGATTCTCGAGTGTCCAATCGGGGGGTCGTCCGGAGAGTGCGACGGTATGCCAGTTTACGTGGAACGTCCCTCAATCCGCTAGACGCACGCATCGCGGGGCAGGTCGGGGATCCAATCTTGCGGAGACTGTGGCGAATCGACGGTTTCAGGTCGACAGTGCTCACACATGACCCCATGTTCCGCCGGATGGCGAACGCAAGGCGGGATGCGCTGGGGAAGGCGCGCCTCGAGGTCGTTCCTCCGATACTGGGGGATCGTCACGAGACGATCGCCAGCTTTGCGCTCTGGCCCTGGGTTGCGCTCTGCAACAACCGGAATCTGCCGATCGAGCGTTTGGCTCAGTTGGCCCACGTGTCGGTTGCAGAGCTTCGCGATCAGGCTGGGCGGTTCTCTCAGGTCGTCGCGAATCGGGTCGCAGAGCTGGCGTTTCAACACGCTGGCAGTGCGGCCTCGATGGAAGCGGCGCTCACAGTCGAGCGCGGACACTTCGCGTTGATCGAGCTCGTGGCGCGAACTTCGCCCAACGTGAGCGAAGCTCTGAAACTGGTCTGCCAGTATTTCCCGCTCATCCAGGACGACCTGATTCTGCAATACGAGACGCGGCCGGCTCAGGCGCGGTGCCTCAAGCTCGTGGCGCCGCAGCAATACGTGGTGCACCACGGCTACATCGAGCTGACCTTCGCCTCGTTGTTGCTCGCGATCCGGCGCGAGACCGAACGGCCCGACATCGAGCCGCTCGAGGTTTGGTTCGCGCATCGCGCACCGGTCGACCGGCGGCCGTTCGAGGCATTGTTCGGGCCGCATGTGCGGTTCGACATGCCGGAGCACCACCTCGTGCTCGACCGAAAGGCCGCGGCGCTGCCGCTCGCGCGCAAGAACTCGGACGTGCACGAAGCTGCGGTTCGCGCCGCGGCCGATCTGCTGCGGGGTTAGACCTTCGCGCGCAGAATCGCGACGTCGTAGTAGCCGTGGATCTCGGTGCCCACGCGCGTGAGATGCAACCCGAGGGCGTCGTCTTCGAGGCCGGCGAGGTAGCGCCCGCGGAGCCCATCGCGATCGCCGTCCGACGGGAATGAGCGCGCGATCAAGCCCTCGAGCTCGAACTCCAAGCGGTACAGGGCGACGAGCTCGGGTTCCAAGTCGTGTGCGCGGTAGAGGCTCTGCAACTCGCCGATGCGCAGGGAACGCGCGTGCGATGGGTCGCGAAACATCTCGAGCTCGTGAAATGCGGCTGCCTTGTTCGAATCCTCGGAGGCGATCAGATCGCAGATGACGACGCGACCGCCCGGCCGGCAGACCCGCTTCATCTGCCCGAGCACGGTGCGCGGATCTTGAAAATGATGGAACGCGTAGCGGCTGACGACGACGTCGAACTCGCGATCGCGATACGGCAAGGCGTTCACGTCGCCGGTATCGAGCGTGACGTTCGATAGGCCGAGCACGACCTCTCGTGCGCGCGCGATCATCGCCGGTGTGACGTCGATGCCGGTGACCTGCGAAGCCGCACCCGCAAACGCGCGCACGACGAGACCGGGGCCGCACGCGACGTCGAGCACCGTATCGCGCTCAGTCAGCTCGCTGCTCTCGACGAGGAGCCGCAGCGAAGCTTGATCGCGAATACCGGGTGCAGCTGAGAACGGCACCGCTTGCTGCGTGAACTGATCGACGATCTGGTCCTGATGCGTACGCATGTTTCGAGTATACGCGCTGCAGCTGTCAGCAGCACGCGCGACCTGGCTCGCGTGTGACCTGCGTCACTCAGGCGTCCGGAGTGAACCCGTCGTGCAATACTTCGCCGAGGCTGTCGATTTCGCGCCGGCGGAAGTCTTCGACGAGCATTTGCGGCAGCTGCACGCTCGGCACCCGAATGTGCTCGAGCATGCGTTCGAGTGACGCCCGCTGCACGCTCTCGCGTTCGGCGCGCGCTCGACCTGCGCGTGCCATCGGCCGCAGCGCGCTGTCCTCCGGCAGCTCGTCCGCGAGCGCGTTCAAGACCTTCTTGTCTTCCTCGGCAAACAGCGACGGCAAGGTTTGATTGACGACCAAACCGCAGACCGGAAGCTCGAGCTCGCCGCGGATGGCGTCGTGCAGCTCGATCGTCTCCGTCGTCGGCATGTCTTCCGGAATGCTCACGAGCAATACGCCGGCGCGGGTTTGATCGCGAAAGAGCGCGTAGGCGCGCTCGGCTTCGCGTCGCAACAGGCCCGGCGGTGCGACGTCGATGATCACGCGCGGCACGCGCAACAGATCGAGCCCGTGGCCGGTGGCAGGCGCGTCGACGATCACGAGGTCGTAGCGGTCGCGCCCGTCGCGACCTTTCTCGAGCGCGTGATACTGCGCTTTGCCGAGCATCGCCCAGGCGTCGAGCCCGGGAGTGCCGCGCAGAAATGCGGCGACGAAGCGGTTCTCGAAGATGACTTTGTAGAGCGCGCGGACCTTCAAGATCAGCATGCCGTACTCTTCGAGCGCGGCGGACGGCTCCATGTTTACGGCGTCGAGCTCGAGGTTCGGCAGGATGCGCTGGATCTGCGGGCCGATCGGCGGCGTCTCGAGCAAGTAGCTCAAGCGCTCCTTCGCATTGCACATCGCGACGAGCACGCGTTTGCCGCGCTTGGCTGCGGCGAGGGCGAGCGCTGCGCTGACTGAAGATTTGCCGACGCCACCCTTGCCGACGACGAATACGAATTTGAGATCGAAAGGGCTCTGCATCGGACGTGATTTGAGAAGCGCGCGCGCTTCGGGGCTCATTTCATGAAAAAACTGGCCGTAGTGTGAGGAGCTTTTCAGCTTCCTGCAACCGCGTTGTCGGCTACCGCTGTAGGGTGGGTAGGGCTCGGGTCGCCACTCGCTCCCCGCGAGCGCGGGGGCTAACATACCGAGTCGGATCACAGCGTCTTGCCGGGACGTTGCGGCCAGGTAACTCGGAGGGGTATGAAAGGGCTTCCGGAGACCGCCATGGAACGCTCGTCCTCACGAAGCACGCTCATCCTGCAAGTCCTGATCGCGCTGACCGCGGTGCTCACGCTGATCACGCTCTGGCAGATCTTCATCGTCGCCCCGGTCGAGAAGCAGATGGGGATCGTGCAGAAGATCTTCTACTTCCACGTGCCGAGCGCGTACGGCATGTATTTGGGGTTCGGGGTGAGCGCGATCGCGAGCGCGGTATACCTCGCGAAGCGCGATGACCGCTGGGATGCACTCGCGGTCGCCGGCGCCGAGGTCGGCGCACTGTTTTGCGTGATCGTGCTCGTGACGGGGCCGCTCTGGGGCCGCAAGGCGTGGGGCACGTTTTGGACCTGGGACCCGCGCCTCACGACCACCCTGCTCGCAGGCATGATCTACTTTGCGTACGTCGTGCTGCGCTCGTTCGGAGCGGCGGGTGAGGTCGAGAAGCGGTTTGCGGCGGGGTTAGCGATCTTCGGCTTGCTCGATCTGCCGATCATCCACTACAGCGTGCAGCGCTGGCGCGGCACCCATCCGACCGTGATCACCGGGAAGGGCGGCGGCCTGCATCCGGACATGTATCCGTCGTTGTTTTTGAGCTTCGCATTGTTCACGCTGCTGGCGGGCGTGTTGATTTGGCAGCGCATGCGTGCCGAACGGCAGAATCAGAGGCTGCTCGCACTCGAGAGTGATGCGGCGGAGCTCGGCTTGTTGGAGGAGACCTGATGATGGTTCGCGTACGCAGCGCACTTCGCGCTCTCTTGCTCGGCTTGGCTTTGACCTCTGGCGCGCTCGCTGCCGCTCCCGCATCGTTCGCACGTGCGGACGACGCGGCGCAGGATCGCGCCCAGACTTTCGAAGCGGTCACGGGCGCGGTGAAAGAAGACGTGCCGGGTGGTCCGCTGCTGGTAGCTGCATATGCGCTGATCTGGCTCGCTGTGTTCGGCTACGTCTTCCGCCTCGTACGGCTGCAGCGCAACAGCGATGAGAACCTCGCGCGGTTGCAGCAAGATCTTCAGAAAGCGGCGCAGCGTTCCCAAACGCCGAAGTGACTTCACGTGCCCACGATCGCCCACTTTCTCTACATTCCCGGGGTGCTGTTGATCGGCATCGCAGTGGGTTTCGTGCTCGGTGCGCGTGCGGCGCGAAACGAGCTCGCGCGCGTGCAGAAAGCTCGGCGCCGCTGAGTTACGTGTACCCTATCGGGTATGACGAACTCGCGCGCGCAGGACGTGCGCCGTGCAGGGATCTGGATTGCGCTGGCGCTAGCCGGCTGTGACGTGAGTGGGGCGGAGCGCTCGATCGCACCGCTCACGAGTTCAGCCCTCGCGATGCCGGCAGCGCAGCTGAAGGCGGCGCCGAACCTGGTTTCGGTTGTTCCGCCGCCGCCTGTTCCACCCGCACCCGCTGAAGTTGCTCCGGCTCCTGCATCCGATCCGCAGCTGTCTCCGAGGCCACCCGAGCTCTTCGCCGGGCTGATGCAGGAAGACATTTTGCGCGAGCTCACCCGTGCGCGTGCGAGTGACCTCCGGCCCGTCGGCGTGACGTCGTTGGTGTTTCGCGCGGAGCTCGATGCGCCGTTTCGAGCTGCACTGAAGGCTGCGACGTTGTCGCGCCCGGGTGGGCCCGTCAACGAGGCAGCAGCGTATCGCTTGGCGCGTTGCCTTGGACTCGACAACGTGCCGCCGGTCATGTTGCGCCGTATGTCTGGAGCAGAAATTCAGCGCAAGCTCGCGTATGTGTTTCAGCCGCGCTGGCTCGAGTTCGAGCCGCAGCTGGTGATCGGCCCGCTCGGGTTCATCGAGGTCGCTGCGATCTACTGGATCGAGGACCTGCAGGATCTCGGCCTCGAGTCGTTCACGATGACTCAACGCGCGTTCGGCTGGCTGAAGATCGACGGCGAAGCCCCGCCCGAGCGCGCGCAGCTCGCGAAGCAACTGAGCACGATGATCGCGTTCGACTACTTGATCGGCAACTGGGATCGCTGGAGCGGCGGAAATCTCAAGGGCACGGGCGCCGGCGACTTCTTGTACATGCGAGATCACGACGCAGGTTTCGCCGGGCGGATCAGCGAGCCGCTGCAACGGCGGATGCTCGAGCCGGTGCAGCGCACGCAGCGCTACTCGCGATCGTTCGTGCAAGCGGTGCGGGCGCTCGATCGCGAGACGCTGATCCGTGAGCTGTCACGCGACCCACTGCTCGCCGAGCATATTCGGCTGGACGCGAGCCCGGGGCCGCAACCCGCTCGGCCGGTGCTCGATCGGCGCGTGTTCGATCAGCTGTTCGATCGGCGCGATACGTTGCTCACGTACATCAAAGCGCTGATCGAAGAGCACGGTGAGAAACGTGTTCTGAGCTTCGACTAGGGCTTTTCCGAGGCGTCACTCGCCGCGCAGCTTGCGCAAACGCTCGGCGATCGCAGCTTCCTCGCCGTGTTCGGTCGGCCGGTAGTAGCGCTTGTTCGCGAGCGCATCCGGCAGGTACGTCTCGCCGGTTGCGTAGCCGCCCTCGTCGTGCGGATAGCGATAGCCCGAACCGTAACCCCACGCTGCCATGTGTTTGGTCGCCGCGTTTCGAAGTTTCATCGGCACTTCGAGCGAGCCGTGCTGATCGATGTCAGCCTTCGCTTCGGCAAACGCGAGATAGCTCGCGTTCGACTTCGGCGCCGTCGCCAAGTACGTGCAGCACTGGCTGAGCGTGTGTAGGCCTTCCGGCATGCCGAGCCGCGCGAACGCTTGATCGGCCGCGACTGCGATTTGGAGCGCGCGTGGATCGGCGTTGCCGATGTCTTCACTCGCGAAGATCAACAAACGCCGCAGCACGAACCGCGGGTCTTCTCCCGCTTCGAGCATCCGCATCATCCAGTACACTGCCGCGTCCGGATCGGAGCCGCGCAGGCTCTTGATGAACGCACTCACCACGTTGTAGTGGCCTTCGCCGCTCTTGTCGTGGAGTAGCGAGCGCGCACCTCCAAGCTCCTTCAGCTCGGATTCTTCCAGCCGCGACTTGCCGCGCGCCTTTGCGTGCTGCGCGAGCGCATCGAGGAGTGTGAGCGCGCGGCGGGCATCGCCGTCGCTCAGAGCTGCAAGGCTTTGGAGCACTTTCGGATCGGCGTCGAGCTTCATCGCGCCGAGCCCGCGTTCCTCGTCCGCGAGTGCGCGCTCGAGCAGCTTCACGAGTTGGTCTTCGGCGAGCGGCTCGAGCCGGAACACGCGCGCGCGAGACAAGAGCGCACCGTTGACGGCGAACGATGGGTTTTCGGTCGTCGCTCCGATCAAGGTCACGACACCGCGCTCGACGTGCGGCAGGAGCGCATCTTGTTGGGCTTTGTTGAAGCGGTGGATCTCGTCTACGAACAAGATCGTTCGGCGGCCACTCGTGCGCTTGTGCTCGCGCGCTTCTTGAACTGCGTTGCGTAGGTCCGGAACGCCCGAGAGCACGGCGCTCAACGTGGTGAAGCGCGCCTTCGACTCGTGTGCGACGACTTGTGCGAGCGTGGTCTTTCCAGTCCCGGGAGGCCCCCACAAGATCATCGACGGCACGCGATCTTGTTCGATCGCTTCGCGAAGAAACTTGCCCTCGCCGACGAGCTGCGATTGCCCGACGAGCTCGCCGAGCGTGCGGGGACGCATGCGATCCGCCAGCGGTGCGCTCGGGTTCGTAGCGTCAGTGTTCGTGGGTGCAATTCGATCGAAGAGGTCCATGCGAGCTCGCGCGATGCGCACCCACAGCGTAGCAGCACCGCGCCGATAGCCTACCTTGCGTGGCCCATAGTTTCATGGGAGAGGCTCAAAGCAGTGTGTCGTGGATGCGGTGCCGCTCCCTAGTGAGCTAGTGGCACGGCCTTCTTTGCCGGCGCGAGGTCACCAGGAATGGGCGACACCTTGGCGAGGGTCTTCGAGTATCGGGTGCTGTATGCCAAGCACCGTGAGCTCCAGATCCCACTCACGGAGGAAGAGCAGTCGCGCTTCGGGATGCTGCGGCGCGAGCTTCCAACGCACGTGCCGAACGCGGACGAGCGCGACGTGTTCACGTTGCTCGATGAACCGCTGCACGCGCAGTATGTCGGGTCGGGGGAGTTCCAGTCGGGCATCCTGCGCAACGCTTCTGCGATCGGGCTCGCGATCGAAACGACCGACGACCCACCGAAGCTCGGCCAGCGGCTGATCGTGCACGTGCAAGAGCCCGACAGCGGAGTGGAGTACACCTTCCCGGTCCGCGTGATCGCGCGCGTCATCGCCGGCTTGCCGTCGATGTCAGTGGTGTTCGACGGGGTGCCGTCCGAGACGCGCGCGTTGGGTCGTGCGAGTGGTGTGTTCTCGAACGACGACGACTCGGAGGTGGAGGAATACGACGGCGAGTTCGAGGAAGAGCCCGACACGGCGAAGCAGTCGCAGGTCTGAGCGGCAGCAGGTCAGCCGAGCGGAACGCCTGCCGGTGCGGCATCCACTTCGTCGTTCGTTTCCGTGCGATCGTTCCACACGCTCGCGCCGGGCTTGATCCGCGCATCGTTGAGGTAGACCGACCGCAATTCCTTCGCATGCTCCTCCGGTGCAGCCGTGAGTCTGGCGAGGTGATCGCCAAAAGCGAGCTCGTCCGGTGTGAGCCCGACGTTTGCTTTTGGTATTCCGCCCCAGACGTCCCACGGCAACATCTCGACGCCGTTGAGGGCGGCAGCGTCGCGGATTAAGTCGCCCAGGATGAACCATGAGCCGGTCAGGTGGATGGGAGAGAAACCGAAGCGCTTGTCGTCGATCTCGCCTCGGCGCGTACGCGTCCAGGCGTCGTGCGCGACCACGAAGCGATCACGCGGCACATCCAGCGGATCGAAGTCTACCTTCATCGCGTTGCGCTGAAGCTCGTCGAGCTGAGCGTCGACGAGGATCCAGCGCTTCTCGCTCGCGTTCCAGTACTCGCCGACCCAGTGATCTTCGTATTGCGGCGGATTGAAAAAACTCGCGAAGCCCACGCGAGCGCGCGCGGGAATCCCGTTTGCACGCAGTGCCGCGATCAGTAGGACCGTGAAGTGCCGGCAAACGCCGATCGCGCGTTCGGCTGGCTCGCGTGCTACGTCGAGCGGACGCGAATCGCGCGCGTGGATCGCACCGAGCATGTGATCGAGCCGCCGCAAATGGCTCTCACTCTTGCGCGGCTCCGGCACCGAAACGCCGTACGCGCCGAGCATGTACTCGTGGATCTGCAGACCCTGAATCGCACGGGTCAGCGCGGGCAGCTCTCGCGGTAGCGTGTCCAGCAGTTCTTGGTACTTGCCGGCGGATGTCAGCGGACCCGGCTTTGCGTAGATCGAATCGAGCGTCGTCATGGCGAGATCCTTTCAATCTGATGCGTTCAGGCTGGACGCACCGGTAGACACAACTGACAACTAAAGCGTCCGGTCTCCGGTTCGAGCACGGAGTCGTCGCCGTAGCGTTCGACCGAGGGCCGATCGTCGACTTCGTAGGCAGATGCCGGAAGCCAGACCGAAAATAGGTGCATCCAGCGCTCATGGATCTCGATCGCCGTTCCGTAGAACTCGGTGCACGCGTGCAAGCCACCCTCGATGCGTTGCACGCCGAACTCGTCGCTCGAATCCGGCACGAAATCTTCGGCTACTACGACGCATGCGTCATAGCGGCAGCGATCGGGTGCCGTGAGCTCGGGTGCGTCGCGCGCGACGCCGTAGCGCGTATGGCCCGCTCCGATCAGGGCGTGCGCACCGCACCACGCACTGAAACGCTGCCACGTACGCGTGAGACCTGCAGTGCCGTACGGCCCGACGTAGCGCAGATACGCGACGCGGGCTCCGGGCAATGTCTTGATCTCGACGGCCATGTTGGATTCTTCGGTGACGGCCACGGTCGGTCGCGGCCACGCATCCGGATGTTGCAACCACTCGTGACCGGCTTCTTGATGTTCCTTGCGATTCTCTTGACGAATCTTGCTCCACTCGAGCCGGCGCTTTGCGTGCCACGCGTCCGCTGCACCACGCCGCCACGCACTCGGCGTGACACCGAAGTGGGCGGTGAACGCGCGCGTGAACACCTCGGGCGAGCGAAAGCCAACTTCGAGCGCGATTTTCAGAATCGGGTCACGGCGTGAAGCGAGGAGTCGCATTGCGGCGACTTCCAACCTTCGCCGTCGGACCCAGTCGCCCGGTGTCTCACCCGTGAGCGCCTGAAAAACGCGGTGAAAGTGCCACTCCGAGACGTAGGCGACGCGCGCCAACGTAGCGAGGTCGAGCTTGTCTCCGAGGTGTGCATCGACGTAGTCGAGCACGCGGTTGATGCGCGCGGTGTACGATCGCGGATCCGACACGCTCGGATTGTATCCCTCTGTGGCGATCGTGCAGAGCCGCGTTTGGTCGTCCGGATCGCGGTCGCGCGGTGTTAGGGTGGTAACCGTCACGGCGAAAGGGAGTTCGAGGCATGCCGAGCAGAACACCGCGCACGATTCTCCTCACCGGTGCGACGGATGGTTTGGGCAAGGGTGTAGCGCTCGCACTCGCGCGCGAAGGTCACACGGTGCTCGTCCACGGTCGCGACGAGAAGCGGATCGCGGGCACGCTCGAAGAGTTGCGACGCGCCGTGCCGAACGCCGAAGTGCGCAGCTACCGCGCGGACTTTGCCTCGCTCGCAGAGGTGCGTGGGCTCGCGCGCGACGTGCTCGATTCCGAGTCGCGGCTCGATGTGCTCGTGAACAATGCCGGCATCGGGACGCAAGTTCCGGGTGGGCCGTTGCGGCAGGAGAGTCGGGACGGGCACGAGCTGCGATTCGCGGTGAACTATCTCGCGCCGTTTCTGCTGACGCGCCTGCTACTGCCGCTGCTCGAGCGCTCGGCGCCGTCGCGCGTCGTGAACGTCAGCTCGCTCGGGCAACAAGCGATCGAGTTCGACGACGTCATGTTGACGCGGAGTTACAGCGGCGTGCGCGCTTATTGCCAAAGCAAGCTCGCGCAGATCTTGTTCACGCTCGACCTGAACGAGCAGCTCGCGAGCCGCAAGGTCAGCGTGACTTCGCTGCACCCGGCGACGTACATGCCGACGAAGATCGTGACTTCGCCCACGAGCACGCTCGAAGAGGGCGTGACTGCGACAGTGCGGGTGATCACCGATCCGGATCCTGCAGCCGTGAGCGGCAAGTTCTTCGACGGGCTGCGCGAGCGGCGCGCCGATGCGCAAGCCTACGATGCAAAGGCGCGGCAAAAGCTGCGGGCACTATCCGAGCAGCTGACGGGCGCGCCCCCAGTCGTTTAGCGCAAAATCTTCAAACGCCGTGGGCCTTCGGTGTCCGGCGCTTTCTCGCCCGCCCGTTCGAACGCGTCGCGCGCGATTCGCACCGACAACGTCTCCGCGATCTCGGTGAACGTACGCGCGCTCGGATAGTCCGGCCGCGCGTGCACGATCGGCGTGCCGTCGTCACCCCACTGCCGAACCTCGGGATCGAGCGGGATCTGGCCGATCAGCGGCGCTTCCGCAAACTCGGCGATCTTCGCTCCACCGCCTTCGCCGAAGATCGCGTGGCGTGCGCCGGTCGGATCGACGAAATAGCTCATGTTCTCGATCACACCGAGGATCGGGATGTTGAGCTTGCGGCACATCGAGACCGACTTGTAGACGTCTTGCAACGCGATCTCTTGCGGCGTCGTCACGATCACCGCCCCAGTCGACTTCAAACGCTGCGCGAGCGACAACGCGACGTCGCCCGTGCCCGGGGGCAAATCGAGCACGAGGTAGTCGAGCTCGCCCCATTCGACGTCCGCGAGGAACTGGTTCAGTGCGCCTTGCACCATCGGACCGCGCCAGATGATCGCATCTTTGTCGCTCTCGATCAGAAAGCCGATGCTCATCAGCTTCATCCCGAAGCGCTCCATCGGCTCGATCCGTTTGCCATCGGTCGAGCGCGGATGACCCGAGACGCCGAGCATCGTCGGTACGGACGGCCCGTAGATGTCCGCGTCGAGCAAACCCACGCGGGCACCCGCGCGATGGAAGGCGAGCGCCAGGTTTGCCGCGCAGGTGCTTTTACCCACACCCCCCTTACCGCTCATCACGAGGATCACGTTGCGAACCTGTGGGACAGGGTCGTCCGCGTTGGTACGGCGCATCGGCGCCTCGACCTTGAACTGGACGTCGACCCGGCTCGCCCCGATTTCGCCGACCACGCGCTCGAGGTCGGCGACGATTTGCCTCTGATTCGAGTCCGAGATGGCGTGGAGCGTGACCTCGAGCGACACGACGCCGTCTCGCAGCACGGGTTGCGAAAACAGGCCGAGCTCGAGCATCGACTTGCCGTAGATCGGATCGCGCACTTGGCGGAGGGCAGTCTGGACGCGTTCAACGGTGAGCTCGGTCATGGTTTGGGGGCATTCCTAGGCTCGCCGGCCCCAGCAGTCAAGGATGAGACTCGGCTGACGAAGTTTCCTCCCAGCGAGTCGGTGAGTATCCTCCCGCGGTGCTTCGCTCGGCTTTTTTCGTGAGGGTTCGCGCGCCCCTCGCGGTGTTCGCTGCGTGCGCTGCGATCTACGTCGCGACGCTCGGCCGCCGCGCGCTCGGCCCATCCGACAACACGCACTTCGTGAACCTCGCCCTCAGCCTGCTGCACGGCCAGGCGTCCGTCTGGGGAGACCGCCCGCCTGGGACCAACGACTGGGCGTTCTTCGAGGGCAAGTGGTTCGTCTCTTTTCCGGCCTTTCCAGCAGTCGTGATCATGCCCGCCGTGCTCGTGTGGGGGGATCGGGTTTGGGATCCGCTCTACTGGGCGATCCTCGCCGGGCTCGGGCCAGCGCTGATCTACGTGCTCTTGCGTCACCTGCGCGAATCGGCTGAAACGGGTCGAACCGCGCGCGACGACCTGGCGCTGACTGCGCTCTTCGCCTTTGGCAGTGCGTACTACTTCACGGCGGTGCAGGGCACGGTCTGGTTTGCCGCGCATGTCGTCGCCGTGCCGCTCACGGCTGCATTCCTGCTGTTTGGTTTGCGTGCGCGCCGGCCACTGCTCGCCGGTTGCATGCTCGCGCTGTGCTTTTGGACTCGGCCGAGCACGATGTTTTTGGCACTCCTGTTCGCGATCGAGGCGCTGGATGTGACGCGGCGTACGTCGCCGGAAGCTGCAGCGCCGGAGAGCTGGATCGCCGTGCTCGGCCGCTGGCTGCGCTCACTCGACTTCGCCCGCGCGCTGCCGAGGCTGGCTCTGTTCGCGCTGCCGATCGCGATCGCCGGTGGGCTCGCGATGTGGTTCAACGCGGCTCGTTTCCACGACCCGTTCGAGTTCGGGCATACCTACCTTCGCATTCGCTGGAAGGGGCGCATCGATAAGTGGGGGCTCGCGAACTATCACTACCTCGCGAAGAACCTCGCTGTGTTCTTGGCTGCGCTGCCGTGGATCTCAGCGGTCAGCCCGTATCTGAGAGTCAGTCGGCACGGGCTTGCGCTGTGGTTCACGACTCCGCACTACTTGGGCGTGTTGTGGCCGAAGCGGGTCAACGTGACTTACGTCGCGCTCGCGCTCGCGGCGGGCGCTGTCGCGATCGTCGACCTTTGCTATCAGAACAGCGGCTGGATCCAGTTCGCGTATCGCTTCAGCTTGGACTACGCGGTGCTGCTCGCCGCGATGCTCGCAATCGGCGGTCGTAAGCAGGGGCTCGGGTGGTACGTGCTGTTCGTGTTTGCGATCGCCGTGAACCTGTTTGGCGCGATCACGTTCGACCGCGCGCCCCTGTTCTACGATCAGGACTCGACACAGAACGTGATCTTTCAGCCGGATTGATCGAGCGGCCGCGCGACGCGCGACTCTCGCGGCGGGCTGGTTTCGGTTCATCGAACGGCGTGCCCGCGTGCCCACGCGCGTCCAGATGCTTTGCGGGCACCAATGCCGAATGCGACGCACCCTGACGTTCGTTCGAGCAGGCTGACCGGCGATGCCTTACACTGCCGGCATGAAGGTCTTCGTGGCGCTCCTACGCGCGATCAACGTGGGTGGCACGGGAAAGCTGCCGATGAGCGACCTTCGGCAACTGTGCGAAGAAGCGGGCTTCAAAGACTGCCGCACGTATATCCAGAGCGGCAACGCGGTGTTTCGCAGCGCGCTGAGCGAGCCGAACGTGAAGGCGAAGCTCGAGAAGTCGCTGGCGACGTTGTTCGGCAAGTCCTCGGGCGCGCTCGTGCGGACGCGCGCCGAGCTCCAGGCCATCATCAAGGTCAATCCGTTCAAGAGTGCCGAGGCGAACCGCGTGCTCGTGCTGTTCATGGATGAACCGCTGCCGCGCGACGCGCTGAAGGGTCTGCAGATTCCGGGCCGCGAGAAGGTCCGGGTCGAAGGGCGCGAGATCTTCATTCACTTTCCGGACGGCATGGGCCGTTCGAAGTTGAAGGTGCCCTTCGCGCAGACCGGCACGGGGCGCAACATGAACACAGTCGTCAAGCTCGCCGCGCTCGCCGCTGAGCTCGAACAGAACTGATGGGCGCGCGTGGCTGACTCTGCGTTGCGTGTCGAGCACCTGTGTAAGAGCTACGCCCGGGTTCGTGCGGTCGACGGCGTGTCGTTTCACGTCGATCACGGAGAGATCGTCGGGCTGCTCGGGCCCAATGGTGCCGGCAAGACGACTACGATCAGCATGATCCTCGGCGTGCTCGCGCCGACTGCAGGGTCGATTGTGATCGAAGGCATCGACCTCGCAAAACAGCGGAGTGCGGCGCTTGCGCATGCGAACTTTGCGGCGGTGTACGCGCCGCTGCCTGGCAACTTGACCGTGTATCAGAACTTGCGCGTGTTCGGTTTGTTGTACGACGTGCCGAACCTTCCGGCGCGGATCGATGCGCTTCTGAAGGAGTTCGAGCTCACGGAGCTGCGCGACACGAAGGCGGGCGTGCTGTCTTCAGGCGAGCAGACCCGCGTCGCGATTGCGAAGGCGGTGCTCAACGAGCCGCGTTTGCTGCTGTTGGACGAGCCGACTGCCTCGCTCGATCCGGCGGCTGCGGAGACTGTGCGCACGCAGATCCGCGCGCTCGCGTCGCAACGTGGGTGCGGGATTCTGTGGACGTCGCACAACATGTACGAGGTCGAAGAGGTGTGTCATCGCGTGTTGTTTCTCGCGCACGGGAAACAGTTGCTCGAGGGTGATCCGCGTAAGCTACCGCAGCAACATGGCGTGCGAACGCTCGAGGAGTTGTTCGTGCGGGTCGCCCGTGGCACTGCGGATCTCGAGGAGCGCGCGACGTGAGAGTGCGGCCGGTCGCGGGCATCGTGGTGAGGCAGCTGTACTTGATGCGGGGTAGCCCGGCGCGCGTTCTGCCGTTGTTTGCGTGGGTCGCGATCGACATCGTGTTGTGGGGCTTCATCTCGCGCTATTTGAACTCGTTCACGAGCTCAAATGGCGCGCGCGTCGATTTCATTCCGCAGCTGCTCGGGGCGGTGTTGTTCTGGGATTTCTTTACGCGGGTGATGTTGGGCATCACGACTGCGTTTTTCGAAGACGTCTGGTCGCGCAACTTTCTGAACCTGTTTGCGTCGCCGTTGTCGATCGCGGAGTACGTCACTGGTCTCGTGGTCACGAGCATTTTGACGAGTACGATCGGTTTGATCGTGATGCTCGTGCTCGCGACGGCGGTGTTTGGTTTGCCGTTGTTTGCGATCGGCGTGAAGTTGATTCCGTTGTTGTTGGTGCTGTTCGTGTTCGGGATAGCGCTCGGTGTGATGGCGAGTGCGATGGTGTTGCGTTTTGGTCCGGCGTCGGAGTGGTTGGTGTGGCCGATTCCCGCATTGCTTTCACCATTTGCAGGTGTGTTTTATCCATTGTCGACGTTGCCGGATTGGATGCAGTGGGTAGGTCGAATCTTGCCGCCGTCGTACGTATTCGAGGCGCTCCGGGCCATGTTTGCAAATCAGCCGCTCGGCCCGGGAGGCTCGCAGCTATTGGCGGCAGCGTTAGCGGTGTTGCAGGTCGCGTTGGCAGGTTGGGTGTTTGCAAGAGTATTCAGGCAAGCGGTCCGAAGTGGTCTATTGGCGCGCTACAGCGCCGAAAGTGTGAGCTGAGCTCAGCTACTCACGCGCAACGCGAGCCGCAGTAGCTCGGTTGCTCGTCCTGTTGGCGTAGTGGTTGTCAGCGCCACCAGCGGCAACGTCAGCGATAGACCTGTCAGGGCTCGGAAGACCACACCCTTTCGACCCAAGTGGCGCATCGACGACGACACTGGCGAAAGACCCACTCCAGCTGCGACTAGGCCCAACAACGCCAACTTCGTGTCTGTTTCTTGTACTAGCCGCAGTTCGTAACCGGCCGCCGCGATTTCAGCTCGACTCGCGTCTGCCCAAGCTGGCTCCACGTCTCGGCGCACCAAGACGATCGGTTCCTGCGCCAACGCCCGCAGCGTGATCTTCGATCGTCGCGCCAACGCGTGTTTTGCCGGAACTGCTGCTACTAGCTTCTCTCGCACCAGCACGCGCTCCGATAAATCCGGCTGCGACATCGGACCGCACGCAAACCCGATCTCGATGCGATGCTCGCGCAATGCAGCTGGTTGCAGCGCGCTCCGCATCTCGATCAACTCGAGTCGCACATCGGGGCGTGCCTTCGCGAACGCGGGAATCACACTCGGCAGTAGCTCGTACATCGCAGTCGGTGTGTAGCCAATTGCGAGGACTCCGGCCTCACCCTGCGCGACGCGCTTCAGCTCGAGCCGCGTTCGCTCGGCTTCGGCCAGCAAGTGCCTCGCTCGATCGAGCAGAAAGACTCCGGCTTGGGTCAAGCTCACGTGGCGCCGGTTGCGTTCGAATAACTGCACGTCCAGCTGCCGCTCCAAGCGGCGTATCTGCAAGCTGAGCGGTGGCTGGCTGATGTGGAGGCGCTTTGCCGCACGGCCGAAGTGCAACTCCTCGGCCACTGCGACGAATGCGCGCAGCAATCGCGGTTCGAAGTCGTGCATGTGGCCGGAGGATAACTCAGCCGAGAAGTCCGAGCTGTCGCTGCAACCCGAGTTCGTCCGTGACGCGGTGATGCGCGACGATTTGACCGTCGCGAAAGTGTTCGATCGTGATCTGCGAAACGTCGAATACCTTGCCGGAGCCGGGACGGCCCAAGAACTCGCCGCGATGAGTCCCGCGGGCGCGCGTGCGCACGGCAACGGCTCCGTCCGATGTTACGAGATCCTCGATTGTGTAGTGAAGGTCGGGAAATGCTGCGCGCATGGCCTGTACGACTATTGCAACGCCGTCGCGACTCCGCGGCAGCTCGGGCCAACCTGGCGAGTGGTTGACGTATTCCGGATGAAGCAGCTCGCGAACGAGCTCGACGCGGCCTTCATTGAACAGCAGATCGTAGTAGCGTTGGATAACCGTGAGCTGTGTCATGCGTCGTCACCTCCGATGTCGAGCCTGCGGTCGCACCGAATCCACGTCCAATACCGAGATTTGCGCCTGTGATTCGATTTGCGAATCACAGAAAGCATGAGGTGGGCGGTGTGCTGGTTCTCTCGCCAAGAGCGCTTGCGCCTTCCAACGCTGATCGTATGCAGCGGATAGCGGCAAGGTTGTGAGCGCGACCATAGGCGCGGAGCCGCTGATCGCGAATGTTCGTCGTGGGTGACGGTCGTTCTCAACGATTCACGAACATTCGGAGACTACGATGAGCAAACACAAGCTGCTCGCGGGTGTAATCAATCCATACGCACTGGCAGAGGTTGCGCTGAATCGCGCGATCAACTGGAAACGAGTGAAAACACCCCTCGCGCTGCTCGAGCGCACGCTCGGCACTCCTGCCGGCAAACTTTTCGATCCAGTCCATCACACTGTAGCGTTCGCACTTGCAGAGCTCGAAGCGAACAATATCCGGCTGAAGTCGACAACGGCGCTGGCTGGCGGCGCAGCTGACGCACGCAAGGCGCGCGGCCTCCAAGGGCTCGATGTCTCCGAAGATGTGCTGAAGCGGCTACTTCCGTTCCTGGGTGGCAGCGCTGCAGGCAGCCCGAGCGATCCGTTCACACCCGCCGGCGCTTCCTGGCGTGATGTGGGGGATTACTTCGAGGAGGGCTCCGAGTTCTTCGATCCCGTCCAAGGTGCGGTCGGCGACTGCTACCTGATTGCGGCGCTCGCATCGGTTGCTTGGTCTCGCCCGTACGTGATCGTCGATGCAGTTCGCCAAAGCGGAGCCAGCCAGCCCGACACGCTGCACCGCATCGAGTACGCAATCAGCGGTGGTTCGGTGGCGCACGAGGTCTCCGAGCGCGTGCCGGTACGTATGAGCGACTCGTGGTTCTTCTACGCGCGCTCGAGCGAGGCGGGCGAGATTTGGCCATGCATCTACGAGAAGGCGTACGCGAAGATTCGCAGCGGTAACACCAGCGATCAGCCGCCGTATGATCCGATGACGGGTGGCGACCCAGTAGCAGCGTGCGCGGAAGTGCTGCGTGGCGGATCCGTTGCTTCGTATACGGGCAATGCTGGGACGAGCGCCGATGACTTGTGGACGCTCGTGCGAGCAAACTCACTCAGTTATCGCACGGTCAACCCGATGACGGCTTGGACATACGGTACAGGTGACGAGTCACCGGACAAGATCAAATACGACGACGCGTCCGGGATCGTCGGCTGGCACGCGTATTCGGTTCTGGGTTGGGACTACTACAATAATGAGAAGTACATCGTGCTCCGCAATCCATGGGGACAGCATGAGGGCAAGGTCGACATCAAGTCAGGTCCTTGGTCGGCGTACGATGTCTCGTTCTGGCGAAGCGTCACGCTCAACAGCGGCGGTGTGTTCGCGATGAAAGCGGCCGCCTTCAAGAAGTACTTCGCCGGAATCGGCGTCGCGAAATAACGGACTCGAGTCGGGGCAGCTAGAAGCGGAGTTGTCCCGACTCGGCTCGCAATCGATCACGCGCTAGTACCTTCATCGCGGACACTGCCTCGGCGGGCATCGCAGAGTTTCATCGGGTACGATGCAGTCGCCATGAACGATGAACAGATCGCTTATTGGAATGGTCTCGCCGGTCAACGCTGGACCGAACAACAAGACGTTCTCGACCGCGCTCTCGCCGCTTACGGCCGCGCCATCCTCGAACGCGCAGTCGTACGGCCGGGGGAGCATGTGCTCGACATCGGTTCCGGCTGCGGCGCGACCTCACTCGCACTGTCGGACGCCGTCGGCTTGACCGGCAACGTGCTCGGCGTGGATATCTCGGCTCGAATGCTGGCACGCGCTCGCGAACGCGCGGAGGGTCGCCCGAATTTGATTTTCCTCGAAGGGGATGCGAGCTCGCTGGAATTCTCGCGCAAGTTCGAGCTGCTCTTCTCGCGCTTCGGAGTGATGTTCTTCGAAGACCCAGTCGCGGCGTTCGGCCACTTGCGCAACGCAGCTGTGCGCGGCGGTCGCTTGGCATTCGTGTGCTGGCGCGCGTACGAGGACAATCCATGGGCATCGCTGCCCGTCGATGCGGTGCGCCACTTGGTTCCTGACGTCACGTTGCCGACGGGCGACAGCCCTGGTCCGTACGCATTTGCAGACTCGGCGAAGGTTCAAAGGATCTTGTCGAGCGCAGGCTTTGGCGACATCGCGATCGATCGGTTCGATGCCGATGTCGTGCTCGGCGAAGGCGAGCTGGACGACGCCGTGGAGTTTGCAGTTCGCGGAGGTCCTGCAGCGCGTCTACTCGCCGCGGCGAGCCCGGACGTGCAAGCACGCGCTCGCGATGCAGTGCGCCGCGTCCTCGAACCGCTTCGCACCGCAACCGGATTTGCACTCCCGGGCTCGGGTTGGCTCGTCACCGCACGCACCTGAATTCCGTGTTCGTGGTAGATCGCCCAGGGTCACCTGGGGAGCGACCATGAGCAGCCAACACCTCAGCAGCGCCGCAACGCCCGCAGCCGCGCGTAAGCTTCGCGATGTGCCGGGGCCACGCGGGTTTCCGTTGATCGGCAATTTGCTCGAGATCGATCAGGCGCGTTTTCACCTGACGCTCGAAGCATTCTGCCGCGAATACGGCAACCTGTTCAGCTTTCGACTCGGGCCCGAACGCTGCCTCGGAGTCGCCGATCCGGAGCTGGTGCGCTCGCTGTTGCGCGAACGTCCGCACGACTTCCGGCGCATGAAGACGATGGAGAGCACCGCGCGCGAGCTCGGCATGCACGGCGTGTTCTCTGCGGAGGGCGACGACTGGAAGCGCCAGCGCAGCTTGATCATGCCGGCGTTTCGCGAAGAGAACTTCACGTCGCACTTCGAGATGTTGCGGACGATCACCGATCGGTTGCTCGGGTTCCTGGCACCTGCAGCTGCCAGCGGCGAGCCAGTCGACATCCTGCACCTCCTGATGCGCTACACCGTCGACGTCACCGCCCAGATCGCGCTCGGCCGCGACCTGAACACACTCGAGCGCGGCGCAGACGAGCTGCAACGCCACTTCGAGACGATCTTCCCTATGCTACTGCGGCGCGTGCTCGCACCGTTTCCGTACTGGCACTATCTGAAGCTGCCGGCAGATCGCGCACTCGATCGCGCGCTCGAGGCTGCGCGGCGAGCGATCCTTCCAATGATCGCAGATTCGCGCGGCGCGCTCGCTGCAGATCCGACGCGGCATGCCGCGCCGCGCTCGCTCCTCGAAGCGATGTTGGTCGCATCGGACGGAGAGCGCTTGTCCGACACCGAGGTGCTCGCAAACGTGTTCACACTCTTGCTGGGTGGCGAGGATACGACCTCGAACACGCTCGCGTGGATCGTGTACTTCCTCGCGAAGCATTCCGACATCCAGCAAGAGCTTCGCGCAGAAGCAGACGTAGTGCTCGGCGATAGCACGACGTTGCCTGACTACGCGCGGCTGGGGCAGCTGCGCTCGACCACGGCAGTGGCGCATGAAACCTTGCGCCTGAAAGGGCCTGCGCCGTTCGTCGCACTGTCGGCTGCACGCGCTGTCACGATCTCGGACATCGGCGTGCCCGCGAATACACCTGTATTCGTCTTGTTGCGTGAGAGCGCCAAGCAGTCGCCGAGTTTTCCCGACCCGGAGCGCTTCGATCCCCACCGGTTTCTCGCGGCTGACACGAGTCTCGCCCGCGCATCCATCCCTTTCGGCGCAGGCCCGCGTATATGTCCGGGTCGTCAGCTCGCGCTGCTCGAGTGTGCGCTCGTGGTCTCTGCACTGGTGAAGCGCTTCGAGCTGACGCTGAGCGGCACCGAAGAAGTGCGAGAACGCTTCGACTTTGCGATGGAGCCCGAGAACCTACGTGTATTCGTGCACGCGCGCCGCGACTGACGACACGGAGTGATGCATGCAGCCCACAGCGTCACCGCATCGATCTTCACAGCATTAAATTTCAGCTTTGTATTTGACGACCGTCGGGGGCCATGGCAAACCCTCAACCTCGAGCTATATTCAACGACGAGCCGAACCATGGAAGCCGTTATCAACATGACCCCGCGACTGAGCCGACGCATCACGTGCGTTCACGCTCAGGTCGTAGTGCGCGTGCGCGCTCAGGTCATGGATAGCGCGCATGCGAGCGCTTACCGCCGTTACGCGGCCGTCGTCCGTCGCTGCTGACCTAACACCTCAGCAAAGCGACGCAGCTTCGGCCGCGGCACCTTCGGGTTCCGCGGCCTTTTTGTTTTCTGATCAGCCACTTCTTGCTCTCGGGTTACGTCATGCCTGCCCCTCTATCGACACGGAATCTGCCCTGGCGACATCGGCCTTTCGCGGAAGTCTTGCGTTTGGCCTGGCCGATCGCGGTCTCGCTCTTGTCGTTCAGCGTGATGACGACAGTGGACACGTTGTTCGTCGGCCACTTGGGCCCGACTGCGCTCGCAGGCATCGCGCTCGGCGGTACTGCGGTGTTCACGATCGTCTGCTTCGGCTTCGGGCTGCTTCGCTCCTCGACCATCACCATCTCGCAAGCTGTCGGTGCGGGCAAACAGTCTCAGGTTCTCGCGTACATCGGTGCGGGTTTGATGATCGCAGTTGGGCTCGGTTTGCTCATCGCGTTCATCGGCCAGTTCGTCGCGTTGCTCTTGCCTGCGCTCACTTCGAGCCTGGAATCGGGGCACTACGCGACGGAATACGCTCGGATCCGCGTGCTCGGGGCACCGATTCAACTCGCGACGATCGCGCTCGCCGGAGCGCGCACCGCCACGGGTGATTCGCGCTCGCCGATGACCGCTGTGTTGATCGCAAACGTCACCAATGTCGCGATGGTTGCGCTCTTCTCGCTCGGCTTCAATGCCGGCGTGGCGGGCATCGCTGCCGCGACGGTGCTCGCACAGTCGGTGGAACTGTTCGTGCTCGCGCGCCGGCAACGGCAACAGGGCTTCGGGCTTCGCGCCTGGACGATGACGGACCTCAGGGTCTTGCTTCGAATGGGCGTGCCGCTCGGCTTCGAACGCTTCTTCGATGTCGGCTCGTTCAGCTTGATGATCGCACTCATGGCTCGCATGGGCGATCGCGAGTTGGCGGCGCATCAAGTCGCACACGGTGCGTTGTTGTTCGGCTTCATGCCGGCGATGGCGATCGGTGATGCGTCGACGGTGCTCATCGGGCAAGCGGTCGGTGCGGGCAGCTTACGGACCGTGCCGCGCGTCCAGCGCGCTGCGCTCGGGGCGGGGTTGTTGTACGTCGCGCTGTGCAGCGCAGCGTACGTCGCTTTCGCGCCGCTCTTGGCTGCGCAGTTCAGCCACGACCCTGAAGTCATCGTGCGTGCCGTGCAGTTGTTGCACGTGGGTGCGGTGTTTGTGTGGGCCCTGCCGTTCTACTCGGTCGGGCAGGGCACGCTTCGCGCGATCGGAGACGTTCGCGTCGCTTCGTTGATCACGGTCGTTTCAGCTTGGGGCTGCACACCGCTGTTTGCAGTGTTGTTCGGCTTCGGGCTCGGACTGGGCGCGCAAGGTGGTTACATCGGTATGGCTATGGAGATCACGTTGGCGTCGGCCACGTTCTGGTGGCGAATCCGAGGCCGAGGTGGTGCGTGGCTTAGAAACGTGCGCCGTTTCCGCTCCGAGCTGAGGCACGTGGCGCGTGAGCAACCAGTCCGGGCCGACGTAGTTCCCGTCCAAGTCTAGAAGTGCGCGTGCCGGGCGTGACATCTCACCCAAGTGAGTGTCGCGCCCGGCACCGACTCACAACTCGAGCCGGCGCAATCGGAGCGCATTCAGAATCACTGACACCGAGCTCACACTCATCGCTGCACTTGCGAGCATCGGGCTCATCAACCAACCCGTGAACGGATACAAGACGCCCGCTGCGATCGGTACGCCGAGCACGTTGTAGACGAACGCAAAGAACAAGTTCTCGCGGATGTTGCGCAGCGTCGCTCGCGATAGCCGCCGCGCCCGCAGGATGCCACG
>Ga0193753_10000407_pt1 | contig 42764 bp, 32 predicted proteins | sample H1c2metaG_FD_144925 | JGI IMG/M metagenome (GOLD analysis project Ga0193753, IMG submission 144925) | Soil microbial communities from a riparian zone of the East river system, Colorado, United States - H1c2 | ecosystem: Environmental > Terrestrial > Soil > Riparian zone | place: USA: East...
CGACGACGCCGAGCCTGACCGGTGGCACCATGGGACCCCACTGCAACGACGCGCGCCAAGCGGCCCAATGTTCGATGATCGCCATGACCGGTTCGGCCGGCGTCACCAGCCGAATCATGATGCGCGCTTCAGCCCACGGCGCGATGACATTGTCGGCCACGCCCCCGGCGAGCGATCCAATGTTCAGAGTCGTGTCACCGAGCAGTGCATCGGCCGGGAATTTGATCGACTCGAGCTCGGCGAGCAGGTGCACGAGATCTCGCGTCGCCGAATGACCCAAATGTGGGTACGCCGAATGGGCGGCCTGACCGGTGGTGCGCACTGTGACGCGAACGGCGCCTTTCGTTCCAACCGCGAGTGTGCTTTCCGTCGGTTCGCCGTTGACGATCACACGGCTCGTTGTGGGCACCTGCTTCGCCGCGAAGGCTTCGTTGGCGGCGTGCGCACCGTCGTGCGTGACTTCTTCGCCGACGACGAACAACAGCGCGATTGGAAATCCAGCGTCTCGCAGACGCTCGGCCGCACAGATCATCGCCGCGGCGATTCCCTTCGCGTCGCAGGATCCTCGCCCGAAAAGCTTGGCCTCGGTCCGCCGGGGTGGAATGAACGGAGGAACGGTGTCGAGGTGGGTCGAAAGTGTGACGAGCGGTTCGTCGACGGACGTCGCGAACAGATCGTCGCGCCCAGGCGTGACGGGGATTCGCTGCGTCCGCCATCCGCGACCCGCGAGATACGCGTCGAGCCAGACAATCACGTCGCCTTCCCTGCCGCTTGTCGATTCAATCGACATCAAGCTCAGGGTTAATTCGATGGGGTCGCTTGCTGAATTCATCACGGCAAGATCGGGGGAATACCCTGGATGGCGCAACATCGGTTCTGTCGCGGACAGCGGCCCCGTCTTAGCTTGGACGCGGCGTGTGCTCGGGTTCGTCGGGCCCGCGCGTCATCGGTTGCCAGTGTTGCCCGCGCGCTCCTCGGAGATCATTACATGCGTCGCCCTTCGCTCACCTCACGTTCGTTCCTCGCCGCTCCCGGCCTGATCATTGGCATCGCGACGAGCGTCACCTTCGCGTCGACCCTTTCTGCGCAAGTCGCGCGCAATGCGTCCCAGGCCGCGGTGACGCCCGCCGGGGCGGTCACGCCCAATCCGGATACCAAGAAGGCGATGACCGTCGCCGATATTGCGAGGTGGCGAACGATCCGCGACGTCGCGATCACGGACGATGGTACGTGGGCCAGCTACGGCTATCAGCAACGTCGTGTCGACGACACGCTTTATCTAAAAAATCTGCCGGCGGGCGCCGAGCAAAAGATCCCGCGCGCGTCTCGCTCACAGTTCTCCGACGACTCGAAATGGGTCGCGTACTTCGTCGTCGAGCCGATTCGGCCGAACGACCAACCGGCGGCGGAAAGCGAGACGCAGCAAAATCGTCCGGCTAAGCTCGAGCTCAGAAGTCTCGCGACCGGAACGACTGTGTCGTGGGACAACGTCGGCTCGTTTGCATTCTCGAAAGGATCGAAGGCATTGATGGTTCGTAAGGCGCGCCCAGGCGCTGGACCGGCCGCACCTGCGGGCGGACGCGGCGGCGCGGGCGGCGGTGGCGGCCGAGGTGGTGCGGGTGCAGGCGCGGGCGCGCCGCCGGCGGTTGCAGGGACGGATCTCATCCTTCACCATCTGTCCGACGGAATGGATGAACTGATCGGCAGCGTAACGGCCGCCGAATTCAATCGCGGTGGAAGTGCGCTGGCGTACACTGTGGGTACCACGGAGCGCGACGGAAACGGGGTGTTCGTCGAGACGATCGGCGGCGCATGGCCGCGTCGCACGCTCGACAACGTCCGCGCCGACTACGCTCGGCTCACGTGGGATGATTCCGGGACTGCGGTCGCGGCCCTTCGCGGCATGGACCGGCGTGGGTTCACCGAGAAGGAGAACGCGCTGCTCGCGTTCACCGGTATCGACGGCGCGACGCCGACGTCCTACGTGCTCGAGCGAAAGGCGCTGAGCGGTCTCGCGGACAGCCTCGTGATGAGCGAGAAGGGAACGCTGTCGTGGAGCGCGGATCGGTCCAAGGTGTTTGTCGGGCTCAAAGAACAAGAGGCGCGACCGGCGCCGCGTCGTGATTCCACTGCCGTGGTCGAACCCATCGGGAACGTCGACGTTTGGCACTGGAAGGATCCGTACATCCAGTCGGTGCAGATGGTCCGCGCGCAGCAGGACCGCAATCGGACGTTCACGGCAACAGTGCTGCTCGCGCAGAAGAAAGTCGTCCAACTGGCCGACGCGCGGATGGATCGCTTGCAGCTCGCGAAAGACGGAAACTGGGCCGTCGGTCAGGACGACAAGGAGTATGTGGACGACTGGAAGCCGCAGCTCACCGACATTTATCGCGTGAACACGAGCACCGGTGAGCGGACGCCGATCCTCAAGGGCCAGGAGCGCTCACTCGGCTTGTCGCCCGATGGGAAATACTTCCTCTACTGGAAGGGCGGACACATCTGGTCGTACAACTTGGCAACGAACGCGCACGCGAACATTACCAAGTCGGCGCCGGTCAGCTTCGTCAACGCCGAAGACGACCATGTTGGCGAGAAGCCGGCGTACGGCATCAGCGGTTACACGAAGGACGGCAAGTCTGTCGTCCTCGACAACAAGTACGATCTCTGGGCCGTCTCACTCGACGGCGCCGCTCCGGCGCGAAATCTCACCAACGGTGCGGGAGCGAAGATCGAGACTCGCCTCCGCTACGTGCGGCTCGAAGCGGACGATGCAGCGCCCACGCCGCCGGGCGGCGGCGGGTTTGGCGGGAGAGGCGGCGGCGGGGGCGGTGTCATAGATCTCTCGAAGCCGATGTTCCTCAGCGCGTTCGCCGAAACGGACAAGAAAGCCGGGTTCTATCAGCTCGACGGCGACAAGTTGACGAAAGTCATATCCGACGATCGAATCTTCGGACGCCCCATCAAAGCAAAGAACGCCGATCGCGTATTGGTGACGCGCGAAACGTTCGTGGAATTTCCCGACTACTGGGTGACCGACACCAAGCTCACGAATCCGCAGCGGCTCACGAACGCCAATCCGCAGCAGAACGAATTCAAATGGGGCCATCGCATCCTGTTCGACTACAAGGACAAGGACGGACACAAGCTCCAGGGCACGCTCGCGATCCCCGACGGCTATCAACCGGGACAGAAGTTGCCGATGCTGGTGGATTTCTACGAAAAGAATTCACAGAACTTGAATCACTACGAAGCGCCGCGGTATGCGAACTCACCGCAGTACGTCGACTACGTGAGCAACGGCTACTTGGTGATGGTCCCCGACATTTACTATCACACGGGGAAGTCGCACACCGACATGCTCAACTCGATCGAAGCGGCGGTGAAGCGCGTCGAAGACCTGGGCTACGCGGATCCCAAGCGGGTCGGGTTGCATGGGCACAGCTATAGCGGACAGGGCGCGGCATACGTGTCGACGCAATCCAAGATGTTTGCGGCCGTCGTCGCCGGCGCGGCCGCGGTGGATCTCGTCGCCGACTTCAATCAATTGTGGAAGACGAGCGGCACGAACCAGCATCGCTACGACACGTACGGCCAAGGTCGATTCGGCACCAACCCGTACGAGAATCTCGCACTGTTCCAGGATCAGTCGGCGGTCTTCCATGCACAGACGATGAACACGCCGCTGTTGATCGAGCAGGGCACGAACGACGGTTCCACGGAATGGTTGCAGGGCGTGGAATTCTACAACGCGCTTCGCTTTCTCAAGAAGCCGGTGATCTTCTTGTCGTACGAGGGTGAGGCGCACGGCTACACGCGCTACGACAACCAGTACGACGTCGAAGTGCGCATGCACCAGTTCTACGATCATCACTTGAAGGGCATGCCGGCCGCCGAGTGGATTGCGAATGGCATTCCGTTCACCAAGAAGAAGACGCCGACGGGAGCCGCGGCGCAGCCGGTGCAGTTGATGGGCGGCGGCGCCGGTATCGGCACGCCGATGACCAGCGGCGGCGGCGCAGGTAGTGCCGGCGCTGGAGCAACCCCACCAGGCGGCCCACCGATCACACCGCAATAGTCCCGTGCCGGCGACAAAGCGTCCGCGCACGGCAGACACCGCACCGAATGGTGCGGTGAGCGACGCAAGACTCCGCGCGTGGTGGTGGCAACGTCAGGGCCTCGACGGCTCTCTCCGTGGCAAAACGCCCGCCGACGTGCTCGAGCTCGCGGGCTGGGCACGATCCGTAGGCGGTGTGGGTCCCTATCTCACGCTATTCGCGCGCGCCGGCACGTCACGCGAGGCGGCTGACGCATCCGTCGCCAAGTTAGAGATTCATGAACTGCCGGCCGCGCGCGGCTGCACGTACGTTCTTCCGGCGAGTGACTTCGCACTCGGCCTCGCCGTCGGCGGTCCGTTCGGCGACGCCGATACAAAGACCGCCGCGAAGCTCGGCGTTACCGAAAAAGAAATCGCCAAGCTGTGCGACGCCGTGCTCCTCGCGCTCGGGAAAGACGCCCTCGACCCCGAAGCCATTCGTGCCGCCACCGGCAAGGCAGCGCGCAACCTCGGCGACGAAGGCAAGAGGAAGGGGATGATCACGACGTTGCCCTTGGCGCTCGGTCGTCTTCAGTCCAGCGGCGACATTCGTCGTGTCCCCGTCGGCGGGCGGCTCGATCAACAACGTTACAAATACGTTCGCTGGACGCCCAATCCTCTCGCGAAATCCAACTTGTCGGACACCGAAGCGCTCACGGAGCTCGGGCGACGGTTCTTTCGTTGGGTTGGCCCGGCGACGATGAAAGAATTTCAGGGGTTTGCCGGAATCGGCGTGAAGGCCGCCAAAGATATCGTCGCCCCATTGCAGCTCGAGCCGGCGGCGGACGAGAGCGATCGCCTCCTACTGCCGGACGATGCCAAGGTCTTTCGTGCCTGCGTTCCAACGACCGAGCCGCGGTACGCGCTCGTCAGCTGCATCGACGCCATTGCGGCGGCGCGCCGAGATGTGTCGATGCTCGTGGACGAGAAAGATCGCGCGACCGTGGAGAAGCTCACCTTCGGCGAACGGCCGGGCGGCGGCCTCATCGATCTCACGGCCAATGCAATTCTCGATCGTGGGCGGTTGATCGGTCTCTGGGAGTTCGACTCGGAGGCCGGTGAGGTCGTCTGGATCGCGTTCGACGCCGTGGCCAAAAAAGCCAAGCAGCTCCGGGCGGCAGTCGATGAGACTGAGGCGTTCGTGCGCGACCAGCTGGGCGACGCGCGGTCGTTCAGCCTCGACAGCCCGAAGAGCCGAAAGCCCAAGCTCGACGCGATGCGACGGTTGGCCTAGCGCCGGCAATCGTGAGAATCACGGGCGCTGATGAGCCGCTAGGCGCAACGCGCTCGAATCGGCTAAGTTATTAGTCAGCCTGGCGGCCGGCTTGCGAGCCCCGCCAGTGGCTCCGTCTGTCACCCTCGCATCGGCCGCCATGTCGTGCCGCGAGAGACAAACTCCATGACAAGCAAGAACTCCTTCGGAAGCCGTGCGACGCTCAGCGTCGACGGTAAGCAGTACACGATCTTCCGCCTCGCCGCCCTCGACCAAATCTCCGGCGGCAACGCCGCCAAGCTGCCCTTCTCACTCAAGATTCTTCTCGAGAATCTGCTGCGGAACGAAGACGACGCGTTCGTGAAACGCGGCGACATCGAGACGATGGCCAAGTGGGACGTGAAAGCGCGCGCCGAAACGGAGATCGCCTTTCGCACGAGCCGAGTGCTGCTGCAGGACTTCACGGGCGTCCCCGCGGTGGTCGACCTCGCCGCCATGCGCGACGCGATCGCCGCACTCGGCGGAAACCCGCAGCGAATCAATCCGCTGCAACCGGTGGATCTGGTCATCGACCACTCCGTTCAGGTGGACGAGTACGGATCGCAAGCAGCGTTTCTCATCAACACCGAGCTCGAGTTCGATCGCAACAAAGAGCGCTACGTCTTCCTGCGCTGGGGACAGGACGCGTTCAAGAATTTCCGCGTCGTCCCGCCCGGCACCGGCATCTGCCACCAGGTGAACCTCGAGTATCTGGGAAAGACGGTTTTCGTATCGGACGAAAATGGGGAGTCGGTCGCGTATCCCGACTCGCTCGTCGGCACCGACTCTCACACGACGATGATCAATGGCCTCGGCGTGCTCGGCTGGGGTGTGGGCGGCATCGAGGCCGAAGCGGCCATGCTTGGCCAGCCTGTGTCGATGCTTATCCCGGAAGTCGTGGGCTTCAAACTGCACGGCAAACTTCCGCCGGGCGCGACGGCGACGGATCTGGTGCTCACCGTCACCGAAATGCTTCGGAAAAAGAAGGTCGTCGGGAAGTTCGTGGAGTTTTACGGAACCGGATTGTCGTCGCTGCCGCTCGCCGATCGCGCGACGATCGCCAACATGGCGCCCGAGTATGGTGCGACCATGGGCTTCTTCCCCGCCGATGAGGAAACGCTAAAGTACCTGCGGCTGAGCGGCCGTCCCGAGCATCAGGTGAAACTCGTCGAAGCGTACACCAAGGATCAGGGTCTCTTCCGCACCGACGCGACACCCGACCCTGTGTTCACCGACACGCTCGAGCTCGACCTCGGAACCGTGGAGCCGAGTCTTGCTGGACCGAAGCGTCCGCAGGATCGCGTTCCGCTGAGCAAGGCCAAAGCGATGTATCGCGAGGCGTTGGAAGCCGACCTGTCCAAGGTGAGCGCGCCCGTCGGCGCCGCCACGAAAGCAGCCGTCGCTGCGGGCGCGTCGGACACGTCAGGCGGCGTGGCCGTCGCCGATGCGAATGAAGCCGGCGTGAAGGTCGAGTATGGCGGAGAAACGTTCACGCTTCGTCACGGCGCAGTCGTCATCGCCGCGATCACGAGTTGCACGAACACATCGAATCCATCGGTGATGCTCGCCGCCGGGCTGCTCGCGCGAAACGCCGTTCGAAAGGGACTCACGAGAAAGCCATGGGTGAAGACGTCACTCGCACCGGGCTCGAAAGTCGTGACCGACTATTTGCGCCAGGCCGGTGTGCAGGACGCACTCGACCAACTCGGGTTCCAACTCGTGGGTTACGGATGCACAACGTGCATCGGCAACTCCGGTCCCCTGCCCGAGCCCATTTCGCAGGCCATCGAGACCGGACGACTCGTCGCGGCCGCGGTGCTCTCCGGCAACCGCAACTTCGAAGGACGCGTGAATCCACAGACGCGCTTCAACTATCTCGCGTCGCCGCCGCTCGTCGTCGCGTATGCGCTCGCGGGCCGCATGGACCTCGATCTCACGCGCGAGCCGCTCGGCGTGGGGAAAGACGGTCCTGTTTTTCTGCGCGACATCTGGCCGACGCCGCAGGATGTCGCTGACGAAGTGGCGCGCAGCGTGAAGCGTGATTTCTTCGTGACGCAATACGCCGACGTTTTCAAGGGTGACGAGCAGTGGCAGTCGCTCGACGTCCCGAAGGCGGAGACCTATGCGTGGGACGCGAACTCGACGTACGTGAAGAACCCGCCGTATTTCGACGGCATGACGATGGATCCGCCGGGAATTCGCGCGATCACCGGTGCGCGCGCGCTCGCGGTGCTCGGTGACTCGATCACGACCGACCACATTTCACCGGCGGGAAACATTCCCGCGTCGAGCCCGGCCGGGAAATGGTTGATTGCACACGGTGTGGACAAAAAGGATTTCAATTCGTACGGTGCGCGGCGCGGCAATCACGAAGTGATGATGCGCGGAACCTTCGCGAATATCCGCCTGCGCAACGAGATGGTGCCGGGCACCGAAGGCGGATGGTCCACGATGGAGCCAGGCGCGACGGCCGAGCCGATTTACGACGTGGCCATGGCCCACCAGAAAAATGGAACGCCGCTCGTGATCGTCGCCGGCAAGGAATACGGCACGGGGTCATCGCGCGATTGGGCGGCCAAGGGCACGATCCTGCTCGGCGTCCGCGCCGTGATCGCCGAGTCGTTCGAGCGGATTCATCGGTCGAACTTGGTGGGCATGGGCGTATTGCCATTAGAGTTTACTAACGGCGACACTCGGCAGTCCTTGGGGCTAACTGGGTTCGAGATGTTCGACGTCGTCGGACTCGATGCGAGCGTCAAGCCGCGGGCGACGCTGACGGTTCGCGCGACGTCGCGCGACGGGACGAAGAGGGAGTTTAGCGTTCTCGCACGGATCGACACGCCGGAAGAGATGAACTATTACAAAAACGGCGGCATCCTTCCGTACGTGTTGCGACAGTTGGTCGGCGGGCGGTAAGTCTCGCGGGTCAACGAAAAAAAGGGTGCCGAGCTCCGGAGAGTCTGGAGCTCGGCACCCGTTTTCGTTCGTTGTTAAGACTCGTTAGACCGCGATCACGGCCGGCGACCAACGTCGACGTTGTTGCCGAGGACCGCACCCAGAATTCCACCGGCCGCGGCACCGATCAATCCGCCCTTCACCTTGTCGCGGGCAGACACGGCACCGATCACCGCGCCTGCGGCTGCGCCGATCGCCGCGTCACGACCCGTGTGCTTCTCGATCGGGCGTTCCGGAGCAGGCGCCGGGTAATAACCGCCGCTCGACGACCCGCTAGATGACCCGCTCGACCGGCGCGCCGTGGACGTCCGACGGACCGGAGCCGCCGCTGGGCGGCGGGCCACCGGCTGGTAGTTTTGCGCGGCGCGCTGCTGCGCGGCCAGACCAGCCTCGGTGGGCGAGACAACCTGCTGCGCGTTGTACGGCTGCATTTGGGCAGCCAGCGCCAGATCGCTCTTGAGCGCGTCGTCGACCGCAGGCGAATTATTCCGACCGCAGGCCAGCGACAAGACCGCCATTGGAAGGAGTGTCATCATCCATTTCGTTCTGCGCATCGCGTCTCTCCGGCAAAGGTCATCGTACCATTCGACTCAGGTAAAAGGCACGTGCCGTTCCGACGGTTAACCGCGAATTGGAGCGGTTGAGGGCGCAAAGCGTCTACTACTGTGACAAGCGTGTGTCCTCAGTTGAGGATGCCAGCGGTTCCGGCATCTGACAATTGCGCCATATTCAGGCGGCGGACATTTTGCCGCTGTCTCTCGCGGAGGAAACTCAAAATGATTCATTACGCAGGTCGAAGTGCTGTTCAGCTCGCCGCCCTATCGCTGTTCATGGCCGGCGCCTCGGTGGCTGGTGCGCAACAAGCCGCACCGGGCACAGCCGCAACGGCGCCTGACGTCGGACAGATGGCTCCCGACTTCACACTGCCGAGCGCCACGCGATACGGGTTGCTCCAGAATCCGGTGCATCTGTCCGACCTCCGCGGTCAGACAGTTGTCGTCGCCTTTTTCCCCAAGGCGCGGACCAGGGGCTGAACGGTGCAAATGGAGGCGTACCGTGATCAGTACGCCACGCTGTTCAACAATGGAAAGAAAGTCGTCGTGCTTGGCATCAGTGTTGACGCGGATACAACGCTCGCCAATTGGGCGCGCGAATCCAGCTTTCCCAACCTGTTCGCGAGCGACCCCGACCAAACAGTCGCCAAACAGTATGGCTCTGCCGACAGCAAGATGGACACGAGAAACGTGTTCATTGTCGGACCGGACGGCAAAATTGTCTACCGAATGATGAAGTTCAACGTGCTGTCGACGGACGCATACTCGGAGCTCGCGAAAGCAGTCGCGTCAACACTCAAATCACCTGGAGCATCGCATCACTAACGTGGCGCCGGCGGTCAGTGCAGGTCGTTCACTCGTGCTCGAGCTGTACGAGGCCGGCCTCGCTGCTGCCGCGCCAGGGGAACTGACCGCGCGAGCCGTCGACGAATTGTCGATTGCTCGCGCGAGTCGTGTCTGGGTATTCGCCTTCGGCAAGGCGGCGCAGCCGATGGCTGCCGCTGCCGTGGCCTCGCTGCTGCGCGGAATGCATTCCGTCGTGGGCGGACTCGTGGTCAGTCCCGAAGGAGGACCGGCGCCGTATCCAACGTTGATCTCGATGCGCGGCGACCATCCCATTCCGGGGCGCAACTCATTTGCGGCGGCCGTGAAGATCGGCGAGGTGACGCCGGGACGCCGGAGCAACGACGTCGCAATCGTTCTGTTGTCGGGTGGCGCATCGAGTTTGATCGGCGCGCCACTCCGCGGCATGAACGAGTTCGACCTCACGCTGCTATTCGAACAACTACTCGGCTCAGGCCTCGACATCGTCGCGATGAACGCCGTGCGAAAACGATTCTCGCGGTGGAGTGCGGGACGACTGGCACTCGCGCTCGCGCCGGCGGCCACGCACTGTCTGGCCATTTCCGATGTGCCGAACGACGATATGGCAGTCATCGGATCGGGTCCGTGCGTGCCGGACTCCGTCACCGTCAAAGAGGTGACCGAGATTTTGCAGCGATCGAATCTGCTCAGCCACATTCCCCAGACCCATCGCGACTATCTCTCAGCCGTTGCTCGCGGACTGATTCCCGAGACGCCCACCAAGGCACATCCGGCATTCGCACATGTGTCGTCCCGTGTGATCGGCAACAATCGTTTGGCGCTCGATGGGATTGCCGCGCACGCACATGAGCGTTCGCTCGCCGCCGAGGTCGCGGACCAACGGACGATCGGCGAGGCCGCACGCGTCGGCGAAACGATTGCCCGCACGTTGATCTCGGCGCGCGCTGCGAGTCCCGGCCGCTGTTTCGTCTGGGGCGGCGAGACCACCGTCACGCTCGCGGCGAACAGCGGCCATGCGTCGGGCGGCGGACGCTGTCAGGAGATGGCGCTCGCGGCGGCGCGCATTCTTCACGATGCCGGCGAGCACGGCACGGGCATCACGCTTTTGGCCGCCGGGACCGACGGTCGCGACGGTGCCACCGATGCGGCGGGAGCGATCGTCGACTCCACCACGTGGGCAGCGGTTGCCGCCGCTGGTCGCGATCCGGCGCAGTCGCTGGCGTCGCACGAGTCGCACGGAGCGCTGCGCGGCGCGAACGCGTTGATCCCGCAACGCGAGACGGGAACCAACGTGAATGACGTGATCATTGGGGTGGTGTGACGGGGGTTTATTTTATCCCCATGTCCACCACCGCCCCATTCGTTGTCGGCATCATCCAAGACTCCGCGAGCAGCGACGGTGCAGCGACGGTCACTGCTTCTATCGCGCGTATACGCGACGCAGCAGGCCGCGGAGCGCAGATCGTTTGCCTGAAAGAGTTGTTCAACGCGCCGTACTTCTGTAAGTCGCAGAAGGCCGAGCGATTCGATCTCGCCGAACCCATTCCCGGTCCGACGACCGATCAGATGCAGGCGCTCGCCAAGGAGCTCGGGATCGTGCTGATCGTGCCGATCTTCGAGCGACAGGGGCCGGGCATCTACCGCAATTCAGCCGCGATCATCGACGCGGACGGCTCGTTGATGGGCGTGTATCGCAAGATGCACATCCCCGACGACCCGTTGTTCAATGAGAAGTACTATTTCACGCCGGGCGACGGCGGACCTGACCCGCGCCTCGCCGCCACCCCTGACGTGGCGAGCCAAGCGAGTGGATTTCGCGTGTGGAAGACGCGCTTCGCCAACGTCGGCGTGTTGATTTGCTGGGACCAGTGGTATCCAGAAGCGGCGCGAATCACGTCGCTGCTCGGCGCCGACATTCTGTTCTACCCGACGGCGATCGCGTGGCATCCGTCGGAGAAGGCGGAGTTCGGCACGGCGCAAGTCGACGCGTGGCGAACCATCCAGCGGTCGCACGCGATCGCCAACGGCGTGTTTGTCGCGTCGCCCAATCGCGTGGGTCACGAAGACGAACCCGGCACCGACGGGCTCGAATTCTTCGGCAACTCGTTCATTTCCGATCCGTTCGGCCGAGTGGTCGCGAGTGCGGGCACTGATGAGGAAATACTCATTGCCGCCTGCGATCCACGACTTATCGAAGAGACGCGCCGGAACTGGCCGTTCCTTCGCGACCGTCGCATCGACGCCTATGGACCAATCTTGAGCCGGTATCTGGGAACGTGATCCGTTCGACGCGCTCAACACCATGACAATCTTCCCCGCCGAATTCGCCCCGCACGAGGCGACGTGGATCGCGTGGCCGCATCATGAACCGGACTGGCCGGGAAAACTCGAGCCCATTCCGTGGGTCTACGCCGAAATCGCGCGCGTGCTTCACCGCCACGAGCGCGTCGAGATTCTCTGCCACAACGAGGCGGTCCAGGCGTCGGCACGCAAACACCTCGAGGCGCATGGCGTCGATCGCAACGTCCGATTGCACATCGTGCCCACCGATCGGGTGTGGCTCCGCGATTCGGCGCCCACCGGCGTATTGACCGGCGATGGATCCGTTGGTCTGGCGAACTGGCGATTCAACGCGTGGGCGAAGTACGACAATTTCGAGCGTGACGCGCAGGTTGGTTCGGCGGTCGCGCGCATTGCCGGACTGCGACGTACTGAACCCCTTCGGCCCGACACCGGTGAACGCGTGGTCCTCGAAGGTGGCGCGATCGACACCGATGGCGAGGGAACGCTCCTCGTGACCGAGGAATGCCTTCTGTCGCCAATTCAAGAACGGAATCCAGGGCTCGATCGCGACGGGTACGAGCGTGTCTTCCGCGACGCGCTCGGCATTCGCCGCACCATTTGGCTTGGCGAGGGCTGCGTCGGCGATGACACGCACGGACATGTCGACGACATCGCGCGCTTCGTCGCGCCGGGCGTCATCGCGCTGGCGTACGAAAATGATCCCGCCGATGCTGAGAACCATCGGCGGTCCGTTGACAATTGGCGCCGTCTCGAGTTGGCGGGCGGCGCAGATGGATCGTTACACGTCGTGAAGCTGCCCTATCCTCGTCCGGTCGTAATGAACGGCGACCGGTTACCGGCGAGCTACGCCAACTTCTACATCGCCAACGGCGTGGTGCTCGTTCCCACATTCAACGATCGCAATGATCGCGTCGCGCTCAACACGTTGGCTGAGCTGTTTCCCGATCATGAGATCGTGGGCATTCACGCCGTGGATCTCGTGTGGGGGCTTGGGACGCTGCACTGTCTCACGCAGCAACAGCCTCGCGCGACGAAGGGCTGACGGCCCGAAACACAGGAGGACAGATGAACGGGAATTGGCGCGACGCGCGAGGGCGTACGACGCCGTACCTGTCCACCTGCCACCCTGTGTGTCCGGCTACTACGTCTCAAATCTAGTGTGCTGTCGTCCCCGAACCGTCTTTTCCCAGACCATACGCGCGAAGCTTTCTCGCGAGCGTCGGCCTGGAGATACAGAGAATTCGCGCGGCCGCGCTCTGATTATAGTCGGTTAATTGCAAGGTAAGGTCCAGGGCCTCGCGTTCGATGTCGCGCAGACGTTTTCCATCGGCGGGGATGCGGATCTCGCCATAGGTCGTCGCGCCGCGGATAGCGCCACTGCCGGCGCGGCGCTGATTGATCACCAAATGCTCGGCGCCGATGAGCGGACCGTCACAAACGACGAGCGCGCGCTCGATCACGTGCTTCAATTCACGAACGTTGCCGGGCCAGCGATGGGCGCGCAGGACGGCAGCGGCGTCGAGGCCAATCTGGCGCCGCGGGCCGCCTTGCAGCCGCGCCGCTTCGAGGAGCAGATGCTCGGCGATGAACCGCGCGTCGTCTTCCCGGTCGCGGAGCGGCGGAAGCTCGATGCGCAGCACGGACAAGCGAGCGAGCAGGTCTTCGCGGAAAGCGCCGGCTGCCACGCGGTCTTCCAGGCGTGTCTTGCTGGCGCCAATAACGCGACAGTGAACAGGCGCGTCGTTGCCCGCGCCGAGGCGCGGAATGCTGTACTCCTCGATCGTGCGAAGCAGGCGGTCCTGGAGGTTGACCGGCATTTCGCCCACTTCATCGAGAAACACCGTGCCGCGGCCGGTCAGCTCGAGCACACCGAGCTTCCGCGCGCCGGGATCGTTTCGCGTGGGGACGGTGCCGAACAATTCGACTTCGAGCAGTGGTGCCGGAATTGAGCCGCAGTTGATCGAAACAAACGGCGCGTTGGCGTACAAGCCCGCGTTGTGAATGCACCGCGCGACGAGCTCTTTACCTGTTCCGGCTTCGCCGGTCAGCAGCAGCGTGCGCAGCGGAGTTGTCGCGACGCGACGGGCCATGTTCAGCGCGTGGCGCATCCCCGAGCTTTCGGCGATGACCGCGGCGAACTCGGTGGCAGCGTCTCGCGTACCGTTCGGTTGTCGTTGTACGGACGGCGCGGTCATCGTCTGGCTCCAGGGTGTTTAGCTCGGGTCCGGGTCGTGGCGCACCGTGCGCATCGACCGTGGTTCTGCGGAAAAGTATCGGCAGGTATACGCCGGTTTATGAACGACATGTCATGCCGCTTGCGTGGCGCTGGCCAGGGCGACGCGGAGCACAGACAGTCGTTCGAACACGCCGGCGAATCCGAGGGCTTCGACCTCTGGGCTGATCTGATCGATGAGAACGAGCAACGCGTCGGTGGAGCGGCGGAGGGACGGCGCGCATTCGGCGACGAGATAGGCGGCGACGTACGGATCGTGTCGCCCGGCGATCGCCACCGCTTCGTGCAGCAGGCGAAGAGCATGTGCGTCGTCGCCTCGTTCCGCCGCGAGGCGAATGCGGAGGGCGTCCACCAGGTCGCGCCCTTGGAACCACCATTCGGGGCGCGGCTCGACGTTGGTCCGAATCCATCGCATTGCGTCTTCCGCGACCGAGCGTGACCCGACGGCAAGCGCGGCGAGCGCCTGTCCGGCGCGCGCGCCCAACTCGACGTCCGGCTGCCCAATCCGCGCCGCGACTGCCACGACTTGATCATAGAGCGCGGACGCGGTCGCCCAGTCGTCGCTCTCGCGCGCGAGGTGGGCCATGTTGTACAGCGTCGCCAGCCGATGCGCTTCGTTCGATGATTCGGTAAAGCGCTCCAGCGCCGCGTCGTACCGCTCGCTCGCCAACTCCAGCTGTCCGCGGCGGAGATAGAGCACACCCAGATTGAGCGACGCCAGACCGGCGAGATCGACAGCGTGCGCCTCTTTCGCCGCCTCGAGCGCAGCGTCGTAGGCCGCTTCGGCCGCCGTGACTTCGCCAGAACGCTGATGGATGATGCCGATGTTGATGTGGCATCGCGCTTCGCCGCAGCGGTCACCGACGGTGCGGAACAACGCGAGCGCGCGTTGATAGAACTCGCCTGCCTCGACAGACCGGCGGTCCATCATCGACGTCCCGAGTCGCGTGAGTGCCTCGGCGAGCAGGCGTCCGTCATCCGCTTCCTCCGCGGCGGCAACGGCGGCGCGCGCCACTTCTTCCGCGTCGCGCCACTCTCCGAGTCTGCCCTGATACTGCGAAATCATGTTGAGCACGGCCGCCTCTTCCGAGCGATCGTTCAGCTCACGCGCTTTGATAAGCAACACGCGGCACGCGACGATCGTCTCGGCGGCCGGTTGACCTTGGAGCGCGCGGGTGCGCTCGCGCATGCGACGCAGACCGAGAATCGCGCGATCCTCCGTTCGCCCGGCAAGTCCAGCGAGCGCTCGATCGCACAGCTCTTCGGTGAGCGCATAACGACCTTCTGTTTCGGCGACCTCGGCGAGGCGATGCAGCGCACGCGCGCGTTCGACCGGATCGCTTGCTGCGCGCTCGGCGATTTCAAAGAACTGACGCGCTTCGGCATGCGCGTACATGGAGAGCGCGGCGCTGCCGGCTGCCATCGCATGGCGGAATGCCTTCTGCGGAATTCCGGCGCGATCGTAGTGCATCGCGATTTCGGCCGCGTTGTCCGGCGCGAACTCTTCCATTGCCAGTGCAACGCGCTCGTGAATGCGCGCGAGGCGGCGCGGGTTGATCGAGCGACGAACGGCGTCGACGAGCAATCCGTGCGTGAACGCGAATAGGCTCCCGGCGGTTTGCGATGGCTCGATCACCGCGTGGGCGATGCCTTCGTCGAGCGCGTCGAGCACTTCGTCTTCGGGGCCGGCGCCCGCGGCCATCGCGAGGTCCACATCGAACGTGCGACCGATGACCGCCGCGGTGTTCAAGATGCGGCGCGCGTTCGGCGACAGTCGCTCCAAGCGGCGGTCCATGAGGCCCGTGAGCACGGCGGGCAAATCTCCCTCGCGCTCGGACCGCATGGCCCATTTCCCATGCTCATAGCGAACGGCACCGTCGTCGATCAGCATTCGGACGAGTTGCGTCGCGAGGAGCGGATTGCCTTCTGAATACCGATGCAAGTACGCGAGCAGCTCACGGCTCGCCTCGCCGCCGAACACGTTGGCCAGCCATTGGCGGACTTCGGCTTCCGTGAGCCGCGGAAGCTGCACTTCGTTGAATCGCTCGTCGCGCAGCAACCGGTTGCGACGTTCCATCGCTTCGTTGCGAATGTCTTCGGTGCGCATGGTCAAACAGATGAGCATTCTCTCATGCTCCAACTGCGACATCACGTGTTCGAGCACATCCCAGGTCGCCGAGTCCGACCACTGCATGTCGTCGAGCAGAACGACGATCGGGCGCGCCGACGAAGCGGCCCGCAAATACGACACGATCTCATCGAACAGCGTGTATTTGCTGCCGCTCGGCTCGAGCGTGCCGGAACCGAGGGCGGGCACGAGACGCGACAGCTCCTTCCATCCCTGCTGTGGGACGACGCCGAGCTGGTGAATCGCGGCAATGACTTCGGCCCACGGTGCGTAGGGCGGCTTGGCATCGGCTTCACTGCATCGTCCGGCAACGAGCGAGCCCGCGCGCAGGCGCACTTCGTTCGCCAGCCGGCGAACGAGTGTCGACTTGCCGACCCCGGCTTCACCGACGACCGACACGAGACTCGGTCCGCCCTCGAGTGTCGATTCGAGAAGACGCACGAGGCGTTGCATTTCATGCTCACGCCCAACGAATTGTTTGAGATCGATCGTCGGCTCGGTCGACTCTTCTTCGCTCTCCGACGCCGAGACGACGGTGTCGCGTCCGCGGCGCTTCGCCTCGTAGAGCGCGCGATCGGCGGCTTCGAACAGAGAATCGAAATCGCCGTGCTCTGAGCGCGCGCCTGCCACGCCCATGGAGAGCGTGACGGTCGCGGATCCGGAACGCTCGCGCAACGGAATCGACGCGCGGCGCACCGTTCCGCGAATGCGCTCCGCCAGCTCGGCCGCTTCATCGACGCCTGTGTGCGGCAGCAAAATGATGAATTCGTCGCCGGCATAGCGGCCGATGATGCCGGTGGACGCGGCGATTTCTCGCAACGTACCAGCCACGACGCGAAGCACGGCGTCGCCTTGCAAGTGACCGTGCGAATCGTTGACGCTCTTGAATTCGTCGACGTCGATGACGATCAACGACACCGTGGCGAACGGTCCGCGCTCGGCGAGGATCTTGTTCGCGACCTCGACGAACGGGCGGCGCATCAACAGGCCGGTGAGATCGTCGGTCGGTCCGGAGACGTTGAGATCGCGGACGGTCACGCGGTCGCCGGTCGCCTTGGCTTCGAGCGTCACGCGCTGGCGGAGTGACGGCGCGCGTTGTCGCATCAGGTCTTCGAAATGCGCGAATAGCTCGGGATCGAACTGCCGTTCGATATCCGTGCGCATGATTTCCATCGCGGCGTCGTGCGTCAGCGCACCCTTGTAGCTCCGCTTCGACATCAGCGCGTCGTAGACATCGGCGATACAGAGGATGCGGGCGCTGCGCGGAATGTTCTCCGCGGCGAGGGAGTCGGGATATCCCTGGCCGTCCCACCGCTCGTGGTGCGATCGCACCATCGGAATGACATCGCCCGGGAAATCCATGTCGGCCAGCATTTCGACGCCGGCAACCGGATGTCGTTTGATCAACTCCCATTCATCCGGCGCGAGCTTGCCTGGTTTGTTCAAGAGCTCGGACGGAATGATGAGCTTCCCGACATCGTGCACGATCGCGCCAATGCGAAACCAGAACAGCTCGCGCGTTTCCATGCCCGCGCGCATCGCGAGCGCGCACGCGAGATCGGCGACGCGCTCGCAATGGCCTTGCGTGTAGCGGTCCTTCGATTCGATCGATCCGCTCCAGTGGCGCACGGCGTCGATGAAATGGCGCTCGAGACGCGCGTTGCGGCGATCGATGTCTGCCAGATCTCGCTTTGCGCTGAGCTGTGAGAAAATGCGGTGGCCGCGATTGAGGTGCATGAGCGCGTCGCGGTGACGTCCCTGCTTTCGGCACAACTCCGCGTGCTCGCGCGCGGTTTCGGCGGACAATAGTAGATCGCGGCGGTCGACGGCGATCCGCTGCGCCCGCTCCAGATGCTCTTCGGCGACCACCAATTCACCCAGCTCCCGGGCGATCGTTCCGAAATGCTTCTGGATCTCGCCGGCGGCAAATCCGTCGGTCGTGAGCGCGGACAACTGGGCTGCGAGCTCGCACGCTCCGCGCGCGGCAACGAAGTCGCCTCGCGCGATCTCGAGCTCGGCGCGGTTGACCTCGAGCAGCACTCGCGCCGGCATGTCTCCGAGTGCGTCGGCGATCTGCACGGCTTCGTCGAAGGCCCGCGTTGCGTCATCCCAGCGCTCGAGATCCGTGCACAGCCGCCCCATGTTGTTGAGGGCGACGATCACCTCCTTCGGCGCGCCGAGCGTTCGGAATTCGGCGAGGCTGGTGCGATAGTATCTGAGCGTTTTCTCATGATCGCCGCGCACCTGCGAGATCACACCCAGGTTCTGCGCCGTCATCGCGGCGAGGCGAGTCTCGCCGGCGTCGATTGCGTGCGACCGCGCTTCGAGGTAGAGCGCTTCGGCTTTATCGAGATCGCCCTTTTGTTGGTGGACGATGGCCTGGACGTTGATCGCGTGGCCGATCGCGCCGGGGTCGCCGATCAGCTGGCCGACGGCAATCGCGGCCTCGAGGCAATCGAGCGCGGCGTCGATGTTGGCGTCGACTTGATAGGTGCGTCCAATCCATCGCAACAGCGAGGATGCCGTCTTGCCGTCCTCGGCACGCCTGAGCGAATAAAGCGCCCGCTCGTATAACGAGCGTGCGTCGTCGCGCCGCCCTTCTCGCTCAGCGAGTTGGGCTTGTTGGATGAGAACTTCGACCGAGGCCTTCATCGTCGCTCGGATCCGCCGCCGCAGATACAGGTGGAACCACACCGACTGAGAAGACGCACAGTCGTGCGCCTCTCAATCAGTATCGGCACGAATCAACCGGAAGCGAGCATGTACCCGGAGAACCGACGAACGAACACCACGCGGCTGAGCAGCATGTCGCCCTCCGAGCGCCGAAAACCTGACATCAGCGCAACAGTATGTGAGTGGGTGAGTTGGGCAGACGCCAACGAGAACTGGCCGCGATCGGTCGCGCTCAAGCTCGCCTCCCGCCCGCCTTCCCCGTCATCTCCCGCGGCGACGTTATAGCCGCTGAAATGCTTGATGCGGCGGGTGATCCTGCCGGTGATCGGACTGTGGACCGTCAGCAGCGTCGCGTCGGTCTTTGCTTCATTGATGCAAGTGCTGCTCGTCGTCGGGCAGTACAGGATGTTGAAGAACGGATCGAGCGATGCTTCCAAGTCGCCGAACGTGAGATTGACCCACTGTGCGGGATTACTCGACGGCACGAACCGGAGGTGCGTGCTGAAGTCGACGCGCGCATGACCCTGACGATCCAACCACGCCTTCACCGCAACCGTAACAGGCACCGTCGCCTGCACGCACGGCTTGTCCCATTCACCGACGCCGTAACTCGACTTCGTCGGGTCGCACAACGAGTGCGCCGGGAACGTCAGCGAGTTGCCATCGCCGAGGTAGTAATACGTCTGGCGGGACGGGTCGATCGTGATGCTGAACTTGACCGTGTCAGAACCGGTGAGCGACTGCCGCGAGCCACCGCCGTTCACCGAGGCGGTATCGGGTGCTTCGCTTCGTGGGGCGACCACACCGTCGCTACACGCCGCCAAACCCCCGGCGAGTGCAACCAGTGCGATCTTGCTTGCCGTGTTCATCAAAGCCTCCGTCGGCCGTGAATGGTGATGCATGCGCGCATCCACCGCCCGTGCGCGATGGGTACACTCTGCGCCTCAGATTATCGGCTGGCGGCCGGGACATTTAATTTGTTTCGCGCCATTGGAACACACTGATGCACAATGGAACGAACCGAATCAGCCGGTCCCCGCAGTGCGCTCGACGCAGATCGCCCCCTGGAAACGGCCAAGTTCCCGGCCGACAAACTGTTGCAGGCCTTGGACGCAAGTCGTCATTGGCGTGCCCGGCGACGACGCTCGGCTTCGATCTCGTAAATCCCGGCACACGATGTTCGCGTCCAAGCGCTTCCTATTACTTGTCGCAGTCGCGGCTTGCTCGCGCGCTCCCTCTGGCACGGTCGCTTTTGGCGCCGCCGGCCCGTGGAACGAAGCGTACGGCGACGCCAATAAAAAAGGCATTCAACTCGCCGTCGAAGAGATCAACGCCACGCCGGCGTGGTCGAGCGCGCGCCATCTCGAGATCAAGTTCGAAGACGACTCGGCCAGCGGCGTCGTGGCAAGCATGGTTGCGCAACGCTTCGTCGACAGCCTTCGCATTGTCGCCGTCATCGGGCATGTGAATTCGACCGCCATGGTTTCAGCGGCCCACATATACGACAAACACATTGCCGCCGTCGCCACCACGGCGACGTCGCCAAGCCTCACCGGCATCTCGCCGTGGCATTCCGCGTCATCCCCAGCGACTCGGCCAACGGAATTACGATTGCGCAATTCGCCAACGCGCGCGGACGCAAGCGCGCCGCGGTCCTGTACGAGAATAATCCGTACGGTCGCGGTCTCGCCGATAATTTTCAGCGAAGCTTCAAAGGCCGGATCATCGCGATGGACCCGATTGCCGACGGCGCCGATCAAAGTTTCGAGGCGTACGTGAGCTGGTACAAGCGCGAGGCGCCCGACATGATCTTCATCGCCGGCACCGACGGCTCTGGTCTCTCGTTTCTGAAGGAAGCGCGCCGCCAGCAGCTCACCGGCGACCTCGTTGGCGGCGACGGGTGGCAAACACTCGCCCCGAGCGCATTGGCTGAAGGCATCTACGTCGGAGCGCCATTTAGCGCGCTGGATCCGCGACCCGAAGTACAGACCTTTGTCGCCGCGTACAAACGGAAGTACAACGCCACGCCGGACGGCAACGCCGCTCTGGCCTACGATGCGACCAAACTTCTCGCGACAGCCGTCGAGAAAGTCGGCGCCGATCGCGTGAAGATTCGCGACTATCTCGCCGGCCTCACCGCGACGACAGAATATCACGGCGTCACTGGAACGATCCGTTTTCGCCCGGATGGCGACCCGATCGGAAAGTTCATTCGCATGACGCGAGTGCATCAAGGCGCGCTCGAAGTGGAGGCAGGCCAGTGATCTCGCTCGCCCGTCTCAACCTGAATACCATCCGCGGCCGGCTCTGGTTCGGCTTCGGCATTCTTGTTCTGTTGCTCATCGTCGCCGGCGCGGTGTCTCGCCGCTCATTTACCGGTTTGTCGACCGCGATCAGCGAGTCGCTCACCACGGTGCAGGCGGAATCTCAACTCGCGAGCCAGCTGTCCGCCGACGTCGTCCGAACAATCGAAGCCGGAGCGCGCTATCTCGAAAGCCGCGACACGGTCGCCGAGAGCGCCTTTAGAAAATACGGATGGGCCGCCCACGAGGCGCAGCATGACATGAACAATCGGCCCGGCCAATCATCGGCCGAGGTCGCGCTCGTCGCGGCGATCGACAACAAGCTGTCGGCGATGGAGATCAACTACGCACTCGCGCATCGTCTCACCGACCTCGGACGCCAGGATGAGTCGCATCGCGCCGCGGTACGCGCGCGAACATCCGTCGACGAATTGCTCAACGTGATCGACCAGCTCGGCCGCATCAAAACGGACAAAGTCGCGACTGTCAAAGCCCGGTTGGGCGACGAATCGGAACGCCGCTCGACATGGCTGCTCGCGCTCATCGGTCTCGCCGTCGTTCTCGCCGTCGTCGTCGTGATGTATACCGTGCGCCGTATCGGCGAGCCCCTGGACATCCTCGTGGGACATGCACAACGACTGAGTGAAGGCGACTTGTCCAGCCGCGCCGTCGGAAACATGCCGGGTGAGTTCAGCATTCTCGCCGCCGCCATGAACAAAACGGCCGAGTCGCTGTCGCGCGTCGTCTCCGTCGCCGCCCGCACCGCGGAAGACGTCTCGAGCTCGGCGCACGATCTCGCGTCGGTGTCCGAACAGATCTCGCTGTCGGCAAGCCAGATGGCGAGCGCGATGACGGACGTGTCACATGGCGCCGAAGTCCAAGTCGAACAGCTTCGCACGGTGGATGACACGCTGCAGTCCATTCGCGAAGCGGCCAACGGCGTCAAGCAACGGTCGGCGGAAGTGACCGACCTCGCGAGGAATATCGAGGGCGCAGCCCAATCGAAGCGCTTGGAGATCGATCGCGCACTGGGAATTCTCGTCGACGTCAAGCACAGCGTCGAAGGCGCGGCCGAAGAAATTCGTGCGCTGAACGCGACGGTGAGCGACATCAATCGGTTCGTCGCCGCCGTCGGCCAGATCGCTGATCAAACGAACCTGCTCGCGCTGAACGCAGCGATCGAAGCGGCGCGCGCCGGCGATGCCGGACGCGGATTCGCCGTCGTCGCCGACGAAGTACGCAAGCTGGCCGAAGAGTCACAGAAGGCCGCTGACGATATCGTGATGATGACCAGTCACGTCACGTCGCGCGTCACGAGCAGTGCTCGCGCCATGGAATTGAGCGCCGGTCGTGTCGGCGAAATCGAGCGCGTGTCGCGCGACATCGACATGGCACTGCGAACGATCACCGACGCCGCCGAACGGACACGCGTCGCCGCGGTCGGCGTCACTGGCGCGGCCGAGGCAAACGCCTTTGCCGTCGCCAGCGCGGCGAGCAGCCTCGAATCCATCGCCAAAACGGCCGAAGGACATGCGGCCGCGGCGCAGCAGGTAAATGCGTCCACGCAGGAACAGAGCGCCGCGTGCGAGCAAATGACGTCGGCGTCGAACGTGTTGCTGGCCGGTTCCAACCAGTTGCGGGAGTTGGTCGGCGGCCTGCGGACGTAGGCGAGAAAACAAGTCTTTGGAACGGGGCCGGGACGCCATTGCGCGGCGTCCCGCCATCGTTGAGCTTCGGAAGTCGGCTTTACGAACGCTGAACTTCCAGCTCATCGCTTTCTCCCCACGCCCCGCTCGAATGCGCATCGAGACCATCGCCGTTCACGCCGGACACGACGTTGACCCCGCGACGGCCGCAGTGACGCCGCCCATCCATCTGTCCACGACCTTCGCTCGCGAGGCCGACGGCAGCTACCGCGCCGGGTTTCTCTACTCGCGCTACGCAAATCCGAACCGGACCGCGCTCGAGCTCTGCCTCGCCGACCTCGAAGCCGGCGCGGCCGCGGCAATGTTCTCGTCCGGGTCCGCGGCGACGATGACCCTACTTCAGGCAATCGGGCCAAACTCGCACGTCGTCATTCCGGATGATGCGTATTTCGGGACGCTCAAGCTGGTGCGCGACGTCTTCGGCCCATGGGGCATGGAGTTGTCGGCGGTAGACATGACCAAGGTGGGCGAAGTGGAGCGGGCCATGCGCCCCAACACCAAGCTCGTATGGATCGAGACGCCGTCGAATCCACTCCTTCGTGTCGCCGACATCGCCGCAATCGCGGCTATCGCACACAAGGGCGGCGCCATCTGCGCCGTCGACAACACTTGGGGCACGCCCGTACTCCAACGACCGTTGGACATCGGCGCCGACATCTCGATGCACGCGACGACCAAGTACCTCGGCGGCCATAGCGACGTTCTCGGTGGGGCGCTGATCGCGAAAGAAAACAACGAGCTGTTTCAACGCGTCACGAGCATTCAAATGACCGGTGGCGCCGTTCCGTCGCCGTTCGAATGCTGGCTCACGATGCGTGGAATCCGTACGCTGCCGCTTCGCGTTCAGGCGCAAAGCGCCACCGCCGCGGCGCTTGCTCAATTTCTTTCGAATCATCCATTGGTCGAGGCAGTCCATTACCCCGGGCTCCCGTCACACTCTGCACACGCCGTCGCACGAAAGCAGATGAGCGCGTTCGGAGGCATGATGTCGGTCCAGGCGGGGCGCGATCGCGGCGAGTCCATCGCCATCGCGAGTCGTCTCCAGCTGTTCACGCAGGCCACGAGCTTGGGTGGAACCGAGAGTCTCATCGAGCATCGCGCGTCGGTGGAGGGACCAGGAACGCGCGCGCCGGAAAATCTGCTTCGCGTCTCCGTTGGCCTCGAGCACATCGAAGATCTGAAGGAGGACTTCGATCGGGCCCTGAACGGCTGACATGCAGGAGGTTAAGCGTGCGGTACTTCTGCTGAGCGGCGGCCTCGATTCCACGACGCTGCTCGCGCACGCCGTGAACGAGGGATTTGATGTGCACGCGATGACCTTCCGCTATGGTCAGCGTCACGCCATCGAGATCGACGCCGCGCGGCGCGTCGCCGCCGCGTACGGCGTCCGTGATCATGTCGTCGTCGACATCGATCTGCGAACGTTCGGAGGCTCCGCGCTCACGAGCGACATCGACGTCCCCAAAGACCGAGACATGTGCGCACTCGGCGACGCGGGAATTCCCATCACCTACGTGCCGGCGCGAAACACGATCTTTCTGTCGTTCGCGCTCGCCTGGGCCGAGGTGCTCGAAGCCCGCGACATTTTCATTGGCGTGAACGCGCTCGACTACTCCGGCTATCCCGATTGTCGTCCAGAGTACATCGCTGCGTACGAGCGGATGGCCAACCTCGCGACGCGCGGCGGCGTTGACGGCACCAACCCGATCCGCATTCGCACGCCACTCCTCGCCCTGACCAAGGCCGAGATCATTCGGCTCGGCGCCAACTTGGGCGTGGACTACTCGATGACCCAGAGTTGCTACGATCCCGACGCGAGCGGCGCCGCGTGCGGCAGGTGCGACGCGTGCCAACTGCGGCTCCGAGGGTTTGCCGAAGCCGGTTCGCGCGATACAGCCAAGTATCTTTGAGGGTGGATCGGTTCACCCTCTCAACGCGACATGTACACCGTCAAAGAGATTTTCTATACCCTGCAGGGTGAGGGCGCCAACACTGGGCGCCCCGCCGTGTTTTGTCGTTTTTCGGGATGCAATCTTTGGACGGGTCGGGAGGCTGATCGTTCGACGGCGATCTGCGACTTTTGCGACACAGATTTTGTCGGCGTGGGCCCGGACGGCGGAAAGTTTGCCACGGCCGACGATCTCGCCGATGCCATTTCGTCGCGATGGCCAAATCCCGAGCGCGAGGGACGTCTCGTCGTTTGCACCGGCGGCGAACCGCTCTTACAGCTCGACACTCCAGCGATTGACGCGCTCCATACCCGCGGATTCGAAGTAGCGGTGGAAACCAACGGGACGCAGGACGCCCCGGACGGCCTGGATTGGATTTGCGTCAGCCCCAAGGCGCGCGCCCAACTCGTTTTGCGGCGCGGGAATGAGCTCAAGCTGGTGTACCCGCAGCCGGAGTTGGACCCCGCCCAAGTCGAGGGGTTGGCCTTCGACCATTTCTTTCTTCAGCCGATGGACGGCCCCGACGCCGCGGAAAATACCCGCGCCGCGCTCGATTATTGCCTGGGCCACCCCAAGTGGCGGCTCAGTATTCAGACGCACAAGCTGCTGGGTATCCGCTAGAAAAAAATCAGTGCTGAAGAATTCAACTGTTTAGTGAAGCTACGCGCCGGTGCAGCCGATACTTGGATGCATCGTTGACCCTGTCGGCGCGTGGTCTTAGTATGCCATGCTTGTGTTTACGTTTGGTGACGATGTCGTCACCGAGGTTGCACGCTGAGGGAACCGAACCTGGTCGGATCTAGACGCCTGGGTTCTTCAGACCCCCGAACATGCTTTTGAGCTCCCAACAATCGACGAAGTGCGCGCGGATCGCGTTTGTGCTCTGCACAGTCGCGCTCATTGGCACACCCGTCGCGTCGCAAGCTCAGACGCCCAAGCCCTTTGAGGCCTACAGTAACTCGGCCCGTTCCCTCCGGGATTCAGTCGTCCAAATGGCGAAGGCGCAGGTCGGCCGTCGCTACCGGACAGGCGGCACGACGCCGGAAAAGGGCTTCGACTGCAGTGGTCTCGTGAAATACGTCATGGCCGCATTGGACCTCAAGCTGCCGCGCACCGCGCGCCAACAAGCGGTTCAGGGCCTGGCCATCAATCGCGACACCAGCATTCTCCTGCCCGGCGACCTCCTCACGTTCGGCAAGAGCAAGAAAGGCGTGAGCCACGTCGGCATCTACATCGGCGAGGGCAAGTACATTCACGCCAGCAGCGTGGCCGGCAAGGTAATCGAGAGCGCGATCGACCGTCCGTTCTCGCCGCTCATCAAAGCGTGGAAAGGCGCTCGGCGAATGTTGTCGCTCGACGACAGTGTCACGACCGTCGCGACCACACCGGGTAAAGGCGGAAGCTGGTAGAGACCAAGAGCGACCTTAGGGTCGCTTTCGTTTTTCCAGGCCGCCCGTCGCGCTCACTGCCGCGCCGGTTTTCGGAAAATCCAGTTTGCTCAGCGAGTCGACGAGCGCCCACGCTCGATTCGACGAATCCGGCCGAAGCACCCCGGGCCACAACTGCATGGTTGGCCGGAGCTCGGCACGCGACACGTGCTGTGCGGAATCGATCGTGGCGCAGACGACAGCCCCGCGATTCGTGGGCTCTTTCAACTTGAACGGCCCGTACGTGAGCAGGTTGCCGAGCGAATAGACCGCGAGCCGGTCGCCGCGCCATTCCGCCGCGCGAAGGACGTGTGGCCCGTGACCCACGACCAGCGTGGCGCCGCCGCTCATCGCCGCATCGGCGAATCCCACGGGGTTCCCGCGATTGATCTTGAGAAACCGTTCAGTGGCGTTTCGCGTTCGCTGCGCCGACACCCCTTCGGCGCCAAGGTGCATGGTGACGATCACGATGCCGTAGCGCTGAACGGCGCGCGCCACATGGCGGCGAACGGCCGCCAGGTCGCGAGCGTCCGGAGCGGTCGTGTCGGTATAGAAGCCAAGAACGGCGATCGTATCGCCTAATCGGAGCGCGACTGGTGTGGCGATCGTGTCGGCGCCGGTAACGCGCACGCCGGCAACCGACAGCGCATTGATGGTCGCGTCGCGGCCGGCGTCGCCCGCGTCACGCGAGTGGTTGTTTGCAACGTTGCCGACGACCGCGATGGGGCTTTCGCCAAGCGATCGAAATGCACCGGCAGCTCCGGGGGGCTGACGAAAGGCAAAGCAGCTCGTGGACTTCGGGCCGCATTTTCTTTTAGCCGGGCCGCTGCCGATCGCACCTTCGACGTTCACGAGAATCAGGTCGGCGCCGGCGAAGAACGGTTTGAGCGCGCGAACAAGACTGTCGGGGTCCGACCGAAGATTGAAGACCTTCCACAGCGTGTCTGCCGCGTATTTCGCCCACGTTGGGTCGAGGTTCGTACCGAGCGTGACGTCGCCGCCGGCGCAAACGCGCACAGGAGCGGAGAGAGAGCGGTGTGTCGCCAATTTGTCAGCCGTTTGGCCGGACTGCGCGCGTGCTGTCGAGACGGTGCCGCTAAAAACGGCAACAATGACGAATGCGACGAGCGCCGGAGTCCGGCCAATTCTCATGGACGACCGACGAAGACCCGCCCTCGACCATCGTTGCTCCAGCACATCTGCTCGTTGACGACCGTCGAGCGACTCGCCTGCGCCTGCTGTACCACCAAGGGGAGCATCTGTTGCGACGCAGTTTGTTGATTCGGCACAGGCGGCGTGTACGGCACGGGCTGACTCGTTCCAACGGGCGGCTGCACGACCGCCGGCTGTATCGCACCAGGTTGCACGGTCGCCGGAGCGCTCTCTGCGCCGAAAGTCACCGGAACCCCGCACGAACGAACGACGCGTTCGTATCCATGCCCGAAGTTCGCGAACACGCGACCGTCCTCTAGAACAACGACGGGAACGTTGCCAAGAAACACGGGGCGACGCGAAGGGTTGGCATTGGCCGAAGCGGGTTGAGCCGGTGGCGGAGCAATGCCCGCAACCTTGCCGGCCGGTGCTGAGGTCGTACGCTGTGCGAGCGCCAGAGACGGCACGGCGACAAGCAGAGCAATGAGAGTTCTCGACAGACGCATGAGGTCACCTCGGTACCAAGGGCACTACTTAAGACCCGCTGGGTCATTCCGTCGTTCCATCACAATACCGTCGTGCAGGCACCGGTCAGCCGGTCTCTGCCCAAGTCAAATTCGCTCAGTCAACCTATTTGCCGCTGGCGTTGTCTCATAGAGTCTGAAACCCTGGAAGGGGTGAGTCCGTCAGTGTGTTCGGTTGTGGGACGTCGATTCCCACAGGCGAGCATCGGAAGGCAAAAAGCAGTCGGTTTACAACCATCTAACTCTTTGCCACAATGTGCGTTAGCAGATGACTGAGCTCGGCACGGTCCTTCCCTAAAGGCGTTTGTAGTCACTGGTCCTAGCCACTCGCCATCTCCGCACGAGACGTCACCTTGGATATCAAGCGCGATCCGCCCAAACAGACGAAGAAGTACATCGCCATCGGCGTCGGACTCATCGGCATCGTCGCGGTCTCGATTGGCATTAGCCGCCTGCAACCGGCTGCTCCGCCTGTCGAGAAGGGCACGCTGTGGTTCGATACGGTCAAACGCGGTCCCATGACGCGCGACGTCAACGCGCCAGGAACGCTCGAGCCCGAGTACGTTCGCAACATCACGGCGCTCACGAGCGGCCGCGTTGAAGATCTACCGGTCAAGCCGGGCGTTGCAGTCACGACCAGCACCGTGCTTGTCGTCCTGAGCAGCCCGGACGAAGAGATCAAAGCATTGCAGTATGAGCAGAGCCTCAATCAAGCCACGGGCGCGCTCGCCAGCCTGAAGACCAGTCTGCGCCAGGCGATCTTCATGCAGCGCGGCGCAGTTGCGACCATGCAGTCGCAATACAATAACGCCGTCCGGCTTTCGGCAGTTCAGGACTCGCTGGCCAAGAAGAATCTTTCGTCCGCCAACGACGTCGCACAGGCGCACGACCAAATCGCCGAAATGAAGGTTCGGTTGGACATCGAGCAAAAGCGCCTCGAGGATGTCGTTTCGTCCGAACAGTCGCAGATCGATCTGCAGCAGCAGCAGATCGAGAGCCTGAAGCGCATTCTCGAAGACCAACACCGGCGCGTCGCTGCCATGCGCGTGACGTCACCAGAAGCCGGTCTGCTGCAGGCCCTCGGCAATCCGCCGCTCGAGCTTGGCCAATACGTGAACGCTGGCGGTCTGCTCGCTCGCGTCGTGCAGCCCGGTAAGCTCAAGGCAGTTCTCCGCGTGCCGGAGAATCAGGCCAAGGATGTCGTACCGGGCCTGCCGGCGTCGATCGACCTTCACAACAACAACACCGTGAAGGGCCACGTCATCCGCACAGACCCGTCGTCCATTCAGGGAACCGTTACCGTCGAAGTCTCGATCGACGAAGCGCTTCCCGTTGGCACGCGTTCGGACCTCGCGGTAGATGGCACGATCACCATCGAAAAGCTCGACGACGTGCTGTTCATCGGTCGCCCCGGCTTCGGCCAGGCTCAGAGCTCGGTCGGCATCTTCCTCGTCGACAAGGGCAAGGGCGAAGCGCACCGCGTCACCGTGCAACTCGGCGTCGCGTCCGTCAACACGATCGAAGTCAAGAAGGGCTTGCAAGTCGGCGACAGCGTGATCATTTCCGACATGTCACAGTTCGACGCCACGAGTCGAGTTCGAATCAAGTAGCGTTAGCGTTCGTTGTTTCACGTTCGTCAATCCTAGTTCTCTCCACCTCAGCCCGAGCGACCACATGGCCACCGAGTCCGCATCCTCGTCACCGGCTGCCTTCTCCGCGAGCACGGGGAACAACCAGGCCTTGATCCGCCTCTCCGGGATCAAGAAGGTCTTCTACACCGACGAGGTGGAGACCCACGCCCTTCAGGACATTCACGTCGAAGTTCAACCGGGCGAGTACGTCGCCATGGAAGGACCATCGGGCTGTGGGAAGACAACGCTGCTGTCCATTCTTGGACTGCTCGACACCCCAACAGACGGCGAGTACACGCTGGCCGGCGAGCCGGTCGCGCAGCTCACGCCCTCACAGCGCGCGCGCATTCGTAACCGTCAGATCGGCTTCATCTTTCAGGCGTTCAACCTGATCGGCGATCTCACGGTCTACGAAAACGTCGAGCTGCCGCTCACCTATCGCGGCATGTCGGCGGCCGAACGCAAGCAGCGCGTCACTGACGCACTCGAGCGCGTGGGCATGAGTCACCGCATGAAACACTATCCGGCACAGCTCTCCGGCGGTCAACAGCAGCGCGTCGCCGTCGCACGCGCCGTCGCCGGCGACCCACTCATCCTGCTCGCCGACGAACCGACGGGTAACCTCGATTCGACGAACGGCGAAGCGGTGATGGAGTTGCTTCGCGAGTTGCACCGTGGCGGCGCCACGATTTGCATGGTCACACACGATCCGCGCTACGCCGCGCACGCCGATCGCTCCATTCATCTTTTCGACGGACGGGTCGTCGAAGAGCGTCGCAGCGAAAAGGCCTAACGTCGAAGTCGGGGCGCGGGAGGCGCGGGCAACGCACATTCGTTGGCCGTAGCGCTTCCCGCCGCTTCCCCGACCTTCGGCCGCCCTCACAATTCGAAGCGTTCACCGGGACCGCCTCGCGCGGCCCCCAGCCCGGGGCTTGCCATGGATACGTTGCAGTCGGTACCGCGACACATTCTTGAACCTTCCGGCCCGTGCGGCGGCACTGAGTTAACTTAGGAGTCACTATGTCATTCTTCTCCACGCAACCCAAGGTCGCCATTCGCGACGCCGTGGCCGCGCCGATTCTCGGCCCGCTCATCGCGATGCGCAATCTGGAAAAGGTGTTCGAGACGCCGGCCGGCCGCTCGTACGTGCTGCGTCGCATCAGCGGCGAAATCCAACAGGGCGAGTTCGTCTCGATCATGGGGCCGTCGGGCGCCGGAAAATCGACGCTGCTGGCCATCCTCGGCATGCTCGACAGTGTGTGGACGGGCGAGTTCTACTTCGTGGGCCATCCGGTCCACGCCATGAGCCACAAACAGCGCGTGGCGTTGAACAAGGAGCACATTGGGTTCGTCTTTCAGCAGTATCACCTGATTGATGACCTGACTGTCTCGGAGAATCTCGACATCCCGCTTTCGTATCGAAATGTGAAAAAATCGGAGCGTGAGGCGATCGTCGCCGACACACTCGACCGATTCGGCATGGTCGGGAAGAAAGATCTCTATCCGCGGCAGCTGTCCGGCGGACAGCAGCAACTCGTGGGTGTGGCGCGCGCGGTGATCGCCAAACCCAAGCTCATTCTCGCCGACGAGCCCACGGGCAACCTGCATTCGAATCAGGGTCGCGAAATCATGGATTTGTTCAAGAAGTTGAATGACGCTGGAACGACGATCATTCAGGTCACGCACTCCGAAGAAAACGCCAAGCGCGGCAATCGCATCATCGAGCTCAAGGACGGCTGGATGACGGGCAGCGAGGGCGCCGTACCGGCGTAGCGGGGCTGTACCAGCTGTGCGAATGTGGGACGCGCGGTCCCACATTCGCGCAGCTCGTGACCGGCGCAGACTTTCAGCTCTCACCCCAAGTCTTTCATAGCGACCGAGTTACTGCGTGCCCACGATCGGGCACGCAGTTTCCATATGTGGCATGGTGCGGCTCGCCGTTTCCCTGCTCCGTCCCCGACCCATTCCGTCGACATGGACCCCTTTGGTAGCGCTCCGCGCCGAGTGAATCCCAAGTAACTCCGCGTCACCGCCGCCCTTATACTTATCGGCCGAATGTCCGATGCCGCCCGCATTCTCGTCTCCGACGATCAGACCGACATCCTCGAGGCTCTTCGGCTTCTGCTGAAGGGCCAAGGGTTCGATGTCGACACCGTGACCTCTCCGTCCGCCGCGCTGTCGACGCTCGAGCGACGCGACTACGACGCGCTGTTGCTCGACATGAACTACACGCGCGACACGACCTCCGGCAAAGAGGGGCTCGATCTGCTCTCGACGCTCCAGTCGCTCGAACCCGACATGCCGGTGGTCGTCATGACGGCGTGGGGCAGTATCGACAACGCGGTGGAGGCGATGCGCCGCGGCGCGCGCGACTATGTCGAGAAGCCATGGGACAACGCGCGCCTCGTGTCGATCCTGACGACGCAGATCGAGCTCGGGCGCGCCCTCCGCCGGGCGCATCGCCTGGAGACGGAGAATCGGCTGCTCCGGCGCGATCATCTGCCGCAAATGATCGCCGAATCGCCCAAGATGAAGCCGTTGCTCCAACTGATGGAGCGCGTCGGGCCGTCGGACGCCAACGTGTTGATCACTGGTGAACATGGCACGGGGAAGGAGCTCGTCGCGCAGTGGCTTCACGCATCGTCTCCGCGGAACAGTCGGTCGTTCATTGCCGTGAACATGGGCGGGCTCTCTGAAGGATTGTTCGAGAGTGAGCTGTTCGGCCATATCAAAGGCTCGTTCACGGATGCGAAGGTCGACCGCGTTGGCCGGTTCGAGTTGGCGGATGCGGGCACGCTGTTTCTCGACGAGATCGGGACAGTGCCGCTGTCGATGCAATCGAAGTTGCTGCGTGTGCTGCAGACGGGAGACGTCGAACGCGTCGGATCGTCCAAGGCGCGGCATGTCGACGTGCGCGTCGTCTCCGCGACCAACGCCAACCTGCAACAAGAGGTGGGCGAGGGACGATTTCGCGAAGATTTGCTCTTCCGCCTGAACACGATCGAGATCCATCTGCCGCCGTTGCGCGAGCGGCGCGAGGACATCGCGCCGTTGGCCGTGCACTTTCTTCGCCGGCACGCCACGCGCTATCGCAAGCCCCTGACCAGCTTCGATGCGGGCGCCATGCAGCTGTTGCTCGCACATCCGTGGCCCGGCAATATCCGCGAGCTCGATCACGCGGTCGAGCGGGCCGTCCTGCTCGCCCAGGGCGACCAGGTCCGCGCGGTCGATCTCGGCTTGCGCACGTCGACGAGCGCCATTCCGCGTCTCGAGGATCTTCCGCTCGAAGATGTTGAGAAACTGCTCATTCAAAAAGCATTGTCGCGGTACGAGGGGAACGTGAGCCGGGCCGCTCAGGCGCTGGGGTTGTCGCGGAGCGCGCTCTACCGGCGAATCGCCAACTATGGCCTCTGACCCTGGCGCGGGGCGCGGGACACGGAGCGTCGAACCGTCGGCGCCTGCTCCCAACGCCCCGCGCCAGGCACCAAACCACGAGCGCCTGATCTTTCGGCTCGCGCTAATCGCCGGTCTGCCGGGTGTCGCGATCTCCATGATTCTGCTCTGGCGCGGCGGATACAGCGGCAAAGTCCAATGGACGCTCGGCATCCTCGTGATTGGCGCCTGGCTGATCACGACGCTCGTGTTGCGCGAGCGCGTCGTGCGGCCCTTGCAAACGTTGTCCAACATGCTCGCCGCGTTGCGCGAGGGTGACTACTCGATTCGCGCGCGCGGCGCCGACCGCGACGACGCACTCGGCCTCGCCTTTCTCGAATCGAATCTCCTCGGCGAAACCCTGCGCACGCAACGCCTCGGCGCCATGGAGGCAACGACGCTGTTGCGCACCGTCATGTCGGAGATCGACGTCGCCGTGTTCGCGTTCGACGACGCCGGTCGTCTTCGGTTAGTGAATCGCGCCGGCGAACGCTTGCTCGCACAGCCGGCCGAGCGGTTGCTGGGACGCACGGCTGATCAGGTGGGGCTCGCTGATGGATTGCAGGGCGCCTCGCCGCGAACGATGGACGTCACGTTTCCCGGCGGCGCGGGACGATGGGAAGTTCGGCGCGGATCGTTCCGGCAAGACGGCAGACCGCACACGCTGCTCGTACTCGCCGATGTCAGCAAGACGTTGCGCGAGGAAGAGCTGCAGGCGTGGCAACGACTCGTGCGCGTACTCAGTCACGAGATCAACAACTCGCTCGCGCCCATCAAATCGATTACAGGAAGTCTAACGTCGCTGTTGGATCGTCATCCGCGACCCAACGATGCCGACGACGATCTGCGCCGAGGGCTCGGCGTTATCGGCGGGCGGTCGGAGGCGCTCGTGCGTTTCATGTCCTCGTACGCGCGACTCGCACGTCTCCCGGCGCCCAACAAACGGCCGCTCGACGTCGGGACGTGGGTGCGGCGCATCGCCGCCCTCGAGACGCGAATGCCCGTCAGCGTGATCGAGGGCCGGCCGACGATCGCTGACGCCGATGGCGATCAAATGGATCAATTGCTGATCAACCTCGTTCGCAACGCGGTCGATGCGTCGCTCGAAACCACTGGTCGCGTACAGATTCGCTGGTCGACGCAAAGCGGAACGTTGTCCGTGATGGTCGAAGATGAGGGGCCCGGCTTGGCGAGCAGCGCCAATCTGTTCGTTCCATTTTTTACGACGAAGCCGCAAGGCTCGGGCATTGGTCTCGTTCTCTGCCGGCAGATCGCCGAAGCGCACGGCGGATCGCTGTCGCTCGACAATCGCGCTGACCGCCGGGGTTGCATCGCCACGTTACGCATCGAGGCAAACGGGGCAACGATGTGAGCACGCGGCACGCGGTGTGCCTAACCCTTTGGCAGTGCCGCGACGCAGTTCAGTCGCACGAAGGGTCGGACCTTTGCCTGACAGCCGAGCCGATATCCTTCGCCCGGTAGTCGTCCGCGGGGCCTTGTCGAGGGCGACATCATGGCAAAGGGAGAGAGTATGAGCCAGCGCTATTCACCGAAATTCTTGTTGAGCACCGCAACGCTTCTGGCGTTCGGCGCTTCCGTCGCCTTCGGACAGGACACGACCAAGACGCGTCCTCGTTCACAGACTCGCATTCCGATTTCGAAAGAAGCCGGCGGCGACATCGTGCGCACCGATACGGTCAAGGTGTTTCAGACGGATACGGTCCGCCTCACGACGCAGTTGCCGGGTCGCGTGGACACGGTGCGCGTCAACAACACCGTGACGCGATACGACACCGTGCAGGTCGCGGCCCCCGTGAAGCCGATGAGCCTTCCCGGCGGTATGTACTTCGGAATCGGTGGTGGCGTGAGCGCTCCGAACGGCGCGCTCTACAAGGGCAACAGCGCCGGTCCGAGCGCGCAGGCACAACTGGGTTGGCAGGGCGCGAACAATCCGCTCGGCATTCGTATCGATGCGAACTATGCGCAGCCGGGCGACGATTCACAGTACTCTGGTACGCAGGGCAATCCGTCGATCGTGAACTTCAACGCTGATCTCAAGCTCGCGTTGCCGTTCTTTCATCATCTCGCGGGCAGCGGTCCACGCTTCGGTCTCTATGCGATCGGCGGCGGCTCGTATGTGATGTATAAAGATCTCCCCATTCGTCTGAACGCCGGCGTTCCCGGCGGCATTACGCCGGCGAACATTCGTGTCGGTCCGACCGATTGGGAAAAGAATTTCGGCTACAACGTCGGCGGCGGGGCGTCGCTGTCGTGGGGGCACAAGGAGCTGTTCCTCGAATCGCGCTTGATCGATTTCACGACGGACAATACGCCGCGCGCACGACAGATTCCGTTCATCCTCGGTATCAACTTGTATTAGAACAGTGTTGTTGAACGAGAGATTGTTCAGTGGGGTCGGTAGCCGTGACCGGCTATCGTTAAGAAGCAGCCCGGGCCGTACGCTCGGGCTGTTTTTTTTGCTGGAAGGCACTCGCCTGGGCTGCTTTTTTGCTGAATAGGGACTTGCAATTTCGTGCACAGGTTCACCGTCTGGTCCAGCGGCACGGACTCTGCTTTGTATCTGTGCGGTGCCGCGACGAAGTACGTCGACCGGGGACCTCGGGGTGGGAGAGCTGCGCCGAGTGGTCCTCGCCCGGTAGTCGTCCGCGGGGGCTATTCGATCTAGGACGACATAGAGGGAGGAGACCCATGTTGAAGCGCAATGGATTGATGTTTCTTGCTGGTGCGGCGTTCTTCGCTCTCGACGCTGCAGCCGCTTCCGCCCAGGCGAAACCGCCAACGTCGCAGAAGCGAATTCCGATCACGAAGGAAGCACCCGGCGAAGTTGTACCGCCGGCTCCGCCGCGTGTTGACACAGTGACTGTGTTTAAGACTGACACGATGCGCCTCCAGGGAAAGACTGATACGGTGAAGCTCACGAACACCGTCACGCGCGTCGACACGGTCACGCAAGCGGTTCCGATGATCCCGCGTCACATCGGCGGGATGTATTTTGGTGCAGCCGCTGGCGGCGCACTGCCCTTCGGCGCCATTCGCACGGTGAATGAACCCGGCGCACTCGGCCAACTGCAGGGTGGTTGGCAGGGTTTGAACAATCCTCTCGGATTCCGTGTCGACGCGAGTCTGACGCAGTACGCGCATAGCGCCGAATACGCGGTGCTTGGCGATCGGCCCAAAGTGTGGAATGTGAACGCTGACCTGAAGTTGAACCTGCCAATCTTCACGCACACGCTCGGCAGCAGCGTCATCTTCACCCCGTACGTCATTGGCGGCGGTAGCATGCTGCGGTATAACAACCTCCGCATGAAGCTCGATGCCAACAGCGGCGGCTTTGGCCCGCAGCACGCCGTCATCGCCAGCGGCGACAACGGCGGCGCAACCACGGATACCGACTATCACAGCGACTTCGGTTGGAACGCCGGCGGCGGTCTGTCGTTCCACGCCGGACGCAAGGAAATGTTCATCGAAGCACGCGCGGTGCACTTCACGCACGGCAGCCAGTTCGAGAGCTCGTGGCATGTCCCGGTGGTCTTCGGCGTGAACCTCTTCTAAACAAGCAGGTCGAGGAGCGCAGTCGAGAACGGCTGGGAACGGTTCCAGACTCGCGGCAGACACGAAACATTGCACGTCTGCCGCGATACAAGGTCGACAAGCTGAGCGTTGCACTGCCCGCCGATTGGGCCGCGACGCTCACTTGTCGTTTTTTAAATAAATAGCAACATTGGAACAGATTTAGCGTAGTACGTCAGGGGAATTAGCGCCGTAGTTCTCTCACCCCCAGCGCGTTCTAGTAGAGCCCACGATGCATCGCAGCACACAACTCAGGGTCATCGCCATTCTTGGGGCGGCCTCAGCCATCGCCGGTTCGCCGCCAGTCGCCGGTGCCGCACAGCGGCAAGTTGCTCAGGCCGACATCACACCGCACAGCCGCGCACCGGGCGATACCTCGGGCGACGAAGGCACGGTCGTCTACAGCTTCAAGTCACACGCGGACAGCATTTCGTGGGCGCGCAATCGCGCACTCGCCGCGCGCGCGGGTGGTTTCCGCCTGGTCGTTTCCCTTCAGGACCGTCACCTGTGGGCGATCATCGGCAACGACACCGTGATGAGCGCGCCTGTCGCAGTCGCCAAGGGAACGACGCTCGCGTTTGGTAAGTCCGCATGGACTTTCTCTACGCCGCGCGGCATGCGCAGCGTACTCGGCAAGGAAGCCGACCCAGTCTGGCAACCGCCCGAATGGTTGTACGCCGAGACCGCAAATGAGCATGATCTCAAGCTCGGCCATATCAATCCGGGACATCCAGTCAAGCTCTCCGACGGCCGCCTGCTCACCGTGCGCGACGCCGTGGTCGGCGTGATCGAAGACGGCCAATTCGCCGCGCTACCCACCGACGAACACATCGTCTTCGACAATACGCTGTTCGTGCCGCCACTTGGGACGAAGAATCGCAAGGTGGAAGGCGAGCTGGGGAAATATCGCCTCAACATGGGCGACGGGTTCCTGCTCCACGGCACGCCGTACAAGGAATCGATCGGGCTGGCCACCACGCATGGCTGCGTCAGGTTGCGCGACGAAGACATCGAATGGCTGTATGAAAATGTGCCAGTTGGAATAAAAGTTTACATCTACTGAAATCAGTATGACGCCGCACGCCGTTTCATAGTTGCAAGAAAGGCCCGCGCGATTGCGCGGGCCTTTCTCGTTGTTCGACCTGCTTCGCTTCTCCTGCCCGCTCCGCTCGACCACCAACATTGTGATCGAGCGTCATGGCAGCGTCATGTCGCCATCCAGCTTCGACTTACGGGACCTTGCTGATCTGCCCGCGAATCTCTCCGCCGCCGTTCGTGACCGTGTGAATGTTCACGTAGGCGTTTCCATTCAGGAGAAGGTGGCGGAGCGAATCGCCGTTGACTTGAGCGCTCGGCTGGTACGCGGTATTCAGCGTCACTGTTCCGGAAACTGATCCCGACGTTGCGCTGCCAAGACCGACGAAAGTTGCGCCAGGCGTAATGCTCGGATTGAAGTTGAGGATCACGACCGCGGTCGTCGCTGCGCCGCCAAGAACGAATGGTCCGTGGATATGACCGTTGTTGACGTTCGAGGTGAGCCCGGTGAACGTCCCGGTCCAGGTGAAGACATTCGTCGACGTGTCCAGCGTGGCGCTGAACGTGCCGCTTCCGGTCGGATTTCCCAAGAGTCCGGGCGGCTCGCCGGCCGGGGTCATCGTCGCGGTGAACTTCACAATTTTCGAAACCGGTGCAGCGGGTGAATCATCGCCGCCACACGCCGTCGCGACGACTATTGCAGTTGCCAACATGAGGATCGGAGCGCGCATCGTACTTTTCTCCCGGTGTTCGTGGTGGGTGTCGTGGATCTATGTGCCATTTGAACAACCCAACGAGCCAATCCGACACCAACGACGCGAGTTCCACGCCGCGTCAAAGCAGAAAAAAGTGCGGCGGACCAGATTCCCGGTCCGCCGCACTCTTCGCCTCCCATCCAACCATCCAAACCGACCTATCTCGGCGCGATCAACTGATCACCGCCGGCCACGATAACGAACTCATCGCGACGGTTCTGCGACCAACAGCTCTCGGCGTGCTCCTGACACACACCCCGCTCCTCACCGTTGCTCGAGATGTCAATGCGCGCGGCGTCGATGCCGTGGTCGATCAAATACTTTCTCGCCGTCTGCGCACGACGTTGACCGAGCGCCATGTTGTACTCATCCGAACCGCGCTCGTCGGCGTTGCCCTCGATGCGGATGCGAACGTTGGGGTTCGCACGCAACACGGGAATCTTCGCGTCGAGAATGGCTTGCTGATCCGCGCGCATTTCCGAACGATCGAAGTCGAAGTAGAGCTTCGCCAGCAACGCCGTGCGTGCACGATCGACGGCGGCTAACGAATCGCGAATGATGCCGCTACGATCCGGCGCAGGAGCCGGGGTAGGAGCGGGCGGTGGTGTCGGACGCGGCGCCGGCGGTTCCGGACGCGGAGCTGGCGCGACGACCGGCGGCGGCGGCGGCGCTTCCTTCTTGCCGTTGCCGAGCAGGAAGCTCAGACCAGCACGAACCTCCACGTTCGTCGAGCGCGCAGCCGTCTTGTTCGTTCCGACGACGACCGGGAAACCAAAGGTCGACGCCGTCGGGTTCTCCACGTACTGAACGATTCCATCAAATCGCAACGCGACCGCGTCGCCGAGCATGAAACGGAATCCGCCGCCGAGCGGCACGGTGAAATCCATGTGATCAGCGAATCGCTGTCCGCCAGCGCCCGCCTCGAGCAGAAACTGATGCGTCCGCCGAGTCCGAACGGAACGTTGTACGTGAGTTGTCCCGTGAAGACTTGGCTCGTGCTGCTTCCGGACGCGCGCGGCGGCTCGTTGTCAAAGCTCGAGACGGCCGCGTCGGCCTCCAACTCCCAATGACGCGTGAGGAACACGCCGAGCCGACCTCCGCCCCCGAATCCATTCTTCACGCGCCACGCTGCGTCAGTGCGCGTGAATTGACCGAACCCGCCGATCTCGACATTCCCGCCGCTCTGCGCCGAGAGGGGCGTGCTGGATCCGACCGCGAGTGATCCCACGACTACTGCCATCAACAGACGTTGTGGATGCATTGCAAAACCTCCTAATCGAAGACGTGCGCGCGCCGTGCGGCATCGCGGTGCGCGCGTTTCTGCTTTGGTGGGTGTCGCACACAAAAAAATGACAAGCTCGGCAACCACTCTCAGTCCAAGCCCGACGAGCCCCAATCCGTGATAGGACGCACATCGTTACTGTGAGCAACGTCCAATAAACGTCGAGCACGCTCGCCGGTTGATACAATGTAATTGCCCCCATTCACAAGGCTAGTCGACCCGGCGAACCGACCGAGCTCTCTTTGACACCGTCTCCCTCGCGCGTGAGATTCATCCCCGACGCGCGCCGCCGCCGTCTTCACTGTCGCCCGCACTCCCGCCCCACTCCCACCCCAAGCCCCCTGCGGCTCTTCATGGAGCCGTTGAGTCGAGGAGCTTTTCCGCAATGCAGATCCGTAGCCTCCTGACGAGCACGGCGATGGTGTGGACCGCCGTCGCGATCGCACCATCGTTGCTGTCCGGTCAAATCGGTGTGCAGCGTGAACGAAACGCGCCCAACGCGTATGCGATCACCAACGCCCGCATCGTCACCGTCGCCGGACCGACGATCGAGCGCGGCACCGTCGTGATTCGCAACGGAGTCATCACCGCGGTCGGAGCAACTGCCGCGACGCCGGCCGATGCACGCGTCATCGACGGCACCGGGCTCACTGTGTATCCGGGACTCATCGACGCCAACGCCACGTTTGGACTCGGTGGCGGAGCACCAGCGGCGCCGGCTGTCGTCGCCGGTGGTCGCGGCGGCCGCGGCGCAGCGCCAACGCAGCAAGGCACGCCGAGTGGCGCACCGAACTCCACGCGCCCGTTGGGACTTCAGCCCGAGCTCACGTCCGCAGATCTCGTGAAACCCGACGCCGAGGGATTCAGCGGGCCGCAAAGCGCCGGAATCACCGCGGCGCTCACGGCGCCGCCGACGGGAATCTTTCGAGGACTCTCATCGGTCATCAACCTGGGCGGTTCCAACGCTCAGGCGATGATCATCAAGACGCCGGTCGCGGAGCACATCGGATTCACGCCGCTGCGGAACGGCGGATTTCCCAATTCGCTGCTCGGCGTTTTCGCCGCGCTTCGCCAGACGCTGCTCGACGCGCAGCATTACGGCGCCGAACACGCCGCGTACGCAAAGAATCCGCGCGGCATGCGGCGTCCGGAGACGGACCCATCGCTCGAAGCGCTGCAGCCCGTGCTCGCGCGCCAGATCCCAGTCGTCATGGAAGCCGCATCGGCGCGAGAGATCGAACGCGCGCTGGATCTCGCCAAGGAATTCAATCTCCGGGTGATCATCGCTGGTGGCGAAGAAGCCGACGAGGTCGCGCCGCGGCTCAAGGCGGAGAATGTTCCCGTCCTGCTCTCGCTGAATTTTCCCCGGCGGCCAACCGCCTCGGCCGATGCCGATCCCGAGCCGCTGCGCGTGCTGCGCGCACGCGTCGAGGCACCGAAGCTCGCCGGCAAGCTCTCCACCGCCGGCGTTCGTTTCGCGTTCGCCGACGGCGGGTTGAATACTTGGGCCGATTTCCTCGCCAATGCCGGCCGTACCGTCGAGGGCGGATTGACCGCCGAACAGGCGTTGCGCGCGCTCACGACGACATCGGCCGACATCCTCGGCGTCACCGACCGACTCGGCACGATCGAAACCGGGAAGATCGCGAACCTGACGCTCACACGCGGCGATCTCTTCGCGGGACGCGTCGCACAGCTCTTCGTCGACGGCAATCCGATCGAGATCCGCGCGCAGGCGGCTGGAGCCCCCTCCCTGGCCAATGGAACGTGGACGGTGACCGTGACCATGGACGAAGGCGAAAAGCCCGTGACGATGGCTTTGCAGCAGTTTGGCGACCAGTTGCGCGGCACCATCCAAGGGTCGCTCGGAAGTTCACAGATCTCTGGTGGGTCGATCGGAGCGGACGGCGCCGTCAAATTCACAGCGACTGTCACGATGGGCGCCGGGACGGAAGAAGCGACGTTCACTGGGACGATCGCCGCGAACGTCATTCGCGGAACGGTCGCAGTCGTCGGCCATCCGCAGGGCACGTTCATCGGACAACGCCCGGACGCTGCGGGCGGTGGGCGGCGCGGCCGGCCGCCCATGTAAGACAGGATGACGCTCGCTGTGGCACCACCACCGGCTTTTGGCACTCAGCTCAACTCTCGGAGTTTCACGATGAACATTCGGATTCTGGCAGGCGCGGCGTTGTTCGCCGGAGCGGCGCTCGGCGCGCAGCAACCTGCGCCCGCGACCAAGCCCGCGGGCGCGACGCTCATTAAGAACGCGACCATCCTCACCGTCACCAAAGGCAAGCTCGAGAACACCGACTTGCTCCTGCAGAACGGGAAGATCGCGCAGATCGGGAAGAACCTCACCGCGCCGGCCGGCGCGCAGGTGATCGATGCGACGGGCAAGACGGTGATGCCCGGAATCATCGATCCGCATTCGCATTCCATGGCCGACGCGATCAACGAAGGGTCGCTCTCGGTGACGTCGATGGTACGAATTCGTGACGTGCTCAACCCCACGGACATCAGCGTCTACCGCCAACTCGCCGGCGGTGTGACGACGATCAACGTCCTGCACGGCTCGGCGAACACGATCGGCGGCCAGAACGCCGTAGTAAAACTCAAATACGGTCGCGACGTCGATCAGATGTTGTTCCCGGGTGCGATGCCCGGCATCAAGTTCGCCCTCGGCGAAAACGTCACGCAGAAGAACGGACAGACCGCGGCGCAGGCGACGGGACGCCCGCTCCGCTATCCCGCGACGCGTATGGGCCAGGAAGAAGTACTGCGCGACGCATTCACACGGGCGCGCGATTACAAAGCCTCGTGGGATGACTACAACGCCGGCGTAGCGAAAGGTGACAAGACCCTGGTCGCGCCGGACCGGAATCTCGAGCTCGAGCCGCTGGTCGAGGTCCTCGAGGGCAAACGATTCGTCCACGCGCACTCGTACCGCGGCGACGAGA